>Ga0075425_100007092_pt1 | contig 11820 bp, 12 predicted proteins | sample SoiMethybrSBSTD4_FD_75300 | JGI IMG/M metagenome (GOLD analysis project Ga0075425, IMG submission 75300) | Bulk soil microbial communities from a Populus tree surrounding site in Tennessee, USA - Soil MetaG P. TD hybrid SBSTD4 | ecosystem: Environmental > Terrestrial > Soil > Tree plantation...
GTGCGCGCGCGCAGCGCGGGGAAGTCGCCGAGCGCGACGGGCGCCTCGGCGGCGCCGGGCGGCAGGTCGGACGAGCGGCAGAGCGCGAGCGCGCGGTCCTCATGCGTATGCTGTACGGCGAGGAGCTGCTCGAGGAAGTCCGGCGCGAGGATCATGTCGGAGTCGGTACAGAGGACGTAGTGCCCGGTGGCGGCGCGGATGCCGAGGTTCAGCGCGGCCGAGCGGTTCCAGATGGCGGCGGTCTCGTGCACGCGGTGCACGGCGCCGTGCGCGGCGGCGAGCGCGGCGATCTCGGCGCGGAAGGGCGCCTGGGAGCCGTAGTCGGCGAGGACGATCTCCACGTCGGCCGGCGCGGGCGCCTTCTGCCAGCGCACGCTGCGCAGGCAGTTCTCCAGGCGCGTGCCGGCGCGATCGCGGAGGGGGACGACGACGGAGACGACGGGCGGCACGGGAGGGGAGTACCGGCGCGCGGAGGCGGCGTCAAGGCGCAGGAGCGCACGGGCGCTACGGGGCGCGCGCGGACGGGCGCGACGGGGCGCGCGCGCGGACGGCGACGAACGCACGGGCGTGGCCGGAGAAGGCGAGCTTCTTCGCCCAGGTCGTGGGGAGGGCGCGGACCTCGTCGCGCGCGACCGGTCGCGCGCGGGCGGCGAAGCCGGCGGCGCCGTAGGCGGCCTCGAGCGCGGCGAGGCGGCCGGGCGCGTCGAGCGCGGGGAGCGCGAGCGCGCGGATCGTCGCGGCGTCGATCTGCGGACCGTAGCCGAAGACGACCTCGAGCTCCGCGCCAGGCTTGCAGAGGGCGCGGAGGCGGAGGAGCGCGTCGGGCTCGGGCCGGGCGACGGCGCCGAGGAGCGAGCCCCACGGGAGGAGCACGGTCACCGTGTCGGCGAGGCCGGCGAGCTCGCCGGGTGCGTCCTCGAGGGCGAGGCGGCCGAAGAGCGCGTTGGGGGCGCCGCCGCGCGCGGGCTTGGCGGCGGCACGGCGCGCGGCGTCGCGCAGAGGCGCGGCGTTCGCGTCGACGCCGATCGCGAGGACGTCGGGGTGTGCGCGGGCGAGGCGGAGGACCGAGGCGCCGTCGCCCGTGCCGACGTCCAGGTGGACGGCGCGGCAGCGGGCGGCGCGCTCCGCGAGTCATCAGCGGTCGACCCAGCGCTCCTTCTTGCCTTCGATGAGGTCCATGCGGCCCAAGATGGCAGGCGGATCGGCGCTGTCAAGGCAGGCGCCGCGGTATCCTCCGCGGATGGCAGATGCACGGGACGCCGATGAGGGCCGGCGGGCGCGCTGGAACGAGCGGTACGGGCGTGGCGAGGAAGTGCACGCGTTCCGGCCGTCGCCGCCGCTGGAGGATGCGGTGCGCGGGGTGGCGCCGGGGCTCGCGCTGGACGTCGCCTGCGGTGCGGGGCGGCACGCGCTCTGGCTCGCGGACGCGGGGTGGCGCGTGGTGGCGGTGGACTTCGCGCAGGCGGGCCTGGCGCTGCTGCGCGCGGAGGCGGAGCGCCGCGGGACGGCCGCGCGGATCCAGGTGGTGGAGGCGGACCTCGAGGCGGTGGGCGCGTACGTGCCGGAGCACGCGCGCTACGACCTCGTCTGCGACTTCTACTTTCTCCACCGGCCGCTTCTCGGCGCGCTCGGCGACGCCGTCCGGCCCGGCGGGCGGCTGGCCTTTGCCATCCACCTGGAGGATCCGGCGGCGGCCGCGCCCCACCGCTTCCTGCTCGCGCCGGGCGAGCTCGAGCGGATCGTCCGGGGCTGGGGCTGGGACGTGCTGCACGCGCGCGAAGGCCCGTCGGGCGAGGGCGGTCACCAGCACGCCACTGCGGAGCTCGTCGCGCGCAAGCCCGCCTAGCGCACGAGCGCCAGTACCGCCGGCGCCGTCGCCTTGGCGGACTGCGGGTTCTGCCCACTGACGAGCCGCTCGCCGACCGCGACGGGCGCGGGCCGGTTCGCTAGAGCACGATCTCGTCGGGCGTCACCATCCGCAGGCCTGCGTCCTTCCAGCGGGGCAGGAGCTGGGCGAGCGCGGCGAGGGTGTTCGTGCGATCCGCGCCGTCGCGCGCGGGGTCGCCGTCGTGCAGGAGGAGGATGTCGCCACCGCGCGCCCGGCCGAGGCGGGCGGTCACCCGGGCGGGCGGCTCGGCGCGGTAGTCGTGCGCCGACCGGGACCACATCACGACCCCCGCCAGCCCGGCCTCGCGCGCCACCCGCGCCATGGCGGGGCCGCGGCGGCCGAACGGCGGACGCAGCCAGCGCGGGCGGATGCCGGTCGCGGCCTCGATCGCCTCGGCGCCGGCGCGGACCTCGGCGGCCATGCGCGCCGCCGACAGAAACGCGGTGCCGGAGTGCGTTCCGGTGTGGTTCCCCACCAGGTGGCCCCGCGCGGAGATCTCGCGGGCCAGCGCCGCGTGCGCCCGCGCCCAGCGGCCGATGAGGAAGAAGCTCGCCGTCACGTGGTGGCGCTCCAGGAGCTCGAGCAGGCCCGGCGTCACCGCCGGGTTCGGGCCGTCGTCGAACGTCAGCGCGAGGGTGTCGGCGCGGCCGGTGCGCGCGATCGCCCGGCCGAAGAGCTGCGAGGTCGGCCAGGCGACTCCCCACGCCCCCAGGCCGGCGGCCGTGGCGGCCGCGGCGGGCAAGGCCGCCTGCCAGAAGCTCATGCGTCATTCTTGCCACCGACCAGGGGGATCTGCCTAGATGCGGGCATGAACACGCGCACGATTTTCGGGGGCGCGGTCCTGGCTGTCGCGCTCGGCGGCTGCGGCCCGGCGGCCGGCACCGACGCCGCGGCGCCGCCCGCCGACACCGGCGGCGGCGGGGGCGGCGGCTGTGCCGACGGCCGCGACGACGACGGCGACGGCCGCGTGGACCTCCTCGACCCGGGCTGCGCGGACGCGGCCGACGCGGACGAGACCGACGACTGCCCCGACGGGCCGGGCTGCCCGGCGTGCTCCAACCGCACCGACGACGACGGTGACGGGCTCTCCGACTGGGGCCTGGGCGGCGCGGGCGGCGACCCGGGCTGCACTGCCGCCGGCGACGACGACGAGACCGACGTGCCCGAATGCCAGAACGGCGCCGACGACGACGGCGACGCGCTCGTCGATTACCCCGCCGACCCCGGTTGCGACGACGCCGACGACACCGTCGAGCTCCAGCAGGCGTGCAAGAACGGCGTGGACGACGACGGCGACGGGCTCGCCGACTTCCCCGCCGACCCGGATTGCGACGACCCGCTCGACGCCGACGAGCAGGCGCCGGCCGTCTGCGCGAACGGCGCCGACGACGACGGCGACGCCTACGCCGACTTCCCCGCCGATCCGGGCTGCGACGACGGCGACGACGGCGACGAGTTCAACCCGGCGCCCTGCCTCGGCGTCACGGTCGAGAACCTGTCCGACGACGGCGTCGCGACCGGCACGACCGCCGCGGGAGCGAGCCTCTTCGGGTCGGCGTGCGGCGGCGATCTGGCGCCGGAAGGCATCGCCTGGATGGCGGTGCCGGCGCAGGTCACGACGCTGCAGATCAACACGCTCGGCTCGGACTTCCAGACGGTGCTGTACGTGCTCCCGGCGTGCGACCCGCTGGCGGCGGAGCTGGGCTGCGCGGCGGGCTCGCCGGGCGCCTACCTCACGCTCCACGACGTGCCGCCCGGCGAGTACTGGGTCTTCGCCGACGGCGCCGCCGCCACCGACGTCGGCGACTGGCGCCTGTCGTTCTTCGGCATCGTCGCGCCGGGACAGGCGTGCGTGCCGGGGGACCTCGTGTTCCGCTGCGACCTGGCCGGCGGCTTCACCTGCGCCGAGGCCGCGCCGGGCACCGGGTTCGTCTGCACGGCCGGCTCTTGCTCGAACGCGCTCGACGACGACGCCGACGCGATCACCGACTGGCCGCTCGACCCGGGGTGCGACGCGCCCGACGACGCCGACGAGACCGACCCTCCGTTCGTCCCTGCGTGTTACGACGGGATGGACAACGACGGCGACGCGCTCGCCGATTTCGGCGCCGACCCGGGCTGCGAGGACACGGCCGACGACCTCGAGGTGGACGAGTGCGTGGCGGGGCTGGTGGTCGGCTCGCTGCCCGCGGTGGGCAACGTGTCGGACAGCGTCGCCGGCACGTCGTTCTTCACGCCGAGCTGCTCGGCGAGCTCCGGCCCGGAGGACGCGTGGTTCTTCACCGTGCCGAGCCTCATGGACCTGACGGTCTCGACCGCGAACCCCGGCACCTCCGCGAACACCACGCTCGAGGTCCGCTCGCCGGCCTGCGGCCTGGCGGCGGACTCGGTCGGCTGCAGCGCCACCACCGGCACCGGCGAGACGGTCTTCGTCGCCGACGCCGCGCCGGGCGACTACTACGCGATCGTGGACACGACCTCGACCTCCAGCGGCGCCTACGAGCTGTCGGTCAGCGGCGCCATCGCGCTCTCGGCGGAGTGCGACCCGGTGTGGGCGCCGCGCTTCGTTTGTACCGTGGGCACGATCTGCGACGCCGACCCCGCCAGCACCACCGGCTACGCGTGCCGCGCGACCCAGTGCACGAACGCGGCCGACGACGACGGCGACGCGCTGGCGGACTACCCGGCCGAGCCGGGCTGCGCCGACGTGACCGACGACGACGAGACCGACCCTCCGGTCGCGCCCCAGTGCGCGAACGGCGCCGACGACGACGCCGACCTCCTCGTCGACTGGCCCATGGACACCGGCTGCGTGGCGGCGAGCGACGACGACGAGACCTGCACCGTGTTCGGCACCGACGCCTACGGCTACACCGGTTGCGAGGAGACGCCACCGACGATCCCCTGCGCCGACATCTCCACGACCGGCACGGTCATCTCGCTGACGGACGACTCGCTGTCGTCGGTGCCGATCGGGTTCTCGTTCGACTTCTACGGCACGGCGTACACCAGCGTGAACGTCGGCTCGAACGGCAAGATGTTCGCCACCAGCACGAGCTTCTCGAACGTGTGCCTGCCCTCGACGGGCCAGGGGCCGATGATCGCGCCCTGGTGGGACGACCTCTACCCGCCCGGCGGCGGCACGGTGCGCTACGCCACGACCGGCACGCCCGGCTCGCAGGAGCTCGAGGTGCAGTGGCAGATCGAGCACTTCGCCGGGACGGCCGGGACGATCGACGTGCGGGTCGTGTTGCACGAGGGCACCAACGAGATCGTCGTCTGCTACGTGGACACGACGTTCGGCACCGCCGACGACAACGGCGCCACCGCGACCGCCGGAATCCAGAACGGCGCCAGCGACTCGCTCCAGTACTCGTGCAGCTCGCCCGTGCTGCTGCCGGGGCTGGTCCTGCGCTACCTGCACCCGTAGCTGCCCTGCTACCTAGCCCAGCAGGAGCGCCTCCGCGTCGGGGAGCGCGGCGTCGAGCGCGCGGCGGAGCGCCTCGGCGCCGGCGGTGTCGCGGCCGGGCGGCTCGAGGCAGAGCTTGCGCGCGCCGAGGCCGGCGGCGAGCTCGGCCACGTGCGTGGCGGCGGCGGCGGCGCGGGCGGCGTCGAAGCCGGCGGCCGGGCCGAGCCCGACCGCCGCCACCGCCCGCACGCCGAGCCGCCGGCCGGGCGGAAAGAGCAGCGCCTCGCCGGGCGCGCCGGCCAGCCAGCCCTGCCGGAGCGCGTGCGTGAGCCACGTGCCGGTGCGCCAGTCCACCAGCCCCGCCACGCCGCGGAGCGGGCGCTCGTCGGCGTACACGCCCGCGACCACCAGGTCACCGAGGAAGGCGTCCAGTGCCTCCAGCGTGGCGGGCGCGCGCCAGATCACTCGCGGCCGAGCTTCTGGCGGATGGCGTCGAGCACGCCGTTCACGAAGCGCGGAGTGTCCTCGCTGCCGAAGCGCTTCGCCAGCTCGACCGCCTCGTTGATCGTCACGCGCGGCGGGATGTCGGGGTAGCTGAGCATCTCGTACACCGCGGCGCGCAGAATGTTGCGGTCGACCCGCCCCATGCGCTCGATGCGCCAGTTCGTGGCGGCCTGCGAGATCATCACGTCGATCTCGGCGCGCTGCCGGTACGAGCCACGCACCAGCTCCTCGGCGAACGGGCGGGCGTCGTCGGGGCCGTCGAAGCTCGCCCAGTAGCTCAGGAGCGCCTGCTCGATCCCGCCCTCGTCGTTCGCGTCGATCTGGTAGAGGACCTGGAGCGCGCACTCGCGCGATCGCCGCCGGGAGCCCATCGCTCGCCTCGCCCTTCGCCGCCGCTAGTCGCGCCGCGCGCGCAGCTGCTTCATCAGCCCAGCCATCTCGATCGCGGCCACCGCCGCGTCGAACCCCTTGTTGCCCGCCTTGGTGCCGGCGCGCTCGATCGCCTGCTCGATGGTGTCGGTGGTGAGGACGCCGAACGTCACCGGCACGCCGGTGGCGAGGGAGATCTTCGCCACGCCGCGGGCGACCTGGGCGGCGACGTGGTCGAAGTGCGGCGTGGCGCCGCGGATGACCGCGCCCACCGCGACGATCGCGTCGTAGGTGCCGGTCTCGGCGGCGGCCTTGCAGGCGAGCGGAATCTCCCACGAGCCGGGAACGCGGATGACGTCCACGTCCTGCTCGCGCGCGCCGTGGCGGACCAGCGCGTCCAGCGCACCGCCGACCAGGCGGTCCACGATGAAGTCGTTGAAGCGTGCGGCCACGACCGCGAACTTCAGCCCGGTCGCGACCAGCCCGCCTTCGATACGGCTCATGACCTACGCTCCCGATCCCCGGGGACTGCCCGGCTTGAACGGCACGACCTGCCCGCCGCGCTCGCGCTCGCCGACGAACGGGATGAACTCGACCACCTCGAGGCCGAAGCCCTCCACGCCGGGGATGCGGCCGGGGTTGTTCATCAGGCGCATCTTCTCCACGCCGAGGTCGCGCAGGATCTGCGAGCCGATGCCGACGTCGCGGATCACCAGGCCCGAGGTGGAGCCCGGCGCCGAGAAGTTGCCGGCGAGCTCGGCGGCGAGGTTCGGCGCGCTGTGCAGGTAGACGAGCACGCCCTTGCCGGCGGCGTCGATCGCCTCCAGCGCCTGGCGAATGCGCCCCGCCTGGTCCACCGACCCGGCGCCGAAGACGTTGCCGAGGACCGTGTGCGGGTGCACGCGCACGACCACCACGTCGCCGGGGAGGATGTCGCCCTTCACCAGCGCGAGCGCCTGCATGTCGTTGACCGTGTTGTCGTACACGTGCGCCGTCCAGCCGGTGAGCGGGCGGAGGCCGGGCACGGCCAGATCGATCGCCCGCGACTCCACGCGCCGCACCAGCGACTCGCGCTGCAGGCGGTAGGCGATGAGGTCCTGGATCGTCAGGAGCTGGATGCCGTGCTTCTTGCCGAACTCCTCCAGATCGGGGAGGCGCGCCATCCGGCCGTCGTCGCGCATGATCTCGCAGATGACGCCGGCGGGCTTGAGGCCGGCGAGGCGCGCCAGGTCCACCGAGCCCTCGGTCTGGCCGACGCGCGCCAGCACGCCGCCCTTGCGCGCGCGGAGCGGGAAGATGTGGCCGGGGCGCGCGAGGTGCTCGGGGCGCGCGTCGTCGGCGACGGCGGTGAGGATCGTGTGGGCGCGGTCCTCGGTCGAGATGCCGGTGGTGACGCCGCGGGCGGCCTCGATGGAGACGGTGAACGCCGTCCCGTAGGGGGACGTGTTGCGCTCCACCATCATCGGGAGCTGCAGGCGGTCGCACCAGCCTTCGGTCAGCGCGAGGCAGATGAGGCCGCGGCCGTACTTCGCCATGAAGTTCACCGACTCGGGCGTGACGAACTGGGCCGCCATGCACAGGTCGCCCTCGTTCTCGCGGTCCTCGTCGTCGACGAGGATGACCATGCGACCGGCCCGAATCTCCTGGATCGCCTGCTTGACGCGTGTCTGGTCCATCAGCCCTTTTCTCCAAGATACCCGTGCGCGCGGAGCTTCTCCAGCGTGAGGGTGGGTGCGGGGGTCGGCGCGCGCGCGGCGGAGTCGGTGCCGGCGAGCAGCTTCTCCACGTACTTCGCCAGGAGGTCGGCCTCGAGGTTCAGGGCGTCGCCCGGACGGACGTCGCCGAGGTGCGTGACCGCCACGGTGTGCGGAACGAGGAGGACCTCGAAGCGCGCGCCGGCGACGCGGTTGATCGTCAGCGAGACGCCGTCCACCGCGATCGAGCCCTTGACGATGAGGTAGCGGGCGACCGCCGGCGGGGCCTCGATCTCGAGCAGCGGCGAGCCGCCCTCGTCGGTGCGGCGCGCGAGGCGGCCGATGCCGTCGACGTGACCCTGCACGATGTGGCCGCCGAGGCGGTCGCCGACGCGCAGCGCGCGCTCGAGGTGCACGCGGCGGCCGGCGGCGGCGGAGCCGAGCGTGGTGACGGCGAGCGTCTCGGCGGCGGCGACGACCGTGACCTCGCCGGCGGAGACGGTCTCGGCGGTGAGGCAGACGCCGTCCACGGCGAGGGAGTCCCCGGTGCGGAGATCGGCGCCGGTGAGGGGCGCGGCCAGGCGGAGCTCGAGGCCCTGCGGCCGCTGCGAGACGGTGCGGATGACACCGCACTCTTCGACGATTCCAGTGAACACGACGCCCGGGGCCTCTTATAGCAGGGCCCTCCGCGCGCGCCTAGCGCGCGGCAGGATCGCGCCCGCCCGGCCCCGTCCCGGCTCCGAGCAGCTCCGCCTCCACCAGCAGGTCCTCGCCGACGCGCACGGTCCGCGTGACGGCGAGCGCGGTGGCCGCGTCGGCGCGGGCGGGGCCGGCGAGGGCGAAGGCGGGGAGGGCGTCGGAGCCGAGGAGCTTGGGGGCGACGTAGAGCGCCAGGCGGTCGGCGAGGCCGGCGGCGAGGAGCGCGCCGTTCAGGGTCGGGCCGGCCTCGACCAGGACGTCGTTGCAGCCGCGCTCCGCCAGCGCCCCGAGGAGCGCCGGCAGGGAGACGCGCGGGCCGCCGCGCGGCGCGCCGCCGGGCGCGCCGGGGAGGACCAGCACCTCCGCGCCGGCGGAGGCGAGGGCGCGGCGCGCGGCCGCGGACGCGGCGGCGGTCACCGCCACTAGCACCGGGCCGGCAGCCCGGAAGAGGCGCGCGCGCGGCGAGGTGCGGGCGCGCGCGTCCACGATCACGCGCAGGGGCTGGCGCGCCGCGGGGCGGCCGGCGGCGTCGCGGGCGGTGAGGAGTGGATCGTCGGCGCGCACGGTGCCGGCGCCGGTGACGACCGCGTCGGCGCGCGCGCGCAGGAGGCGCCCGTGCGCGCGCGCGGCCTCGCCGGTGATCCAGCGCGCGTGCCCGGTGCGCGTGGCGACGCGGCCGTCGAGCGTGAGCGCGACCTTCACCGTCACCAGCGGGCGGCCCCGGCTCACGCGCGAGACGTACCCGGCCAGGGCGCGCGCGCAGGCGGCGGCCTCGGCGGGGGGCGCCTCCTCCACGCGCACGCCGGCGCGGCGGAGGCGCTGCGCGCCGCGCGTCCGCCCGTGCGTGTCCGGGTCGGCGGCGCCGTACACCACCCGGCGGATGCCCGCGGCGAGCAGCGCCTCGGTGCAGGGAGGGGTGCGGCCCTGGTGGTTGCAGGGCTCGAGCGTGACGTAGAGCGTCGCGCCGCGTGCGCGCGGGCCGGCGGCGCGCAGCGCTTCCACCTCGGCGTGCGGTCGCCCGAGCGCGCGGTGGAATCCCGCGCCGACCACGCGCCCCCCGCGCACGATCAGCGCGCCGACGACCGGGTTCGGCGAGGTGCGGCCGCGACCGCGCTCGGCCAGTCGCAGCGCCGCGGCGAAGAAGGCCTGCGGCCGCGGGCCGGGCGCGGCGCGCGGAGCGCGCGGCGCGCGCGGGCTCACTCGTCCTTCTCCCCGCCCCGCTCCGGCGCGGCGGGCTCGAGCGACTCCACCGCGCGCTTGAAGTCGTCGGGGTCCTGGAAGTCGCGGTAGACCGACGCGTAGCGCACGTAGGCGATGTGATCGAGATCCTTCAGCGCGCGCATCACCAGCTCGCCCACCACCGTGCTCGGCACCTCGCGCTCGCCGCGCTCGCTGATCGTCCGCTCGACCTCGTCCACCAGCCGCTCCAGCGCCGCCTGCGCGACCGGGCGCTTCTCGCAGGCGCGCCCGACGCCGCGCAGGACCTTCTCGCGGTCCCAGACCTGGCGGCGCCCGTCCGACTTCACCACCAGCGGCAGCGTGTCCTCGGCGCGCTCGTAGGTGGTGAAGCGGCGGCCGCACTTCTCGCACTCGCGGCGGCGGCGCACGGCCTTGCCCTCGTCGCTGTCGCGCGAGTCGGTGACCTTCGTCTCGTCCTGACCGCAGAACGGACAGCGCACTAGCGGCTCCCCTTGCGCGCGTAGAGATCGAGGAGATCCTCGAGCTCGCGGCGCCGCTGTTCGGCGGTGAGGACGGGCTCGCGCGGCGGCAGGATCGCCGCCGCGCGGTAGGGCGTCTCGCCGCGGCGCGGGACCGCCAGGCCGTTGGCCCGGTCGAACGCCTCGGGAAGGCGCGCGGCGACGCCGACGGCCAGGCGCACGAGCTCGAGCACCCCGGCGGTCTCCAGCGCGGGCGGGACGCGCGCGGCGGTGAGGCGGCGGCCGGAGGCGTCGAGCGTCATCGGGTGCAGGCGCACCAGCCAGGAGCAGAGCGCCTCGTCGAGGAGCACGCGCGCCACGTCGGAGGGCGCTGCCTCCACCACGTACAGGTCGTCGAACGGCGCCACCCGCTCGCCGATCTCCAGATCGATGCGCTCGCCGCTGTCGTCCGGAGCCTGCGGGCGCAGATCGAGCACCAGCGCGGTGGTGGGGATGCGCACGTCCACCACGATGCGGTCGCCGGCGAGGTCGGCGCGCACGCCGAAGCCCTCGACGTGGCCGTCGAGGGCCGGGCGCTCCGGCGCGACCCGCGCCAGCCGCAGCGCGGCGCCCACCTCGTCGAGGACGTCGTCGATCATGCCCGAGCTTGCTCCGTTCCGGCGCCGATTGTAGCCTGGATGCTTCTGAGGAGGCTCGCGATGCGACGATCCGGCATGGCCGCCGCGGCGGCTCTTTCTCTGGCACTCGCGGCGGTCGCGGGCGGCTGCAAGGGCGAGTGCGCCACCACCGTCTCGCCGTCCAGCGACGACCAGACCACCGTGCAGGGCGCGCTCATCGACGCCAAGCCGGGCGACACCGTCTGCTTCGAGGACGGCACCTACACGTTCACCGACGAGCTCTCGGTGACCGTCGAAGGCGTGACGATGAAGGGGCTGGGCGCGGGCGCCGTGCTCGACTTCAGCGGCCAGGTGTCGGGCGGAAACGGCATCGCGATCACCGGCAACGACTTCACGATCGAGGCGCTCACGGTCAAGAACACTCCGGGCGACGGCATCCGCGCGACCGGCGTGACCGGCATCACGTTCCGCGGCGTCACCGTCTCGTGGGACGCCGGGTCGGTGACCGAGAACGGCGCCTACGGCCTCTACCCGGTGACCTGCACGAACGTGCTGATCGAGAACTGCACGGTCACCGGCGCGTCGGACGCGGGGATCTACGTCGGGCAGTCGACGAACATCATCGTGCGCGGCAGCACCGCCAGCGGCAACGTCGCCGGCATCGAGATCGAGAACTCCACCGACGCCGAGGTGTACGACAACGAGGCGTTCGACAACACCGGCGGCATCCTCGTCTTCAACCTGCCCGACCTGCCGATCGGCGACGGCAAGCGCGCCAACGTCCACGACAACGACGTGCACGACAACAACCGGGACAACTTCGCGCTGGCCGGGGCGATCGTCGCGCTGGTGCCCCCCGGGCTGGGCGTCCTGATCATGGCGGCGGACGACACCGAGCTCCACTCGAACACGATCAGCGACAACGACAGCACGGGCGTGTTGATCGTCAGCTTCTCGACGCTCGATCTTCTCGGCGGCCCGA
>Ga0075425_100007093_pt1 | contig 11819 bp, 11 predicted proteins | sample SoiMethybrSBSTD4_FD_75300 | JGI IMG/M metagenome (GOLD analysis project Ga0075425, IMG submission 75300) | Bulk soil microbial communities from a Populus tree surrounding site in Tennessee, USA - Soil MetaG P. TD hybrid SBSTD4 | ecosystem: Environmental > Terrestrial > Soil > Tree plantation...
CCCACTGGAGCTGCCACATGAAACCCAATCGTATGAAGGACAAGATCGCCCGCGGCGAGCCGGCACTGGGATGCTCGGTCATGTTCCCCTCACCGCAGATTGTCGAGATGTTGGGGTGCGCTGGTTTTGACTGGGTGCTCATCGATTGCGAGCACGGCAGCATTTCTGCCAACGACGTGGAGCTGATGGCGATGGCCTGCGATGCCGCCGGCATCACCCCCATCGCGCGCCCCAAAACCAAGTCCCCAAGCGACATCCAGGCCGTCATGGACCGCGGCGTGATGGGCGTGCAGGTGCCGCACATCAATACCGGCGACGACGCGCGAGGCGGTCGCCGCCGTCAAGTTCGGTGTGGGCTCCGCGCGCGGGTTGGCCGCCGGTACGCGTCCCGACGCTTGGGGCATGGGCGCACGCATGGCGGATTTCGCACAGGCCGCCAACGCCCAATCGCTCGTTTGCGTGCAACTCGAGCACGAGGCGGCGCTTGCCAACATCGACGCTATCCTGGCGGTCGAGGGCATTGACGTGTTCTTCATCGGCCCCTCGGACCTCTCCCAGTCGATGGGCCATCCGGGCAATCCAAAAGCCCCGCCGGTCGCCAAGGCGATCAACGTCGCTGGGGCGCGGATCCTGGCGGCCGGCCGCACGCCCGGCATGCCCGCCACCGCCGACAGCCTTGGCGAGGTGGTGGGCCATGGGTGCAAATACATCTATACCCACCTGCCCCGTTTGTTGAGCACAGGCGCCACCGCCTTTTTTTCGGCGCGGTCTTAAGACTTTGGCCTAAAACAGCCGACGAAGTACGGCAAACGATCTTGACAGCGCCCCCTGCGGCACGGTCAATGGGCGGCACGGTCAATGGTCAGACCACCTGACCGATCGGGGCACAACAACAAGAACCCCTGAGGGAACGTTGAGGAGCGAGGCTTGCCGTTGGAAGCCATCGAGCCGCGCCGGCTATATCGCCAGATCGCGGATCAGATCCGACAGCTCATCGACCAGGGCGAGTATGCCGTGGACAGCCGCCTGCCGGCGGAGCGCGAACTTGCCGACATGCTGGGGGTGTCGCGTCCCACCGTGCGCGAGGCGCTGATCGCGCTCGAGGTAGAAGGGCGCCTGCGGATCAAGGTGGGCTCCGGCATCTATGTCAATGCCCCCCCGGCCAGCGAGCATGAGGCCCATGCGGGCCCCATCGAAGGTCCCTTCGAGGTGCTGCGTGCGCGCGCTTTTGTCGAGAGCGCGGTGGCAGAGGAGGCTGCCCGCCAGGCCAAGCCTGAGGATATAGCCCGCCTTGATGCGGTTCTGGCCGAGGTTGATGCCCGGGGAACGCTCAACGTGGAGCAGTGGGTAGCACTCGATCGCAGCTTCCACCGGGCGGTGGCCGCGGTCCTCGGCAACTTGGTCCTATTGCGCACAGTTGGCGAACTCTTCGATCAGCGCATCAACCCCTATTTCACGCAGCTCGCCAGGCACCTTGAGAACGACGCGACGTGGCGAGCCGCGCACGTGGAGCACGTGGCCATTCGCGACGCCATCGCCTCCCATCAGCCGGAAGGCGCGAGGGCGGCCATGCGCGAGCATCTGGAGCTCTCGCACCAGCGATTTGCCCGCGATTTCGGCGAGGCGCCGTTTGCCGAGACCGATCGGGGGTTGGGGCGCTCGCCCGCCACGGCGGCGCTTGCGCGGGGCGGGGCAGGCAATCCGCTCAAGACGCGCAAACAGCCCCATCAGGCGGCCGCCTGTTAGGAACGGCCGGGGCGCGTCCCGGCACAGTTTGGAGCAAGGAGAGGAATGGAAATGCGGAAGACGAAACTCACCCGACGGCAGTTCGCGGTCCGGACGGCTGCGGCATCCGCGACGGCGCTGGTGGCGCCGTTCGTGCATACCGCCCGTGCCGCGGGCAAGCTGTCGCTGATGTTTTGGGACCATTGGGTGCCTGGCGCCAACGGCGCCTCGACCGAGCTCATCAATGAATGGGCGGCGAAGGAGAAGGTTGAAGTTGCCATCGACTACGTGACCTCGCAGGGTTCCAAGAACCTCCTCACCATCGCCGCCGAAGCGCAGGCCAGATCCGGTCACGACATCGTCGCCATGCCGACTTGGTGGCCGCAGGACCAGGCCAGGAACCTGGAGCCCGTCGACGACGTCATGGAGGCGTTGATCGCACAAAACGGCGCAGTCAACGATACGGTCAAGTATCTCGGACGTGCCGATAACCACTGGATCGCCGTGCCGGCGACGATCGGTAGCCAGATCAAGGGCCCCTGTTCGCGCATCGATCTCATGAAGCAGCACGCCGGCATCGACATTCAAGCCATGTATCCCGCCGGCTCGCCGCCCAAGGCGGAGAACTGGACAACCGACACCTATTTGCGGGCCGCCGAGGCCTGTCATAAGGCCGGCTTTGCCTTCGGCATCGGCCTTGGGCAAACCTCCGACTCGGTCGACACGGCGGGCGCGTTCTTCCAGTCTTTTGGCGCCGAGCTCGTCAACGCCAAGGGCGATCTCACCGTCAAGACGGACGCGGTCAAGCAAGCCCTCGACTACTCCAAGCGTGTGGCCGCCTTCTACCCGCCGGACGCCCCGGCGTGGGATGACGCCTCCAACAACAAATGGCTCGTCTCCGGCAGAGGGGCCCTCATCATGAATCCGCCAAGCGCGTGGGCCGTGGCCAAGCGCGACGCGCCGCAGGTGGCCGAGCAGTGTTGGACGCACGGCTTTCCCGCCGGCCCCAAGGGGCGCGTCGCCCCGTTTCTGCCGTACTTCTGGGGGGTGTGGAACTTCAGCAAGAACAAGGCGGCGGCCAAGAGCCTGCTGGTCCACCTGTCGCAACCGGCAGCGGTCGAGAAGCTGGTGGTGGCGAGCGGCGGCTACGACCTGCCGTCCTTTGCCAATTTGACCACGCTCAAAGTTTGGGCTGAGGAAGGGCCGCCCAAGGGCACGCTCTACCACTATCCCAATCCGCACAACCATCAGACCCTGTCGATCGCAGCGGCGCCGGCTCCGCCCAAGATCGCCTTCCAGATCTACACCCAGGCGATCCAGACGAAGATGATCGTGCGTCACTTGCAGGGCGAGCCCATGGACAAGACGCTCGCCTGGGCCGAAGGCGAGGTCGAGGGCTTCCTGCGCACCTGACGGCGAAAATTCCTCCCCCCGTGCCGGCGCGGGGGGATCTTAGAACGCATCAAAGCGAGGTCCACCATGGTCGATGCAGTCATCCGGCGGAGCGAGATCGCGGTGCCGGCGCGCAGGCGCTCGGGGCTGCGCCGTGCCATGCAGCGCAAGTCGACCGTCGCCTTTCTGATGGCCCTGCCGCTGATCCTGCTGATCGGGTTGTTCGTCGTCTATCCCGCGCTCTACTCCGTGCATTTGGCCACCCTCAACAAGTCGATGGAGCGCTTCGTCGGCCTCGACAATTTCTTCTTCCTCTTCAAGCGTGAGACGTTCTGGATGGTGGTGCAGCAGTCCTGCATCTTCGCCATCACGGCCGTCATCTTCAAGGCCATCATCGGCTTCATCGTCGCGCATTTCGTGCACAACGTCCCGGCCAAAGGCCAGCGCAAATGGCGCGGCATGCTGTTGGTACCCTGGGTGATCCCTCCGGCCATGAGCACGCTGGCCTGGCTGTGGCTATTTGACCCCTCCTACAGCGCCTTCAATTGGGTGCTGGCCCTGTTCGGTGTGGGACCGGTGCCGTGGACGGGCGATGCCTACTGGGCGCGCTTCTCGGTGATCCTTGTCAACGTGTGGATTGGGGCGCCGTTCTTCATGATCATGTATCTGGCGGCTCTCAAGTCAGTGCCCGAGCAGCTCTACGAAGCGGCGGCCATTGACGGGGCCAACTGGTGGCAACGCATCTGGTACGTGACGCTGCCAATGATGCGCAACATCATCGCCATCACGGCGCTGTTTTCCCTCATCGTCACCTTCGCCAACTTCGACATCGTGCGCATCTTGACCGCGGGCGGCCCAATCGACCGCACGCACGTGTTTGCCACCTGGGCGTTCTGGCTCGGCATCCAAGGCGGCGACATCCCGCTCGGCGCCAGCGTGTCCCTATTCATGGTGCCGATCCTGGCGATCGCAGCGATCTTCATCCTGCGCGACATCTCCAAGCGCGGCAACGAGGCTTAGAGGCGACCCATGGCAACGGCAGACGCAGTCACAGGATCACGGCCGGCGGCACGGCCCCGATACGGCAGCATGAGCCGGGACCGGCGGTGGGCGTTGCGCTGGTCCTATTTCTTCCTCGTGCTGTTTGTGATCTTCTTCCTGACGCCGCCCGTCTACATGTTGATCACGTCGCTCAAGACCAGCGCGGAGATTTCGGCGGCCACCAATCCATGGTGGGTCTATCACCCGACCCTGTCCAACTACGTCGAGCTGCTCACCTCTCCCTCGTTCCTCACCTACTTCCGCAATTCCGCGGTCGTGTCTGTGGTCGTGGTGAGCCTCACTATGCTGATCAGTGTGCCCGCAGCCTTCGCGCTGTCGCGCATGAAGTTCTGGGGATCGGCGACCCTCGCCACCGGCGTGTTTCTAACCTACCTGATCCCCGAGACGCTGCTGTTCCTACCCCTCTTCAAGATGTTTGCCACCTTCAATGAGTGGACCGACATCCAACTCATCAACCGCTGGTGGGTGCTGCTGTTCGTCTACCCGACGCTCACGGTGCCGTTCGCCACTTGGATCATGATCGGCTATTTCGCCTCCATTCCCAAGGAATTGGACGAGGCCGCTCTGATCGATGGCGCCGGTTGGCTGCAAACGCTGACCAAGATCTTCATCCCTGTGGCCCTGCCGGGGCTCATTGCCGCAACCATCTTCGCCTTCACCGTGAGCTGGGCACAGTTCCTCTACCCGCTCGCCTTTACGACGTCGTCGGACCAATTGGTGCTTCCCGTCGGCATTATAACGTCGCTCATCAAAGGCGACGTATTCAACTGGGGGCAGATCATGACCGGCGCGCTGTTAGGGGCCGCGCCGCCGCTCATCATCTACGCCTTCCTGATGGACTACTACATCGCCGGCCTCACCGCTGGTGCAACGAAGGGTTGAGGTTCCGACCATGGCTGAAGTCAAGTTGCGCAAGATCATCAAACGCTACGATGAGGTCGAGGCGGTGCGCGGCATCGATCTCGATATCGCCGACCACGAGTTCGTGGTTCTGGTTGGCCCGTCGGGCTGCGGCAAATCGACGACGCTGCGCATGATCGCGGGTCTTGAGGACATCACCGATGGTGAGATCATGATCGGCGGCGATGTCGTCAACGATGTGCCGCCCAAGGATCGCGACATCGCCATGGTGTTCCAGAACTACGCGCTCTACCCGCACATGACCGTGTTCCAGAACATGTCCTTCGGCCTGCGGCTCAAGCGCTATCCCAAGGCCGAGATCAAGAAGCGGGTGGATGAGGCGGCTCGCATCCTCGACATCAAGGAGCTCCTTGACCGCAAGCCCAAGCAGCTTTCGGGCGGCCAGCGTCAACGCGTCGCCATGGGCCGCGCCATCGTGCGCAATCCCAAGGTGTTTCTGTTCGACGAACCCCTATCGAATCTCGACGCTAAGCTCAGGGTGCAAATGCGCACCGAGATCAAGAAGGTGCACCAGCAGGTGCGCACGACCACCGTCTACGTCACCCACGACCAGGTGGAGGCCATGACGCTTGCCGACCGCGTGGTGGTCATGAACCAGGGCAATATCGAGCAGGTGGGTACACCACAGCAGCTCTACCACAATCCGCGCACGCGCTTCGTGGCGGGATTTATCGGCTCGCCCGCCATGAACTTCATCCCCTGCGAGGTCGAGCAAGTGGGCGGAGGCCTCAGCATTCGGCTCACCAACGAGCTGGCGTTTCCCGTGCCACCCGCGCGCGCCGCGCAATATCAAAACCACGGGCAAAACGGCAAACTGCTGCTGGGCCTGCGTCCCGAGCACATCACCGAGGCGGGGCCGCATCTGGAGCCCGGCGAGGTGCCATTCGAGGCCAAACTCGATGTCACCGAGCCGATGGGAATGGAAACGCTCGTCTACTTTCCGGTCAACGGCACGCAGGTGTGCGGCCGCGTCAACCCCAACGCGGGTGCGCGCGACGGCCTCCCGCTGCGCCTTGCTGCCAATCTCAACAACATGCACCTCATCGATGAGACGAGCGGGCGCGTCATCTAGGTCCCACCCGCGGGCCCGCGGGGGCCCCTTTGGGCGAGGGGGCCCCGGCGCAGCCTCGAGGCGTGTCTTCGTTCACCCAGACGGATCCCCCTGGGGGGCGTAAGGCGCGGCGGTCGAGACTGCCGGTCAGCGCGCGCTCGACCTTTCCCCGATCGGCCCAAACCCCACCCCATCCCCGCCCAAGGTCAAAAATGGGAACCTCAAGCCCGGATGCTGGCACCGAGGCCTCCTCAACGTTCTGCTCGCGAGGTCCCGGGTTGCTCCCTATATGGTGGAGTGCCTCGCCCAGAGCTCGATCTCGCTCAGGGGTGCGGGCCGGATCTGGGGCTACCCCCGCGTAGGGGTGACCGCGCCAGCGCCGATGCGCTAGCTTCAGGCAATGCCAACGAAAGGCGCAATGCCGGCAAGGAAAAAGGCCCATGGACTTGATGAAGATGATGAAGCAGGCCCAGGAGATCCAGGGCCGCATGCAGAAGATGCAGGAGGACCTCATCGGCCTCGAAGTGGAAGGCCAATCGGGCGCGGGCCTCGTGAAGGTCAAGCTCAATGGCAAGTTCGATGCCCGTGCGCTCAAGATCGATCCGAGCCTCCTCAAACCTGAGGAAGCGGAGATGCTCGAGGACCTGATCGTCGCCGCCTTCCAGGACGCCAAGGCCAAAGCCGAAGCGGCCGTCGAGGCCAAGATGCGTGAAGTGACGGGTGGTCTACCCCTCCCGCCGGGCCTGAAGCTCTTCTGAAGCTGTCTTGAGGGTCTCTTGCGGCTCCACGGGTGCAAAGAGGGGATCTTGACGCGAGCCTTGCCCACATGAGCAAGCAATCATCGGGCGCGGAGATCGAACGGTTGATCGGGCTGCTGGCGCGCCTGCCAGGGCTCGGGCACCGCTCGGCGCGCAAGGCGGCATTGGCGCTCATCAAGCGACGCGAGGACCTGCTTCAGCCACTGGCGGCGGCCCTGAGTGAGGCGGCGCAAAAGATCATCGTCTGCCCCAGCTGCGGCAACATCGACACCGTTAGCCCCTGCACCATCTGCCAGGACCCGCGGCGCGATCGGAGCCTCATCGTGGTGGTCGAGCAAATCGCCGACCTGTGGGCGCTCGAGCGGGCCGGGGTGGTCAATGCCCTCTACCACGTGCTCGGCGGCCACCTCTCGCCGCTCGACGGCATCGGACCGGAGGAGCTCAACGTCGTCCGGCTCATCGAGCGGGTAGCCCCGCCGGTCAAGGAGGTGCTGCTTGCCCTCAACGCCACCGTGGAGGGCCAGTCGACGGCGCACTATCTCACCGAACAGCTGCAGGGTCACGGTGTGGCAGTGACGCGCCTGGCTCAGGGCGTGCCGATCGGCGGCGAGCTCGATTATCTCGACGAAGGCACGCTCGCCGCTGCCATCAAGAGCCGGCGACCGCTCTAGCCGTTTGGATCCGGGAGAAGCCCCTGGGATCTCTGCGGCGATGCCTTCTCTCGCGCGATGGGGCGTGCTTCAATCGGCAGGCGAGCTCGATGGAGGAAGCGATGGATCTCGGCATGACGCCCAAGGTGAAACCGCTGGTGGAGAAGGTGCGCGCCATGGTGCGCGAGGACATCATGCCGCTAGAGGCCGAATACGAAGGCGAGATCGGCAAGGCGGGTAGCCGTTGGGTCTACACGAAACGCCAGGAGGAGATCCGCGAGGGTCTCAAGGCCAAGGCGCGCGAGCGCGGGCTGTGGAACTTCTGGCTGACCAAGAGCAAGGAGGGCTACGGGCTCACCACCGTCGAGTATGCCTACCTGGCCGAGGAGATGGGCTGGTCCCGGCTGGCGCCAGAGACCTTCAATTGCTCGGCGCCCGACACCGGCAACATGGAGGTGCTGGAGCGCTACGGCTCGCCCGAGCACAAGGAGAAATGGTTAAAGCCGTTGCTCGAAGGCAAGATCCGCTCCGCCTTCGTCATGACGGAGCCCGCGGTGGCCTCCTCGGACGCCACCAACATCGCCATGGATGCCAAGCTCGAGGGCAATGAGTGGGTGTTGAACGGTGAGAAATGGTTCGCTTCGGGCGCCGGCGACCCGCGCTGCAAGATCTACATCGTCATGGTGTGCACGGATCCCAAGGCGGAAAAGCACAAACGGCACTCGCAGATTCTGGTGCCCGCGGGCACCAAGGGCGTTGACATCCTGCGTGGCATGAAGGTCTACGGCGATGACGACGCGCCACACGGCCACATGCACATCCGCTTCAGCAACGTGAGCGTGCCGAAGGAGAACCTGATCCTCGGGGTCGGTCGGGGCTTCGAGGTGTCGCAGGGTCGGCTGGGTCCGGGTCGGATCCATCATTGCATGCGCGCCATCGGCCAAGCGGAGCGCGCGCTGGAGCTGTTGTGCAAGCGTTCGTTGACGCGAGAAGCATTCGGCAAGCCGCTCCATCAACTGGGCGCCAACTACGACATCATCGCCGAAAGCCGCATGAAGATCGAGATGGCGCGGCTCTTGTGCCTCAAGGCCGCCTACATGATGGACACCTCAAGCCCACGCGAGGCGGCGCCTTGGATCTCACAGATCAAGGTCGTCGCGCCCCGCATCGCGCTGGAGATCACCGACGAGGCGGTGCAGATGCACGGCGCCATGGGCATCACCCAGGACGTGCCGCTCGCGCACATGTGGACCCACCTGCGCACGTTGCGGCTGGCCGACGGCCCGGACGCGGTGCATCGTCGCCAGGTCGCTCGCGCCGAGCTCAGGCGGTATACGAACCAGAAGATCTGAGCTGTGTTCTCAGCGCTTGCCGCCGCAAGTTGGGCGTGTTCGGAGCGCGAAGTGGAACTCGATCCCCGGGCACGCCCGTGGCAATGACGGATACAGCGCGCATGACCTCCCTTGCCCATCAGGCCGCGCAACTCGATACCGTGGGGCTCGCCAAATATCTCCAAGCCGAGCTGCCGGGCTTCAGGGGGCCGGTCGCGGCCGACAAGACCCCGACGGGGCAGTCGAACCCCACCTTCATCCTGTCCAGTCCCAGCGGCAAATACGTGTTGCGCAAGAAGCCGCCGGGCCCGCTCTTGAAGAGCGCGCACCAGGTCGACCGCGAATATCGCGTAATGCGGGGGCTGGGGCAAACCGACGTGCCGGTGCCGCGCATGTTGCTCCTGTGCGAGGATGACGGCGTGATCGGCACCGCGTTCTTTGTCATGGAGTTCGTTGCGGGCACCGTGTTTTGGGATCCCGCACTGCCGGAGCTCACGAACGCCCAGCGCAGCAAGCTCTACGACGAACAGAACCGCGCGCTCGCCGCACTGCACCAGGCGGACCCTGCCAAGATCGGCCTTGCCGATTTCGGGCGGCCGGGCAGCTATTTCAAGCGCCAACGCGACCGCTGGACCAAACAGTATCGCGCCTCCGAAACCGAGCACATCGAGGACATGGAGACCCTGATCGACTGGCTCGAGGCGAACGAACCACCCGACGACGGGCGATCGAGCCTCGTGCACGGCGACTACCGCATCGACAACATGATCTTCAAGCCCGATGGGTCGCGCCTGCTTGCCGTCATCGATTGGGAGCTCTCCACCATTGGCCACCCGTTTTCCGACCTCGCCTACCAGTGCATGCAGTGGCGCTTCCCCAACTACGAGACGATGCGCGGCCTCGGCAGCGTCGACCGCAAGGCGCTCGGCATTCCCACGGAGGAGGAATATGTGGCCAAATATTGCGAGCGGATGGCCATCCCGGGCATTCCGTCGTGGAAGTACTGCCTCGCCTTCTCCTTCTTCCGGCTCGCGGCCATCGTGCAGGGCGTGAAGAAGCGCGGTCTCGACGGCACCGCCTCCAATCCGGAGAAAGCACTCCAATCCGGCGAGCGTGTGCCGCTGATGGCGCGGATGGGGGCGGAGGTCATCGAGGCGCGCTAACGGGTTTGCCTCCGCGCGATATGCTACTCTTGCCGGAGATGGTCGCTCGTGCCGAGGCGGAGCGACGCCAGCTGGAGTGTTGCTGAGGAGAGGTGCCGATGCGGCTGTTCTGCTTCGGCTTTGGATACGCGGCGCAGGCCCTGGCGCGCCGCCTGAGCGCGCGCACGACCGCCCTTGCCGGCACCAGAACGCGCCTTGAGGAAAGCCCACCCCCGCTCGGCGCAAGGCTCGCCACGTTCCAGAGCGATGGAGCCATCCAGGACGTGCGCAGCCTGCTCAGAGGCACGACGCATGTGTTGGTCAGCATCCCGCCGGACCTGGAAGGTGACGTGGTGTTGCGGCATTTCCGGGATGACCTGCACGCTCTCCCCGAACTCGGCTGGGTGGGTTACCTGTCGACCGTCGGCGTCTACGGCGATTGCCAGGGACGCTGGGTCGACGAAACGAGCCCCGCCCGGCCGACGAGCGAGCGCAGCCTGCGTCGGCTGCAGGCCGAGCACGCATGGCACGCCTTTGGCCGCGACAGTCGCCGGCGCGTCGAGGTGTTCCGGCTGGCCGGCATCTATGGGCCCGGGCGCAGCGTCATCGATAGCCTGCGCACCGGCACCCAGCGGCGCGTTGTCAAGCCAGGTCAGGTCTTCAACCGCGTCCACGTCGATGACATTGCCCTCGTCCTGGCTCACGCCATCGACAAGCCCCCCGGCGATAAGGCCCCCGGCGATCATCCCGTCGGCCACGCCACCTACAACGTCGCCGACGATGAGCCAGCCCCACCCGAGGATGTCGTTGCCTATGCCGCGGAACTCCTGGGCTTACCCGTTCCGGCCGCAGTCCCGTTCGCGCAGGCGGGGCTTGGGGACATGGCCGCCAGCTTCTGGGCTGAGTGCAAGCGCGTGAGCAACGCCCGGATCAAGACGGCACTCGGAGTGGAGCTCGCCTATCCCACATATCGCGAGGGCTTGCGGGCCTTGATCCAGAGCGCTTGACGCCCGTTCGGCGCAAGCCCGTGAGGCCGGATCGATGCCCCTGGTGTGCCCACCGGTGGCCGGGCAGCGGGGTCCACGGCATGGGTTCGTCTGCGGCTGCGACAAGGCAAGGGTCCCATTGCGCCGATTGGGGCCGCCGCGGCGTCGCCCTCGAGCCGCCGCGGCGTCGCCGCCCTTGACGGGGCAGGAGCCTCACCGATGCGGCAAGGCCGCACTTGGCCCTCCGGGCGGGGTGCGCGCCTTGTGAGGGCCCGATCAGCCCTGCAGCGCGCGCCCATCCATCCCCTCGGCGGCAATTTGCAAATGCACCAGGATGGTCGGGGCAATGTCGATGGGTGAGGTCGGCACATCGGCAACCGTGCCAGCGCCGAAGCCGGCGCCGTCGATCATCAAAAATGGCATCTGCTCATAGCGGGCCAGGCCGCCGTGCTGGCCGCAGTGGAGGTGTGTCGCCTTGCCGGCAACGGGCCGCGCCTCGAAGCTGTGCCCGGGCACACCGAAGGCATTGGGCGCCTCGTCCGACTTGAGGGAGAGGGCGTACGCCAGGCCATGCTGCGGTGCCAGGCCAATGCTGGCAAGCTCGGCTCGGGGCACCACGCGATCGACCCAGTCCCGGCTTGCCAAGAAGGCGCCAATGGCATCCACCTTGGCCGCACAGTCGGGGTGCACGTAGATGAGGCTCGAGGTACCGCTGCTGGGCGAGATCACGTCACCCAACTCGCCGCTGCCCTTGAGGCCGGCCGCCACCAGCTCAGCCTCCACGTCGATCACGCGCGACAC
>Ga0075425_100007095_pt1 | contig 11817 bp, 12 predicted proteins | sample SoiMethybrSBSTD4_FD_75300 | JGI IMG/M metagenome (GOLD analysis project Ga0075425, IMG submission 75300) | Bulk soil microbial communities from a Populus tree surrounding site in Tennessee, USA - Soil MetaG P. TD hybrid SBSTD4 | ecosystem: Environmental > Terrestrial > Soil > Tree plantation...
TCAGATTCTCGAAGCCAGCTACATTGCCGGTCGTGCGGAACGGCTACGGCTCATCGCCCGCTCCAGCATCGACGAACGTCAGTATGTCGAAAACGATCGACAACCAGACTCGTTGACTGCAGGGCTGCGTGGAAACCTGTTTCAGTAAACAGTGTCCAATACCTGACCTCAGAACCCGTTAGGACGATTCTATGCCAGCGAAAGAGTTGCGATGTACGAACAAGAACAAACAACGACATTATCGATCAAATCCTGCACGGCGTGCGGCATTGGAATAGTCGAACATAGCAACTTCTGTCGGGTGTGCGGCGCGTCCCAGGAAGTCGCAATCGCTGACGCTACGTTGTTCCCACCAGAGCGTATCAGCGAATCGGCCGGGCAATTCACGACCACCCGGCTCTCAAAAGGCCCTCGCTATCATCCAGTCTCAGGCCCGTTGGTGAGCGCGGTCGTGTCCGGTGTTCCGGCGAACCTTGGGCAGTCAACCGGCACCGCCGTTTCACGAAAGATACTGCTCACTCTGATGGCGATACCAATCTGGGTGATGATTATTCTTTTGTCGCCTCTCGATGCCTACGCCTCGGCAAAGATTATTGGAAACCGCATATGAAGAAGTGCTGAGTGCTTGAGGAAGCAAAGAGTGCTGAGTGCTGAGTGCTGAGTGCTGAGTGCTGAGTGCTGAGTGCTGAGTGCTGAGCAGGTTCGGGAGTCTTCAGCGTTATGCAACTAGATACAGGACTCAAGTACTTCCCGCACAGCACTCAGCACTCAGCACTTCTTCAAGCACTCAGCACTTCTTCAAGCACTCAGCACTTCTTCAAACACTCATTACTTCTTCATCAACAGGAGATTCAAAATGGTTTCGAGGAGAGAGTTCCTGGAATTTTTGCGGACTGGATGCGCAATCGCGGCGTTCCCCGCTCTGCTGAGAAAGACCGCATCGACGTCGCATGCCGCAACTTTCACCGATACTGAGCCTACTGGAGCCGTGGTCAATGACATTCACTCTCAGCTGAACGCGACTCGAGTGAGCCGCGTGATCAGACCGCTTACCACAAGCGATCTCCGGCGAACAATTCTCACCGCGCGATCCGAGCGAAAATCAATTAGTGTTGCCGGCGGCCGTCATTCGATGGGCGGACAACAGTTTGGAAGCGACACGATCTTCGTCGACATGACCGGAATGAGCCGCGTTATCAATCTGGATTCAGACAAAGGAATTATAGAGGTCGAGGCTGGCATCGAATGGCCGCAGCTGCTGGAATTCCTGGCCAAGAGTCAAGAGCGACGCGAGCGGCAATGGGGCATCCTTCAAAAACAGACCGGCGCAGATCGACTTTCGATCGGCGGTGCGCTGGCGTCAAACGTCCACGGTCGAGGGTTGAAATTCAAACCGATAATCGACCAGGTTGAATCGTTCGAACTGCTCGACCACGCGGGACAGATAGTTCATTGCAGCCGCGATGAGAATAAGGAGCTGTTCGGCCTGGTGATCGGAGGCTATGGATTGTTTGGGATCGTAGTTTCTGCAAAGTTGCGACTGTGGGAGCGGAAGAAGGTGCAGCGAATCGTTGAGATTCGGGAGACCAAAGATATTATGCATTCTTTTGAGCAGCGGATATCGGACGGGTACCTGTACGGCGATTTTCAATTCGCTACGGCAAGTGAACGAGACAGCTTCCTGCGACGTGGCGTCTTCTCGTGTTATCGGCCGGTGGATCCAGCGACGCCGCTTACAGTCAATCCGACTCGATTTCATCCCGAAGACTGGGCGCGGTTGACTTACTACTCGCACAAATACAAGCGGCGCGCATTTGACGTGTACACGCGTCGTTATCTTGCGACTTCTGGTCAGGTCTACTGGTCGGATTCGCAATTGTCTGCGGCCTACGTGGACAACTATCACGAAGACCTGGATCGAAAGCTGGGCGCCACAGTCAAGGCTACTGAGATGATTACTGAGATTTATGTGCCTCGGCAGTCGCTGGCGAATTTCATGGAGGCGGCGCGCGTTGAGTTGAGAAAGCAGAACGCGAATGTGATCTACGGCACAGTTAGATTGATCGAAAGAGATGATGAGAGCTTTTTGCGATGGGCACGCGAGCCTTACGCATGCGTGATCTTCAATTTGCATGTGACTCACGATCGGGCCGGTCTGGAGAATGCTGCTAATGCGTTTCGCGGGTTGATCGATTTGGGAATAAGTTTTGGTGGGAGCTACTACCTTACTTATCATCGGTTTGCTGCAAAGGGACAGGTTGAAACTTGCTATCCGAGGTTTAGAGAGTTCCTGGCGATGAAGCTGAAGTACGATCCGACTGAAGTGTTCCAAAGCGACTGGTATCGGCATTACAAAGGAATGTTTGGATCTAACGTCTGACTCTTCAATACCCACAACTTAACCAGGTGTGAAAAAATCCTCTCCACCCCAGCGGGGGTGGCATATTTGTAGAAAGGGACTCGCGGGGATCCGCACCCCAGCGGGGTGCTATATCCCTCCTTTCCAATCGGCAAATTTGTTTCAAGGCTGCAGCTTTCTCTTAATGCAGAAGAATATTGCACCCCGCTGGGGTGCGGCTGCCGCAACACGCGCTTCTACAAATATGCCACCCCCGCTGGGGTGGAGAGGATTTTTTCACACCTGGTTAAGTTGTGGGTATTGAAAAAATCGGAGGGCAACTCCAACGCTCGTAGGTCGAAATTAAAGCACCCACAACTGAAGTTGTGAGTATCGCCAAGATTTTCCCTCCTTGACAGCTTGAAAAAACACCCCGATAATCGACGCCGAATCGAAAAGCACTCTTAAAGCATGAACATTCGTCAGGACAACAATACAAACATTGCTGCGATCATCCTGACTCGCGGCTTCTGGTTTAGCGTCTTTACCTTTACCTCCGCCAGCGCGGAAGGTACCGGCGTCTAGACCGAGAACTCAGTTCAAAGTTTTTGAGGCCCGCTCCTTCCGACGAAGGTAGCGGGCCTCCACCCTTTTGGGGACAAAATGCAAAACCTCGCAAACAACCGATCCATCAAAGTAGCCTTCCAAGGCGAGCGCGGAGCCTTCAGCGAAGACGCAGCTCGGCAGCTGCTCGGTTCCGATGCTCAAACAGTGCCCTGCCGTACCTTCGAGGAAATGTTCGATTCGGTCACCAGCGGCGTCGCGCAAGCTGCAGTCGCTCCAATCGAAAACAGCCTCGCCGGTTCGGTTCATAAAAACTACGACCTGCTGATGGCTCACGATCTGACCATCATCGGCGAAACGAATGTTCGAATCGTGCTCAATCTAATAGCTCGGAGAGGCGTGACGCTGGAAAACATCCGGCGAGTTCATTCTCATCCGGTTGCACTCGCTCAGTGTGAGAAATTCTTAAGACCACATCGCAATATCGAAGTCGCCCCCGCCTACGATACCGCCGGCAGCGTCAAAATGGTCATCGAGAGCGACTCAAAAGAGGACGCCGCTATCGCCGGAGCGACTGCCGCTTCAGTCTACGGCGCCGAGATCATCGCTAAAGGCATCGAAGACAACGCACAGAACTTCACCAGGTTTCTCCTTTTGACCCTCGCCGACACTGCTGCTTCGATCGAGACGATTTCCGGAAAAACTCAACGCAAGACATCGATAGTTTTTCGAGTTGCAAACAAACCGGGCGGGCTCTTCCGCTCGCTCGCCGCGTTTGCGCTTCGAGACATCGATTTGGCCAAGATCGAGTCTCGACCAATCGAGGGACGTCCGTGGGAGTATTCGTTCTATCTCGATTTTTTTGGCGATCGCGACGACCCTCCCGTTCAGCGCGCGCTTTCAAACCTGTCCGAACTCGCCGAGAGCGTCAGGGTCCTGGGCAGTTATTGGCGAAGCGATTAATGTTTCTGGTTTATGGTTTCTGGTTCTACCAAGCTATTGACGTTGCACTAGAACGACAAACTCTCTCTGAGACGTTCAATCTTGAAACTTGAACCGTAAACCCTAAACCAGAAACCAGAAACCAGAAACCATTTTTAGGAGTTCAAAATGATCATCGCAATGAAAAAGAACGCATCCGAAGAAGCAATTGAAGAAGTGTGCGAAAGTATCCGCCGGTACGGTTACAAGCCGCACGTCATCCGAGGCGAGGAGCGCGTCGTGATCGGCGCGGTCGGTCACGGGGACAACAAGGATCACCTGCAGAATCTGCGATCGGTCCCCGGCGTCGAAGATGTGGTGCCAATCCTCCAGCCTTACAAGATCGTCGGACGAGAGCTTAAGCCTCAACGCACGATCGTCAAGGTCGGCGATCTGGAGATCGGCGGAAAGGAGTTCATCGTGATGGCTGGTCCGTGTTCGGTCGAAACGCGAGATCAGCTTATGGAGACCGCCGAGGCAGTGAAGCAGGCCGGCGCCCAGGTGCTTCGTGGCGGAGCTTACAAACCGCGCACATCGCCGTATGACTTTCAAGGGCTCGAGGTCGAAGGTTTGAAACTTTTGGCAGAGGCTAGTAAACGAACCGGTCTGAAAATCGTCACCGAGGTAGTTACCACCGAAGACACCGAAATCGTAGCCGAGTACGCCGACATTCTGCAGGTCGGCGCGCGCAACATGCAGAACTTCGCGCTTCTCAAGAGGCTCGGCACGGTCAATCGCCCGGTGCTTCTAAAAAGAGGTATGAGCTCGACGATCAAAGAACTGCTCTTGTCGGCTGAGTACATCGCGTCACACGGCAACGAGCAGATCATTTTATGCGAGCGAGGGATCAGGACGTTTGAGACTGCGACTCGCAACACGCTCGATCTTGCTGCTGTTCCATTGCTGAACGAGCTGAGCCATCTACCGGTGGTGGTTGATCCATCTCACGCGACAGGTCGAAGGACCCTGGTGCGGCCGGCAGCCAAAGCGGCAGTAGCGATCGGCGCAGACGGATTGATCATCGAGGTTCATCCTCGTCCACAGGAAGCGTGGTCGGACGGGCCTCAATCGTTAACGCCCTCGATGTTTGCGGAGCTGATGACAGAGCTGCGTGATTATGTGCGGATGGAATCGCGGTTTCTGAACTGAAAAAAGAAAGATGTGGACTCCGACCGTTGTATCTCTGCTAGCTGACCAGTCATCGCCCCACCGGTACAGGGCTGGTGGTGGCGGTCGCAGCGTTGGATCTCTGCTAGCTGACTAGTCATCGCCCCACCGGCACGAGGCCGGTGGTGCCGGTTCATCAATATTTTTTCGCCAATTTCAAATCTTCGTTGAGGGTGTTCAGGAAAGCTACGACCGCCGGAATATCAGCTTCTCTCAACTTGATCTTCTTCAAATTGTCGTCTGCTTCGCGCACTCTTCCGGCACGCGAGAGCTCGCTCAATCGCATCACCTCTTCCAGCGCGCTCTCAAGACTGCTGAACCCGCCGGTGTGCATATAAGGTGACGTGTAACTGAGGTTACGAAGCGTCGGCGTCTTAAAGGTTCCGATCATCCGCCGCAGAAACTGATCGTCGTTCTCGCCGTTGTGCCGCAAGGGAGAACTCTTCAGATCGACGAAATTCCAAAATCCTAAATCAACGCAACCGGGCTTCTGTTTCGAGGGTATCTCGCGAAACCGGGTCGAAGGCCGCTTAACCTCGCCAGCCGACGGTATCTTCAACTCGGCAAAGCTTCCTTCGCCGTTGATCTGATCGTACTCGCTCTGGCTGATCCCCATATTGTGGAAGGAGAAGTCGGTAAACAGCGGCGGCGCGTGGCACGCAACGCAATTTCCGACCGCTGCATCCCCGTCTGTCCGAAAGAATACCTTGAGACCTTTGAGCGCGGCGCCATCAAATCCGCCAGGCATCTTCAACGCGTGTTTTCGTTCGAGCGCAGCAATCGCCGTCAACAGTCGGCCACCATACTGCTTTGATTCCTCATTAGCAGCTGGAGCCGGATCGAATCCGTTTGCCTTGAGGAATAGATCGAAAGGCGTAGTTCGCGAGCTCTTTTGCGTCCGCATGTATTCGGCGATCGCCGTCGCGACTCGTTCGATAACTTCGGCATTACTGATGTCCGCCGGATCAACATCAAAGGCAACTTTGAAATCGACTCGATAACTCGCGGTTCGATTCGTTGCGTCACCCGCGTCCTTTACTATGATCTCGCATACCCGGTCGAACGCCTGACTCTCTTCACCTGGAAGCCAGCCCATCGGACGACCCGCCAATGTCCCCTTTACCAGGTCTTCAAGAGAACCAAACTCGCCGTCGAAATGAAGGCGCGGCATCAATGCGGCATCGAGAATCGTGGGCGAGTTTCGCAACTCTTCCCGCCGTGGGTCGCCGCTGCGCCACGGCACCCAGCTCCGGGAAAAGAAATCGGTGTGCGCGCGCATTCCTTGCGGATCTTCGTCCAGCAGATGGCAGGAAGCGCAGCTGTTTTGCAGGTCGCCCTGCGGTGACGAGAAACGAGCGTCCCTGAACAACCTCACTCCGAGACGAATCCTGGCCGAAGGGTCGGTGCTGCGCGACTGCCCTTTCACAAAGGCCGCCAAAAGCATGACAGCCAGGGCTCCAACGACCACGAGTTTACTTCTGTCTAGAGTGGACGAAGACACGGTCAAGCGAAGAAATTCTCCTTGGATGGTGCAGGCTTTGGGCCAGTTAGCTTGCGACGCGCGTACTCTGTTTCATGCGAGCCACGAGGTTTTCAAGAGAGGCACGCATAAGCGACGAGCTTAGATGAACGCGGCGGCCGTGTCCAGGCAGCACCCATTCGAATCGATAATCGAGCAGCCGCTCCATCGACTTCGTCTGTTGGGGCCATGAATACCAACAGACGTTATGCGATGCGTGAAGCCCGTCGTAAGCTTCGGACCACCACAGATGATCCCCCGAAAAAAGAAACTGCTCGCGATAGAACAACACTGTGTGGCCTCGAGTGTGACCTGGCGTTGGAACAGCAATCAGGTCATCTGAGAGTGTGATCGGATCATTGCCGCTTAAGGCTCGCTCGATGCCGGCAAGCGAACGCCCGATATCATCTCGATGCAAAACTCGCTCGGCGCCGAAGTGACTCGCCCATTTTTCGTGGTCGGCAACGTCATCTCGATGTGTGAGAAACATCATACGAAGACCGCCGAGCGCTTCGATCCGCTTGACCAGCGGTGACGCGAAGCGAGGCGAATCAACCAGTACATTTCCCTCGGGCCTCACGATCAAATAACTGGATGCTCCGTATGAAGATTCCGAGGCAAACCCGCAGAAGTAGACGTCGTCCGTTATGAGTTCGGGGTAAGCGGCGACCGCCGTTTTCGCCGAGCGGTGGCTCAGCGTTCCAATCGACGCGGTAGGACAGGTGACCAGCGCCTTTAATGCTTGGAGCTCTTGTTGCGAGTTTTCGGGCTGATGATAGACGACCGATTGATCGCCGATGTCGGAGAAAGTTTCAGGCGCGATCTGCCGACACAAGTCACAGTCGATGCAGGTACTGTCGACAAAATAGTCTCCGGCGACATTTTCGCGAAGTCGTAATTCGGGTAACGCCATATAAGAAACTTTAGTGGGTGGGCGGGATCTAATCAAATACCCCCAACTTCAGAAGGTGTGAAAAAACAATCTCAAATCCTGCCGGAGTTGAGAGGATGTTTTTTCACACCTCCTACAGTTGTGGGTATTTACGAGGGATGCGTGCGATAAATCGTTCCATCTGCTAGGCTGTCCCGCGAATTTTCATCCTCTTGCGAGAGTTTATCGACGGATGCCACAATTTCGCGGAATCTTTCTCCTGGCCTTCTGGTTCACCTCGATCGCAATCCTGGCTCCTCTGTTGATTGCCCTGGTCCTAATAACCAAAAATGAAAACTTTATCTTTTCGCCGGTCCGTTTGTTCATTCGAATGGGGCTCGCGATGGTAGGCGTGCGGGTCGAAGCATCGGGAATCGAAAAACTCGATCCGAATCAAACCTACATTTTTACTCCAAATCACCAAAGCCTTATCGAGGTACCGCTGTTCGTGACCTATCTCGGTCGAAATCCGGCGTACCTCGGCAAAAAAGAGGTCTTCAGATACCCGATATTCGGATTCGGAATAAAATTGATAGGCGTGGTCCCGGTCGATCGAAGCAACAGCCCGGCGGCCGTTGAGAGCGCCAAACAGGCAACCGAGAATTTGCGCCGCGGGAAGTCATACGTCGTCTATCCCGAAGGCACCAGATCAAAGGACGGCCGCGTAGCCCCATTCAAAAAGGGCGCTTTCATGATGGCAATTGATGCCGGAGTTCCTGTAGTGCCGATTACAGTCTCGGGCGCAACGAAAATCATGCCAAAGGCTCAGATAAAAATATTTCCGTCGACCGTCCGCATCATAGTCCACACTCCGCTTAGTACCGCCGGTTATTCGAAGGCCAACGTATCCGAACTGATGGAAAAAACCAGGCAGGCGATTTTCTCGGCGCTCGACGACACCGAGGCAGAATTGAATGCAACTCCGCAGAACTCGGAAAGTCGAAAACAACGTGCGTCTGAACCCGGAACCATGAACCCTAACTCTGAAGCCCGGAACTCGGAACCCTGAACGCTGCCCCCTGACCCTCGACCCCTGACTCCTGACCCCTTTCTTTCAATCTTTCAGACAAGTCAGCCAATGCATAAACGCCGGTCGCGATCCTTGTCGCGAAACCCTCGTCAACCAGAGCATGATTGCCAAGACCTGCGTCAGGACGGTAAAGACCCGTCACTCGAGCCAGTTCCCCCGGAACCGTGAGCCCAGCTCCCAACAAGTACGCTCGAGCAATCTCCTTCAATGCTTCTCGTCTGGTCACCTTCACCGACAACTCCTTCGGGAATCTGCCCTCGGCAAGCGACCAGATGTAAGTAAAAGGTTCATAGAGAACCTCCGACGGAATCACTTTCATTGTGCGCTGCAGCTCGTTGATCGCTTTTGTAAATTCGGCGCGGCCGGTCACACCGGATTCCTTGCGCAGATCTCGAGTTCCCATCTCCCACTCGCGTCTGAGAACTTTGAGAATCTTCCTTGCATTCACCGACAAGACCTTCGCTTCATTCTTGCGAGACACTCCCCACAACGCGTTGAAGTATGGAACCAAAAGCGGTGTTATGAACGTCGATCGTGCGCGCACCAGTTTCGCGTAGTACACTCGCCCGCGTCTCATCACTTCGTCCTTTACGAACCAGGCAAGACTCGACTCGGGATCTTTCTGGACGTTTCGCGGCATGTAAGCGTCTCGACGTCCGCACACAGCGACATACAGCGAAGGTCCGGGCCTTCGGGCGTCGGTTAACGTCGAGCAGAATCCGACGCTTTCGATGAACCGCTCAGCATCCAACGCGGTCTCGACGCGAAGCTCGGGCAAACGTCGCCAGGTTTGGTCGCGGTAGCGTTCGGCCTCTTCAGTTGTTGGATGAGACATAAGAAATAAGAGGGGTCGGGGGTCAGGGGTCAGGGTTGCGAGTTCAGCGTGGCGGTTGCGAGTTTTGTGTCTCCTGCCCCCCGGCCCCTGACCACTGACCCCTATTTGTCAGGGATCGGGGGTCAGGATTGCGAAATTCAGCGTGGTGAATGCCAGTTTTGTGTTCCCTGACCCCCGGCCCCTGACCACTGACCCCTATTTGTCAGGGATCGGGGGTCAGGATTGCGAATTCAGCCTGGTGGTTGCCAGTTTTGTGTTCCCTGACCCCCGGCCCCTGACCACTGACCCCTGTTTGTCAGGGATCGGGGTCAGGATTGCGAATTCAGCGTGGTGGTTGCCAGTTTTGTGTTCCCTGCCCCCCGGCCCCTGACCACTGACCCCTATTTGTCAGGGATCGGGGGTCAGGATTGCGAATTCAGCGTGGCGGTTGCGAGTTTTGTGTCTCCTGACCCCGGCCCCTGACCACTGACCCCTATTTGTCAGGGATCGGGGGTCAGGATTGCGAATTCAGCGTGGTGGTTGCCAGTTTTGTGTTCCCTGACCACTGACCCCTATTTGTCAGGGATCGGGGGTCAGGATTGCGAATTCAGCGTGGTGGTTGCCAGTTTTGTGTTCCCTGACCCCCGGCCCCTGACCACTGACCCCTATTCTATACGAGCATATTCTTCTGCCTTCGCTTCGACTTCTTCGGCTTTGCGGCGACGCCTTTTAAGAAAGATCATCGTACCGACTGCGATCACCGCAATGGCCAGCATCACCATTCCAGCGCCTTTGATCCAGTGTTCCAGCACATCCCAGCTTCGGCCAAAGAAAAATCCTGCAAGCGAAATTACAATCGACCAAAGCACTGCGCCGAGCATGTTGTAGATTACAAAAGTTCGCCACCGCATTTTTGCTGCGCCCGCCAGCAGTGCAGCGAAGACCCGCAACCCGGTAATGAACCGAGCTACGAGGATCGTCTTGTTGCCGTGCGACATAAAGAAGCGATCCATATGCGCCATTCGGGGTTGAGTCAGACCCGCGAAACGTCCGTAGCGCAGGACGGCCGCTCGACCCAACTTGCGACCGATGCCGTAGCCGGCGTTGTCACCGAGGACCGCGCCGAGAGCGGCGATCACCATAACTTCCCAGAGCGTGAAGTGGCCTTGAGCGGCGAAAAATCCGGCGGCGAGCAGAATGGTCTCACCGGGAATCGGCAACCCGGCGTTTTCGAGCATCACTCCAAAAAAGACAACCCAGTAGCCGTATTGAGCAAAGTATGAAAGCAGTGTTGAGAGCATTCGATGGGGGAATGGTACTAACAGGAGGGGAGGAAGGAAAGGGGTCAGGGGCCGAGTGTCAGGGCTCAGGGGTCAGGGTTAGCGTTTCTAGTTTCTGGTTTCTAGTTTAGGATTTCGGATTTCTGGTTTAGGGTTAAGCGTTCGACGTTAGGATCAAGTGAACTAGAAACCAGGAACCTGAAACTAGAAACCAGAAACCTAACCCTGACCCCTGACCCCCGAGCCCTGACCCCCTTTCAGCATCGCATACACCGTCGGGGTCACCACCAGCGAAAGCAGCAACGCCACCGCTAATCCTCCGATCACCGCAATCGCCAAGGCTCGCAGGATCTCGGCGCCCGCGCCAAAACCAAACGCAAGCGGCGACATCCCCAGCATCGCCGCCAAAGATGTCATTAGCACGGGTCTGAATCTTCGTCGCCCCGATCGAAGCAACGCATCTCGCAGCGAGTCCCCGTCCGACAGATGTTCCTCCACTGCGTCGAGCATGAGAATGCCGTTCTTTGCGACGATACCAACGACCATGATCATTCCCATGTAAGAAACAACGTTCAGCGTCGTTCGGGTGATCAACAGCGCCGACAGGACTCCGCTCAATGCGAGCACCGCGCCGGTGACGATCGCAACCGGATGCGAGAACGATCGAAACTCGATCAGCAGCGTTATGAACACCAGCGCTACCGCGAGACCCAACGCCATCGTCATCTCCCGAAAACTCGATTGTTGTTCTCTGTACAGTCCTCCGTATTCGAGCGTCATTCCCTGAGGCAGTCTCACTTCGGTATCAAGCTTTTTGCGAATGGCGTTTATCGCCGATCCTAAATCGATTCCTTCCAATCGGGCCGTAACCGCAACGGTCTGTCGCAGACCGTCGCGAGCGATCTCCGCCTGGCCTTTGTCGTAGTCGATGTCGACCACTTGATCCAGCCTGAAGAGCGCGTTCTTCGCGCTCGAGCGAATCGGAAGCGCTCGCAATGTATCAAGCGATTCGCGAGACTCCTTCGGCAGAACCACGCGCACGTCGATCTTGCGATCCTGCTGGATGATCGACGTAGACGAATCGCCGGTCATCGCCGTTGTCACCGTGCCGGCAATGTCGGTCGCGTTTACTCCAAGCTGAGCCGCGCGCTGCGGATCTACTTTGAAAGTGATCGCCGGCCCGCTGACCGCCA
>Ga0075425_100007096_pt1 | contig 11816 bp, 9 predicted proteins | sample SoiMethybrSBSTD4_FD_75300 | JGI IMG/M metagenome (GOLD analysis project Ga0075425, IMG submission 75300) | Bulk soil microbial communities from a Populus tree surrounding site in Tennessee, USA - Soil MetaG P. TD hybrid SBSTD4 | ecosystem: Environmental > Terrestrial > Soil > Tree plantation...
TGCTTCCCATCGAGAGCCTGCTTGGCTACAGTCCGGCGCGTTTTGCGCCGGTTTTCAGAAGTCGGCTGCGACTCGAAAAAAGTCAAGCGAAGGACATGACATGGCCGCTCCGGTCGTTGCCCAGAAGTCTCCATTTTCGGCCGACGTGGTGGCGGGAAGGACCTATTTGTGGTGCGCCTGCGGGCATTCGAAGCGCCAACCCTTCTGCGATCAAAGTCACAAGGGAACAGAATTCAAACCGGTTGAGTTCAAGGCGACCGAGACCGAGACGGTTTGGTTTTGCGGCTGCAAGAACACATCGACCCCGCCCCTGTGCGACGGAACGCACGAAACGCTCGCGATCTGATCATGCCGTCGTTTGCGCGTTTACTCGCCATCGCCACACTTGCTGTCCTCGCGGCCTGTTCGACCGATGTGAAGCGCGGCCTTTGCCCCAACGCCAGCGTTCTCGCCAATACCGCTGCGCTGACCGGCTTCAGGGACAAGATGGAGAGTGATCCTTCCGGCGTCGTCTATGAAGTCGTGATGACCGGCGTCAAAGCCAGCTGTTCATTCGACAGGGATGAAGGCACGGCGGATTCGAGCCTCACGGTCACCTTCCGCGCCACGCGGACGCCAACGGGTCTCGCTGCGAACTATACTGTTCCGTACTACGTGGTGGTGACGCGCGACTCGACGACCATCGTTTCCAAGCAAATCTATTCCGCGACCTTCGCCTTTCGCCCGGGCGAGTCGAGTACGACCTTCGATGCCGATGTGTCGGAGGTTCCCGTCCGCCTCGACAACGGCAAGAAGCCATACGACTACGGCATCCTCGTCGGCCTGCAACTGACCAAGGCGCAACTCGACTACAACACGAAGATGGGGCGCTTCGCGCCATGACCGCACTCAGTGCCGAGCTGAGCGCGCTCGTCGGCAGCGCGTTCGCGGCGGAAGGACTCGCGCCGGCGCTGGGCCAGGTGACGCGGTCGGATCGCCCCGACCTCGCGCAGTTCCAATGCAACGGCGCGCTTGCGGCAGCGAAAGAGGCGAAGGCCAATCCGCGCGTGGTCGCCGAGAAGATCGTCGCGCGCCTCAAATCCAATCCGCTGTTCTCCCAGGTCCAGATCGCAGGTCCGGGTTTCATCAATCTCGATCTGAGCGACCGGGCGCTGTCCGAGCGCGGCGTCGCTCTGTCGCAAGACGTGCGGCTCGGTGCGCCGGAGACGGGCAGGGGCAAGGCGCTGGTCATCGACTTCGGCGGACCGAATATCGCCAAGCCCATGCATGTCGGCCATCTGCGTTCCGCCATCATCGGCGACTGTCTGCAGCGGCTCTTCCGCGCCAATCAGTGGCATGTGGTCAGCGACATCCATCTCGGCGACTGGGGCCTGCAGATGGGCCAGCTCATCTCGGAAATCGCGCATCGCGGGTTGGCGCCACAGTATTTCGATGCCGCCTTTAGCGGGCCCTATCCGGCGCAGTCGCCGGTGACGATGGACGATCTCGAGGAGATCTATCCGGCCGCCGTTTCGGCGTGCAAAGCGGACGAGGCGAGGCTCGTGGAAGCGCGCCAGGCGACGGCGGATTTGCAAGCAGGACGACCCGGTTACCGGGCGTTGTGGATGCACTTCTTTAACGTCTCGAAAGTCGGCCTCGACCGCGAATATGGCAGCCTCGGCGTCCACTTCGACCTATGGAAGGGCGAGGCGAGTGTCGATCCCCTCGTCGCCCCCATGATCGCCGACCTGAAGGCGCGCAGTGTCGCCAGCGAAAGCGAGGGCGCGCTCGTAGTGCCAGTCGAGCGCAACAGCGACAAGAAGGAGATGCCGCCGCTGATCCTGGTCAAACAGGACGGCGCCGTGCTGTACGGCACGACCGATCTCGCCACCATCATCGATCGGGTGCGCGAGCAGAATCCCGACCTCATCCTCTATGTCGTCGACCAGCGCCAGCATCTGCATTTCGAGCAGGTCTTCCGTGCTGCCGAAAAGGCGGGCATCACGGGCAAGGCCGCGCTCGAGCATGCCGGTTTCGGCACCATGAACGGTACCGACGGCAAGCCGTTCAAGACGCGGGCCGGCGGCGTCATGAAATTGTTCGACCTTATTGCCATGGCGACCGCCGAGGCCGAGAAGCGGCTGGCCGAGCAGGGGATCGGCGCAGACTACAGCGTCGAAGAGCGCGCCGACATCGCGAAGAAAGTCGCCATCGCGACGATCAAGTTCGCAGATCTCTCGAATTACCGTCTCACCGATTACATCTTCGATCTCGAGCGCTTCTCGCGCTTCGAAGGCAAGACCGGTCCTTATCTGCAATATGCCGCCGTGCGCATCCAGTCGATCCTGAGACGCGCCGCAGCAGAAGGTCACGCGATCGGCAACCCGCAAATCCGCTCGCCCGAAGAGCGCGCGCTGTTCCTGCAGCTCCTCTCCTTGCCCGATGCGATGACGGGCGCCGAACGTGGCCGCGCGCCCAATATCCTGTGCGACTATGTCTTCACGCTGGCGCAGCACTACAGCCGCTTTTACGCCGAGCACCACATCCTGTCGGAGCCCGATGCCGCCGTCCGCGGCGCACGGCTCGGTCTTTGCCAGCTCACCTTGGCCGTGCTTGCCAAGGTCCTGGACATTCTCGGCATCGAGGTGCCGCAAAGAATGTGAGTAGAATCGCGGATTTTGTTGCGTTCGTTGACTCAACTCCCTCCCCCTTTAGAATGAACCCAACACCGCTATCCGCCGTGAGGCGCGTGACGGTGGCCAACACATGATCCCTCGCGGGAGACGTCCCCTCATCGGGGAGGCCGAAGGAGCAACCGCCCCGGAAACTCTCAGGCAAAAGGACCGCGATCGGAGATGAACTTCTGGAAAGCGGGACCGCACGTCGCGGTCTCCACCGAAGGGGTAACCGCCCGAGGGCGGGAAATCTCTCAGGTCCAATGACAGAGGGGCGCGAGTGCCGCAGCGATGCGGGGCGCGCCGACGCAACTCTGTATACGGACCATGTATGGCCGAACCGAACGAAGTCCTGCTTGAGACGCCGCTGCATGCGTTGCATGTCGAGCTCGGCGCCAAGCTGGTGCCGTTCGCCGGCTACGACATGCCGGTGCAGTATCCGGCGGGAATTCTGAAAGAGCATCTGCACACACGCGAGAAGGCGGGCCTGTTCGACGTGTCGCACATGGGGCAGGCGTTTCTGTCCGGCGCCGATCCGGCCAAGGCGCTCGAACGTCTGACGCCTGCCGACGTCAGCGGGCTCAGGCCGGGACTGCAGCGCTACGGCCTTCTGCTCAACGACCGCGGCACGATCATCGACGACTTCATGTTCTCGCGCCTGATCGGCGAGGCGCCGCTCTATCTCGTCGTCAACGCCGGCACCAAAAAGGGCGACTTCGACCACATCGCCGCGAAACTCAAGGGTGTCGCCGAGCTCGAAGCCAGGCCGGATCGCGCGCTGCTGGCGCTGCAGGGTCCGGCGGCGGCGCAAGTGCTCGAGCGCCATGCGTCGGGCATCGCGAAACTCACCTTCATGCAGGTCGTGCGCTGCACGGTTGCCGGCGCGCCGGCCATCGTCAGCCGCTCGGGCTACACCGGCGAAGACGGCTTTGAGATCTCCCTCGAAGGTAGTCACGCGTTGCGCGTCGCCCGCGCCTTACTCGCCGAACCGGAAGTTCTGCCCATCGGTCTTGGCGCGCGCGACAGCCTGCGGCTCGAAGCCGGGCTCTGCCTTTACGGGCACGACATCGACGAGACCGTGAATCCGGTCGAGGCCAGTCTCGTCTGGTCGATCGGCAAGCGCCGCAAGTTGGACAAGGATTTTCCGGCCGCAGAAACGATCATGGAGGCGGTGTTCAACGGCACCGCCAAAAAGCGCGTCGGTATTCGTCCCGATGGTCGCGCTCCGGCGCGCGAAGGAAGCGAGATCGCGGACAAGACCGGTCGGGTGATCGGCAAGATCACCAGCGGCGGCTTCGGCCCGACGCTGAATGCGCCCGTCGCGATGGGTTACGTCGAAACTGCATTCGCCGGCGACGGCACGGAACTCGATCTGATCGTGCGCGGCAAACCATTGCCGGCACGCGTCGCGCCGCTGCCGTTCGTGCCGCACCGCTATCGTCGCGCCGTTTGAAACCCGTGGAGCCGTCGCATGAGTGAAGTCCGTTTTACCGATCAGCATGAGTGGGTCCGCATCGATGGCGACGAAGCCACCATCGGCATCACCAAATACGCCGCCGAGCAGCTGGGCGACGTCGTCTATGTCGAACTACCCGAAGCCGGCCACAAGGTCGGCGCGGGAGGCGAGGCGGCGGTCGTCGAAAGCGTCAAGGCGGCGAGCGAGGTCTATGCGCCAGTCGGCGGCGAAGTGATTACGTCCAATGCGGTGCTGTCCGAAGATCCGGCCAAGGTCAACGCCGATCCGGAAGGCGAAGGCTGGTTCTTCAAGCTGAAGCTGGCCGACAAGAATGAATTTTCGAAGTTGATGACGGCCGATCAATACGCCGCGTTCGTGAAAGGACTTTGATTATGGAGCTGGTGACCACAACCCAATCGTCATGGCCGGGCCTGCCCCGGCCACCCATCGCAGCCGCGTCGGCGACTGCAAAAGAGTCACTTCGGCGCGCGGACGCGCGCCTGATGGTTGGCCGCCTCGAGGGCGGCCATGACGATCAGGAGGAGATTTCATGCGTTACCATCCCCTGACGCCGGACGATCGACTGGCGATGATCGAACGCATCGGCGTGACCAGCGTCGATGCCTTGTTCCAGGATGTTCCAGCGGCCGCCGTCGTGCCGCTGTCGGCCTTCGATCTGCCCGACGGACAAGGCGAACTCGAAGTCGAACGCAAGCTGTCGCGCCTGGCGGCCAAGAATGCCGCGGCGGGAAACGGTCCCTTCTTCTGTGGCGCCGGCGCCTACCGCCACCATGTCCCCGCGTCGGTCGATCACCTCATCCAGCGCTCGGAATTTCTCACCTCGTACACACCGTACCAGCCCGAGATCGCGCAAGGCACGCTGCAATACATGTTCGAGTTCCAGACCCAGGTCGCGCTCCTGTCCGGCATGGAAGTCGCGAATGCCTCGCTCTACGACGGCTCGACCGCGACGGCGGAAGCGGTACTGATGGCGCAACGCATCACCAGGCGGCGCAAGGCGGTTTTGTCGGGCGGGCTGCATCCGCACTACGCCGAAACGGTCGAGACCATGGCGACGCTGTCCGGCCAGGTCGTTCGTGCAACGACAACGCCTGGCAAAGTCGACGACGTCATCGCGATGATCGACGATCAGACGGCTTGCGTCGTCGTGCAGAGCCCCGACGTGTTCGGCCTCATCCGTGACCTGAAACCGATCGCCGTTGCGGCGCACGCCAAGGGCGCGCTCTTGATCGCGGTTGTGACCGAGATCGTTTCGCTCGGCCTCCTCGAAGCACCCGGCGCGCAAGGCGCCGACATCGTGGCGGCGGAAGGACAGTCGATCGGCAACGGTCTCAATTTCGGCGGACCCTATGTCGGGCTCTTTGCCACGCGCGAGAAGTTCCTGCGCCAGATGCCGGGACGGCTGACCGGCGAAACCGTCGATGCGCTGGGCAAGCGTGGCTATGTCCTGACGCTATCGACGCGCGAGCAGCACATCCGCCGCGAGAAGGCGACGAGCAACATCTGCACGAATTCCGGGCTCTGCTGTCTCGCCTTCACCATCCATCTCTCGCTTCTTGGCGAGGAAGGTTTCACGCGGCTTGCGCGCCTCAATCATGCCAAGGCCTCGGCGCTCGCCGACAAACTCTGTTCGGTCAAGGGTGTCGAGCTGGTCACGCCGTCCTTCTTCAACGAATTCACGCTCAGGCTTCCCGGCAAGGCAGATGCCATCGTCGAGTCTCTTGCCAAGAAAGGCATCCTGGCCGGCGTGCCGGCGTCGCGACTGCTGCCACGTGATCCAAAGGTGCGCGACCTTCTGATCGTCGCGGCGACCGAAACGGTCACCGACGAGGATTGCGACGCCTTCGCCCGCGCCCTCGCGGAGGTGCTGCCATGACGATGAACAATCAGGGCCGGCCGACCTCTGCGCCCGCAATAAACGGCCATGTGCTGGCAACCCTTTCCGGCGATCGCGGTCTCGACCATGAGGAGCCGCTCATCTTCGAACTCGGCCGCGACGGCATGACCGGCGTCGATCTGCCGGATGTGCAACCTGCCGAGACGCGCCTTGGCGGCTTGCGGCGGGCGCACCCGATCGGGCTTCCAGGCCTCTCCGAGCCGGAAGTCGTGCGCCATTATGTGCGGCTGTCGCGCATGAACTACGCCATCGACGCGGGGCTCTATCCGCTCGGCTCGTGCACGATGAAGCACAATCCGCGGCTGAACGAGAAAGTGGCGCGCCTGCCGGGCTTCGGCGATCTGCATCCCTTGAGCCCGCAATCGAGCGTACAGGGCGCGCTCGAACTCATCGCCGAGTTGATGACATGGCTGACGACGCTGACCGGCATGTCGGCGGTCGCGATGTCGCCCAAGGCGGGCGCACACGGCGAACTGTGCGGACTGCTCGCCATCCGTGCCGCCATCGCGGCGCGCGGTGAAACACGCAAGCGCATCCTGGTGCCGGAATCGGCGCATGGCACCAATCCCGCGACCGCTGCCTTCGCCGGCTTCACCATCGACGAAGTCAAGGGTACGCCCGACGGGCGCGTCGACATGATCGCGCTCGAAGGCAAGCTCGCGCCCGACGTTGCGGCCATCATGCTGACCAATCCCAACACCTGCGGTTTGTTCGAGCGCGACATCCGTCACATGGCGGACGCGACGCACAGGGCGGGCGCCTACTTCTATTGCGACGGCGCCAACTTCAACGCCATTGCCGGACGGGTCAGGCCCGGCGACCTCGGCATCGATGCGATGCATATCAATCTGCACAAGACGTTTTCCACACCGCATGGCGGCGGCGGACCGGGCGCGGGCCCCGTCGTGCTCTCGGCGGCACTGGCGCCGTTCGCGCCGCTGCCCTTGCTCGTGCACGACGCGAAGGGCTTTCGCCTGATCGAGGATAGCGCTGCGCTCCCCGAAGGCGCCAAACCATTCGGCCGCATGTGCGCCTTCCATGGCCAGATGGGCATGTTCGTGCGCGCGCTCGCCTACATGCTGAGCCATGGCCGCGACGGCGTGCGCCAGGCGAGCGAAGACGCCGTGCTCTCGGCCAACTACATCCTCGCCTCGCTCAAGGACGTGATGAGCGCGCCCTATGGCGACGGGCCGTGCATGCACGAAGCGCTGTTCGACGACTCCTTCCTGGAAGGCTCGGGCATCACGACGCTCGACTTCGCCAAGGCGATGATCGACGAAGGCTACCACCCGATGACGATGTATTTCCCGCTCGTCGTGCATGGCGCCATGCTGATCGAGCCGACGGAATCCGAGTCGAAGGAATCGCTCGACCGCTTCATCCATGTCCTGCGCGAACTGGCGCTCGAGGCGCGTGCCGGCAACACGGCGCGTTTCGCCGGCGCGCCGCATTACGCGCCGCGCCATCGCCTCGACGAGACAGCGGCGGCGAGGAAGCCGGTGCTGCGCTGGAAGCGGAAGGACTTGGCCGAGGCGGCGGAGTAGCCCAATTCGTCATGGCCGGGCCCGACCCGGCCACCCATCGCAGCCGCGTCTGCGGCAGCAGATGAGTCACGTCGGCCTTCGCTCATATCTCGGAATGGATGGTCGGCTCGTTGGCCGACCACAAAATGAAACCCCGGCCGGTTTATCCGCGGCCGGGGCTGACGTCACTGAGGAGACTGATGCCGCATTACGGCGCGCTCGCAACGCTCCAGGATGCGGTGTCGGATCGGGACGGCGCGGCCAAGGCGAGGGAGATACTCACAGCTATCAAGGCGACGACGAAGACGAAAAGCTTGGCCATGTGCCGTTCCGATACGACACCCAAATACGTCGCAAGCTTTGTGCCAATGCCAAGTACAAAGTGCGGAACCAGCGGGGGCGCTAGGCTGAAGGCCAGAATGCGTCTGAAATCCACGACACAAATGGCCGGTGGAGTTGGATATTCGAGAGACTTCGGCGAAAACATAACCGTCTTCGCTTTGCGTGTTGGGGGTGTTCTATGAGCAAGCGACCAACGTTCATATCTCATTGGGCCACACTGGAAGCTCCTCCGGGAGGATTTGGTCAGGCCGGGTCAGAGGCGTTTGACGCATCGCTCGGCGAGAAACTTGGACTTACGCGTATCGGAATCCATCACATGCGCGTGCCACCGGGTTGCCGGACAAGCTACCCTCACGCCGAGAGTGCGGAAGAGGAGTTCGTGTTTGTCTTAGAGGGGCGTCCCGATGTCTGGATTGATGGTGTGCTGCATCCGCTGGAACCGGGAGATAGCGTCGCCTTCCCCGCGGGTACGGGTATCTGTCACACGTTCCTGAACAACACGGACGAGGAGATGAGACTCATCGTTGTCGGCGAGAAGCCGAAAGACGAAAACCGCATTCGCTATCCGCTAGATGAAGACCTCGAACGGACACTCAAGGACCGTTGGATCGATCCGCCTAAGCGGACATTTGGACCGCATGACGGACACGCCAGAGCAGGGACAAAGAAGACCTAGGACACGTCACCGAACAAATTGGGACACTGAAGCTCTAATCAGGACAGCACCCACCTCTTGCCGCGGCCCGTCGTCGTCACCAAGTGTCAAGCTGAGCGCTCGCGCTCGCGTGCTTCGCTTCCGTGACGAAGAGAAATTCGCTCTATTCAAAACTTGAAAACAGTACGATGTGGAGTCCGGGAACGGACCCCACAAGATCTGGTGAGTTTACGTCGTTAGTAACGTCGTATCGTCATGCACCACGACCGTTTCAGCTGCAGCCGCTCGTACCGCCACAGGTGTTGCACTTCATGCAGGTGCCGTTTCGTACGAGCGTAAAGTTTCCGCACTGGCCGCAGGCGTCGCCTTCGTAGCCCTTCATACGCGCCTCCGCGGCGCGCTTGGCCTGGAGCTCGCGCGCCTTTCCGGCCCGCTCTGCTGCGTCGCCGGCGCGCGCCGTGAGCTGCGAACCGAGCGCGTCGACCATGTCGCCGACCGGGTTGGCCGCTTCCAGGACGCCGACACGGATCTGGCTCAAGGCGTCGGTGACGACGGTTTGCTCGACGGTCAGGAACTCCTCGCTTTCGTCATCGTCGTGATGGGCATGCTCGTGATGGGCGTGGTCCTCCATCATTTTCACGGCCGCGCCGCCGCGCACTACCGCGATCGAGCGCTGCAACCGGCCGCGCACATAACCGCTCGACGTCACGCTCCGGACCGCCTGGACGACGTCGCTGGTGCGATCGTCATGGCTGCCGTCATCGACACCGCCGCCGACGTCTTCATCCGACGGCTGGACATGCGCCAGATCACTACGGTCGAGATAGGAGACGGCGAGTTCGCGGAAGATGTAGTCGAGCACGCTGGTGGCGTTCTTGATCGAATCGTTGCCGAGAACCATGCCGGCCGGCTCGAAGCGCGTGAAGGTGAAGGCTTCGACGAATTCCTCGAGCGGCACGCCATATTGCAGGCCGACCGAGATCGCGATGGCGAAGCCGTCCATCAGCGAGCGGAACGCCGCGCCGTCCTTGTGCATGTCGATGAAGATCTCGCCGAGCCGGCCGTCCTCGTATTCGCCGGTGCGCAGATAGACCTTGTGGCCGCCTACGATCGCCTTCTGCGTGTAGCCCTTGCGCCGTTGTGGCAGCTTCTCGCGATCGCGCGACCGCACGCGCTCGACGACTTTCTCGACAATGCGCTCGGTGATCACCGTGGTGCGCGCCGCAGGCGCAATCTCTTCCAACTCCTCCTCGCCATCGTCGAACTGGAAGACCTGGCTGGCGAGCGGTTGGCTCAGCTTGGAGCCGTCGCGATAGAGCGCGTTGGCCTTGAGCCCAAGACGCCAGGAAAGCAGGTAGCTCTCGCCGCATTCCTTCACCGTGGCGCTGTTCGGCATGTTGATGGTCTTGGAAATGGCACCGGAGATGAACGGCTGGACCGCCGCCATCATGTGGATGTGGCTGCCCACCGAGAGCGCGCGCTTGCCGATGCGGCCGCAGGGATTGGCGCAATCGAAGACGGCGAGATGCTCTTCCTTCAGATAGGGCGCGCCCTCGAGCGTCATGGCGCCACAGACATGCAGATTGGCGGCATCGATATCGGCGCGGCTGAAGCCCAACATCTTCAACATGTCGAAGTCGGGCGCGTCGAGTTCGGCCGGATCGATCTTCAGGATCTCGGTGCAGAAGACGGTGCCGAGTGACCATTTGTTGAACACGAAGCGGATGTCGAACGCGGATTCGAGCGCCCCTTCGACCGTCGCCAGTTCGTCTTCGCCAAAGCCCTTGGCACGCAACGCATCGTGCGTGAGCGCGCCGCGATAGCCTTCCAGCGTGCCGTGCCCGACGGCGTAGGCGACGATCTCGTCGATTTCGCCTTGCGTGTATTGCAACGTCTGCAGCGCCTCGGGGACGCAGCGGTTGATGATCTTGAAGTAGCCGCCGCCGGCGAGCTTCTTGAACTTCACCAGCGCAAAGTCCGGCTCGACGCCCGTCGTGTCGCAGTCCATCACCAGACCGATGGTGCCGGTCGGTGCGATGACGGTCGCTTGCGCGTTGCGATAGCCGAAGCCCTCGCCGAGTGCGACGGCGTCGTCCCAGGCGCGCTGCGCGGCAAAGGCGAGATCCTTGTTGGCGACCGCAGCGAGATCGAGCGGCACCGGCAGCGTGACAAGCCCTTCATAACCTGTCTTTTCGCCATGCGCGGCGCGGCGGTGGTTGCGCATGACGCGCAGCATCGCCTCGCGATTGGCCGCGAATTCCGGGAAGGGCCCAAGCTCGCCGGCCATCTCGGCCGACGTCGAATAGGAGACACCGGTCATGACGGAAGAGATGGCACCGGCGATGGCGCGGCCTTCGCGCGAGTCGTACGGAATGCCGGCCGCCATCAAGAGCCCGCCGATATTGGCAAAGCCGAGACCCAGCGTGCGGTAGTCGTAGGAGAGCTGCGCGATTTCGCGGGACGGGAACTGCGCCATCAGCACCGAGATTTCGAGCACGATGGTCCACAGCCGGCAGGCGTGTTCGAACGCCGCGACATCGAAGGTCTTGGCGCCTTCCTCCTGCACCTTGCGAAACTGCATCAGATTCAGCGATGCGAGATTGCATGCCGTATCGTCGAGGAACATGTATTCCGAGCACGGATTGGAGGCGCGGATATCTCCGCCGGCGGGGCAGGTGTGCCAGCCATTGATCGTGGTGTGGAATTGGATGCCGGGATCGGCGCAGGCCCATGCCGAGTAGGAGATCTTCTCCCACAAGTCGCGCGCCTTGATCGTCTTGGCGATTCTGTTCGAGCCGCGATAGGTGAGGTTCCAGTCCCTGTCTTCCAGGACGGCGGCGAGGAATTCGTCGCTGACGCGAACCGAGTTGTTGGAGTTCTGCCCGGACACGGAGAGGTAGGCTTCCGAGTCCCAGTCGGTGTCGTAGGTCTTGAAGTCGATATCCTTGTAGCCCTGCTTGGCGAAGGAGATGACGCGCTCGATATAGTTGTCGGGGATCATCGTCTTGCGCGCGGCTTTGATCTCGCGGCGCAGAGCGGGATTCTTCTTGGGATCGAAGCAATCGTCGTTCGAGCCTTCGCAATTGATGCAGGCCTTCATGACGAGCTTCAGGTGTTTCTCGGCGAGCTTGGAGCCGGCCACCATGGCGGCGACTTTTTGCTCCTCGATCACCTTCCAGTCGATGAACTGTTCGATGTCCGGGTGATCGACGTCGACGATCACCATCTTGGCGGCGCGGCGCGTCGTGCCGCCCGACTTGATCGCGCC
>Ga0075425_100007097_pt1 | contig 11816 bp, 11 predicted proteins | sample SoiMethybrSBSTD4_FD_75300 | JGI IMG/M metagenome (GOLD analysis project Ga0075425, IMG submission 75300) | Bulk soil microbial communities from a Populus tree surrounding site in Tennessee, USA - Soil MetaG P. TD hybrid SBSTD4 | ecosystem: Environmental > Terrestrial > Soil > Tree plantation...
CTCTCACCGTCGGTCGCCCCGAGACCTCGGGCGCGCTGACGAAGCAGCTCGCGCTCCTCGGGTGTCAAGGCCTGCCAGCCGTCGGCGGCGCGGTCGGAGCCGGCGCGCTTCAGGCTCGAGAGGCCCGATCCTCCGAAGACGATCCTCGAGAGCGCCAGGATCCCGAGGGCCTGCAGGAAGCTGACTTGCGGCACGCCGAAGAGGGATGGCATCAGCCAATTCCAGAGCGCCAGGACAGCGACGCCCCCGACCGCGATGAACACGACGAAGGAGGTGGCCGCCTCGACCGCCACGGCGACCGATCGCCGCGTTCGGGCTCTACGTTCACTCACCATTTCAAGACCTCATCCCTTCAGTGACTCGTCGTACGTGGCTCGCAACCGAGCGCGCAGACGCAAGACCGCATAGCGCTTGCGGGAAAGCAGCGTGTTCACGCTGACGCCGGTCTCCGCAGCCATCTCCTTGAAGCTCCGGCCCTCGAGCTCGTGCTCGACAAAGACCCGGCGTTGTTCCTCGGGCAGCTCGTTGATCGCCTGCGCGAGCTCCTGAAGGAGCGCGTTGCGGGCGAAGACCGCCTCCGGCCCGGCAGTTGGCGAGGGAAGGACAGCCCCGAGATCGAGCGGTTCGTCGCCTCTCCCCGCCGGATCGCTGAACGCTTCGGCCTGGGTCTTCCGAAAGAGATCCGTGATGCGATTGCGCGCCACTCGGAATAGCCAGCCGCTGATGTGATCGATCGGCATGAACCGTCGGTTCGCCTCGACCAGCTCCGAGAAGACCTCCTGGAGGATGTCGTCCACGTCCCTGGGATCGGCGACGCGCCGGCGGATGAAGCTCCGGAGGCGCGACTGCTCGCGCTCCACCACGTCGGAGACCCGTCGATCGCGTTCGGCTGCCTCGAGGTCCACGCTGCGTTCATCACCCACGTGCTGTAGACGGATGAGAGCCGAAAATATTGTGGTCGCGAGCAGAACCGGGGCAAGCGAGCGCGGCTGACGTTAGCCGGGGTGGGCTCCGGCGAGCCCATTCACCTCAGGCCATACTCCCGCCGTGCAGCCGCTCCCGCGAGACCCGGCACTCGACGCACTCGACGCGCTCGTCGGTGAATGGGACACCGAGATGACGCACCCGGCCTTCAAGGCGGCTGTGCGCGGCCACACGGCATTCGAGTGGCTCACCGGCCGCACCTTCCTCATCTGGCGTTCGTACACCCCGCCGAACTCGGTCCCGAGCTCGATCTCGATCATCGGTGGCGGATCGACGCCGGGGATCTGGCCGCTGGCTTACTTCGACGAGCGCGGCGTCGCGCGGACGTACCAGACCAGCTTCGAGAACGGTGTCTGGAGGATGTGGCGCGACCATCCCGGCTTCTCTCAGCGGGCGACGGGCGCGTTCGAGGACGGCGGTCGCACGATCCGGTGGCGGTCGGAGCTGCAAGAGGATGAGAAGCCCTACCGGCCGGACCTCGAGGTGACCTACCGACGGCGGGAGGCTCGCTAGAGCAGGGTCGCTAGGCCGGGGTCGGCTCCCCCGCCGCGGACATCTCGTCCACGATCTCCGAATACGTGCGCGGCTCGAGCTGGCGGGGCCGCAGGCCGAGGTCGTAGGCCATCGCGTCGATATCGGCGTCGGGCGTGAGCGCCTCGATCTCGCAGAACCAGCCCGCGCCGTCGAGATGGTCGAGCGAGATCTCGAACTCGCCGATGATGTAGACCTCGCGCAGCTTCACGAACTTCCGGATGCGCCGGAACCCGAGCTCCGCGAGGAGCTCCTCGATCGGACCCGACACGAGCACCGCGGTGATCTCGCGGCGGACCTTGTCGACGCCGTGCATCTCGCGCGAGCTCTTGTACGTGAGCTCTTGGACGCCGCCCTCGTCGCGGAAGCGCAGGCGGAGCCGGCGGTCGTCGTCCTGGAGGTGCAGGTTCGGGTGATCGAAGAACACGTCGCCCTCGGCGCCGGCCCGGACCCAGCGGCCCTCGTTCTCCAGCCGCTTCCGCAGGTCGGACACGGCGAGATCGGGGACCTTGTACTTGCGCTCGCGCTCGATCACGTCATCAGGCTAGGTCGTCGCGCAACGGCCCACAAACAGGCCGCCGGCAGACCACTTTTGGCTACGCGGCCGGCGCGATCTCCTCGAGTGATCGGCCTCGCGTCTCTTCGCTGAGCAGGCCCACAGCCGCGGCCGTCACCAGCAAGAGGCCCATGAAGACCGCGAAGACGCCGGACTGCCCGAGCGACGCGGTGAGCGTCGGCGTGAGGAACGGCCCGATGATCCCACCGATGCGGCCGATGGCTGCGGCCGCGCCGGCGCCGGTCGCCCGTAGCGCGGTCGGATAGAGCTCCGGCGACAGCGTATAGACCACGCCCCATGCCCCGAGATTGAAGAACGAGAGCAGCGCCGCGTAGACGACCGCGTCGTTGCCCGCGCCACTGTTCCCGAAGAGGTAGGCCGCGACGGCCGAGCCGATGAGGTATGCGACCAGCGTGGGCCGCCGGCCGACGCGCTCGACGAGCCACGCCGCGCTGAAGTAGCCGGGGACCTGCGCGAGCGACGAGATGAAGAAGTACTCATTGCTCCGGACGACGGACAGGCCGCGCCCGGCGAGCAGTGATGGCAGGAATGTGAAGATCCCGTAGTACGTGAACGTGATGCCGAACCAGAGGATCCAGAGCATCACCGTGCGACGGGCGTAGCGCGCCGCGAACAGCGCTCCGATCGAGGCGCTGCCGCCGGTGGACCGTTCCGGGGCGGCCGGTCGGGCCACAGTGATGAGCGCTCCCCCACCTTCGCGCTCGACCCGTCGCACGACCGCGTCGGCCTCGGCGGCGCGCCCGTGCTCGGCGAGGTACCGCGGTGACTCCGGCAGCGCGCGCCGCAGGTACGCGACGTACAGCGCCGGCAGCGCGCCGACGACGAACGCCCCGCGCCATCCGAATTGCGGCAGCACGACCAGCGCCACCACGCCGGCGAGGATCGTCCCGTACGCCCAGAACGACTCGAGCAGCACGATGAACCGGCCGCGCGACGCGCGGGGCGCGTACTCCGAGACGAGCGTGGACGCCACGGGCAGCTCGCCGCCGAGGCCGAGTCCGGCGATGGCCCGCGCAACGAGCAGGGTCTCGAAGCTCGGGGCGGCCGCGGACAGCAGGGCGCCGAATGAGAACAGCACCAGGGTCACCTGGAACACGGTCTTGCGGCCGATCCGGTCGGCGAGCCGTCCAGCGATCGCGGCGCCGAAGAACATCCCGACGAAGCCCGCGCTCGCCACGAATCCGGTCTGCGTCGCATCGAGGCCGAACTCCGCGCGGATCGGCGTGAGCAGGAACGCGATGAGGATCACGTCCATCGCGTCGAACATCCAGCCGAGACCGGCGACGACGAGCAAGCGCCAGTGGAAGCGGTTGAGCGGGACGCGATCGAGGCGCACGAGGAACGATTCGGCGGCCATCGCTAGATGCAGCGCTCCGCGACGAGCAGCTCGGCGTTCAGCACCGACGCTCCAGCCGCCCCGCGGATCGTGTTGTGCCCGACCACCACGAACTTCACCCCGAGCACCGGGTCCTCGCGGATCCGGCCGACCGTCGACACCATCCCGCCCTCGGTATCGCGATCGAGGAGCGGCTGCGGGCGGTCCGGCTCGTCGCGGACGACGATCGGGTGCTTGGGCGCGGACGGCAGGCTGAGCTCCTGCGGCCGGCCCTTGAACCTGCGGAAGCTGTCCGTGACCGCCCGGAGGCTCGGTGAGCCCACCAGGCGCACGCTCACGGTCTCGGTGTGGCCGTCACGCACCAGCACGCGGTTGCAGTGGATCGACATCGGGAACCGCGCAGGCATGAAGGCCGACCCGTCCCAGCCGCCCAGGAACTTCTGGGTCTCTTCGACGACCTTCTCCTCCTCGCCGCCGATGAACGGGACGACGTTGTCGAGGACGTCGAGCGACGGCACACCGGGATAGCCGGCGCCCGAGATCGATTGCATCGTCGTGACGAGGAGCTGCTCGATCCCGAAGTCGCGGTGCAGCGGCGCGATCGCGAGGGTCAGGTGGATGGCCGTGCAGTTCCCGTTCGTGACGATCGAGCCGGTCCAGCCGCGCGCCTCCCGCTGCTTGGCGAGCGCCTTCACGTGCTCGAAGTTCACCTCGGCCAGGAGGTTGGGCACGTCCTCATCCATGCGATGCGTGCTCGCGTTGCTGAACACGTGGTGACCCGCCTTCGCGAGCGCGGCCTCATGCTCCACGGCGGCGTCGGTCGGCAGCGCGCTGAAGCAGAGCTCCGCGTCGATGTCGGCCCGGGTGGGCTCGAGCTTCAGGTTCGCGACGGACTCCGGCATCGGTTCGGGCAGATGCCAGTGGACGGCATCGGCGTAGCGCTTGCCGGCGCTGCGGTCGGAGGTCGTGAGCGCGGTCAGCTTGAACCACGGGTGATCGGCCAGCAGGCTGATGAACCGCTGCCCGACCGTGCCCGTCGCTCCCAGGACCGCGACGGTCCGCTGCTTCGTGACGTGTGCCATCAGCTCAAAGTGTGACAGACACGCGGCTAGCTCTCGTGGAACTCCTGGTGGATCGCCCGCACCGCGCCCTCGCGGTCCCGCTCGGACACGACGAGCGAGATGTTCAGCTCGCTCGACCCCTGGGCGATCGCGATCACGTTCACCTTCGCACGACCCAAGGCGCCGAACAGCCGCGCAGCGACGCCCGGGGTGCCGCGCATGCCCTCCCCCACCGCCGAGACGATCGCGACGGGCGCCTCGATCGCGACCTTCTCCACGTCGTGCCGGGCCAGCTCTTGCGAGAACATCTTCCGCAACGCGGACTCGAGCCGCTTCGTCGAGTCGGTCGGCACGACCAGGCAGATGGAGTTCTCGCTCGAGGCCTGGCTGATCATGAGCACCGAGATCTTCTCGGCGGCCGTCGTATCGAACACGCGGGCCGCGAAGCCGGGGACCCCGCTCATCCCGGCCCCCTGCACGGTCACCAGACCGAGCCCGCCGAGCGACGTGGTCGCTTTCACGACCGTGTGGTCGCGCGGGGTCGACGCGGTGATCGTCGTGCCTGGGTCCTCCGGGGCGAACGTGTTCAGGATCCGCACCGGGATCCCGGCCTCGACCGCGGGGAGGACGGTCCGCGGGTGGATGACCTTCGCGCCAAAGTACGAGAGCTCGGCGGCCTCGGCGTAGCTGATCGCGGCCAGCGGCCGCGCGTCGGGCACGATCCGCGGGTCCGCGCTCATGACCCCGCTCACGTCGGTGTAGATGCGGCATTCGGCGGCACCGAGCGCGGCCGCGAAGACGGCGGCGGAGTAGTCGGAGCCGCCGCGTCCGAGGGTCGTGGTCACGCCGTCGACCGTCGAGCCCACGAAGCCGGTCACCACCGGCACGGTCCCGTAACGGATCCGCGGCACGAGCTGCTTGTCGATCCGGTCGCGCGTGAGCTCGAGCAGCGGGTTCGCGTGGCCGAACGCATCGTCGGTGATGAGCAGGCCCTCGGCGGACAGCGCCTCGGCGGCGATGCCCTTGGCGTTGAGGACCGCGGCGACGATCGGCGCCGCCACCCGTTCGCCGTACGAGAGGATCGAATCGAGCGAGCGCGTGCTGCACTCGCGGAGGAGCGCGACGCTCCGCAGGAGCGCGATCGTGCGATCGGTGAGGTCGACGATCTCCGTGAGCGCCGAGGCGCCGTTGACCCCGACGAGGTCGGCGATGAGGTTGCGGTGCTGCTCGGACAGCTTCTCGATGGTCTGCTGCGCGCCCGACGCGTCGCCCCCGGTCGCCTGCTCCGCCGCCTTGATCAGCGCGTCGGTCGTGCCGGCGGTCGCGGAGACCACGACGACGCGCTCGCCGGCCTGGGCACCGACGATCCGGGCCACCGCCTCGATCGCCGGTGGCGATGCCACGGACGTCCCGCCGAACTTGAAGACGATCGGCTTGCTCAACGGTGGGACCTCGCGATCGCGATCACGTCAGCGAGTATCGCTGACGCCGTCGCATCGCCGCCCGCGCCCGGGCCGCTCCAGATCAGCCGATCGGCCATGTCCGACTCGAGGGTGATGACGTTCGTCGGGCCGGTGGCCTGTCCCTCGAGCGAATCGGCAGCCACCTCCTCCGGACCGACCCGGCACTTCGTGGCCTTGTCGCCGAAGTCCGCGACCGCCAGGTAGCGGATGCGCGCCCCCCGGGCGTTCGCCGCGTCGGCATCGGCGGCGCTCACGGTGCGAAGCGACGTTCGCCGGACCTGATCCGGGCGGAAGTGGCGACCTTCGAGAAGGCTCACGAGGATCGAGAGCTTGTACGCGGCATCGAAGCCGTCGATGTCATTCGTGGGATCCGCCTCGGCGTAGCCCTTGGCCTGAGCCTCCGCAAGGGCATCGGCGAAGGCGATGCCGCTCTCGAGGCGCGAGCAGATGTAGGTGGTGGTGCCGTTCAGGAGCCCGCGCAGGACCCGCGGCCGGACGGCGCCCTGCTCCATCACGCCGCGCACGACCGGCACGGCGCCGCCCACCGCCGCCTCGAACCGCAACTCGCGGTGTGCCTGGCGAGCGGCCTCGTGGAGCGGGTCCCACTCCTTCGCCACGGCCTCCTTGTTCGCCGTGACGACATGCTTGCCGCGCTCGAACGCCGCGAGCAGCAGGTCGAACGCGGGCTGATGCCCGCCGATGACCTCGATGACGATCCCGATGTCCGGGTCGTCCAGGATCGCGAACGGGTCCGCGGTGAGCGGGACCTCGCCCGCGTCGCGGGTCTTCTTCGGATCGCGGACCGCGGCGCCCAGAAGCCGCACGGTGCGGCCGGCGGCCGCGTCGATGCGCTTGCTCCGCGAGGCGAACGCGCGGCCGACCGCCCCGCCCACCGTCCCGGCGCCCAGGAGCCCGACGCCGACCGGCTTCGCGGTCATGGCGCCACCGGCCGGCCCCACACGACCCGGCCCTGGATCTCGAACTCGAACTCGGAGAGGCCCAGGCCGGCGAACAGCGCCCGGATGTCCGAGTCGAACGCGTCGCTCCGATCGCCCAGACGCACGCGCGCCAGCGTGCTCGTGCTGTGCATCCATTCGAGCCACTCGGCGACGGTCAGCGTGGTCTTGATCGGCGCGGTGAGGTGGTCGCCTTCCCGCGCGAACAGCTGCCGCTTCTCGAGATCGGCCAGCATCGCGGCGAACGAGTCGACGTGATCGGCCTTGAGCTCCGAGTACTCCTTGATGATCGCGGTGGCTGCGTCGTTCCAGGGCGTCGGTCCGATCGCGGTCTCGACGACCTCCAGCACCGCGAGCCGCCCGGAGGGCGCGAGCACCGACGCGAAGCGCGGAACGACCCGGTCCAGGTCCATCCAGTGGAGGCTCGTACCGGCCGTGACCAGCCCATAGGGCGGATCGAGCGGTGCGGTCTCGGCCGTCGCATTGATCCAGCGCAGCCGGGGGTCCATCCCGTTCGGCAGCCGCCGGCCCTCCGCGATCATCGCGGCCGATGGATCGACCGCGTCGACCCGCGTCGCGTACGGCAGCAGCTGCCGCGCGACCGCGCCGGTACCCGCGCCGACGTCCAGGACGACCCGCGGATCGACCATCAGCCCGGCGAGGATCTCGAACGTCGCGGGCGGATACGTCGGCCGGTGGCGGTAGAGCCGCGCGACCTCTGTGTCGCGGAAGACCTCGCCGAGGGTCACTCGATCGCCTCGGCCAGGAGGTCGAGCGCAACGCCGACGCTCGCGAGCCGGTTCCCCGCCCGGTCGAACGCCCACTGCTTCTTCTTGACGCTCTGGAGCTTCGGCCCGTCGATCGCGATGTACACGAGCCCGACCGGCTTGCCGGGCGTTGCGCCGGTCGGCCCCGCGATCCCGGTGATGCCCAGGCCGATCTTCGCGCCGAGCTTCGCCCGCGCACCTCGGGCAAGCGCTCCTGCGACGACCGACGACACGGCGCCATGTGAGTGGATGAGCTGCGGCGGGACGTCCGCGAGGACGGTCTTCGCCTCGTCGGAGTACACCTCCATCCCGCCGCGGAAATAGTCGCTCGAGCCGGAGTGCTCGCTCAGGATCGCGCCGAGCAGCCCGCCGGTGCACGACTCCGCGACGGCCACGGTGAGCTTCTTCTTCCGCAGCGTCGCGTGGAGCGCGCGCATGCGGTCCGCGAGGTCCGCGTACGCGGGCGGCTTAGCGGGCACGCGTGCGGGCGCCGCCCTCGCGTGGCTTCAGCCGCCAGCGCTCGGGGACGCCCCGGCCGGCGATCGCGAACGATGCCGTCCAGAGATAGCTGACGCCGGACAGGACCGTGAGAGCGACCGCGGCGGCGAGGAACGAGTACGCGAGGTACGCGAGCGGGAGCGACGGCACCGCGAGGAGCAGCAGGAGCCCGGCCGCCGAGCAGGTCTGGAAGATCGTCTTCACCTTGCCCGAGACGCTCGCCCCCACGCTGTAGCCGCGCGCCGATGCGATCGCGCGCAGGTTCGTCACCGCGAGCTCGCGCGCGACGATGACCACGACGATCCACGCCGGTACGAGTCCGGCCGCCTGCAGCGGAATGAGCGTTCCGATGACCAGCAGCTTGTCGGCGAGCGGGTCGAGGAACGTACCGAGCCGCGTGACCTGACCCAGCCGGCGCGCCAGGCGGCCGTCGACGGCGTCGGAGAGGGCGGCGAGGCAGAAGACGAGGAATGCCCATGTCGCGTTCTGCTCCCCGCCGGCCTGCAGCAGCAGCACGATCGGCACGACCGCCAGGATCCGGGCATAGACGAGCGCGAGCGGCAGATTGAACGTCATGGCGAGTTGAACGAGCGCTCCGTCACCTGCCCCGCCTCCCCCATCTTCCCGAGCTCCTGCCCGTTGAACGCGAGGTACGTCGCGCCCGCGTTGCCCGAGCGCACCGTCACGGCCTTGCCGCTGAACGTGAGCACCTGTCCGCTCGGGAAGACCTTGTTCGTCCCCGGAGCCTGCGCCCCGTCCACGGTGGCGAGGATCCAGGCATCGCCGCCGAGGATCCGGACGGTCACGATGGCGGCGGTGAACGAGACGGCGATGGTGCGCGTCTCCTGCACCGCGGCACCGGTCGCGGTCTTCGCCACGACGTTGATCGTCTGTGGCCCCGCGGTGAAGTTCACAGCGACGCTGAACTTGAGGTCCGAGCCGATCGCGGCGGCGCTCCCGTTCACCGTGACGCTCGCGACCGAGCGGTCGACGTGGCCGGCCACGGTCACCGGTGCGTTCGCGTACGTCGCGCCATTCGCCGGCTGCTCGACGACGAGCTGCGGCGCCGCTTGGTCGTTCGCGGCGGGCGGGTTGAGGGTGATCGTCCGCGTGGCCGTGGCGAGCTTCCCCGCGGCGTCGAGGACGCGCACCTCGATGTGGTTCGGTCCGGGCTTCAGCGGCACGCTCACGCTGAACGTGCCGTCGGCGGCCGGCTTCACGTCGCCGAGCGCGTCGAGTCCCGGAGAGACCGACACGGTGATGCGGCCGTCGGGGTTGGTCTTGCCCTTCACGAGGTACTCGGCGGTCCCGGACACCGCGTCGCCGGGCGGGTCGGTGATGTCGACGTGCGGCGCGACCGCGAAGCTCGTGAACTGGTAGTAGAAGTACGCGATGAAGAGCAGGATGCCGCCGAGGACGATGACCGGCACGAGCACCGTCGGCGTGAAGATGAAGCTGCGCTTCACGAGCGGTCGCATCGGCGAGAAGGTCCGGGCCGGGTCGGCGCCGCCGCGCTCGCCGATATAGAGCGCGAGCATCTCCTCGGCGTCGAGGCCCAGGTACTGGGCGTAATTCCGCAGGAAGCCCTTCGTGTACACCGTGCCCGGCAGTGACTGGTAGTCCCCGCTCTCGATCGCCTGAAGGAACTTCTCGCGGATCCGGGTGTCCTCGGCGGCCTGCTGCATCGTGACGCCCTTGTGCTCGCGCCGCTCGCGGAGCGCGTCACCGAGGCGCGCCACTACGGCTCCTCTCCGCCGCCCGCCGCACCGGAGCGCGCGCCGTAGACCTGCCGCATCTTGCCCGGCCCGACGGAGGGGCCGATGACCCCCTCCTGCTCCATGATGTCGATGAGCCGGCCCGCGCGCGCGAAGCCGATGGTCATCTTCCGCTGGAGCATCGACACCGACGCCTGACCGGCGCGGGTCACGATGTCCACCGCCTCCTCGTACCGGTCGTCGTCGATCTCCGGGTCGCCGCCGTCCTCGCGTTGGCGCGCGCGGTCCTGGCTCTCGAGGATCTCGAGCTTGTAGCGCGGGTCCCGCTGGATCTTCCAGTGGCGCGTGACCGCCTCGATCTCGCGGTCCGACACGAAGACGCCCTGCGCGCGGATCGGCTTCGGCACATCCGGCGGCAGGACGAGCATGTCGCCCCGGCCGAGGAGCTTCTCCGCGCCGGTCATGTCGAGGATCGTGCGGGAGTCGATGGACGACGCGGTCGCGAAGGCGATCCGAGCCGGGATGTTCGCCTTGATGAGGCCGGTGATCACGTCGACGGACGGGCGCTGCGTCGCGACCACCAGGTGGATGCCGGTCGCGCGCGCAAGCTGCGCGAGCCGGGTGATCGCCTTCTCCACCTGGATCGGGGCCGACATCATGAGGTCGGCGAGCTCGTCGATGATGAGCACGATGTACGGCACCCGGTCCGGCCCGCTCCGAGCGGCGTTGTACGCATCGATGTTCCGCGCGGTCGCGCGGGCAAACAGCCGGTAGCGGCGGTCCATCTCGCCCACCGCCCAGTAGAGGGCGTTGAGGATCTTGTCGTGATCGGTGACCACGGGCACGACGAGGTGCGGGATGTTGTTGAAGCCCGCCAGCTCGACGCGCTTCGGGTCGCAGAGGATCAGCCGGACGTCATCGGGCGTCGCCGTGAGCAGCAGGCTGCAGATGACCGAGTTGATGGAGACGCTCTTCCCCGAGCCCGTCTGGCCGGCGATGAGGAGATGCGGGAGCTTCGCGAGGTCCGCGACGATCGGCGATCCCGCGACGTCGCGGCCGAGGGCGACCGTGAGCTTCGAGCTCGCGTCCTTGAACATCGCGGTCTCCGCGACGTCCTTCAGGGTCACGATGCCGATCGCGAGGTTCGGGACCTCGATGCCCACGACGCTCTTGCCCGGCACCGGCGCCTCGATCCGAAGCGTGCGGGCCGCGAGTGCCAGCGCGAGGTCGCTGTCCAGGGCTTCGATCCGGGAGAGCTTCACGCCGGCGGCGGGCTTGAGCTCGTACCGCGTGACGACCGGTCCGACGCTCACCTCGACGACCTTTGCGACGATGTTGAAGTGCGCGAGCGTCTCCTCGATCACGCGCGTGTTGCGCATCACCTCGTCCTTGCCCGATCGGGCCGCGGAGCCCTCTTCGAGGAGATCGAGCGACGGCAGCTTCCACGGGACCTCGGGCGGATCGGCGTGCATGACGCCCTCGGCCACGAGCATCGCCGAGGGCAACCCCGCGAGCGCGCCGCTCGGCGGCTCGATCTGGGCGATCGGGAGGACCTCTTGCTCGGCGACCGCCTTGACCGGCTTTCGCGCGGGCCGCTCCTGATCCATGTTGATCTTGATCGGAGCGTCCGGTGGCGGTTCGTCCTTCGTGCGGCCGGGCCGGGCGATGCCCGCCCCGGCCGAGCCCCAGTCAGAGGCCGCCGTTCCGCCCGGCAGCGCGGCGCCGGGCCGGAACGCGAACTGCGGGCGCCGGTCGAGCGCGGGTCGCGCGAGCTCCTGGAGCGTGCGGTTCGCCGCGATGACCACGCCGATGGCCAGGATGGCCAGCAGCGCGATGATGCCGCCGACGCTCCCGAGGGTGCGCGCGGACGCGGTCCCGACCGCGTGCCCGAGCGATCCCCCGTCGCCGCCTCCCACATCGACGATGCC
>Ga0075425_100007098_pt1 | contig 11814 bp, 9 predicted proteins | sample SoiMethybrSBSTD4_FD_75300 | JGI IMG/M metagenome (GOLD analysis project Ga0075425, IMG submission 75300) | Bulk soil microbial communities from a Populus tree surrounding site in Tennessee, USA - Soil MetaG P. TD hybrid SBSTD4 | ecosystem: Environmental > Terrestrial > Soil > Tree plantation...
TTCGGACGCGGTTCGCTCGATGCCGGTATAAAACAACATCAAATGGGAGCTAAGCTCCTGCAAACGATCCGCAGAAAGCGTCACCGGCGTTACCGAGATCTCTCCGCTCTGGGAAAAGATAATGTGATTGAAACCACCGAAAGCCGCTAGGACCTGATCCTGAGATCCGACGGTCTCTTTGAGCATCTCCTGCTCGATGCGAATGCCTTCCATCGCTAATTGCCGCTTGCTCGGCATATAGCCATTCAGCGCGTGCAAGGCGTGCAGTAGGCCGACCGTGAAAGACGAGCTCGAGCCCATGCCGCTTCGCGCCGGCAGATCGCCGTCGTGATGGATCTCCACACCGCGGTCCATCCCGAGATAGCGCAGCACTTCTCGCACCGCCGGGTGGGCAATCTCCTCTACCGTTTGACAATTCTCGATATGCGAATAAACCACTCGAATGCGATGCTTGAAAAATGGCGGAAGATAGCGGCAGGTGAGATAGCAATATTTATCGATCGTCACACCCAGGACGGTGCCACCATGGTCCAGATACCACGAGGGGTAATCGGTACCACCGCCAAAAAATGACACCCGAAAGGGAGTTCTACTGATAATCATGATCGGAGCTCCGTTCGGTTGCCGCCCAGTGGCGTATCACTCGAGCGGCGGCCGGCAAATCGTCGACGACGAAATCAGCCAAGCTGCCCTGTGCCGCTTCTGCCCCGGCACCGTATCCTGTCCGCACCAGGAAGGTCACCGCTCCTGCGTTGCGGCCCATCTCGATATCAGACGGCTTGTCCCCGATGATGATGCTGTGCGCGGGAGTGAATCCCAGATCGCTTGCCGCCTGCTGCAGCAAGCCAGGCTTTGGCTTACGGCAACCACAATCGTCCTCGGGCCTGTGCGGACAAATATAAATTCCGTCCAGCCGAACTCCGGTTTCGGCGAGCAACTGCTCCAAACGTCCGTGAATTTGTTGCAGCATCGCCTCGCTAAAAAAGCCCCTGCCAACACCGGATTGGTTAGTGATCACGACCAGGCCAAATCCCATTTTCTTCAGCTCTCGGAGCGCATCTCCTGCGCCGGGAATCAGCCTCACACCCGCGGAATCGGAAAGATATTCTCGCTCTTCAATGATCGTCCCATCTCGATCCAACACCACGACGGGTCTTTCTCTTTCCGCATTGATCGCGGCGGTGAAAAATCTTTCTGCGCTGCAAAAGTCTTCCGGAGTGCCAATGTCGAGAAAATTCGCTCGGCTATAGTAACCATAAAGGCCGCGTCCAGTCCAATGTGGAAACACATCATGCTCCAACGAAACGTTTTTTCCCTCTGGTATGCTTGCCAGGATTTCGCGGCTTAGCATGTAGACTCCAGCATTGATCCAACCCGGGCCCGTGGATTGTCGCTTCTCCGCAAAGCGAGTGATCCTGGCCTCGGTATCCAGCTTCACACTTCCGTAACGTTGACTAGATAAGACGCGGGCCAGAACCATGCTTCCGGCGGCTCTGTGCTCAGAATGCCAGCGCACGTAATGTTCAAAGTCAATTGCAGAAAATGAATCTCCATTCAGCACCAAAACAGGATCGGAGGTGATTTGCGGCAGCGCAAACCTCAACGCTCCGGCCGTACCCAGCGCCTTTGGCTCCTGTGAATAGCAGAGCCGCAGGGACCTATATTTATCGCCGAAGGCGTGCCGGATCTGTTCACCGCGATATCCAGTGCACAAAACTACTGAACGGACCCCCGCGCCGACGAGTTGATCCAATAAGAATCCAAGAAACGGACGCCCTTGTACTTGGGCCAACGGTTTCGGTCGATCGCCGACGACTGAGCGCAGCCGCGTGCCGAATCCGCCAGCAAGCACGGCTGCAGTTAATTCTGAAGGACGCACGGGTTTAACTGCGCGACCCATCACCGTCAGGCATTCTTGAACGGGTGGCGTCCGAGCATGCGATAGCCCTTGAGTAATTCCACAATGCCTTCGTCGAGGGAACGCTGCGCCTCAAAACCGACTTCACGCAGCCGTTGGTTTGAAACGATGTAATTACGTTTATCCGGATCTGATCCGACTTCGGCAAAATGAACGTAAAACTTGGGTACATGCTTCTTGATGCTCAAGGCGAGCTCTTGCTTCGACAGATTAGCCGCATCGAGGCCTGCATTGTACGGACGGCCGGCCATCCGTTTGGAATTTTCGATGCAATAAAGGAAGCAATCTGCGACATCCCGAATGTGAATGTAATTTCTCTTGAAATCTTTCTCGAAGATCACCAGGTAACCATCGGTTGCGGCGGCATAGACGAAATGATTTACCAGAAGATCAAGACGCATCCGCGGCGACATGCCAAAAACGGTCGCGAGTCGCAGTGTTACAACGTTCGGGCTTTGCAGGAGTTCTTGCTCGGCCTGAGTTTTCGTTTGGCCGTAGAGCGATATCGGCTCCAAAGGCGTCTCTTCGGTACAGAAAACATCTCCGGTTTTTGTACCGTAGCCACTGTTTGTAGTTGGGTAAACGATCAGCTGTCCCGGGCTCCTGACCCCGTTGAGGAGCCGGATGGCTTCGAGATTCACGGAACGGGCGAGCGTGGGATCGCGATCGCACGCCGGCGCTCCCACGATCGCCGCGAGAGGAATCAGGACATCAGCGTCCTTGGCAAGCCCGCCGATCACAGCCTGGTCGCGCGCGTCGCCATGGACAAACTCAAAGCGCGGGTTCGGGCAGAGGTGAAAAAGGCTATTCTGCTGGTAAAGCAGGCTGTCGAGAACCGTTACCTGATATCCCGCATCGAGGAGCCGCTCACATAGAACCGAACCCAGGTAACCAGCGCCACCTGTGACAAGAATCCGCAGGGTCATAACGATTTAGGCGAGAAAAATTCACCCATGTATACCATAGCTTTCCCGCATCGCCAATTGACGAGCACCACCGGATGCCGATCCGGGAAACCTTGGAATTTCAGTGCGATAGTCTCGGTAGTAGTCTCAGAAGGTTTTTTTTGGTAGGAACAACTAACATCAAAATCTAAACTCAGCCGGCCGCGTCAATGACAAATTTCCCATCACCCAGCATTACAGTCATCATACCGACCAGAAACCGCTGTGAATTGGTTCGGGATCTCCTCACCAGCTTGGAAAAAATGCGCGGCCTCACACGCATAAAGCCCAACATCATCGTAGGCGACAACGCTTCCACTGATTCGACCTGGAAAATGTTAGAAACGCGCAAAGCCGACTTTCCGACGGAATTGATGCTATTGAGCGTCAGCTCTCCGGGAAAATCCGCCGTTTTAAATCAGGCCATACGCCGATCCCAAGGTGACGTCCTGGCTTTTTTGGATGACGATGTCACGGTCGAGCCTTCCTGGTTGGAGGAAATCGAAGCTTTTTTTCAACGCAATCCAACGCACTGCGTTGGGCAAGGCAGGATTTCGACTGGACCGGCAGATTCGTCGGATCCCGAAATTCGCCGCCTATTGCAGCGCTATCGGACCATTCCTCAACTCGAGTTTTCCAGTGATATTGGCGATCTGCACTCGTTGAACGGCGCGAACATCGCTATCCGACGCGCAGTGTTCGACCGCGCCGGGTATTTCGATGAGCGACTCGGGCCTGGCGCGTCGGGAACCTCTGAAGACGTTGAAATCGCGCAGCGTATCCGCAGGGCGGGGATGAAAATCGCCTATATGCCGCGCGCGATCGTTTATCACCGCGTCGACCGCGAACGGCTCACGGAGCAATACTTTAAACAAACGCATTGGCGCCAAGGCGCTAGTCGCTTCCTGATGAAGAAGCGCACCTCTGCGGAAATCGTCTACAATCTCATCCGCGCCTCAGGCCAATATGGCTATTTCACATTATTCGGCAAAGAGCGGGACCGCTATCGCAGCAAAGGCCGCATCTACCATTATTTGGGTATGATGAATGCCAAGCGGAATCACACCGGAGCGCAATAACACCGAGAGACATTACAACGAACTCTTAGTATTCCCCAACCCCAGTAAGCTGAAATTAAAACTAAAGCTGGTTTTCGCCGGGTTGACATTGTGGCTGACACCGAGAGTCGCCGTCCAGCATTCACAGAAAGAAAGGAATTTGGTGGTCGCGCGAAACCCGATAAACTTATTATCCAGGACATCGTAAGTGCTGGAGAAATTAAGCAGCAGGTGGTCGGTGATCCGATACAGCGTGCTCGCATTGAAATTGCCCACTGTATTCTTGGTAATACCCTGAGGATTATCAATTGGACAGCGCGGATCTGTCGGGTTGCGCGTGCAATCGGCAGGAGCATCTAAATTGATGTTGGCATTATCGGCAAGAAAGCTGTTGGGCCCTTTACGCAAAAACTGATAGCCAATGCTTGCGGAGTTTGGCCGGGTGAAATCCGGATCCAGCGAGCGGTGCAGGATGGGCCGGGGATCACTTACAGTAAACGCCAATCGAGCTTGGCTGATATTTCCGGAATTGGGATTAATCCCGCCATCAAAAGCGACATTGAAGTAGGGTACCGGCAGCAATCTCATATTGACATCGATATCCGTTAAGCTGTCATTAGAGCCAGTCCGCGCTGCGCTTATGTCATAGCCCATCGCCAACCGCACGGATGCCATTTGGCGAATGTCGCCAACGAAGGGAGTGAGAGATTCAACACTACTGTCTTCTGGAAGTGGCGCCAGGCCACTGATCGCTTTTCCCCAGAAGCGATTTGTCAAAGCGAAAGTGAAAACGTTGCGGCGATTGATGCGGTCGACCTCATCCATAATTGGAATCTTACTTTGATTCACTCCGGGTATGAAAAGATAGCTGATTTCCGGCTCCAGCACATGTTTGATGCGGCTCAAGCCCAAGGCGTTAAAAGCGAAAACGCGGCTTACGGCGGTACCCACATTCCACCGGAGTTCAACGAGTTCACGCGATACGTTGTGGTCCGATGAACCCGCTGGTGGCGGCGAGTACAGATGATAGAGTGTCGCCCGGGGTGCTGCGCTGACAGCACCGTAGAATCGAGAGCCGAGCCGAAACGGCATGACCGCTTCGGGTCTTAAATCCAACCTCAAGCCATCTCCGGTCTGCGGCATCGAGGGATTGACACCGCCGGTGCGCCAGTAATTGATGCCTTGGCCGCGCCAGCGGAACTCCAGCGGAAAATTTGGCAAAAAACGCTGGCCCCAGAAGTTTATTTCTGGGGTCCGCTGCATCGTTGTGCTTTGGCCCTGAATAAAGTCCTGATAAAAGACATAGTCTGCCTTTAGAAATGTATCACCCCAGTTTCTAAACACACCAAAATTGGACTTACCAAAACGGCTGCGCCGGATATCCGACTCTACATTACCCGGCAAATCGAATCGATCGACCAACTCGCGCGTGAACAACGTGTCCGAATATCCGGCAATGTCGCTGAACGTGAGCCAATCGTTGCCTGTGATATAGCGATGGCTGCCGATAATATTCCAGCGGTCCTGAGGAATATGAGGATTCGCGATGGTCTTATCGACGATGTCAGCATCCGCATTTTTTCTCCATGTTTCGTTGAAATACGAGCCATCAATGCGAAAATCCGAATCCCGATCAATTTTGGTTCGAAACTCGCCGAGAAAGCCATATCGGGCGCTGGTCTCGACGTCAAAGCTGACCGTCGAGTCCGTACTCTTGGACATCGCCCAGTAGAAGGGTTGCAGGTATCTAAACCCGTCCTTGTTCGATTGGCCCACCTGGGGAAAAAGCAGCCCCGTTTGCCTTTCAGCTTTAATAGGAAAAATACCGTACGGCACGTATAAGATCGGCACGTCGAAAACATAAAAATACGCGTTTTTGACTGTTCCCGTGCCTTCAAGATCAAGATTCATCTGTTCGGCAAAAAACTTCCACGACGGCGCGCCGCTTTCACACAAGCAGGTAGTAAAAAAACCGTCCTCGAAGTGGTAACTCTGGCCGCCCAACTTTTGCAGGCGGCGCCCTGACATACTGACGTGACCGTTTTCGAGAAAGACATCACCGTTTTGAATCTCGCCGGTTTCTTGCTCCATGTTCATCTGCAGAGAATCGGCAGATTTGACTTTCCACTCCGGGTCATCGACGGTGACTTTACCTTTCGCTTCGACGTCTTGAGTGGTGCGGTTGACCCGGACCTCATCGGCCTTCAAAGTCGTGAGATCGCGCTTGAGCTCGACGCTTCCAGTGGCTTCGATCTCGTTCGAACCGTCCGACGTGGATAGCTTGTCCGCGGTGACGTTTATTTCGCCGGTGCCGCCCTGAGTACGCGGCGCAGTGAGCTGCGCGCTCCGGCCCTCGGCAGCCATCGCTACTGCGATGCCCAACACCAAAAAAGTTTTTCTCAAGATCATTGGATTACGTAGGCGAGATAGCGTCGCTGCTCGAGGCTTTGGCCAACAGGGGCCGTACCTCGCCCACCAAATAGAGTGAGCCGGCGACAACCACGATATCCTCCGGCTGCGCAGTGTCGAGCAGCGCGGCGAGAGCCGTTTTCGAATCCTGGATCACACGGTTCGAGACTTGTAGTGGGATGCTTTTGGCCAATAGCTCTGGATCGGCGCTGCGTTCCATGGCTACTCGCGTGAAAACGATTTCATCTGCAAGCGGGGCCAATGTTCCGAGCATCAGCTGCCATTCTTTGTCTGCCATTGTGGCAAACAAAACCCTGATTTTTCGCCCCCGCCTCAGGTCGCGTAAGGCATCAGCAAGCGCGCGCACGCCCTCGGGGTTATGCGCACCATCGAGAATCACCAAAGGCCGTTCGGCCATGACTTCCAAGCGTCCTGGCCATCGCACCGTCTTGAGACCCTGCCGAATGACAGTCTCGGCAACTGGAAAATGCTCACTCACCAATTCGAGTGCCGCTAAAGCCAGCGCTGCATTGGCAAGCTGATGCCGGCCTCGCAGTGCTACAGTGAGATCAGACAGATTTTGTTTCATGCCTATATAGTCGAAAAAGCGCTCATTTTTCAATAAAAAACTAAAGCTAGTTCCAAGAAAATAAGCCGGAGACTCTCGCATCCGGGCGATATCCTGTAAAAGTCCGGTGACTGGCTCGGACACTTTACCGCAGACCACGGGTATTCGAGATTTGATGATACCCCCTTTTTCGCTCGCAATGGACAATTCATCCGGTCCTAGATACGCCTCATGATCTTTCGAAATCGTTGTAATGACCGAAACCAACGGCGTTACGACATTTGTGGCGTCGAGTCTTCCACCCAGGCCGACCTCGACGACCGCGACGTCGACGCGCTTACGAGCGAAGTAGATAAAAGCCATCACGGTAATGAATTCGAAAAAGGTGAGCGCCACATCCGCCGCTGCGGTACACTGCCAAATTTCATCGGCTAGCGAGACGACTTCGGCTTGGGCAATCTCTCCCTGCCCAATGCGAATTCTTTCTGTGAACGACTCCAGATGGGGCGAGGTATAAAGCGCGGTTCGATATCCGGCCTGTTGCAAAATATTGTGGAGCAACGCCGCCGTGGATCCTTTACCGTTGGTGCCCGCGATATGTAACGAGGGGAATTGGTTTTCGGGATGATTGAAAAGCGCCAGAGCCTGGGTCATTCGATCCAGGCGTAAATCAATGACTCCGCCGCTTAAGTTAAAAATTTTTTCGAGAGTCTCGAAATACTGTTCCATGCCGCATCTGGTCTGCGCATTCTACGTCATTTTTTAACGTAGCAGACCAGAACCACACTAGGCTGGACGCGCTGCTTGCCGCAAAGCGCGTTTCAGCTCAGCCACAAACGCCCCCGCTTGCTTTGCCTTTTTTTTCCTATCCTGGGTCTTTTCGATTCGTTCGACGAGAGCGCTGCCGACCACCGCGGCGTCCGCAAAACCGGCGATCCAGGCGGCTTGCTCCGGTGATGAAATCCCAAACCCGACACCTATCGGGAGCGAGGACTCGCGGCGTACCCGTGCCACTTGGGCGCGCAGCTTATCGTCAAACGAGCGCCGTGCCCCAGTGACACCCGTGACTGAAACGTAGTAAATGAAGCCGCGACTGGCGCGCGCCACCTGTTGGATCCGCTTCGCGTCACTCGTCGGCGACAGTAAAAAAATCAAATCGAGGCCAAAAGCATCGGTCCAATGTTTTAGCTCGCGACTCTCTTCTGGGGGCAGATCGACGCACAATACCCCATCGGCGCCGGCGTGTGCTGCCTCGCGGGCAAATTTTTCCACACCAAAACGAAAAAAAGGATTGTAGTAGCCAAACAGCACGACCGGCACGTTGAAGCTCGACCGAAACCGCCTGACCAGGCGAAAAATCGCTGGCAATGAAACCGGTCGCTTCAGCGCACGCTCCGATGAGCGTTGAATCGTCGGTCCGTCGGCAGTCGGGTCGGAAAAAGGAATCCCGAGCTCAATGCAATCCGCGCCGCCCTGGGCGAGCGCTTTCATGATTTGGAGCGTGGTCTCGAGGTCAGGATCACCCGCTGTAATAAAGGGAATTAATCCGGCTTCGCCACGTTGTTTGAGTTCGGCAAATTTCGTCCCGATGCGGCTCATGATTTCCGGCTCTTCAAGGTGCAATGTTCAAGCGTTTATGTCAGCAACGCCAAAGCGTAGAAGTAACGCTGTTCGTTTTGCCAACCTTGGGGTTTGAAGCTTGAACTGAGTTCATAGCTTTACGCCAAGATAGTCACCTACCGTCATCATGTCCTTGTCGCCTCTTCCGGAAAGATTAACGATGATGACCTGTCGCTTGCTGAGTCGTTGCGCAAGCTTGGCCACCGCGGCGATGGCGTGAGCGCTTTCAAGAGCCGGGATGATGCCCTCAACTTCAGCGAGCAACTTGATCGCCGCGACGGCGTCGCGATCGGTGGCGGAAGCAAACTCGACTCTCCCGGAATCACGCAAATAGCTCAACTCCGGCCCGACACCGGGATAATCCAGACCCGCGGCGATTGAGTGAGTCTCGGTAATTTGCCCGCGATCATTTTGCAGTACGTAGCTCTTGCTGCCGTGCAGAACACCCACTGCGCCGCCCTGAATCGACGCGGAGTGCTTGCCGCTCGGAAGGCCGTGTCCAGCCGCTTCCACGCCGAGCATTTTGACGCCGTGATCGCGTACGAACGGATAGAAGAGACCCATGGCATTACTGCCGCCGCCGACGCAAGCCACTAGATAATCTGGCAATCGACCCTCTTTTTTTACAATCTGTCGGCGCGCTTCCGCACCGATGACCGATTGAAAGTCGCGCACCATCATGGGATAGGGATGCGGTCCGGCTACCGATCCGATCAAGTAGTACGTACTCCGCACATTGGTCACCCAATCCCGCAGTGCCTCGTTCATTGCGTCTTTGAGGGTTTGGCTTCCCGCCTCCACCACGCGCACTTTGCCGCCGAGTAGCTTCATGCGAAAAACGTTCAGCGCCTGGCGCCGGACATCTTCCTTGCCCATGAAAACCTCACAGGTAAGACCAAACCGGGCAGCCACCGTAGCCGTCGCCACCCCATGCTGCCCCGCGCCGGTTTCAGCGATAATGCGTTGCTTGCCCATGCGCCGAGCGAGTAAGATCTGACCGATGGTATTGTTGATCTTGTGTGCGCCGGTATGACACAAGTCTTCGCGCTTGAGGTATATCTTGGCCCCGCCGATCTTTTGCGTCAGCCGCTCAGCAAAATAGAGCGGCGTTTCTCGCCCGGCATATTCGCGCAGATACAAATGAAAATCCCTACGGAACGAGTGATCCCGGCGCGCTTTGGTATAAGCGGCTTCGAGCTCCGCCAGTGCCGGCATTAGAGTCTCGGCCACATAGCGTCCCCCGTAAGGTCCGAAGTGGCCGCGCCGGTCAGGCACTCTTGGCAGCAACGATAAATTCTTTGAGCTTCGCATAATCCTTAACACCGGGCCGCGCTTCCACGCCGCTACAGACGTCGACGGCGTAGGGGTGAAGGCGCTTGATCGCGCCGGCAACATTCTCGGCGGAAAGTCCGCCGGACAGAATAAGCCTGCTGGCATCGAGACCGTCAGCCCACTCCCACGGGAACGCGCCGCCGGAACCACCATAACCAGGAGACCAAGAATCAAGCAGATAGAAATCCGCCGGAAACTCGCTGAGCGTCGTGAGTGACAATCGTTCTTTCAGGCGAAAGGCTTTGATAATTTTGACGCTCCAGCCGGAGCAATATGCCGCACTCTCCTCGCCATGAAATTGTGCGGCAAGATAACCCTCGCGTCCGTGCTCGACTCGCGCGCACGCAATCACATCAGAGACGTTTTCTCTCGGTTCGTTCACGAACAGTGCCACATTGAACGAGTCCGCCGGCAATCGTCGGATAATCTCTCCAGCCTTCTGCGGCGTGAGACAACGCGGGCTCGGCGGATAAAAATTGAACCCGAGCATGTCCGCGCCGAGCTCGAGCGACTTTTCCGCGTCAGCCAAGCTGGTAATCCCGCAAACTTTGACCTTGACGTTCATACAAGCGCTAAGACTCAGGCCAGGAGCAGTTCAGAAAGCCTTGCGCCAGGATCTGGAGCGCGCATCAAGGATTCGCCGATCAGGAATACATGAACGCCCAGCTTCTCGACTCGCCGAATGGCCTCAATCGAGTCGATGCCGCTCTCGCACACGACCGTCGCACCCGGCGGGACCAGCGACGCCAGATCTTCTGTTGTCGCAATGCTCACCTCGAAGGTCTTGAGATCGCGGTTGTTGATGCCGATCACTTTCGCGCCTGCTCCGACTGCGGCCTCAAGCTCGTTTCTACTATGTACTTCGATCAGGACGTCGAGCGACAGCGCCTCCGCCATTTCGCGTAATTCCCGAATCGACCCCGGTTCGAGCAGCGCGGCGATCAGCAGCACGGCATCGGCGCCGTAACTTTTGGCCTCGACAATCTGATAGGGATCGAGAATAAAATCCTTGCGCAGCAGCGGCAAATCGACCGCTGTCCGCACCTTTTCCAAATGTTGCAAGCTACCCTGAAAAAACCGCTCTTCGGTCAGCACCGAAATCGCAACCGCGCCATGCGCCGCGTAATTTCTTGCAATCCATACAGGGTCGAAATCGGCGCGAATCAAGCCTTTGGACGGTGAGGCTTTTTTGATTTCGGTGATAATGCGCCGCCCACCGGTGGTGAGACTCCGCGTGAAGCCGCGGGTCGTAGCTTTGAAAAGCGGCCGATCCCGGAGCGCCTCGAGCGGCACTTCAATCCGTCGTCGTTCAATGACACCTCGGACGTGCTCAGCAATGGTCGCCAGAATCTCAGCCATGATTACATCCGAGTTTGCGCTGAATAGAGGAAGTCGATCGTCGGAGGCCGGCACGCGACCCAAGCGCCGAAAGCCGCCTAAGCCGCATTGGTGAGCTCGACCAGCTGAGCAAGTTTTTGACGAGCTTTGCCGGAATCGATCGACTCGGCGGCGAGCTTCATCCCGTCTTGGACGCTCGCGGCGTTACCGCTGACATACAATGCGGCGCCGCTATTGAGCAGGACTACGTCACGCGCCGGGCCTTTTTTGCCGTCCAACACGGCCCGCACGATCAGCGCGCTCTCTTGGGGATTGCCACCGTGCAATTCTTCGAGGCGACAGCGCTGGAGATTGAATTGTTCGGGCTCGATCACATACTCTTTGATCTGACCGTCGCGCAGCTCGGCGATCTTGGTGGGCCCGCACAGGGAAATCTCGTCTAACCCTTCGAGCCCGTGCACAACCATCGCTCGCGCACTGCCGAGGTTCCTGAGCACTCGCGCGATCATCTCCGCCATTTCGCCGCTGTAAATGCCGATCAGCTGATGCGTCGCCATCGCGGGATTCGTCAGCGGGCCCAAGATGTTGAAGATCGTGCGAATTCCGATTTCGCGTCTGGGCTGGACC
>Ga0075425_100007099_pt1 | contig 11812 bp, 14 predicted proteins | sample SoiMethybrSBSTD4_FD_75300 | JGI IMG/M metagenome (GOLD analysis project Ga0075425, IMG submission 75300) | Bulk soil microbial communities from a Populus tree surrounding site in Tennessee, USA - Soil MetaG P. TD hybrid SBSTD4 | ecosystem: Environmental > Terrestrial > Soil > Tree plantation...
CGGACGGCGGGGCTGCTGCCCGCGGCCGCGTGAGGCTCCTATGGACGGCGAGCCCGTGCTGAATCACCCGCGTCTGAGGATTGCGATTGCCGGCGGGCTCGTCGCCGCCGCCGTCATCGGCCGCTCGCACGGTCCGTGGATTGTCGGCCCCCTGCTGGCATTCGGCCTGTTCAACGTCGCCGTCACGCCACCCGGCACCGCGATCGTGCGGCTCGTCTCGAGCGTCTGGGCGCTGTGCGCGCTGCTCGCGCCGGGCAACTGGTGGACGCTGGTCGCGGTGCTCGCGTGGCTCGTATGGCCGCCGGCGTACGCGGTTGCATGGGCGCTCGGCCATCGAGGCGCAGACGGCGCGACGATGGTTGTCACGCCATGGGACGAAGGCCAACGGGCGCGAGCGGGCATGGTCGCCCTCATCGTCGCCGTCGCGCTGGCGTCCGGTGCATACCGGATCCTGATCGGACACAACCTGCAGCAGACCGCGGCGCTTTTTGTCGGCCTGCCCGCACTGTTGGCGATCGTCGTCGTCCTGATGGCCACGCCCCGATCGGCGATTGCCGTCGCGTGCAAGGCGGTCACCGTCGGGCTGCTCGTCTCCCTGATCTTCCTCGGTGAGGGCGTCGTCTGCGTGGTGATGTCGGCGCCGCTCTTCTATTTCGTCGCGATCGCGATTGCCTCGCTCATGCAGCGCCCGGGGGCCGAACCGCTGAATACACTGCGCTCCTGCGCGGTTCTGCTCGTGCTCGTGCCGATGACGCTCGAAGGCGCCACGCCTGCGACGACCTTCAGTCGCGACGAGACGGTGACCGTCGCGAGGATCGTCCACGCCACGCCGGATGCGATCGCCTGCGCCATCGTCGCGCAGCCGCGCTTCGATCGGGCGCTGCCCTTCTACCTGCGCGCCGGATTCCCCCGCCCGGTGGCGAGCCGCATCGATCGCAGGGGCGCTGCTCCGCGGTGGACGATTCAGATGCGTGGCGGCGAGATGCACGTCGACGGCATGGAACCGCGAAGCGGCGACCTTGTGCTGGAACTCGCCGAGTCGCGTCCGGGATTCGTCCGCTGGCGCGCGCTCTCGGATACGAGTCACATGACGCACTTCCTGAACTGGCAGGAAGTCGTCGTCCGATGGGATCGCGTCGGTGCGCACGAAACGAACGTGACGTGGACGGTGCGTTATCGCCGCGGCCTCGATCCGGCATGGTACTTCGGACCGATGGAGCGCTACGCAGTCGGACTCGCGGCAGGCTATCTGATCGACGCCGTCGCGACGCCGTGAAAGCGATGACGTCATGACTGACGCAATCGATCCGTATCTGCTCGTTCGTGGAGCGTCGCTGTATCTCGCGGCCATCGCCACCGGTATCGCGTGGATCTGGCGCCGGCCGTCGCCGCGCGTCGCGGCGGCAGCGACGCTCGCCTTTTTCTGGAATCTCCCGGCGCTGTTGCTGCTCAGCGTCGTCGCGCCTCGCGCCGGATGGTGGCGTTTCGATGCGAACGGCGGACTGCTGCTCGGCGTTCCAGTCGATCTGCTGCTCGCATGGAGCTGGATGTGGGGCGCGGTGCCGATCCTCGCGTTCCCGGATGCGCCGCTGTGGGTCGTTGCCGCCGCCGCGTTCGCGATCGATCTCGTGCTGATGCCGGCGGCCGCGCCGGTCGTCCGCCTCGGATCGACGTGGCTGTGGGGAGAGGCGGTCGCGATCGCGTTTCTGCTCGTGCCGGCGCAACTGCTCGCGCGGTGGACGGCGCGCGGCGATCGGCTTCCGGTCAGAGCGGCGCTCCAGGTGGTCGCCTTCACCGGATTGCTGCTGTTCGTCATCCCGTCAATCGCGGTCGACGGCTCGGGTTCAGGCTGGATCAACCCGCTGTCGCGACCGACGTGGGAGCTCAGCCTGATGGTGCAGCTCCTCGCCGTCCCCGCCGTGCTCGGACTGACGGCCGTTCAGGAATTTGTCACACGCGGCGCCGGCACGCCGGTGCCGTTCGATCCGCCGCGGCGTATGGTGACGAGCGGCGTTTACGCGTACATCCGCAATCCGATGCAGCTCGCGGCGGTCCTCCTGCTCGCGCTGCTCGGTCTTGCTCTGCGCAACATCTGGGTCGCCGCCGCCGGGGTCGTGGCGCATCTGTATTCCACCGGTCTTGCCGGCTGGGACGAGAACGAGGATCTCATCAGGCGGTTCGGCGACGACTGGACGGCGTACGCGCACGGCGTACGTCGGTGGGTGCCGCGATGGCGGCCGTGGGTGCCGGAGGGGCAGCCGCCGGCGCGGCTGTTCGTCGCCGAGAGCTGCGGGATGTGCTCGGAGGTCGGCCGATGGTTTCTGCGGCGCCGCGCCCGCGGGCTCCAGATCGTCGCGGCGGAATCGCACCCGCGCCTCCTGCGGCGCGTGACCTATGAATCCGGCGACGGCCGCTGCACGGCGGCGGGAATCGAGGCGATCGCGCGGGCGCTCGAGCACGTGCATCTGTTGTGGGCGTTCGCGGCCTTCGTGGTGCGGCTTCCCGTCATCGGTGCGCTCGTCCAGCTGCTGGCCGACGCGTCCGGCGCCGAGCCTCGCGCGGCGCGCGGGGAATCGAGCACGGTTACAATGGCGCGCGATGGCTGACGAAGGATTCCCCGCGCCACGCGCAGGCCGTTTCGCGACGACACGCTGGAGCCTGGTCCTCGCCGCGGGCCATCAAAGCCACGCGCAATCGGCCGAGGCGCTTGCGAGCCTGTGCGAGACGTACTGGTATCCCGTGTACGCGTTCGTCCGCCGACAGGGCTACGCAGCAGACGCCGCCGCTGATCTCACACAGGAGTTCTTCACGCGCGTGCTCGAGAAGAACTATTTCCGCGACGCCGACCCCGCGCGCGGACGCTTCAGGTCGTTCCTGTGCGCCGCTGTCCGCCACTTCCTGTCGAACGAACGCGATCGCGCACGGACGCTCAAGCGCGGCGGACCGCTCCCGCCGATCTCGCTCGACGCCGAACACGCCGAAGGCCGTTATCTCCTCGAGCCGCGCGACGACCTGACGCCCGAGAAACTGTTCGACCGCCGCTGGGCGCTGCTGCTGCTCGAGCGCGCGCTCGCGAGGCTGCGCGCGGAGCACGAGGCCGCCGGCAAGTCCGCTCTGTTCGATGCACTGAAAGGCTTCCTCACCGGCGACAATGCCGACGTGCCGTACGCCGACGTGTCGAAGACGCTCAAGATGAGCGACGGCGCCGTTCGCGTCGCCGTCCATCGCCTGCGCCGGCAGTTCCGCGACGCGCTGATCGAGGACATCGCCGAAACGGTGTCCGATCCCGCCGACGTCGACGCCGAAATCGAGTATCTGCTGAAGGCCCTCAGCGTGTAACACGCAGCGCGCGGCGCTTCTAGATCATGGCGATGTACTGCCCACAGTGCGGCACCGACCTTCCGGCCCCGGGATCGTCGCCGCTGGATTTGTGTCCGAAGTGTCTGCTCTCCGCGGCCCTGTCCGCCCCTCCCGATTCGTGCCCGTATCGCATCGTGGCGCCGATCGCCGAAAGCCGGACCGGCACGACATATCTGGCGCAGCCCATGCACGGCCGCGGCATCGTCGCGCTGAAGATCTTCACCGATCGCGTCGATGTGGACGACGTCCTCGCCCGATATGCCCGGCTCAAGCCGGCGTTCGCCCGCGTCACTCACGCGGGCATCGCCCGCCTGGTCGACGTCGGATTGACGGACGAAGGCCTCCTGTATCTCGCCACACACTTCGTGCCGGGCTGGCAGCTCAGCTCGATCGACGATCACAAGAGCATCGATCGCGACGGCCGTGTCGAGATCGCGCGCCAGTTGACGTCCGCGGTCGCGGCCATCCACGACGCGGGCCTGGCACATCTCGCCATCGACGCGTCCAACGTCCGCGTGTCCACTGCGGGCGGCGTCCGGGCCGCGCTTCTCGGATTCGGCGCGCGCATGGTCGTCGACGGCGCGGAACCCTCACGCGCGGCGGATCGCGACGCGCTCGCACGGATGCTCCGCGGCATCGGCGTCGCCGCGCCGGCGTAACGTTCGCGGCCGGCCGCTTCTGTAAGCGGCATGACGCCGCGACGGCCAATCATCGCCGCACTCGCCGTCGTCGCTCTTGCGTCGCCGCTCTCGGCGCAGGCGGTGGACGATCCGGCGAAGGCAGCCGAACTTCGCGCCCGCGGCCTCGAGGCCGGGTACAACCTGGACTACGGCGAGGCGGCAAACCTTTTCAGGGCGGCGATTGCCGCGGATCCGGACGATCCGGCGGCGTACCGCCTCGCCGCAGCAACGACGTGGATCCGCGCTTTGTTCGAGCAGGGCGCAATCACCGTCGCGGATTACCTGGGCCAGGCGCGGGCCAGCACGGCGCGACGGGCGGTGTCGCGCGATCTCGACGCCTCATTTCATGAATCAATCCGGCGCGCCTTCGAGCTCAGCGAAGCGCGGCTGGCGCGCGCCCCGTCCGACGCCGACGCCCACTATCAGGTCGGCGCCGCCTACAGCTGCATGGCGTCGTATACGGCGACGATCGACGGCAGGCTCGCCGGCAGTTTCGGCGCCGCGCGTCGCGCGTACCGCGAGCACGGCCGCGTCCTCGAGCTCGACCCGCGGCGGCAGGATGCGGGGCTCGTCGTCGGACTCTACAACTACACCGTCGCGAGCCTGTCGGCGCCGGTGCGCCTTCTGGCGCATCTCGCCGGATTCGGCGGCGATCGCGCGCGAGCGGTCGCCCAGGTCGAAACCGCCGCGCGCTACGCGAGCGACGCGCAGCCGAACGCGCTCTTCACACTGATCCTGATTTACAACCGCGAGGACCGTCCCGACGCGGCGCTCCGCGTCATCGACCAGCTGCGCGAGCGCTTCCCGCGCAACCGGCTGCTCTGGCTCGAAGCCTCGGACACGGCGCTGCGCGCGGGCCGACCGCTCGATGCCAGGCGCTACGTCGAGCGCGGTCTCGACATGCTCGCCGGCGATCCGCGGCCGCGCGCTTTCGGCGAAGACGCGCGCTGGCGGTTCACGCACGGCACCGCGCTCGCCGCGCTCGGGGACCCGGCCGCCGAAACCGAGCTGCGCGCCGCGCTGCAGCTGTCACAGCGGATGTGGCTCAGCGGACGGATTCATCAAGAGCTCGCGAAGGTCGCCGACCGCGGCGGCCACCGCGATCTGGCGCTGACGGAGGCCCGCGTCGCGGAGCGCCTGTGCCGGCAGGACCACGACGACGAGGGCGCTGATCAGGCGCGACGGTCGATCGCGCGCCTGTCGCGCGCGAAATGAGGACGTTAAGAGGGGAGAACTGACACATGTCACGCCGCGTCCGATTCGTCCTGATCGTGTGGGGCTTCGCGGCGGCATTCGCCGCCTGGTCGCTGCGCCCCCGAGCGGCGGCCGCGCCGCCGTCGCGCGACGTCCTCGCGAAAAACTTCGATGCCGGCATCCGCAATCTCGTCATCGAGTGGGACGGAGACGACCCGCGTCCGCCTGCCGAGCGGCGCGCCGCGCTCTTCGAGTTCATGTACGAAACGTACAACGCCTCGGCATGGATCCCGCAGTCGCTCTTCGACACGAACATCGTCACTCAGGCCGTCGTCGGCGACGTCGACACGATCGTCCGCGATCGGGTGGGCCTCGTTCTCTGGCGCGACAATCCGCGTGTCCGCGCCTTCGGCATGGCGCCGAACACGGACGCCGCTCCGGGCGAGCCGTTGAAATGGACGGTCAACTGCCTTGTCTGCCACACCGCCGAAATCGACGGAGTGGCGTACTTCGGCGCCGGCACGAAGACGTTCGACGAGCTCTGGCTCGGGGAGGCGCTGCGCCGGCTGACGAAAACGTCGAGCGAGAACGAGGCCCGCAACGCGCACCGGATCCTCACCGTGCACCATCACGACAAGATCGACTCGCTGACGCGCGCGCGTTCGACCGCGTTCGCCGCGTCGCATGTCGAAATGTACATGCGCTCGCACGGCAACCGCATGCCGGAGGCCGGCGACGTCGGCCGCGGCGACGTCAAGACACCGCCGCTCTGGCACACGGCGGCGAAGATGCCGGCCGGACGCTGGTATACCGACGGCAGCTTCCACGGTCGGTTCCCGCTCATGTCGTCGTCGATGGAGCTCGAGAAGGATCGACCGTTCGATGCGCTGGTCGCGACGGTCGTGCCGAAAATCAAGACGGAATTCGATTCCGTCATCAGCCACGTTCGACCGCCTCGCTATCCGTACGCGATCGATGCCGCGCTCGCCGAACGGGGCCGCCGGCTGTTCGAGTCGAGCGACGTCGGCTGCTATCGCTGTCACGGGACGTACGACGGCCGCGGCGGCGTCGACTGGCCGGCCCGCCACGTCGACGTCGGCACCGATCGCGGACGGCTGGACGTCGTCTCCGATCAGTTCGTGGAGGCGTTCAGGAACAGTCCGCTGGCCGCGGATGGAGCGCTGGTGAAGAGTCGCGGATACGCGGCGACACCGCTGACCGGTGTCTGGGCGGACTTTCCCTATCTCCACAACGGCAGCGTACCGACGCTGCACGACCTGCTCGGTCCGGCGTCCGAGCGCCCGGCCATCTTTCAGGTGACGGCCGCCCGCACGCTCGATCGCGATCGCGTCGGCCAGCCGTTGTACGCCGATCCGTCGATGGCGCGCGTCGGATCCGCGGCGCTGATCCGGCGGTACGGCGACAACCGCGACTGGTTCAACACGGCACGGCCCGGCTGCGGCAACGCGGGCCACGATTTCTGGTCCGTCATCAAGACCGACGCAAACCGGCGCGCGCTGATCGAGTATCTGAAGACACTCTGATGAAACACCAACTCCTGCTGCTGATGGTCCTTTCGTGCGCGGCGACCGCGGCCGCTCAGACGTCCGACGACAACGCCGCGCCCTCGACGCAGCCGTCCGCGCAGCGGCCGGCGGTGGCGATCGGCGCCGGCGGCGTCGCGTCGCTCATCGGAAACGGCGTCGATGCGCGGCTCGTGTTTTCGTTCCCTCGTCCGGAGAACCGCGCCATTGAGGTATTCGGCGGTGCCTACGACGGCAATGACGCGAGCGGGGTCATGGCGGTGTACGGCGTGCAGTGGCGACGGCCGATCAGCGCGAGCCGCAGCGCGAAGCTGGATCCGTTCATCACCTACGGGATCATGGGCGCGGTCGTGCGGTACGAGACAACGTCGTGCACGAGCCGGCAGTGCACGCCGCATTCGACGACGGCCCTGTTGCCGCCCCTGATGCCGCTCGTCGGCGCCGGCGCGACGTACGTCGCAGCGCCGAGGCTCGCCCTACGATTCGACTACGAGGCCGGATTTGCGCTGTTCGTCCCGATTGGTGTGCGCGCCGGAATCAGCGCGTCGATTCCGCTCGGCCGTTCCGCCCCGAGCCATCAGTAGACATTCCGCACACCTCAGCCTGACCCGTTCGTTCTTCGGTCCGGTGTTTGCTGGAGATCCTGCATGGGGATGTCGCATTTCGTGTCCCTGTGGAAGTCGGTGGACAGGTGAGGGTCAGAATTACACGGAAACCACTCGAACGCGAAATCGACGGCGTCAGCCTCGACCGTATGGTTCCGGGAAGCGTCAGGGAAGTTTCCTCGACAATGGCTGCGTGGCTGATCGCGGAAGGGTATGCAGTTCCCGAAATGCGCCGTGACACGGTCGACGAATCTCTGGAATTCGCCGGCGTCAAACCGCCGCTCAGCCATGCGTTCGATCGCCGGCGTCGCCGCCGGTCGGACGACTGATCGCCCGCTCGTACTCTTCGCGCGTGTCGATGTCCGTGAATGCCCCTTCGTCGTCAACGGGGATGTCTCCCGCTTCCGATGCGTGAGCGCGCACGATCGGCTTGGCGCCCGCCGCCGGATCGCCGGCCCGCAGTTCGCCGAACAGCCTTCGATCGATCAGCAGCGGGTGGCCATGTCGCGAGCCGCTCGTCGGCCTGACGATCGGAGCATGCGTCGTCCGGTAACGCTCGAGCACCGCGCCCACGGTCGCCGCGGAAACCAGCGGGACGTCGACCAGCGTCACGAGCGCAGCGACCACGCCAGGACGATCGATGACGGCGAGGCCGGCGACGAGCGACGAAAGCTGCCCGCGGTCGTAGTCGGTGTTCACGACGAACCGCGCTGGCAGTCCGCTTGGCGCGAACGACGCGACGACGGCCTCGGGCTCGTGTCCAAGGACCACCACGACGTCATCGACGCCCGCCTCGAGAAAAGTGCGGACGATTCTTGTCAGGAACGTTTCGCCGGCATCCAGCGGCAACGCCGCTTTCGCCGTTCCCATTCGCGTCGAGCGGCCCGCCGCCAGCACGATTGCCGGAATCACCGCCGCCTATGCTAACCGCCGGCCGCTCCGATATCTGAGCTAGAATTCGCGCATGAGCGACGTCGATATCCACATCCGTTGCCAGCGCTGCGGCGAGCAGATGGAATTGCGAGATCCGGCGCCGGGCATGCCGTGGCCGCCGGATCAGTTCTGGGTCTGCCCGAAGTGCGGCCGCCATTTCTGGTCGACGTATCCGCCGCCCGCCCGCGACAAGGCGAAGCCGGCAGCGTCGGAGCCAACGCCATCGTCATAAAGATCCATCGCGGCTTGCATCATGTGCGGCACTGACATCCGCGGCGCTCACTCCTTCCGCCTTCAGGACATCGACGATCCGGACGACGATCTCGAGGACGACGATGAATTCGACGACGATGAAGATGCGGCCGACGACGATGACGACGAGGACGATGAGGAGGAAGAAACGTGGCAAGTGTCCTGATCGATACCTGCCGCTAAAGGTCGGGCTCGGCTTGACTTCGGGCAATGAACTGCCTAGACTGAGCGCGATTTCCCAGCTCAGCTTCAGCTGGAGACAACTCAGCCGGATCCGCGTCCCGACGGCTTAGCGTTTCGTTCGCAGGCGCCCGTAACCGGCTGAGTTCCCTTGGGATACCCCTGGGGGTTCGGAACGGGAGGGCTTCGGGTTATGCCAACCGGGACAATCGCACGGCTCCTGATCGACAAGGGCTTCGGATTCATTCGCGACGAGGGCGGGATCGAGCACTTCTTCCACCGCAGCTCGGTGCGCGGAGCCGTTTTCGAGCTTTTGCGCGAAGGACAGCGAGTGGAATTCACGCCTGAGGACTCGCAGAAGGGACCGCGCGCCGGCGACGTTCGACTGATCGAAGGCTAGCTCTCCATCGCGGATTGCGGATGACGGGCGGATTCGTTCAAGCCGCCTTCCTGTCCGCAATCCGGTTTCAGCGTCTCGCACTCCCCAACTACAATCGGATCGGAAGTGAACGGGGCCCGGTGGCCCTCCCGGTCTTCAAAATCGGTCGCTCCCCGCAAACGCGGGGAGGCTGGGTTCGACTCCCAGGCGCTTCCGCCAACTTTCGCGACGCGAACGAGCCGAGAGCGACGGTGGACTTCACACGTCATCCCGCCAGCGCATCGATCGCATCGAGCACGCGTGCCGTGTCGGAGAGATCCGTGAACGTCACGTCGGCGCCGGCATCGCGCAGCTGATCGACGGTGAAGCTGCCGGTCGCCACGGCGATCGAGCGCGCGCCCGACGCCGCCGCGCAGGCGACGTCCAGCGGCGTATCGCCGATGACGATCGCCTCGTGCGTTGAAGTCGACGGACCGCCGCACGCGGCGACACGCGCGATCGCTTTCGGCAGCAGTCCATTGCGATCGGGCGCTTCGTCACCGAACGCGCCGCATGCAAAGTATTTCCACAGGTCGAAGTATTCGAGCTTCGCGCGGGCCGACGCCTCGAAATTTCCCGTGAGCAGCGCGAGATATACGTCCTCGCGCGCCGACAAGGTGTCGAGCAGCACGCGCACGCCCGGCATGACCATCTTCCGGGCGTGCGGCTTCTCGAGCTCAGTGGTCAGATGTCTGAGATAGACGTCGTGGAAGCGCTTCAGCAGCGCCGACGCCGGCGACACTCCGTGGAGCGCAAAGGCATCGCTGAGGATCCAGTGGTCGGTCCGGCCGGCCATGTGGATGCCGCGGAAGGCATCGTGGACGGCGAAGAGCTCGGCGAACGCGGACGTCATTGCGCGGCTGCCGGCGCCGCCCGTGAGCACAAGAGTGCCGTCGATGTCGAACAGAAGAAGCGTCTTCTCCTTCTTCAGCCTTCGCTTCGGACGTTGCCCGCGCGCGGTCCTTTCGCCGACGGCTCCTCGTCGAAGCTGACGCGTTGTCCTTCGTTCAGCTGGTCGAAGCTGCCTTGCACCGAGCTCCGATGGAAGAACCACTCCTGCCCGCCGTCGTCGCGAATGAACCCGAATCCCCTGTCCCGAACGAGTCGCTTGATCGTGCCACCAGACATCCGAGTCGTCTCCTTGGGCACACACGTGTGTCCGGACTCGGAATATCAATTCTCGTTCCAAACTCGACTTCAGCCGTTCGTCGTGATTTGTCTGTGACTTATGCGCCAACTCATCCTTGGGGACTGAACAAACAGATACGGCCGTGTACAAAAAAGAAGGGGACCTGAATTCGTCCCCTTCGCGACGTGCCGGTTTCACTCCGCGGTTACTTCACCGTCACCGTGATGACCTGGCAGGCGCCGGGCATCGTGTTGTGGAGATCGTCGCCAAGCTGGAGGGCGAGTTTGTGCTTGCCCGGCGTCAGCTGCGATTCGAACTCGGACTTCCCGTCGCCGAAGTGCACCCAGGAGGGCGTGCCTTTGACGATCGTCTTGCCGGCCTGCAGGCAATCCTGATCGATACCGACGTGATAATGCGCTTTCCCTGGGCGTGTGGTCGTGACATCGCCCGGCGGCACCGCCGCGATCTCGATGCCTTCCGATCCGAACTTCATGTGCACGGGACTGGTGACGGTCGCGCCGTTCTTCGGTTCGACGAAGAAGACGCGCGGCTTCTTCGCCTTCGCTGCTGCGGGCTTCTTGGTCTGGGCGCCGGCGGCGACACCGAACGCGGCGACGGCCGCGACGACGAGCAGGCCGAGTTGCTTCCTCCGGATCATAACGATCTCCTTTCGCACGCACATTCTAGCCTCGAAACCATCCCCGCAATCCAGGTTCGCGCAACCGTCCCGAGGCCGGCTCGAGGGTGAGCACGCGATCGGCGACGGCGCGCGCGAACCGTTCGTCGGCGGTCACGGCGAGCGCTGCTGCGCCGCGTCGCGTGGCGACGCCGCGGATCCACCGGCCCGCGTCGGCGGCGTCCGCCCCCGACAGCCCGGCGCTCGCATGCTCGAGCAGCAGCAGCGACGGCGCCAGCGCAATCGCCCGGCCGACTCGCACGCGCAGCCGTCCCGACGCGTCGAGATCCGAAATGCGTCGCTCGCCGGCCGAACCGGGCAGACCGACCTCAACGGCAAGCGCGGCGGCGCGCGCGCGGACTTCGTCGGGCGGCGGCTCGATTTCGAGCGAGAACGGCATGGCCAGATTCTGGATGACTGACAGACCCTCGAGCAGGACCGCGCGCTCGCTCACGATGCCGAACCGGTCGACCGTCGCGAGCCAGTCGTCGGCGTCCGCGATCGCCGAGGTGGCGCGCCCGAAGACGCGAATGCCGCCGGCGTCCGGCAGCGCCGCGCCGGTCACGAGATTGACGAGCACTTCGGCGGCAACGCGATCGAGACCGAGGACGGCGACCGATTCGCCAGGCGCGATCGACAGATGCTGAACGCGAAGCGGACGCAGCGCCCGGTAATCCTTCGAGATTCCGTCGATCTCGAGGATCGCGCTCACGGGCCGGTCGGACCCGTCGAACCGCCCGAACTGCCCGCCGCGATGACCGAATTGAGCTCGTCGACGATGCGGCTGGCCGCGCCGAGGGCGCTGATTTCGCTCTTCAGCGCCCCGAAGTTACACGCGATC
>Ga0075425_100007102_pt1 | contig 11811 bp, 7 predicted proteins | sample SoiMethybrSBSTD4_FD_75300 | JGI IMG/M metagenome (GOLD analysis project Ga0075425, IMG submission 75300) | Bulk soil microbial communities from a Populus tree surrounding site in Tennessee, USA - Soil MetaG P. TD hybrid SBSTD4 | ecosystem: Environmental > Terrestrial > Soil > Tree plantation...
CTGTGGCGTGCCGCCGGCGACGCCGAACGGGCCGACTGGGCATGGCGGGAGGGCCTGGCGTCCGCTCCGGAGAGCCGGCTCGCGGAAGTCGTGGCGCCGGACGCGGGGGAGCGACCTCCGCTAGAATAGGCGAACTTTGGGGATCGAGAATCTTCTTCGGCGGTGGGAGATCTTCTCCCATTTCACGGACGAGCAGCTCGCGCTGCTGGGGCAGTGCGCCACGTGCGACCGATTTCCGGCCGGCTCGGTCCTGTTCAGGGAAGGAGAGCCCTCGCAGGAGGCCTACCTGGTCGCGAGCGGCGGCGTGCGCATCCAGCGCAAGACCCCCTACGGCCACTTCAGCCTGGCGGCGCTCGCGCCGGGCGCCCTGTTCGGCGAGACCGCGTTCGTCGATCGCGCCCCCCGCTCGGGAAGCGCGGTGACGACCTCCGAAGCCGAGCTGATCGCTTTGAACGCCGCGGCCCTTTCGGCGCAGATGGAACGCGATACCCGCTTCAAGCTGGCGCTCTACTGGGCTTTCTGGAAAAGCCTGTCCTCCAAGCTCCGCCAGACGAACGAGAACCTCTCCCGGTTCTTCTCCGAGAGCGGCAAGCCGCCGAGCACCGCGCCGCCGTCGCCGCGGGAGTCCACCGCCGAGTTCCGCGTCGATCTCGCTTCCAAGCGCAAGCTCTTCGAGGAGCAGAAGCTTTCGAACCTGGAGATCAACTTCCTCACCTCGCTCTCCCGCGAGCGGAAGTACGGTTCCAACCAGGTCATCTTCCGCGAAGGCGAGACGGGCAACGAGATGTACGTCGTGCTCGAAGGGCGGGTGATGATCAGCAAGTACATCCCCGGGGCCGGCGAGGAGGCGCTCGCCTTTCTCGAGCGGGGCGGCTACTTCGGCGAGATGGCGCTCATCGACAACGCGCCGCGCTCGGCCGACGCCAAAGCCCACGAGAACGGCGCCGTGGTGCTCGTCATCTCCCGCGAGGTGCTGGAGGGAATCCTCGACATCCACAAGATCTCTTCCATCCGGCTGCTGACCATCCTCTGCACCCTGGTGGCGAGCCGGCTGCGCGAGCTGGACGACAAGATCATCGGCTGGTTCATCATCGCCGGCGGCCACGGGATTTCTTGGCCGGTGCCGCCGCCGCAGGCGTAATCAGAGCCTGCAACACCTTTCCCACCAGGGAGGACAGCGGCAGCCCGGCGCGCCCGGCTTCGTCGAACCAGCCGGCGGCCATCCCGCCTTGCGCCTCGCCGCCCCAGGCGAGCTCCGCCCGGTGCACGTCGACTTCCAGATCGCGATAGGTGATGCCGTGCCGCACTTGGGCGGCCCGAGGCTGGAGAGTCCAGCGTCCGCCGTAGCGGGCGGCGAGGATGGACTCCGGAGTCCCCTTCTCCGAAACGCCGTTCCGCTCCAAGCTCACCCAGGGCAGCTCCCAGGTGCCGGCGAGGAGCGTGCTGTCCTCGGGACGGCGAAAGAGGAGAACTCCGGCGCCGTTCGCCGCGACGGCGACGAGGAGCCGGTGCCTCTCGGCTTCGCGCTTGGCCTTGGGAGCGGGATATCTCTCCGGATCACCGTCTCTCGCAGCACGGCAACCCGCGAGCAGGGGGCAGAGGAGACACTTGGGGCGCCGCGGCGTGCAGAGGGTGGCTCCGAGCTCCATCAAGGCCTGATTGCTGTCGCCCGGCCGCCGGGCATCCAGGAGCTCGGCGGCGGCGGCGTGCAGCTTTCGCCGGGGGGCGCCCGCTTGAGGGGCCTCGCCAAGGGCGAGAACCCGCGCCAGGACGCGCTCGACGTTGCCGTCCATCACCGGCGCGGCCACCCCGAAGGCGATGCTCGCCACCGCCGCCGCGGTGTAAGCTCCGACCCCGGGCAGGCCGAGGAGACCTTCCAGGGTGGCGGGGAACGCTCCGGCGGCGGCGATCGTTCTCGCCGCCGCGTGGAGCTGGCGCGCCCGCCGGTAGTAGCCGAGCCCGGACCATAGCGCCAGCACCTCTTCGACTTCCGCCCGCGCCAGGTCGTCCACCGTCGGGAACCGCTCCAGGAAACGGCTGTAGAAAGGGAGCACCGTCTCCACCCGGGTCTGCTGGAGCATGACCTCGGAGAGCCAGATCTTGTACGGATCGCTCGTGCGCCGCCAGGGGAGGTCCCGCCGGTGTTGATCGAACCAGGCGAGGAGGTCGTCGCGCCGCATTTGCGTCATTCTAAACCGGCGCTCCCGATCGTCCAGGCCAAAATGGCAGAGTTAAATGTCGATGTGTCAAAAGAGAACGGCTCCCGGCTTTCGCCGGGAGCCGCGCTCCCTCCCCGGAGGGAGGGAGAAGTAGGGGGGAGGCCCCATCTCTCCGGTTGGCTATTGTGGCTGTACCCCTGTATCTAGGGGAGTTTGGTCGGGCTTTAAAGAAGTTGAGATCTCACGATCTCTAGCTGGTAGGACTTTGTTTGGCGGGTTTGGAACCTCCCCCTCTACCGTTTGTCCTGCTAGCTGCTCTGTGCAACAGCCATGCCCGGTCCCCACATTCCCGGGAGCGATCCCCAAAAAGATGCGCCCCCGGCGCCTGGGGCGCGGGGGGCTCAGGGGGGAGGTTCCCTGCTTCGTGGTTGGCTGGTTGGCTGGATCTACCCCTGCTCAGGGGATCAAGGAGGGATCTTTCAAAGGACGAGATCGCGTTAGGATCTCTAAATGAGGATGGCTATCTTCGGCTGGATGGAAACCTCCCCCTCGTTGCCTACTAATATGTGTCCCTCTGTGATGCAAGCGCCATGCCCGCAGGGCCCCGCCGCCGCGAGAGCCGGTGAAAACGGCGGTTTCGCCCTGCTGGAGCCCTTTCGCGCCTGCGGCTGCCCGCCGCGGCGGATTCATTCGTACAAATGCGTTCCTCAGAATTTGGCATTTCTACATAGTTCGTTCCGCTGGATCCGGCCATGAAAAGGCTGCTCTTGATCTTCGCTCTCCTGCTGGCGGCCGCGATCCTCGCCACCGCCGCCGGCGTCGTTATCGGCAAGACCGGCGGCGTGAGGGCCGGCGGCGCGACGATCCTCGTCTGGCGCGTGGCAGGCCCGGTGCCCGAGCAAGAGGCGCCGCGGCTGCCGTTTACCGCTCGACGGCAGTCCGGCAGCATCGCCGAGCTCTATTCGGCCTTCCGCGCCGCCCGCCAGGATCCGGGCGTCCGCGGCCTGGCGGTCTACCTCCAGGAAGCCGACTTCGGGCTCGCCAAGGCGCAGGAGCTGCGCCGGCAGATGCTTGCCCTGCGGCGGGCCGGCAAATTCGTCGAGTGCTTCCTGGAGACGGCGGGCGAGGGCGCCAACGGCACGCTGGAGTACTACCTGGCAACGGCGTGCGAGCGCATCCATCTCGCTCCCGCGGGCGATCTCAACCTCCTCGGTCTCGACATCGAGAACCGGTTTCTCCGCGGCACCTTGGACAAGCTCAAGATCGAGCCCGAGTTCAACCAGGTGGGGCGCTACAAGAGCGCCGTCGAGACCTACACGCGGACCGGGTTCACCCCGGAGTCCAAGGAAGCCATCGCCGCCGTCCTCGACGGTTATTTCTCCCAGATCGCCTCGGCGATCGCCGAGGCGCGCGGCAAGAGCGCCGACGAGGTCCAGGGGCTGATCAACGGCGCTCCCTTCTCGGCGCAGGAGGCCCTGGCGCGCGGCCTCGTCGACCAGCTCTCCTATCCGGACCAGTTCCGCGATCACCTGCGCCGGCGCGTCGGCCGCGAGCCCGCCTACCTCGCGATCGAGGATTACCATCCGCGCCGGCCCCTCGCCGCCAGGCGCATCGCCGTCGTCTTCGCCCTCGGCACGATCGTGCGCGGCCCCGGCGGCCCCGCCCCCTGGTCGGAGGAGATCTACCTCGGCTCGGACGACATGGCTTCCCTGCTGCGCGACATGGCCGAGGACGGCTCGGTCGCCGCGGTCGTGCTGCGCATCGACAGCCCCGGCGGCTCAGCCCTCGCCTCCGATCTCATTCTGCGCGAGGTCGCGATGCTCAAGGCAAAGAAGCCGGTGGTGGCCTCGATGTCCGACTCGGCCGCTTCGGGCGGCTACTACATCGCCGTCGGCGCGAGCAAGATCGTCGCCGAGCCGGCGACCTTGACCGGCTCGATCGGCGTCTTCGGCGGCAAGTTCGTCACCCGGCGCTTCGAGGAGGAGACCCTGGGGCTCGGGCACGATGGCGAGAAGCGCGGCGCCAACGCCGACATCTACTCTCCTTTGCAGCCCTACACCCAACCGCAGGAAGCGCGCATGCAGCAGCTCATGGACCGTACCTATTCGCTGTTCGTCGGCCACGTCGCCGCCGGCCGGCGGATGGACCGGCTGGCGGTTGAAGGCGTCGCCAGCGGCCGCGTGTGGACCGGCGCCGCGGCCAAGAAGATCGGTCTCGTGGACGAGTTGGGAGGCCTCGACAAGGCCGTCGAGATGGCGCGCCGCGAGGCCGGAATCGGACCCGGTGAGGCGGTCGCGATCGACTTCTATCCGCCGCCGCCCTCGTGGCTCGATCTCTTCTTCGAGAAGCGCGAGCCGCGCCTGCCGGCGGCGCTGGCCGAAGCGGTCAAAGCCCTTGCACCCGACCCCCCTCGTCTGCTTGAATTGCCGCCCGCGATGGCGCGGCTGGCACGGCCTTTCTAGGTACAGAGGATTTGACGGCTTCTTCACGAACAGGGGTTGCGGTGCCATTCGGCTGTGTTATGATGAGCCAGTCGTAGTCACCTAAACCGCTGCAGACGCGATCCTCCCTGGTCAGGGATTTCCACAATCTGTGGAAATCGTGTGGAAAATGAGTATCGATGCGCAGGTTCGAGGTCCCATGTCCCAAACCCTGTGGTCTCGTCTTCAGAAGCAGTTGCAGCAGCAACTCGACCCCGAGGAATTCGCGACCTGGTTCCGTCCGCTCAAGGTGGGCAATGAGGACGGCGACCGGCTCGTGCTGGTGGCGCCGAACTCGCGCTTCCTTCATACCCTGGAGGAGAGCTACCGGCCGACGGTGGATCGGGCCGTGGCTGGTCTCGGCGAACGCGGCTTCGAGGTCCTGTTCTCCCTGGACGATGCCGAGGTACCCTCGGACGAGCCTCTCGCGCCTTCGTACTTCGATCCGAAGTACCTCTTCGAGAACTTCGTCAAGGGAAAATCCAACGAGTTCGCCCTGGCGGCGGCCCGCCGGGTCGCCGAGAATCCCTCCCTCTCTTACAACCCCCTGTTTCTCTACGGTGGCGTCGGTCTCGGCAAGACCCATCTTCTGCACGCCATCGGGCATGAACTCCGGCGCTGCCGGCCGAACCTCAGCGTCCTGTACCTGGCCACCGAGCAGTTCGTCAACGAGCTCATCAACTCGATCCGCTTCGACCGCATGCCGGCCTTTCGCGAGCGCTACCGCACCATCGACGTCCTGATGATCGACGACATCCAGTTCCTGGCCAAGAAAGAGCGCACGCAAGAGGAATTTTTTCATACCTTCAACACTCTCTATACGAGCCAGAAGCAGATCATCCTCTCCTGCGACTCCTCGCCGCGCGACATCCCGACTCTGGAGGAGCGGCTACGCAGCCGTTTCGAGTGGGGCTTGATCGCCGACATCCAGCCGCCGGACCTGGAGACCAAGATGGCGATCCTCCAGCGCAAGGCCGCGCTGGAGAACATGCAACTGCCGGAAGAGGTGGCGGAGTTCATCGCCCAGCAGGTCAAATCCAACATCCGCGAGCTCGAGGGCCTGCTGAACCGGGTGCTCGCCTTCTCCTCGCTGACCGGCAAGCCGCTGACGCCGGCGCTCGCCCGCGAGACGCTCAAGGACATCCTGCCCGAGGAAGGGAAGAAGCCCGCCGCGGCCGAGATCATCAAGTTCGTCGCCCGCCACTACGATCTCAAGGTCTCCGAGATCAAGAGCAAGAGCAACTCCCGGCAGATCGTCATCCCCCGCCAGGTGGCGATGTACCTCTGCAAGCGGCTGACGAATCTCTCCTACCCGGAGATCGGCAAACTTTTCAATGACAAGCATCACTCGACCGTCATGTACTCCGTCGAGAAGGTGCAGCAGATGCGGGATTCGGACCCAGACCTCGACCGCGCGCTGCAGAGTCTCGAGCGCCACTTCACCTAGTCCGACCTCTTATCCGAAGGCACACGACTTGCACGAGATCTCCTCGCCGGGCTCTGCCCGTATGGGGAGGTCTGTGGAGAGAGTTCCGGAAAGACCTGCGGAGCGGATGCGGAAATCTTTGCGTCCCGGGAGTTTTCCCCAGCCTCTCCTTCCCCCTCCACAGGTTCTACACAGCGCGAGGTCGGAATCTAAGGTTCCCGTCTTGAGGAACTTAAGCCCTCTTTCCTCGTTTCCACAGCCCCTGTCTACTACGACGTCTATGCTATATTCTGGTGTCTTCTAGACGGAGAAGAGTGAATGGAAATCCGTGTCACCCGAAGCGAGTTTCTGGGCGAGTTGGCCCCGATGCAGGGCATCGTCGAACGCAAGACGACGATCCCGGTTCTCTCCCATCTGCTGCTGACCGCCCGCGAGGACAAGCTCCACCTGGCCGCGACCGACCTCGACGTTTCTCTCACCTCGCGCTGCGATGCCGATGTCAAGACCGATGGTGGGATCGCCGTTCAGGCCAAGAAGCTGATGGAGATCATCCGCTCGCTGACCGGCGACGAAGTGTTGCTGGTTCAGGAAGAGCCGCGCGTGCTCACCATCCGGGCCGGCAAGTCGCGCTTCCGCATCCACGGCCTCTCGCCGGACGATTTTCCGACCCTCCCCTCCGTCGACGACGGGCGCCGGATCGAGATCCCCTTCGCAGACTTCCGGCGCATGATCTCCAAGGTCCTCTTCGCCGTCTCGGCCGAGGAGTCGCGCTTCCAGTTGAACGGCGCCCTGCTGAAGCTCAAGGACGGCTCGCTGGAGATGGTGGCGACGGACGGCCACCGGCTTGCCCTCGTCGAAGGCGGCCTGAAGAACGCCGGCGGCGAGGACTCCGTTCTCGTGCCGCGCAAGGCGCTGCAGGAGCTGCAGCGGCTGGAAGGCGAAGGCAACCTGACGTATGGCCGCGGCGAGCACCACCTCTCCTTCCGCCTCGGCCAGCGCGAGCTGATCTGCCGCATCCTCGAAGGCACCTTCCCCGACTATGAGCGGGTCATCGCCAAGGACAATGACAAGAAGGTTCTCTTCAACCGCCGCAACCTGGTGGACGCCGTCCAGCGCGCCGCGCTGATGACCGGCGACCGGGCGCGCGCCGTGCGGCTGCAGTTCGCCGCCGACCAGGTGGTGATCTCGGCCGTCAACTCCGATCTCGGCGAGGCGGTCGAGGAGGTTCCCTGCGACTATGAGGGGCCGGAGTTTCGGGTCGGCATCAATCCCGATTACCTGACGCAGTTCCTGGCCGCCGTGGATACCGAGAAGATCCGCCTGGAGCTCAAGGACGAGAATACGCAGTGCGTCGGCTATCCGCTCGACGGGCCTGACACGCGCTACCTCTGCGTGATCATGCCGATGAGGATCTGAGGGCGCTCACCCACCTCGCCGCCCGCGACTTTCGCAATCTCGAGCCGCTCTCCTGGCGGCCGGCGGCAGGGACCCACCTTCTGCTCGGCGGCAACGGCGCGGGCAAGACGAGCTTGCTGGAGGCGGTGTACGTGCTCGCCACGACGCGGAGCTTCCGCGCCTCCCAGGTCGCCGACTGCGCGCGCCACGGCGCCGGCTCCTTCCACGTCCAGGGAGAGGTCGAGACGGACCGCCGTTCGACGCTGGAAGTCGGCTGGATGGAGGGGCAGCGGCTGCGGGCGCTCAACGGCAAGGTGACGCCTCTCGCCGAGCACCTGGCCGTGCTTCCCGTGGTGGCCTGGACGGCCGCGGCGGAGGCCGAGGTGTTGGTGGGAGCGCCGAAGGCCCGGCGGCGTTTCCTCGACCGTGGCGTCGTGGGTCTCCGTCCGTCAGCCCTGGAGGTTCTCGGGCGCTACCGCGAGGCCTTGCGGCAGAAGCGGGGACTGCTCGCCGGCGACGGCGCCGGGCTCGAGATCTGGAACGAGATGCTGGCCGCGACCGCGGCGGATGTGATCGCCCAGCGGCACCGCTACGTCGAGCTGCTCAAGGCGCGTTTGTCCGGGGTGCTCGAGGCCTCCAGCCTCGCCTTTCCACCGATCGAGCTTCACTATCGCCCGTCGCCGGCCAAAGGCTTGGAGGGGCCGGAGACGATCGCCGAGGCGCTGGATCGGATCGCCGACCGCGAACGCCGCCGCCAAGCCCCGCTCCTCGGTCCGCATCGGGACGAGCTCGAGATCCTCTGGGGCGGCCATGAGATCCGCCGCGTGGCCTCGGCAGGAGAGCGCAAGGCCCTCTCCCTGATGCTCCTCGCCGCGCACGGCCAGGTCATGCAGGAGGCAGAGAGGCCGCCTCTCTATCTCCTGGACGACATGGACGCCGAGCTGGCGCCGCCCGCCGTCGCCGCCGTCTGGCAGGTCTTCAGGGGGGAAGGACAGGTCTTTGCCACCTCGAACCGTCCCCAAGCCTGGCTGGCTCTGGAGGTGGCGACGATCTGGGAGATGGAAAGGGGCGAGATCCGGCTGCTCTCGCAGTAGAAAAGCAGTGGGAATCCAGCACCCTCCCACGTTGTTGCAATCTTTGCACAGGGCCTGCCGCCGCACCGTTTCAGGAGCCGTCTCCGGAAAACCGGAAAATAGGACCTAAGCCATTGAAATTTCAGCGCTAATCGGACTCGCAAGAAGGTCCGATTCGTGGTATAATTTACTTATCTTTGGACCCCTCTTTTCCCGGGTCCCTACCAAGCTCAGCGAACATGAGCGGAGATCACGTTTTGACGAATCCAGAGTCGACGTACACGGCTGAAAATATCCAGGTCTTGAAGGGCCTCGAGGCAGTCCGCAAGCGCCCCGGCATGTACATCGGGGACACGGACGACGCCTCCGGCCTGCACCATATGGTCTTCGAGGTGGTCGACAACTCGGTCGATGAGGCCCAGGCCGGCTACTGCACGCGGATCGACGTCGCCATCCACACCGACAACTCGGTCACGGTGGAGGACAACGGCCGCGGCATTCCGGTGGATCTCCACCGCGAGGAAGGGCGGTCGGCGGCCGAGGTCATCATGACCGAGCTGCATTCCGGCGGCAAGTTCGACAAGAACTCCTACAAGGTTTCCGGCGGCCTGCATGGCGTCGGCGTCTCGGTGGTGAACGCCCTCTCCGAGACCCTGGAGCTGGAGGTCAAACGCGATGGCCGGGTATGGGTTCAGACCTACCATCGGGGCCTGCCCGCGGCGCCGATCCGCCCCATCGAATCGAGCGACCGGACGGGGACCAAGGTCCGCTTCTGGCCGGATCCGGAGATCTTTGCCATCACGGAGTTCAGCTACGAGACCCTGGCCCAGCGGCTGCGCGAGCAGTCGTTCCTCAACCGGGGCATCCACATCCATCTCAGGGACGAGCGGACCGACAAGCAGGCGGACTTCGCCTACGCGGGAGGCATCTCCTCCTTCGTCGAGCACCTGAACCGCAACAAGGCGCCGCTCCATCCGCAGCCGATCTTCCTCACCGACACGCGGGACGACGGCACCGGCCCGGAGCAGATCGAGGTGGCCTTGCAGTGGAACGAGGGCTACCAGGAGCTCATCTACGCCTTCACCAACACCATCAACAACCGCGACGGCGGCACGCACCTGATCGGCTTCAAGGCGGCGCTCACCCGTACGATCAATACCTACGCGGCCGGGCACGGCCTGTCGAAGAACCTCCAGGAGAACCTGACGGGCGAGGACGTGCGCGAGGGCCTGACGGCCATCATCTCGGTCAAGATCAAGGACCCGAAGTTCTCCTCTCAGACCAAGGACAAGCTCGTCTCCTCGGACATCAAGGGTTGGGTCGAGCAGGTGGTCTTCGAGAAGCTCTCCAACTTCCTTGAGGAGAACCCGCGGGAAGCGCGGCGGATCGTCGAGAAGTGCGTCGAGGCGGCGCACGCTCGCGAGGCGGCCCGCAAGGCGCGGGATCTGACGCGCCGCAAGGGCGCCCTCGACGCCTCGAACCTGCCCGGCAAGCTCGCCGACTGCTCGGAGCGCAACCCCGAGTTCGCCGAGCTGTTCCTCGTCGAGGGCGACTCCGCGGGCGGCTCGGCCAAGCAGGGGCGCGACCGGAAGTTCCAGGCCATCCTGCCGCTCAAGGGCAAGATCCTCAACGTCGAGAAGGCGCGGTTCGACAAGATGCTGTCCTCCGAAGAGATCAAGATCATGATCACCGCGCTCGGCACCAGCATCGGCAAGGACGACTTCGACATCGCCAAGCTCCGCTACCACAAGCTGATCATCATGTGCGACGCGGACGTCGACGGCAGCCACATCCGGACGCTGATCCTGACCTTCTTCTACCGCCAGATGCCGGAGATCATCAGCCGCGGCCACCTCTACATAGCGCAGCCGCCGCTCTACAAGGTGACGCACGGCAAGAGCGAGACGTACCTGAAGGACGACCGCGAGTATCAGGCCTTCCTCGTGGACCGCATCAAGGACGCCTGGGAGCTGGAGATCGCGCACGGCGACGGCCGCGGCGGCAACGGCGACGGCGGCCGGCTGACGGGCGCGCGGCTCGCCTACTTCCTGGAGAAGATCGCGCTCTTCCGGCAGAACCTCGACAAGCTCTGCTCGCGCGGCTACCCGGCGGACGCCATCAAGGTCGCGCTGCAGAACGGCGTCAAGGACAAGCTCTCGCTCACCGACGCCGCCAAGGTGGAGCAGGTCGCCCGCATCATCGAGGCCTCCGGTTTTCACGGGGTCGTCGTCGGCCAGGACGAAGAGCACGGCACGCGCTACGTGCGCTTCCTCTCGAAGCGCGACGGCGTCGAGCGCGAGGTGCGCATCGACTGGAATCTGGTGACCAGCGCCGAGTATCGCGCCATGGCGACGAACCAGCTCGGCTTGGAGGCGATCGCCGCGACGAGCTTTACACTGGTCAAGGGAGAACAGATCACCGCGCACGACACTCTCGAGGAGGCGCTCGAAACCTTTTACGAAGGCGCCAAGAAGGGCCTCTCGATCCAGCGCTACAAGGGCCTCGGCGAGATGAACCCGACGCAGCTCTGGGAGACCACGATGGATCCCGCCAAGCGCCGGCTGCTGCGGGTGCAGGTCGAGGACGACGTCGACGCCGACGCCATCTTCACCATCCTCATGGGCGACGAGGTCGAGCCGCGGCGGGCTTTCATTCAGGACAACGCGCTGGAGGTGCGGAACCTGGATGTATGACGGCGGCAGGAAGGCTACATAAACCTTTATGAGCGATAACAACGACCAGACCCTCCCCTTCGAGCAGCCGATTCCGGTCGGCATCGAAGAGGAGATGAAGCGCAGCTATCTCGATTACGCGATGAGCGTGATCATCGGCCGCGCGCTGCCCGACGTGCGCGACGGCCTGAAGCCGGTGCACCGGCGCGTGCTCTACGGCATGTGGGAGAGCGGCAACCGCTCGGACCGGCCGTACAAGAAGTCGGCGCGCATCGTCGGCGACGTCATGGGCAAGTATCACCCGCACGGCGACGCGGCGATCTACGACACGGCAGTGCGCATGGCGCAGGACTTCGCCATGCGCTATCCGCTCGTCGACGGTCAGGGCAACTTCGGCTCGCTCGACGGCGATCCGCCGGCGGCGATGCGCTACACCGAGGTGCGCCTGACCAAGCTCGCCGAGGAGATGATCCGCGACGACATCGACAAGGAGACCGTGGACTGGGGCCCGAACTACGACGGCTCGGAGACCGAGCCGCTGGTGCTGCCGGCGCGGGTCCCCAACCTTCTGGTCAACGGCGGCTCCGGCATCGCGGTCGGCATGGC
>Ga0075425_100007103_pt1 | contig 11811 bp, 13 predicted proteins | sample SoiMethybrSBSTD4_FD_75300 | JGI IMG/M metagenome (GOLD analysis project Ga0075425, IMG submission 75300) | Bulk soil microbial communities from a Populus tree surrounding site in Tennessee, USA - Soil MetaG P. TD hybrid SBSTD4 | ecosystem: Environmental > Terrestrial > Soil > Tree plantation...
CGCAGGCTGCCCGTGGCGAGAACCCGCAGGCCGCGCGCGGTGAGAATCCGCAGGCTGCCCGTGGCGAGAACCCGCAGGCCGCGCGCGGTGAGAATCCGCAGGCTGCCCGCGGTCAGGATGTCCAGACGGCGCGCGCCGGCTCGGCTGCCAAGCCGAGTGGTGACGTCAACAAGGCGTCCGGTCTGATCAAGGAAGCCGAGGCCGCGTGCAAGGCGGGCGACATGAAGACCGCCAAGGAGAAGGCTGACGCGGCCATCTCGATCCTGAGGTAAGCGACCCGCTCTCGGGTCTGACGGGGCTCCAGGGGTTACTCCCTGGAGCCTTCGTTTTTTCGACCGCTACGCGCGGCCGGGGCGTCGCCCCGCCATGAAGTGGAAGTGCACGTGGTAGACGACCTGGCCGCCCTCCGGCCCGCAGTTCACCACCAGGCGGTACCCGCGCTCGGCGAAGCCCAGCGCCTCGCCGAGCCTACGCGCGGCCAGGATGCAGCGGCCGAGGACCGCGGCGTCCGCGGGCTCGGCGCTCGCGATGGAGCCGATGTGGCGCTTGGGCACGATGAGGACGTGCACCGGCGCCTTCGGATAGATGTCTTTGAAGGCGAGGACCTCGTCGTCTTCGTACTCGACGTCCGCGGGGCTCTCGCGCGCGACGATGCGGCAGAAGGGGCAGTCGTCCGTCATGCGCTCGGCGCCGGCCGCGGGCGGGCTTCCCTCCGGTATAATGATCCGTCGCAAATCTTCGAGGGAGAGTCGTGATGGGAACATGTCCGAAGTGCAAGCTGCGCATTCGCAAAAACGGAAACCACGTCAAGCTCGGTGCCACGTGGTTTCACAAGTCTTGCCCGGTCAGCGGCGCGGCGAAGCGAGGCTGACCGACCGCGCCAGCCCGTAGATCGGCTCACCCCCGCGCGAGGTGCTTGCGGGCGAGCCCCTCGGCATAGCTCTCCAGCAGCGCATGCATCTCCCGCATCGCCTTCTCCGCGGCCTCGACGTCCGCCCGCGTTCGCACGTGACGCAGGATCGCCTTCTCCGTCTCCCCCGCCTCCTCGTGCTCCACCTCTTCGTGGACGCCGTAGTTCAAGCCGCCCCACTCCGGACGACAGCCGTAGTGCTCGACCAGGGCGCGCCCCACGGTGCGTGAGATCTCCACCACCTCGGCCTCGAGAAAGGCCGTCGCGCAGAGGGCGGCGCTCCACGGCGTCTCGTGGGCGAGCCGGCGGAAGAAGTCGAGAATCCCCGCCATCCCGGGCACGGGCACGATGTCGTCGTACACCTCGCGCCCGTAGCCGAGGTCGTCGCCGATCCGTCGGAACAGCTCGTCGTGGTCGGGCGTGCCTCCGACTTGGCCGCGGAAGAACCCGAGGTCCTCGACGAGCAGGTGGCGCGCGCAGTCCTTGCGGACCTCGAGGTCGTCACAGCGCGCGTGGATGCCGCTGAAGATCCGCGGAAACCAGGCGACGAGCAGGTAGTGCTGCGAGATGTGTCCCCACACCTGCTCGCGCGTCAGCGTCCCCGCCGCGAACCGTTTGAAGTACTCGGAGCCGCGAAACGGATTCCGCTCGAGCAGTTCCGCCTTGAGGGAGTCGAACCACTCCTCGGTGCTCACGACCGTCTCCTCGTCCAATAAATGCGAGGCGCAGATCCCGACGGACGGGTCTGCCCCTCGCGATGTCGTCTGGTGGAGGGTAAGGGATTCGTCGAACGATACGTCAAATTCCTAGAGATTTTAGATCTCATCACATCGCAGAATACCGCAGCCGACCGCACAGCACGCGACAATACGCGACAAGTTCTCTGAGCGTCGCCGAGCGCCCTAAACGCGACGATTCCTCGCCGCCCGCTCCTCACCCGTATCGACTGATCGCCCTTCCTGAGCCCCCGTAGACACGCACAGGCGCCATCAGCGGTTGTGTCGCGGCTGACGGACCGAAGTCACGCGACCTCGCTCAGGCGCTCGACTCACGCCCCCGAGGGAGGGGTAGAGCCCCCTCCTACCTCCTCCTGCCCGGCCCGGCAAAGGGGCCCGCCGCGCAAAAAAATCGTGGCGGGACGCCGCCCGGTGCCGGGATGCCGGGTCCCGTCACAGCCAAGTTCAATGGCCCGTCCGGGCGCGTGCCCGACGAAAGCCCACCAACGTTGATGGGCCGAACGCCTTTTGGCGTGTCGCGTAAACCCAGTATGAAGTCTGCCGGGCGAGCGGGACCTTGCCGAGAACGTAGCGGCCGACAGTATCCGCCTACCGGAGCGGCTTCCGCCCCGCGTCCTTGAGTTTGGCGTTCAGAGCGTCACAGCGCTGCTGCCGCTTCTCTGCCTGAGTGAAGAAAAAGTCGAACAGCGCCTCAAGCACGTCGAGGTTCCACTCCGCCTCCCCCGGCTCAACATCCACGATCTGACCTGTGCTCTGGCTCTTCATGGGATGCGTCCCGAAGTTGCCGATGACACGCACCACGTCGAGATCCTCACCAAGCTTCCGTGGCAAGATCCCGGAGTCGATGACTGTCTGAATCTCTTGATCGAGGTTTCCCTCTTTCACCTCGGCCATTGCCACCAACAAGTTCTGGAGGCACCTACGACTGAGAGCGGCGCTCGCCTCAGGGCTCTCCGCGAGCACTCGACAGGCGGCGGTGTAATCCTTGGCGATGCCCTGCGGCACACCTGGCGGGATGGGACTGCGTGCAATAGTCCTCGGCCAGATCATCCACTCGACGGTCGGCGGCGGCTCGGAAAGAGGACTGGCAGTCATCGGTGGAGCAACACCGTCCGGGAGCGGGTCCTGTCGTAGGACCAGGATTGTCCTCTCGCAGTCCGCGCATTCCGTTGAATGAATCTCCCACCAGCCGTCGGGATCTTGAGCGAGGTCGACTTGTCGCCACTCCTTCTTAAACGCAACCCGGCAGTGGGGGCTGGGCTTGTCCAGCGGACAACTGGAAAACATCGTGCGGTTTGAGACCACGCGCTTGCCCTGGAATCCCTGTGTCGTCAGGCGTCACCCGCACAGAAGCGCCGAAGGATTCGGGGCGACTGCGGGAAGCTGATCACCTGCTCATGTGGCGCTGAGGATCCAGACGGGGGATGCACATCCGATACATCCGTTCTGCACCGGAGGGAGAGCGTGACAACAACACGCGTTGTCTGGAAGTTTGCGTTAGAGCGAGTAGATTCGTGGTCACATCTCTCAATGCCGAGTGGTGCCAGCGTCGTTCATCTTGGGTTGGACGCAGCTGGGACGCTTTGCTGATGGGCCGTCGTTAATCCCGACAACATCACTGAAAAGCGATCGTTTTTCCGTGCTCGTACTGGGTGGCTCATCCACGAGACAATGGCTTTCATCGGGTCCGTGAACGATGGCGCCGTCGTGTGGCACGTCTTTGAGGCGACGCTATGACCGACGACACCGCCCCGACGACACCGCCCACCCGTGGGATGTCGTACAGGAGGCGGCGTGGGCGGCGATCAAGGGCTATGACTCAGAGCATGCGGGCTAACGCGCGGAGCGGCTCACTACGCGGGGCGCTGCATCTTTTCATCGCCGTCCGCGACCGGAAGCCACTTGATCTCGTAGCCGCCGCGGTGCGGGCGTGCAACTGGCTGGCCGCGCCACAACCGTCCATCTCTGTCGAGTCCATAGATAGCCGTAATGTCGCCCTCACGGATTGCTTGTATCTGCACCATCGCCGGCACGTATGAGTCCCCCGACGTGCGGCATGCAAATGACGCGCCCCGGCACCAGCCAAAGTGGCCGCATTGGGTAGAAGGCAGTTAGGTGAGGCTGTAGACGTGCCCCTGTCACGCAGGCGGCACACTGTCCTGGCTCGCGTCAGAACTATGATGGGCGGTCATCGCGAAACTTGAAGATGAATTGTGACGCCGATGTGCCGACGATGATGACGTCGTGGTCAGAGAGCTTCACCCGCTGACGTAGGCGGTGTCCCCCGATCCGGCGTCCTTCGACGAGCGTTCCGCAGACACTACCGCGATCGGTGAGGAAATACCCGCCGTCATCCATAGGCGAGGAATCCGGCACCGACGTCCTAGTTACAGTCCAAGGGCGCCGTCTTGGCGTTCAGGTAACCGAGCTTCACAACGATGAAGGTCGGGAGCCGGAACAGCGAGGCAGTTTGCTGAGGAGGGAAGAGGAACAGAAGAGAGTGGCCTTTACTCCATGGAGGGCAATAGAGTGATTTTGTCCCCAGCCTCAAGGCCGGGATTGCCACGAAGATGCTCAGTGGCTTCGACTCCAAACGGTTCTCAGAAGTATGGCTGCTGATAGCTTGCCAATTGCCGTGGGCGCCCGCATCCACTTTCGTATGGACACCGATTGACGAAACCCCGTTGCAGAAGATGAACTCCAGTTGCGACCGCTCTTGGGCAAGTTCCCGCACCAGCGAATTATCCTTTTCTTATGCATTGAGGAAACGATCTATGAATGGCTCAACGATACAGGATGGACGCGGATCCCCTGACCATGATGAAAACCGGCTACACCCGGTCAACAGTGCACGAGTCCCCGCCACGACGGCGCCCGCAGCCGCCCGCCGACGATCTCGGTATAGCTGATCTCCGCGAGCAGACGCGGAGCGATCCACACCGCGCCACTCATCCTCCGAAGATCCGCGAACGCCGATACCGGCTGTGCCGCGTATCGTGCCTCTTGCCGTAGCAGTCAAGAAACAACCTCAGCCACCGCGCCAGACCGCCTCCGCCAAAACGCGGAAGTTCCCTCGAAGCAGCCGCATGCCTTCCACACCTCTCGTTCCGGCGATCCGAGTGGCTCAAGATCTTTCGCGGGTCATCGATACGTGAAAACCCGCATTGAACCCTAACGGCGCCGCCTGCACAGTCAAGCCGGGGGGGGGAAACGACGATGAAGCAGCGATCAAACAAGAGGAAAGCGGCGATCAGCAACCAGGCCAGGATTCCGGCCTCCGTCCTGCGAGAAATGGAGAGAGACGGCGCTCTGCCGCCCGGGGTGATGATTGTCGGCTCCTCTGAGCAGTCGTTCACCGTTTACTGCACGGCCGCGATGGCGACCTGGTGCGAGAAGAAGGCTCGCGCTGATCCGGCGAACGCAACGTACCGAATTGTCGGTGGCGAGATCCGGAAGAGCCTCGCCGCGAGCCGGATACTGACATGCAAGTACGGCCACCGGCATCCGCCCGAGAAGGTGTGGGTCAACATCGACCGTCCTAATAGGCCTCGTCCGTACCACTGCATTGAGTGTCCGGAGCGGAAAAAAGGTCAGCGTCGCACCAATCAGTGGACGGCATTCGACAGTCCAGCCGTAACTGGCCGCCGCCCGTGCTGCGTCTGTTTCTCACCGGATTGAGATCGTACTGTCTTGAGCTAAACGGTGCGCTATGCCGATCCCCGACCCATCTGAGGGTTCTGGTGATGCCCGGCTCATCGCATCGGTCCTCCTCGACGCCGCCCTATGCGTGGATTGCATCATGAAGAAGACGAGCCTTGCGGCGCAGCGCTTTTATGTGGCGCTGTTCATCATCGCCCAGACGCGCGAACTCGAAATCAGCCGATCTCGCTGCTCAGACTGCATGATCACCAAGCATGTCTACAAACTGCGCTGACCGCGCGAGGGGCGGCCTGTGGTCTACGGCGATACGGCTGAGGAGAGGGACGCGGGAGCCATCCTTGTAGGCCACGATCCGCCACCCGTCCACTTTCTCCTCGTAGATCCAGCCGTCACGGTGGAAGGGCGGACGGGCGAGCGTCGGGGCCATCGGGACGAGCGGACACGGTATTCGGAACACCGCTTCTCATGATGCCTAGCTCGTCAATGACCGTCGCGTGGACCGCGCGAAGCGCCGGATCGAATCGGCGTCGACCCGGACTCAGAATGAGACTGAATCCGAAACGCCGGATGGCGAGGTGCTGAGGATCGGGGGGACCCTCCGCTTCCCGAGGAAGAGACTCCTCAGATGGCTCCGCAATCGGGAGCAGGAGCGCCCGAACTCGAAGAAGCGAAATCGGAGGTCATCGTGAGTTCCTCCACTGCCGGAAGTCGCGCACCAGGAGCGGCCAGCTACGCTTCATCCTCCGCCACCCGATACGCATGACGATGATGCCTCCGATAACCAGGGTCACCGAGAGGACAAGTCCGATGATCCCGATCATCTGTTGGGTATTCACGCCTCCATCCGTCCCACGGTCTCATAGAGACTGGCGATCCGGTGGGACACCCAAAACAAGGGGAGACCCACCCCAACGATCAACACCACGAGAACCTCGAAGGCATAGTCAGGAATCGGCCGCGTCGGGCGCGTCGCGATGTGGTAGACCCACCCCCCGAAAATCAGCACACAGAGCCCGAAGATGACGATGGAGTTGTACCGCCAGAAGCGCCGCTTCTTGCTCCTCCGCGCCGCCTCTACGAAGGGACGGCGCTTCTCGGCGGGCATCTGGAGTAGTGAATGAAGCCAAGCCGTCTCCGCGCATACCTCGCTGATGAAGAAGAGCCACGCCACCACGGCGAGCGGATAGATCATGCGTACCTCCCCGTGGGGCGGGAGTCGGTGCCACCCCCACCACGCGGCGGCGAGCACCCCAAGTCCATGAGGGCGCCCATGCCGAGGAAGAAGAAGCTACCGGCGTTCATGGCCCCTCCACGGCCAAGCACGGGTTATTGAACTGGAGGGGACCCACGATATCAGCCTGAAACGTGAACTTCTGCGTCCCCTCATAAACCTATTTGGCGCTCCAGATGCCGATGGTGAGCCCGAGGGCGACGAGGCCCAAGCCAACGATGACGAGCGTCGTCGCCCCGAAGATCCCGCCGCCCCGCCGATGGCGAGTGCGTTCACGATGTTCGCCGAGTTGATGAACGTTGTACTCAGTCCCACGAGACCCGCCCCGATCTCGATGCCAGCGGCACCGATCGAGAGTTGGAGCTTGCCACAGGCACCGGGGAGCGCCGGGGGATTACAGTACACTTGCGCTTCCGCTTCGCTGATACGGAGCCAGCTATGCTCCTTGATGAGATCCTTCAGATCCTCGGGCGATAGGTCCCACATAGGACCGTTGATGGCGATGTAGTCGGCGAGCCACGGCGCGTGCCGGATCGATGTCCGCGCGGGCCAGAACGAAGGTCTGGTCGAGGTCTCCGTCACCGACACCGGCGTGGGCATCGCCCCCGAGGATCAGGAGGCGATCTTCGAGGAGTTCCGGCAGGTGGGGACGGCGGACAAGAAGGTGGAGGGCACCGGGTTGGGACTGGCCCTCTCCCGGAAGTTCATCGAGCTGTATGGGGGTCGGATCTGGGTGAAGAGCGACGTCGGACAGGGCTCGACCTTCACGTTCACGTTGCCGGTGCGCCGTGGCGACTGAGGTCGTCGTGATCGCCGAGCACACCCAAGAAATGATCCGGCCGATGCCCCGGTCGGGTGGGGAAGGTGGGAGAAGTGGGACAGATTCCGCAATCTCTCCCCTCGACGTGAAACGTTTTCTTTTCATAATGAGCGCGAAGCGACTACAGCTCCTCAAAGAGGCGGTGCGCAGCGTTTCGCGTGTGGCCGTACTGTGGAATCCGGCTCTTTCATGGTACCCGGCCATGCTGAAGAGGTCAGGGCCGCCGCGCCATTCCAGAAGGCCGGGACTCCGGGCTTCGGCTCGGGCAAATTGACGGCTGCGGCTGTGAGTCGCGGTCGGAAAGGCGCGGATTATTGGCTGACGAGACCTGGCATTCGGAGTGCTCCTGCCCGGAGGTCGATCCGGTGGCAGAATCCCCGTCGGGAGGATCACAATGAGACGACTCTTAACGATCGTGGCCGCCTCCACCGCGCTCGTCGCCCTGACGGCAATCAGCGAAGCTCAGGTTGGTTGTCCGGCGGAGATCGGCCAAGCCAAGGAGATGCTGAGTCGCAAGGGCGGTCTCCGAGCTGACGAGTCTACCCAGCCCCCGCGGTCGCTGGCCGGTGCCCGGAAGGACACCGAGACGATCGCCGGTACGCAGTGGACCGGCAAGCTCGTCCGCGCTTCCCGACTCGTGCAGGAGGCAGAGGCGGCGTGTAGGGCCGGAGACTTCAACACGGCAAAGGCAAGGGCCGAGGCGGCCATCGTCGAGCTGCAGTAGCCCGCTGCGATCACGCCGGCGACTGGTCTACCGCGGAGCAGGATCGGCTGATTCGACCCGGCGCGACGCCAGCGGCCGTCCGCCTCGATCAATACCTTACCTAGGGGCACCAGCAGCCCGCACGATGAGCGGACGCACGAAGGGGCAGGCCCACCCATCGGACCTGCCCCTCGCTATGTCGGCTCCGGCTACCGGACGCAACCCTCGCGCAACCGCTGCGGTCCAGTGCAGTGCAAGTAGCCGTTGCTATTGATGGTGGAGGGTAAGGGATTCGAACCCTCGACCTCGGCGTTGCGAACGCCGCGCTCTCCCAACTGAGCTAACCCCCCGAGAGGTGAACGCCCGTATTCTACCTCAGCGTTGCGGCGGCGGCTCCTTGCCCGACTGGGCGGCGGCGATGATCGGGCCGAGCAGATCCATGGGCAGCGGAAAGAACGTCGTGGTGTTCCGCTCGGAGGCGATCTCGCGCATCGTCTGCAGATAGCGGAGCTGGACGGCGACCGGGTAGCGGGTCAGCACCTCGGCGGCCTCGGCGAGCTTGGCCGCCGCCTGGAACTCACCGTCGGCGTTGATGACCTTCGCCCGCCGCTCGCGCTCGGCCTCCGCCTGCTTGGCCATCGCGCGCTGCATGTCCTGCGGCAGATCGATCTGCTTGACCTCGACGTTCGCCACCTTGATGCCCCAGGGCTCGGTGTGCTCGTCGATGATCCGCTGCAGCTGCTGGTTGATCTTGTCGCGTGCCGAGAGCAGATCGTCGAGCTCGACCTGGCCGAGCACGCTGCGCAGCGTCGTCTGCGCGATCTGCGACGTCGCGTAGAGATAGTCCTGCACGGCGATGATGGCTCGCTCGGGGTCGATGACCCGGAAGTAGATGACGGCGCTCACCTTGATAGACACGTTGTCGCGGGTGATGACGTCCTGGGGCGGCACGTCGAGGGCCACCGTCTGCAGGCTGACCTTCACCAGCTTGTCGATGAGCGGCACCAGCAGCACGAGGCCCGGGCCGTTGCCCTGACCGCCCGGGTTCAGGATGGCTCGGGCGCTGCGCCCGAGACGGAAGATCACGCCCCGCTCGTACTCGCGGAGAATGCGGGCGAAGGAGCCGACGAAGAAGATCACGGCGAAGAGGACGACCAGCAGCAGCAGCGAATCCACGGAGATCATGGTGTCCCTCCCGGCTCCCCGACCTTGACCACCCTCAGTGTGAGACCGTCCACGCCCACCACCCGCACCGGCGCGCCGTCGGCCACGGGGTCGCCCTCGGCGACGGCGCGCCACAGCTCGCCGTGGACCGCCACCTGCCCTTCGTGGTCCAGCGGCCCGCGGGCCACCGCCGTCTGCCCGATGAGACCGGAGGCGCCGAGCAGCGGGCGCCGCCGCAACGCACGCATCCCGGCGGCGAGGACGAAGAGGAAGAGGCCGGACGTCGCGCCGACGGTGGGGGCGATCACCCACCACGAGACCCGGAAGCCGACGTCGGGCGCGTCGAACAGCATGAGCGAGCCCAGCGCCATCGACACGATCCCGCCCATGGCGAGGATCCCGTGGCTCACCACCTTGATCTCGGCCACGAACAGCGCGATCCCGAACAGGATCAGGAGCAGCCCCGCGTAGTTGATGGGCAGGCTCTGGAAGGCGAAGAACGCCAGGATCAGCGAGATGCCGCCGATCACGCCAGGCAGGATCACGCCGGGGTTGGAGAGCTCGAAGAAGAGACCGAGCATCCCGAGCATCATGAGGACGTAGGCGACGTTCGGATCGGTGATCACGTTCAGGACACGGTCGCGGAAGCCGATCTCGATGGGCTTGACGACGGCATCGCGCGTGGCGAAGGTCACCGCGCCTCGCGCCGTCTTGACCGTGCGACCGTCGATCTTCGCCAGCAGATCCGGAACGGAGTCGGCGACCAGGTCGACGACCTTGAGCCGCACCGCCTCGCGCTCGCCGATGGAGACCGACTGTCGGACCGCCTTCTCCGCCCAGTCCGCGTTCCGCCCGCGCTCGAGCGCGATGGTCCGGATGAACGCGGCCGCGTCGTTGGCGACCTTCTTCATGCTCTCCTTGTCGCCGCCGCCCCCGATGGAGACGGGATGGGCAGCGCCGATGTTGGTCGCCGGCGCCATCGCGGCCACGTGCGCGGCCATCGTGAGGAACACGCCGGCCGAGGCGGCGCGCGCGCCGGTGGGGCCGACGTAGACGATCACGGGCGTGTCGGCGTTGAGCATCCGCTGGGCGATGGTGCGCATCGAGCGCTCGAGCCCGCCCGGCGTGTCGAGCTCGATGATGAGCGCCTGCGCGCCGTCCGCCCGCGCGCGGTCGAGCGCCGTCTCGACCAGCCGCACCGTCACCGGGCTGATGGCGCCCTCGATCTTGATGAGGTCGACGGGAGCGACCGCGGCGCCGACCGTGGTCGGGCCGAGGACGAGGCCCGCCAGGAGGATCAGGGCGGCGATGCCACCCGGGATCCGTCGCCGTCGGGTCATCGCGCCAGGGCGAGGAGGCTGACGAGCTCGAAGAGCAGGTTGGCGGCGAGCAGCGCGGTGACCTGACCCGGGCCGTCGTACGGCGGCGAGACCTCCACCACGTCGGCCCCGACGAGCTCGAGGCCCACCAGGCCGCGCACGAGCGCCAGCGCCTCGTACGAGGTCAGCCCGCCGACCTCCGGCGTCCCCGTGCCCGGGGCGAACGCCGGATCGACCGCGTCGATGTCGAACGAGCAGTAGACCGGCGCGCCGCGCAGTCGCGCGAAGCGGTCGGTCACAAACGGCGTTCCCTGCTCCTTGATCGCCTCGATGCGGATCACCTCGATGCCGTGCTCGTCGTGGAAGGCGAAATCCTCGGGGCCATAGAGCGGCCCGCGGATCCCCACCTGGATCATGCGGCGCGGATCGATGAGGCGCTCCTCCACGGCGCGCCGGAACGGTGTGCCGTGAAAGTACCGACTGCCGAAGTACTGGTCCCACGTGTCGGGGTGGGCGTCGAAGTGCACGAGGCCGAGGGGGCCGAAGCGCTTGGCCAGCGATCGCAGCACGCCGAGCGTGATCGAGTGATCGCCGCCCACGCACACGGGCGTCGCGCCCGCGGCAGTGACCGCGTCGACGCGCGCGGTGATCGCGGCGTATGTCTGCTCGATCGACGTGGGCACCACGTCGATGTCACCGCAGTCGGCGACGCGCAGCCGCTCGAACGGGTGCACCTTCAGGACGGGGTGCCACGAGCGGATCAGCGAGGACTGCTCGCGGACGGCGCGCGGGCCGAAGCGCGCGCCCGGGCGGTACGACACGCCCCCGTCGTATGGAATGCCGATGAGGGCGACGTCGAGCCCGTCGGGCGCGTCGGCGGCCGGCAACAGCATGAACGTCGCGATCTGGCCGAACCGGGGCGACACGAACGGATCGCGCGGACGCATCGGGCGGCTACAGCGCGGCCCGGATGCCCGCGAGCGTCCGGGCCAGCAGCGTGACCTCGTCGGGCGAGGTGTAGACGCCGAAGCTCGCGCGCGAGGTGCCGACCACGCCGAGGCGGTGCATCAGCGGCTGGGCGCAATGGTGGCCGGCCCGGACGGCGATGCCCTCGGCGTCGAGGAAGGCGGCCACGTCGTGCGGATGGACGCCATCGACGCTGAACGCCACGACCGCGCCCCGCGCGCTTCCGGCTCTCGGGCCGTACACCGTGACGCCGCCGATCGCCGACAGCTCGCCGAGGGCCTGGCCCGCGAGCTCGCGCTCG
>Ga0075425_100007106_pt1 | contig 11811 bp, 6 predicted proteins | sample SoiMethybrSBSTD4_FD_75300 | JGI IMG/M metagenome (GOLD analysis project Ga0075425, IMG submission 75300) | Bulk soil microbial communities from a Populus tree surrounding site in Tennessee, USA - Soil MetaG P. TD hybrid SBSTD4 | ecosystem: Environmental > Terrestrial > Soil > Tree plantation...
TCGCGGCACGCCGCTCTACGAGACGACCTATGGCAACGTGGCGCCCCGAGTGGGCGTCGCCTACCAGATCGGCGGACGGTCAGGCTGGGATGCTGTGCTGCGCGTCGGCTTCGGGACGTTCTACGATCTCGGACAGGGCTCGCTCGGCGGCGTGACGAGCTACTTTCCTTACGGCGTCGCCAGGGTCATTCAGCCATCACCCGTGCCGTTCCCGTTGAGCGCGCAGGACGCGGCGCCTCCGGCTTTTACGCTCAGCCCACCGGTCAATACCATCATCGTCGCCGACCGGGGCTTGAAACTCCCGCGGACCTACCAGTGGAACGTCGCACTGGAGCAATCGATTGGGAAGAGCCAGAGCGTCTCGGTGACCTATGTCGGCGCATCGGGGCGCGACCTGCTTCGTGCCACCAATCTCTACAACCCGAATGCGGATTTTCAGGTCGTCTCCGTCACTGACAATTCGGGGAGCTCGGGCTATCACGCGCTGCAGCTCAGGTATCAGCGACGTCTGTCGCGCGGCCTGCAGGGACAGGCGTCGTACTCGCTGGCGCATTCGACTGACAACGTATCCACCGACTCAGTTGGAACGTATCGCAGCACTCCGGGCGCGACTGGCGCCGACGCCGATCGCGCCGACTCGGACTTCGACATCCGGCATTCGTTCACCGTCGGCGTGACCTACCTGTTGCCCGGCACCGGATCGCAACACGCCGTCCGCGCGATCCTGGATGGCTGGTCGCTCGACGCGTTCGTGTTCGCCCGGTCGGCGGCGCCTGTCGACGTTCTTGGCTCGATCGTATTCGGCGGGGGCACGGCGCTGGCCTCGCGCCCCAACGTCGTCGTCGGCGTGCCGCTCGAGCTGTCCGGGCCGCAATACCCTGGCGGCAAGATTTTCAACCCCGCGGCCTTTAGGCCGGCACCGGCCGGCGAGCAGGGCAGCTTTGGCCGCAACGTGTTGCGCGGGTTCGCGGCGTCGCAAGCGAACGTGGCGGTGCAGCGCCGGTTCGAGGTCAGCGGAAAGATCAACCTGCATTTCCGGGCGGAATTCTTCAACATCTTCAACGAGCCGAGCTTTGGCCCGCCAACGAATGTCCTGACCAGCCCGCTGTTCGGCCAGTCGACACAGATGCTGGCGAACAGTCTGGGTTCGGGCGGTGCCAACGGCGGTCTCAACCCGCTCTACCAGATTGGCGGACCGCGCTCGATTCAGCTGGCGCTGAGGCTCGAATTCTGAACCGTCGCAGCTTCGGATCGACCGCTATAAGATGCGCGTCTTGAGAAGGGCGCACGGGCGTGTGGGCGTCGTCGCGCAGGAGACTCTGCTGGTTTGCCTGTTGCTGGCGTGGTGTCCGTGTGCGTTCGGGTTGAACCCTGCGCTAGACGTCAGCCAGTACGGGCACACGGCGTGGAGGTTCAACGAGGGCTTTTCTACAGGGCAGATCATAGGAATTGCGCAGACGCCTGACGGCTATCTCTGGCTGGGTACGGAATTCGGCCTGCTTCGTTTCGATGGTGTGCGGACGGTTCCCTGGCAGCCGCCTGCGGGCCGGCATCTCCCCGACAACTTCATCCGAGGGCTGCTAGTTTCGCGAGACGGGACGCTTTGGATCGGTACGCTCAAGGGACTTGCCAGTTGGAAGGCCGGTAAGCTGACTGAGTACCCGGAGCTCGCGGGACGGTATGTCGATGCGCTGATCGAGGACCGTGAAGGAACAGTGTGGGTAACTGGGACGGCCCGTCCCACCGGGAGACTCTGCGCGATTCAGAACGGCCGCGTCGAGTGCTATGGACAGGACGGCAGTCTCGGCCCGGCTGTCGAGTCTCTATATGAGGATAGCCGGGGCAATCTCTGGGTGGGAGCAGCGACAGGTCTATGGCGATGGAAGCCAGGCCCACCGCAACACTACCCGGCGTCCGGTCCGGTGCTCAGCCTCGAAGCTCTGATCGAAGACGACAAAGGCGTACTCTTGATATCCGGTGGGAGCGGAATGAGACAGCTCGTTGACGGAAGAATCCAGGAGTATCGGGTTCCGGACGCTGGGCGGAACATCGCATCGGAACACTTACTCCGGGATCGCGACGGTGGTCTGTGGATGGGATCATTCGGGAGCCTGGTGCATGTCCACGAGGGAAGGACAGATACTTTTGGACAGACTGAAGGCCTCTCCGGCGACCGCGTTGGCTTCCTCTTTGAGGATCGTGAAGGCAGTATTTGGGCAGTGACATCCACGGGCCTCGACCGCTTTCGCGACGTTTCCGTCGCCACGTTTTCTGCCAGGCAGGGTTTGTCAAACGGCAGAGTTGGCTCCGTCGTGGCGGACAGAGACGGAAGCGTGTGGCTCGGCACCGCTGGTGGCTTGAACCGATGGAATAAGGGTCACATCACGATTCCGAGCACTGGCGGCGGCAACCCCGATGGCAAGTTCGGCGGACTCAATCCGAACGCGCTTCTGGGGGACAGTCGCGGGCGAATTTGGGTTTCTACGCAGCAGGGTATCGTCGGTTATCTGGAGAGCGACCAGTTTGTCCCCGTACGAGGCGCGTCACCAGGAGTTGTGCGGTCGATTGCTGAAGACACTGGAGGCAGTCTGTGGTTCGCCAGCCAGGATGCCGGTCTCGTTCGTGTCTCGCCGGCTCATGATGTTCAACCAATTACCTGGGCTGGGCTGGGACACAAGGATTTTGCCGTAACTCTAGCCGCTGATGCCAAGCATGGCGGTCTGTGGCTCGGATTCTACCAGGGTGGTATCGCGTACCTGGCCGATGGTCAGGTACGCGCATCGTATGCGGCCGCCAACGGTCTGGGCAAGGGCTTTGTCGCGGACCTTCGACTCGATCAGGACGGTGCCCTGTGGGCGGCGACCGAAGGCGGGCTGAGCCGAGTGAAGAACGGACGTGTGGTCACGCTGACCAGCAAGAGCGGACTGCCGTGCGACACGGTTCACTGGTCGATGCCAGACGACGGCCATTACGTTTGGCTGTACATGGCCTGCGGCCTTGTGCGCATTGCGCGTTCTGAACTGGATGCGTGGGCGGCCGCACTAGACAGAACTGGAGCGGCCACGGAAACGGATGCGAAACGGGCGATCCACGCCATGGTGTTCGACCGTTCCGACGGAGTCGGGACTGTGGCTCTCCCATCCGGCTACAGCCCGAGGGTTGCCAAGTCCTCGGATGGAAGGTTGTGGTTCGTGTCCGCGGACGGCGTGAGTGTCATTGATCCAAGCCACACAACCTTCAATACGCTTCCGCCACCGGTGCACGTCGAGCAAATCACCGCCGACAGCAAGACGTACGGTGCAGAAGCGATTGTAGACGGACACACGCGTCTTCCTGCGCTGACGCGCGATCTGCAGATCGATTACACAGCGCTCAGCCTCGTCGTCCCGGAGAAGAACCGCTTTCGCTACAAGCTGGAAGGTTGGGATCGCGACTGGCAGGATGTCGGCACCCGCCGCCAGGCGTTCTACAACAATCTTCCTCCCCGCAGCTACCGCTTCCGCGTGATCGCGAGCAACAACAGCGGCGTGTGGAACGAGGCCGGCGCCTCGCTCGATTTCTCGATCGCGCCGGCCTACCACCAGACGGCATGGTTCCGAGCGGCGTCGGTTATCGGTGTGCTGGCGCTGCTGTGGGCGGCGTATCAGTACCGCGTGCGGCAGGTGGCGGCGGCGTTCGACGCGCGGCTGCAGGAGCGCGTCAACGAGCGGACGCGCATCGCCCGCGACCTCCACGATACGCTGCTGCAAAGCTTTCACGGGCTCCTGTTCCGGTTCCAGGCGGCCACGAACAAACTTTCGGACTCGCCGGTCAAGCAGGAATTCGAGACCGCGATCGATCAGGCAGCGCAGGCGATCACCGAAGGCCGCGACGCCGTGCAGAACCTGCGCACGTCCACCGTCGTCACCAACGACCTCGCCGAGGCGATCGGCACGCTCGGCGCCGAGCTCGCGGCCGCGCAAACATCGGACGCGAAGTCCAGGCCGACGGTTGTCGACGTTGCCGTCGAGGGCACATCGCGGGATCTCCATCCGATCATCCGCGACGACATCTACCGGATCGCCGGCGAGGCGCTGCGCAACGCGTTCCGCCACGCGCACGCGCGCCACATCGAAGTTCGGATCCGCTACGACGATGCGCAGCTGCAGGTCCGGGTGCGCGACGATGGCACGGGAATCGATCCAGCCGTCCGCGATCAACAGAAGCCCGGACACTTCGGCCTGCCCGGCATGCGCGAGCGCGCCGACCTGGTCGGCGCCCATCTCACCGTGTGGAGCGAGGTGGGGCTCGGCACCGAGGTCGAGCTGACGATTCCCGCGGCCGCGGCGTACGCCACGCCGCGCGGGCGCGCGCGCTCCTGGTTGTTCGTCAAGAGAGCGGGTACGAGTTCGTGAAGGCGACACGCGAACGCGGACGGCAGCTGATTGCGGTGGGTACCGCGCTGATGTGCGCGCTGCTGGCGTGGTCCCCGCGTGCGTTTGCGCTGAATGCCGCGCTCGACGTCAGCCAGTACGCGCACACGGCGTGGAAGATCCGTGAGGGATTCGCGAAAGGCGCGATCAACGCCATCGCGCAGACGCCTGACGGCTATCTCTGGCTCGGTACGGAGTTCGGCCTGATACGATTCGACGGCGTCCGCGCCGTCCCGTGGCAGCCGCCGCCGAGACAGCCGCTGCCGTCCGGCCGCATCCTCTCGCTGCTGGCCGCTCGCGGCGGAACGCTCTGGATCGGCACCGACACAGGGCTCGCCAGCTGGAACGGCCGGACACTCAGCGGATACGCGGAGGTCGGTGGCGCGCAGGTCGGTTCGATGGCCGAGGATCGCGAAGGATCGATTTGGTTCTCGGCATATCCCCGCGGCCTGTGCGCGATCAGACATGGGCACGCCGACTGTACGACGGTCGGCGAGGGTCGGTCGTACATCGCCGGTTTGTTCTTCGACAAGAGCGGGGCACTCTGGGTCGGGGCGCGCAACGGTCTCTGGCGATGGAAACCGGGACCGCCGGTGTTCGTCGGCGCCGATGAAAACCAGAACGGGTTTCGGGGAATCGTCGACGCCGACGACGGTTCCATTTTCGCGTCGAGGCGAGGACAACTGCTTCGAGTCGCCGACGGGCGCGCGACCGTTGCCGCCACGTTGCCGGCGCAGACGCAACGGTTCCAGACCATGCGCATGCTTCGGGATCGCGACGGCGGCATCTGGGTCGCGACGTCCGGCGGCGGTCTGGTTCACATCCACCAAGGCAGGACCGACGTGTTCACTCGAGCCGACGGGCTGTCGAACGACGCCGTGCTGGCGATGTACGAGGACCGCGAACGGAATATCTGGGTGTCGACCGACGGCGGACTCGATCGGTTCCACGAGACGGCCGCGTCGGCGCTCTCTGTCGCTCAGGGCCTGTCGAGCAGCCGGGTCATTTCGGTTCTCGCCGATGGTGAAGGCGCGGTCTGGATCGGCGCCAATGAAGGCCTCAACCGCTGGAAGAACGGCCAACTCACCGTGTACCGCAACGAGCGGGTACCGGCGGCGACGCCGGGCGCGACCCGCCCGGACAACGTCCGCGAGGTCGTCGGCCGCGGACTGCCGGAACACGGCGTTCATTCGATCTACGAAGACAGCCGCGGTCGCGTGTGGATCGCGACCGGATTCGGATTCGGCTTCCTGGACGGCGAACGGTTCGTGCCGGTCGATGTCGGCCGGCCGATCGACCGCGTGAACACCTACAGCATCGTCGAGGATTCGCGCGGCACGATCTGGATGGCCACGCTGGAGCTCGGACTGCTGCGCGTCGATCTCGACGGCGCGGTGCGACAGGTGACGCTGGCATCGCTGAACCGCGCCGGCGACGTGCTCAGCACGCTCCTCGCGGATCCGTCAGGCGACGGCGTCTGGATTGGCTTCAGCAGGAGCGGTCTTGCGTATCTCGCCGACGGTCGCCTTCGCGCGTCGTATTCACCCTCCGACGGCCTGGCCGGCGGACGCATCACCGCTCTGTACCGCGACGCGGACGGAACGTTGTGGATCGCCGCGGAGGAGGGACTGTCGCGGCTGAAAGACGGCCGGATCGCGACCTTCACGCGCCGGAACGGCCTGCCGTGCGATCAGCTTCACTGGGTCATCGAGGACGCGACGCACGCGCTGTGGATGGACACACCCTGCGGGCTGGTGCGCGTCGCGCGCGCGGAACTCGACGCAGCCTCGACACTCAACGCCACCATCTTCGACGCGTCCGACGGCGTACCGATTGTGACCAGCTCCGGCGGGTACGGACCGCACGTGACGCGATCGCTCGACGGACGGCTGTGGTTCGGCGGAGTCGAGGGCGCGAACATCATCGATCCGCAGCGTCTGTCGACGAACACCCTGCCGCCGCCGGTGCACGTCGAGCGCGTCACCGCGGACCGCCGGATCTACGAGGGCGGATTCGAACACGGACCGATGCGCCTGCCGCCTTTGATCCGCGATCTGCAGATCGACTACACGGCGCTCAGCCTCGTCGCGCCGGAAAAGATGCAGTTCCGTTACAAGCTCGAAGGCTGGGACCGCGACTGGCAGGATGCCGGCAATCGACGGCAGGCGTTCTACACCAATCTCAATCCAGGCACGTATCGGTTCCGCGTCCGCGCCAGCAACAACAGCGGGGTGTGGAACGAAACTGGCGATGCGGTCGACTTCTCGATTGCGCCCGCCTACTACCAGACTGCATGGTTCATCATGCTGTCCGCGCTGGCCGCGCTGGCGCTGCCGTGGGCGCTGTATCAGCGTCGCATGCGACGTGTCGCCAACGAATTCAACGTGCGACTGGACGAGCGCGTCACCGAGCGGACGCGCATCGCGCGCGAACTGCACGACACGCTGCTCCAGGGCTTTCACGGCCTGCTGTTCCGCTTTCAGGCGGTGAGCAACATGCTGCCAGCCAGGCCCGTGGAAGCGAAACAGCAGCTCGACGGCGCGATCGACCAGGTGGCGCAGGCGATCACCGAGGGCCGGGACGCGGTGCAGAACCTGCGCGCGTCCACGGTCATTGCCAACGATCTGGCCGAGGCCATCACCACGCTTGGCGCGGAACTCGCCGCGGCCGCACCAGTCGCGGCAGATGCGAATCCGCCGCGCGTCGACGTGTCGGTCGAAGGCACGCCGAGGGATCTTCATCCGATTCTCCGCGACGACGTCTACCGCATCGCCGGCGAAGCGCTGCGCAACGCGTTCCGCCACGCCGGCGCGCGCCGGATAGAAGTGGAAATCCGGTACGGCGACACCGCGCTTCAGGTACGAGTGCGCGACGATGGCCAGGGCATCGACGCGGTGCTGCTCGACGAACAGCGGCCGGGCCACTTCGGCATCCGCGGGATGCGCGAACGCGCCGAGCTGGCCGGCGGTCATCTCGACGTGTGGAGCAAACCAGGATTGGGCACGGAGGTGGAGCTGACGATTCCCGCCGCCGCCGCGTACGCAACGCCGCGTGTGCGGAGCTTGTCCTCGTGGTTTGCCAGAAAAACGGGTACCAACGCGTGAGCGACGTCATTCGGATCCTGTCGGTCGACGATCACGCGCTGCTGCGCGGCGGGATCGCCGCGCTCGTGTCCGGCCAGCCAGACATGATGATCGTCGCCGAGTGCTCGAACGGAAGAGAGGCGATCCAGCAGTTTCGCGCGCACAAGCCGGACGTCGTGCTGATGGATCTGCAGATGCCGGAGATGAGCGGGCTCGACGCGATCATCGCGATCCGCGGCGAGTTTCCCGACGCGCGCATCATCGTGCTCACGACCTACGCCGGCGACGTGCAGGTCTTGCGCGCACTCCAGGCGGGCGCTCGCGCGTACCTCTTGAAGAATTCGGTGCACAAGGAGCTCCTCGACACGATTCGCGCGGTTCACGCCGGAAAGAAGACGCTCTCGCCTCAGATCTCCTACGAGCTGGCCGAGCACGCGACCGACGATGCGCTCACCAAAGCGGAAATCGATGTCCTGCGGCTGATCGCCGCCGGCAACGCGAACAAGCAGATTGCCGACCTGCTGTCCATCACCGAAGACACCGTCAAGGGCCGCGTCAAGAACATCCTGTCCAAGCTCGGCGCCAACGATCGAACGCACGCCGCCGTCATCGGGCTGAAACGCGGCATCATCGAGCTGTAAGAGGGCAGGTTCTCCGCTCGCTCACTCGAAAGAGTGCCCCCGGCGACTCTTCCGGGTCATTCCCGACGGATCGCAACGCCTCCGGGGTGTATACCTCGAAAGAGTGCCGAGGCGTCACGATCGAGTCCGCCACAGACTCCAACTGGGATTGTCCGCATCGCGCTCCACGCTCACAATTCGTCGAAACATCGGCGTTCGCCACGACGTCGCGAACGGCGCGGTGATGGACGACGAAGCGATTGCGCGAAGGAGTTCGTATGGGGAGCACGACCGGAGCCGGAGCCATGACCGGAAACGAATTCGAACAGATCGAGCGCGCGAACGATATCGGACTGCAGCCGGTCGTCTTCGTGCACGGCTTGTGGCTGCTTCCGAACAGTTGGGAGCGTTGGGCTGCGTTCGTCGAATCCGTCGGGTACGTCGCGGTTGTCCCAGGCTGGCCGGATGATCCCGAGACCGTCGGTGACGCGAACGCACACGCGGACGTTCTCGCCAACAAAACGATCGGACAGATTGCCGATTACGAGGAACGAATCGTCCGCCGGCTCAACAGAAAGCCAGCCCTGGTCGGACATTCGTTCGGCGGATTGATCGTGCAGATACTCGCCGGACGCGGCCTCTCGGCGGCGACGGTCGCGATCTCGCCGGCGCCGTTCCGCGGCGTCCTGCCGCTGCCGGCGTCGTCGATCAAATCGGGCTGGCCGGTGCTCAGGAATCCGGCGAATCGCCACCGCGCCGTCGCCTTGTCGTTCGAGCAATTCCAGTACGGTTTTGCGAACGCGGTCAGCCAGCACGAAGCGCAGGAACTGTACGGCACCTTCGCCGTGCCCGGACCGGGCGCGCCGCTCTTTCAAGCCGCTTCGGCGAACCTCAATCCGTGGACCGAAGCGCAGGTGAACACCGAGAGTCCCGATCGCGGACCGATGTTGATCATCGCGGCGAAGGAGGACCACACGGTCCCGGTGGCTGTTTCAGAGGCCGCATACGAGCAGCAGAAGGGGAATATCGGCATCACCGAGTACGCCGAGATGCCCGCCCGTGGCCACGCGCTCACGATCGATCACGGATGGCGGTACGTGGCCGACACGGCGGTCAGGTTCATCCACCGGTTTGCTTAGGAAGTCGAATGATGCTGTGACTGCATCACGAATCGAGGAGTGCCATGAACGCGGCGACACTGGTAAGGGATTTCGTCGACATGCCATGCGGCCCTCTCGAGCCGCTCCCTGTTTTGCCGACCCGCTCGGGATCCGGAGGCGCCGAGAACGGTGCGGTCCTCCTTGGTGATCTGACATCTCAAGATGTGATGCACGAAGGGATCATCGGACGGAGCCCGGCGCTCAGAACCGTGCTCGCCGACCTCGAGATGGTTGCGCCGACCGACGCGACTGTTCTCATCTGCGGCGAGACCGGGACGGGCAAAGAGCTGATCGCACGCGCGGTTCACAACCTGAGCGCACGGCGCGCGAATTCGTTCGTGCCGTGCAACTGCGCGGCCATCCCGGCCGCGCTCCTCGAGAGCGAGCTTTTCGGTCACGAGAAAGGCGCGTTCACCGGCGCCGTCCTCCAGCGCGTCGGACGATTCGAGCTGGCCAACCGGGGAACGATTTTTCTCGACGAGATCGGCGAGGCGCCGCTCGAGCTTCAGCCGAAGCTGCTCCGCGTCCTGCAGGAGCGCGAATTCGAACGGCTCGGCAGCTCGCGAACCCTCCATACCGATGCCAGGGTGGTGACTGCGACCAACGTCGAGCTCCCGCAACTGGTCAAGGCTAGACAGTTTCGCGCCGACCTCTATTATCGGCTGAACGTGTTTCCCATTTGCCTCCCGCCGCTGCGGGAAAGACGGGACGACATTCCGCTGCTGGTCCGGTACTTCGCCCGCCATTACGCGGCGCGCATGCACCGGCGGATCAAGTGGATCGCCTCGATTGCGATGGACGCTCTGGTTGCTTACTCGTGGCCGGGCAACATCCGTGAGCTGCAGAATCTGATCGAGCGCGCGGTGATTCGATCCGCGGGCGACCGGCTGGACGTTCCGCTGTCGGAGATCGGCGAGGGGATTTGCGCGGCGAAAAGCGGGGAAGTCGGGGAGACGCTGGAAGACGCAGAACGCGCACACATCCTCGCGACGCTAAAGGAGACGCGTTGGGTGCTGTCTGGTCCGCGCGGCGCCGCGACTCGGTTGGGCCTCAACCGCAGCACGCTGCAGTTCCGGATGAAGAAGCTCGGGATCGAGCGACCGATTTGACGGAGAGGCACGTGCTTTTTCCATGTTGCCGCCGTCACTTCAGACGACACGTACCTGCGAACGCCAAGCCACGCGTAAGCGGAGGGCCGATCCGTCCTCAGCGTTGCGTCACCAGAGTTCGCGGTCAGCGCCAGCCGAGTTCCGGAGCGACGTATTTGAGGATGCTTTCGAGCATGTGGGCGTTGTCGTCCACACCCAACTGATTCGGGATCGTCACGAGCAACGTATCGGCGACCTCGATCGCCTCGTCGCCCGCGAGTTCTTTGACCAGCACGTCGGGCTCCGCGGCGGCCAAACGCCACCGGTGCAATGTGGTGCAAGGCGCCACGGCAAGGCTGGCATCTACGGCGATCCTGGCAACGTAGAATCTGTAACTTACAGAATCTAAAAGGTCTTGTCGGGTTCGAATCCCACCCTCTCCGCCAACCTTCGCCCATGACTCACGCGAAGGTTGGCTCACGACGCGATGAAATCCGCCGTAAGCCGAAAACGCGAGAAAGCACGAATCCCACTTTCTCCGCCACGCTTCGCTCGACCGCGGGATCACTTTCGTTACACACCCGACCGACTGTTTTGGATCGTCTTGGCGCACGTCTGGCGCAACTGGCGCAAGGCGTTGGTGTTCGTCGAGCCCGACACGGTGGTGCGCTGGCATCGCGACTCCCGCGCACCGTCGCCTGTGCCGGATTGCCTCACCGAAAAGCGCGGACTCAGTTTTGGCGAACGACACCCGGTGACCGTCGCGCACCGTTGTCGCGGCTTAGTGGCTGAGACCGTAGATTACGTAGTTGACGCCGATCTTGTAGGCCTCGTTGGTTTCGCTCACCGGACGCAGCCCAAAACTCGACCACTCCCAGAACTGCGACACGTCGGTGTTGTAGTTGACGACCATCTGCAGGCGCTTGGACGGATCGTTGTCCTCGAACAGCCCGCGGAAGACCGGACGGCCGCCGATGCTGAAGATCTGCGGCACGACATCGAGGTCGTCGATTTCGAAGAATGAGTGGAAGATGGGATGCGTTGCGTCCAGATCGTAGAAGCGCGCGTCGGGCATGACCCGCTTCATGTACGTCTCGAGGACACTCCAGCCGCTGCCGTAGGTGACGCCGAGCCGATCATCGTACGAGCCCGATCCGGGGAACCGCCGCCGCATCGGCTTGAAGTCGTCGACGATGATGAAGCCGCCCTTCTGCATGTACGTGCGCATTGCGACTGCTTCGTTCTCGGTCATCGACCACCAGTCGGGCTCGATGACGTACGCGATCGGATAGCGGAACAGCGCGGGATCGTCGAAGGCGAGCGCGTTGACTTCCTCGACGTGCGGGGCCAGATAGGTGACCTCGCGCATGATGTTCATGAGGTTCCGCTCTGAAAGCGGGTATCCGTGGCCCCACGCGGGCCAGCCGCCGTACCAGTGGCCCCCAGGC
>Ga0075425_100007108_pt1 | contig 11810 bp, 5 predicted proteins | sample SoiMethybrSBSTD4_FD_75300 | JGI IMG/M metagenome (GOLD analysis project Ga0075425, IMG submission 75300) | Bulk soil microbial communities from a Populus tree surrounding site in Tennessee, USA - Soil MetaG P. TD hybrid SBSTD4 | ecosystem: Environmental > Terrestrial > Soil > Tree plantation...
CGGCAGGTACTCGCCGATCATCGCCGCGACCTCACCGCCGCGGTAACCCGCTGCGTTGATGACGTATTCGGCGTCGATCGACCCCGCTGTCGTCTCGATGCGCCAGCCGCCCGAGGCGAGCTCGCGGATGCCGGTAACACGGGTGTGGCGGTAAACCGCGGCGCCCCCACCCCGTGCGCCCTTGGCGAGCGCCTGCGTCAGCTGCGCCGGGTCGATATCGCCATCGCCCGGGTCCCACAGTCCGAGACGAATGTCATCGAGCTCGAGAAAGGGATGCCGCTCTGTGATTTGTGCAGGTGAGAGCAGCTCGAATTCGATTTGCTGTGCCCGCGCCTGCGCGAGCACGTGACGGAACTCATCCACGCGGTCGGCGGTGTGCGCGAGGCGGATGCTGCCGGTCACGTGGTAGTTGATGTCGTAACCAGTCTCCTGTGCGAGTCTCGCGTAGAGCGTGGTGGAATAGCGTTGTAGCTTGAGGATGCTCCAGGAGGTCGAGAAGTTCGGGCAATTGCCCGCGGCATGCCAGGTGGAGCCTGCGGTGAGCTCATCGCGCTCGAGCAGCACCACATCGGTCCAGCCGAGCCGTGTGAGGTGATACAGCGCGCTGCAGCCCACCGCGCCTCCCCCGATGACGACGACCCTGGCCTGGCTTTTCATCGATGCGCTCGATGCTGCGCTGACCGGCACCTGAGCTCTGCACGCTCCAGACCCAGCGCATGGCTCACTGCTTCACCCGCTCGCTTGAGGGGTCATAGAAGGGCCGCAGCGATACCCGCGCGGGTATGCGCTCGTCAGCGACCTCGACTTCGTAGCGGCCGGCGCTCACCCACTCGGGCGTCACCGGCTCGCCACCGTTGGCGAGGTAGCCAAGACCGAGCGGCGCGCCGAGGGTGTGGCCGAACATCGCCGAGGAGATACGCCCGACGAGCTCGCCGTTCCGCCAGATGGGCTCGTTGTGGTAGAGCATCGGATCGGTGCGCTCGAGGGCAAGTGCCACGAGCCGGCGCCGCACGCCGGCCGCTCGCTGCCGCTCGAGCGCATCGCGACCGACGAAGCCGCCGACTTTGTGCCAGGCGATCGCGAACTGCAGGCCGGCCTCGAGCGGTGTGTCTTCATCGGAGATGTCGTGACCCCAGTGCCGGTAGGCTTTCTCCATGCGCAGGCTGTTGAGTGCATGGTAGCCGGCGAGACGCAGCCCGAAGGGCTCTCCAGCCGCCACGATCTCATCGTAGACCGACTGTACAAACTCGGTGGGAATGTACAGCTCGTACCCGAGCTCACCCACGTAGGTGATGCGACTCGCCCGCACGCGCGCGTAGCCGACGTCGATGATCTGCGAGGTAGCGAACGGGAACGCGGCGCTATCGAGGTCGGCGTCGGTGAGCGTGGCGAGCAGATCACGGCTGCGGGGGCCCATGAGGCCCAGGACTGCATACGCCGACGAGATATCGACGGCTACCGCGCGCGCTTCCGGCGGGATGCTGCGACTGAGCCAGTGGAAGTCGCGCGTCTGCGTCGCGCAGGAGGTGACAATCAAATAAGAGTCCGCGCCTTCTCGCGTGACCGTCACATCGGCCTCGATGCCGCCGCGCTCGTTCAACCACTGCGTGTAGACCACCTTGCCGAGTGGCACGTCGACCTCGTTTGCGCACATTCGCCCGAGTACCGCTGCGGCAGCGGCGCCCTTGAGCACGAACTTGCCGAAGGAGGACTGATCGAAAAGTCCCACCCGCTCGCGCACGGCGCGGTGCTCGGCCGCTGACTGCTCGAACCAGTTCTGCCGGCCGTAGCTGTATTCGTAGCGCGGCTCGCCGCCCGCGGCTGCAAACCAGTTGGCGCGCTCGTAGCCCGCCACCTCGCCAAAGCAGGCACCCGCTGCCGTGAGGCGATCGTGCAGCGCGGACTTGCGGACGCCGCGAGCCGTTTCGGGCTGGCGGAAAGGCCAGTGCATGGCGTACAGCAATCCAAGAGTCTCGACCGTGCGGTCGTGCAGGTAGCGCTTGTTGCGCTGGAATGGTGCGCAGCGGCGGATGTCGACGTCCCACAAGTCGAAAGGCGGGTGGCCATCGAGAATCCAGTCGGCCAGGACCTTCCCGGCACCGCCGGCGGACTGGATGCCGATCGAATTGAAGCCGGCTGCTACGTACAGGCCGCGCAGCTCCGGAGCTTCTCCGAGGAGGTAGCGGTCATCGGGCGTGAAGCTTTCCGGTCCATTGAAGAACACCTGCACGCCGGTGGACTCGAGCAGCGGCACACGGTGCATCGCTTGCGCGATGAGCGGCTCGATGTGGGCAAGGTCCGCGGGCAGCTGATCGAAGACGAAGCTCTCGGGAATGCCGGCCCCGCCCCAAGGCTTGGCGCGCGGCTCGAACCAGCCGACGAGCAGCTTGCCGGCGTCCTCCTTGAAATAAGAGCAGGCATCGGCGTCACGCAGGATCGGCAGGCCGGAAGGGAGGCCCGCTATCGGCTGCGTCACGATGTAAAAGTGCTCCGCCGCATGCAGCGGCACAGTGACGTCCACCCACCCGCCGACCTCGCGCGCCCACATGCCGGCGCAGTTCACGACGACATCCGTGCGCACCTCTCCCGCATCCGTCGCCACAGCCCTGACGCGTCCGTTGTCCTTGTGGATACCGGTGACCTTGACCCCTTCGACGATGCGCACCCCGCCGCGGCGCGCGCCGCGGGCAAGCGCCTGGGTCGTGTCCACCGGATTCGTTTGCCCGTCTTTGGGCAGAAATACCGCCCCCACCAAGCCATCCGTCGACAGCAGCGGCCAACGCTCCCGGGCCTCGCCCGCCGAGAGCACCTGCACCTCGAGCCCGAAGCAACGGGCCATGGATGCCCCGCGCTTGAGCTCTTCGAACCGCGCCGCGCTCGCTGCCACCGCAACCGAGCCGACCGGCCGGAAGCCAGTCGCCTGCCCGGTCTCGCGCTCGAGGCCCTCGTACAGCTGCGTCGTGTATTGGGCGAGACGGGTCAGATTCAGTGTGGCACGCAGCTGCCCGACGAGGCCGGCTGCATGCCAGGTCGTGCCGCAGGTGAGCTGGCGCCGCTCGAGCAGAAGCACATCGGCACAGCTGCGCTTGGCCAGATGATAAGCGACGCTGCAGCCGACGATGCCGCCGCCGATAATCACGACGCTGGCGTGCGAGGGAATGTCTGGCACGGTGTCTGTGGCTCAACCCGCGGGTGCGCGCATGTGCTCCCGCGGCAATCTCACGGGAAACTGCGCGCGGACCTGCTCATCGAGCGCCTCCGGCACGTGTGCCGGAAAGTGCGTCGCGAGAATCTCGCCGACTTTCTTGGCGGCCCGCTCGGCAGCATCCAGTGCGCCCTGTTCTGTCCATTCATTCGGGCTCTTGCGATCGCCGATCGTGGGATAGAGATACGCCGACTGCATGAGCTGCAGTGTCTGCTCGGAGCCGAGGTAATGGCCGGGACCCTGGAGACACACCTCGCGGATGGTATCGAACGACAGGCTGGCCTCATCGACCTCGATCCCGCGGATCGTCCTTTGTGTGGCGCCGATGATGTCGTTGTCAATCACCAGACTCTCCAGCGAGAAGCCGAGCAGACTCGCGTGCATGCCGGCGGACTCGTAAATCAGGTTCGCGCCGGCATTGCCTACCAGTGCGTGGCTGTAGGCTTTCTCGGCCCCGGACTGTGCATCCGGCAGTTTCGAGTCGGTCATCCCCGAGGCCGTGCCACCGGTCAGGTCGTAGTAGTGCGCCATCTGTGCGGCCGCCGCCGAGAGCAGCGCCTGCTCGGGGCTGCCGCCGGACATGGCACCGGTGCGCAGGTCCGAAACGAAGCACCAGGTTCCAAAGATCGCTGCTGCTCCGGGCTTGACGGCGTTCACGTAAACGAGCCCCGCCAGCACCTCGGCAACTTCCTGCGCGAGCGCGCCGGCAAGTGCCGCCGGGGCCGTCGCACCTGCCTGACCGGCCGAGAGCAGCAGCACCGGCATGCCGCCGAGTGCGGCCACCTCCAGGCAGCGACAGGCATCGGTAGCGAACTTCATCGGCGGAACCACGAAGCAGTTCGACTGGCTGACGAAGGGCCGTGCGCGCCACTTGTCCTCGCCGCCCGCCAGCTGCTGCAGCATCTCGAGCGAGCGCGCGACGTGCAGAGGCTGAACCCAACTCGTGCCCACGTGCTTGGTGGTCGCCGACACCGAGGCGTAGCAAGTGTTGAAGTCCATCTCATACGGATCAGGAATGTCGCGCGGCACGACCGTGCGCTGAAAGAAGTGGATGTGCTCGAGCGCATCGACGATGCGCCCGCAGTCGTACAGGTCGCGGATCCTGGACTCGCGGTATTTGCCGGTGCGGGAGTCGACCATGTTGACGGCAGCCCCCGCAGTGCCGAAGTACACCCTCTGTCCCCATGGCTCCATGTCATGGCGGGGATCCTGGCCGTGCAGCACGAAATGACGCGCGGCGCGCGCCACGGTGTCCTCGACCAGCGCGGTCGGAAAGAGCAGGCGTCCATGCTCGCTCAATGTGCAGCCCGCGCGCGTCAGGTACTCCACCCCCGAGGGTGGTGCGTCCGCGAGGCCCACCTCCGAGAGCAGCCGCAGCGCGGTGCGGTGGATCTTGAGCACCTCGGCCTCATTGAGGGGCCGGTAGCGACCGCTCGTCATGCCCGGGTGCACCGGCTTGAGATTGTCGGGCAACGGGCCGGCGCGCATCGCGCGGCGGCTATCGCGACTCGGTCCCGGGCGGCGGCAGGCTCGATTGGCTTCGGTCATGCGTTCGGTCCGTAGCGCTCGCCAGGCGACGGTGGATCGCGGGTCGCCTGCGCTGGCTGTCGCTGGCCAGTATTGCAGCGCCGGTGCAAGCGCACCAGTGGGCCGGGGAATGCGGCAGACGGCCCGCCTGACCCACAGGGTTTTCTCCATCTGCGTCACGGCATTATTGGCGAGGGCAGCGGCGGTGAATCCGTGACCGGTGTGCGGGGCAAGGACGCTCTGCTGGTTGTGTTGACCGGTTGGGGACAGGAACAGCACAGGCGCCGCTCGCAGGAGGCCGGATTCGACGGGCACACGATCAAGCCCCCGGACGCGGACGCCCTGCGCGCGGTGTTGGATAGCTGCTGACCGGATGCTTCCTGCCTTACCAGCGCCCGGCCGCGCTCGCAGGTCGTGCGGCGATCCAGCGATCCACCTCGGGTAACACGCGGCCCGCGATGCGCTCATTGCGGCGGATCGCTGCGGCCGATTCGAGGAAGGGCTTGCGCGCTTCCGCGGGTACGCTGCGCGATTCGTACGCCTCGAGATCGGCAATGCGTTGAGGGACGGAGGACTGGCCGGCGACGGCCGCGGCGATCCGCCAGCGCTCCGCCCGGCTGAAGGGTAGCTGCGGATCGTCGAGTCGGGGCGCCAGCACCCCCCACACGAGGTCCGGGTGCCAATGCGCAATTGTCTCGAGGAGGCCGCCGTTGCTGCCCGCCGGAACCTCATCACTCAAGGCAATATCGATCATGCGGCGCGCGAGTGCAGGGTCGGCCACACCGGCGAGCGCCTGGAACAGGTGTGCCTTCTCGAGTGGATCGGTTGTCTGGCGCGCGCGCGACAGGAGCGCATCGAAGCTCTTGGCATCGGCCTGTGCCGCGACGATCCGCACTGCCGTGCGCAGCTCGGCCGCCGTGCCTGCACCGGAATCGACCCGCTGCCGTGCAGTGGCGATTGTTGCGGCGTCACCCATGCGACCCTGGGCCCGCTCAAGATGATCGCGGAGTATCTGCAGGTTGGATGCTTCATTGGCGCTGCCGTGCACACCGAGGCGTTGCGCGAGCGCGCGCAGACGACCGAGTACGAACTGGCGGTAAGCGGCGCGCGGCGCGCCATCGCCGTAGTGGTCATCGAGTAGCTCGAAGATATCGAGCAGCCGGTCCCAGACGATGGGGTTGGCGGTGGCGGGCAGGAGCGCCGTCAGGTCCAACAGCTGACTTGCCGGTGCATTTTGCGCCACAGCGAATGCCCACGAATCATTCAGCAGGCCCAACTGATCGACCGCAGCCAGTGCCGCGAAGTGGAGGCTGAGGGAGTCGAACATCTCCGCGCGATACAGCACCCGTGCATAGCCCAGCTGCCCGGCGTTCACCAGCTGCTGCGGCGGCTGCGCGAGCTGCGCAGAACCTTGCAGCAGCATGTAGTGCTTCGGCCCGGCCACGGCACCGAGCGCGAGCGGCAGCCGCCAGCGCTGCGGCGGCGTGGCGGCGATCGTCGCAGGATCGTCGGCGAAGCGCGACTGCGCGAGCGTCGCGCCCTTGGCAGTGCGTGCGACGCTCACGAGCGGCAGGCCCTCCTGGCGTGTGAAGTCGTGCTCGATGCCGAGGATGGGCAGACCGGCCGCCTGCTGCATCGGTCCCCACAGATCCGTGTCCACCGTGTTGCCGTAGGCGTGCGCGTGCATGTAGCGCCGCACGCCCTCGCGAAAGCGCTCGCGGCCGACGTAACCGTTGATCATGGTGATGATGGCCGCACCCTTGTCATAGGTGATGAAGTCGAAGGCCTGCTGCGCTTGATCGGCGGTATCCACCTCCTGCACCACCGGATGTGTCGAGGGCACGGAGTCGGCCTGCTTACCCTTCTCGAAAATGGCGGCCGCCTGGAGTCCGGTTTCCCATTCCGGATGCAGATCATCGGCCGCATACGTCTGCATCCAGCGGGCGAAGCCCTCGTTCAGCCACAGGTCGTCCCACCACGACATGGTCACGAGATCGCCGAACCACTGGTGAGCCATCTCATGAGCCACCACCAGGAACACGAGCTGCCGGTCCTGTTCGGTCGAGCGGCCCGGATCGAACAACAGGTGATTCTGCGAATAGAAGATCGCACCCCAGTTCTCCATCGAGCCGCCGTCGATCTCGCCCGGAGCGGCGATGAGGTCGAGCTTGGGCAGGGGGTAGGGCACACCGAAATACTCGTTGTAGTAGTGCAGTAGCTTCCCGGCCTCATCGAGCGCGTACCGCGCCTTCGGGGTATCGCCGCGTTTGACGACGACACCCACGTCCACACCGTCGACCAGTTGCCGGATGCGCTCGAAGTCGCCGACGCCGACAAACAGCAGATAGGTCGACATCTTCGGGGTCTGCTGGAAGCGTACGCGCTGAGTCGTAGGCGAGAGCGCAGTGATCTCTGCGATCGGCATGTTGGAGAGCGCCATGCGGTCCTTCGGCACATCTATCGAGATCGTGAAGGTCGCCTTACGCGCCGGCTCATCCCAGCACGGCAGCAGATCGCGTGCGTCCGCCGGCTCGAAGTTGGTCGCGAGCGTGCGCCGCGGCCCATCGGCCGCGGTGTAGTCCATCGCGAAAAAACCCTCGGTCGAGCGGCCGATGGTTCCGTGATATTCGATGTTGAGAACATGCTCTGCGGCGTCGAGCTCTCGTGCGAAACTGAGCGTGGCGCGGCCGAGCGCCTTGTCGAAGCTCACTCGCGCCTCGAGTCCGCCATCGATCGTCGCACGATCGAATGTCAGGCCGGCCGCGTTCAGAGTGATCGTCGGTCCGGCCGCAAGGACCTTGACGGTGATGGCGACCTTGCCGGTGAAGGTGAGCGCTGTGGCATCCGGGGCTAGCGCGAGATCGTAATGGAGAGGGACGACGCTCTCCGGCAGCACCTCCCGCTGCGAAGGCTGCGCAGCCGACGCCGCGGACGAGGCGGCAGCTGCCAGGGACAACAGTCCAATCGCACCAGCGCGCCAGGTGAGAGTCATGCACACCCCCTTGAGGGGTGCAGAATACCGCGCGCGTCCATTGCCAAAGCGTCTGAAACGCGCCGAAGGAGATGAGCGGAGGAGCTGTTGCGATGGGGCTCGCTCGGTACGGCAGAACGTTAGGAGGTTCGGCCGTCAGACGAGCAGCGCCCGGTGCGACGCACCGGGCGCTGCCTCACGCGAATCGAGCGGCGATACCTCCTGCCGCGAGCGGCAGTGGGCCCTTACTGCACCGTGTAACCCCGCTGCTGGAGGCAGGCGGTCCGCACCCGGTCATAAGCGCTTTCCTGCTCGCTCGACTGGGCAGTCGGCGGGCCGGCCTTGGGATGCAGCGGATCGAAACCGCTCTGTCCGAGGGCGAAGCGGTAACAATCATAGCGATCACGCGCCTGCTGCTCGGGGGTCTGGCCGTTGTTCGGGGTCAGCGAGACCATCTGCTGCGGCCGCGGAGGGAACTGCGCCACCCCCGCAGGCGCGACCAGAACACCCGGCGCGCCACCCATGGAGGCCGAGGCAGGGGTCGCGAGCGCGCTTGGAGTTGCCGCCATGGACGCGGCGGCGGGTGCCGCGGCCATCATCGCAGCTCCGGCGGCCGGGGCTGCATACGCCCCCGCCTGGGCCGCCGGTGCGCCGTACGGTGCGCTGTACGCTGTGACCGGCGCAGATCCCGGCGGCGCAAAAGCCGGGGCCGCGACCGCGGCTGCGCCACCGGCCGACCCGGAAGCCGCGGGCGCCGAATCGACCGGATCGTTCACCACTTCATAGCCGCCGAGATCCGGTCGGGGCCGGTAATAGGTGTCGTTGGCATAGAAATAGAGTCCACCGCTGCCGGTCACCGCAGTGGCAAACGCGGGGAGCGAGGTCACCACGACACCGATCGGCGGCTCCACTACCGTGTAGGCAGCACCGTGCGGCTCGAACCAGACGCCCTCCGCAAACCAGTACGACTGGCCGCCGAAGTTGACCACGTTCGCTCCCGCCGGGAGGTTATGAAGCACCGTGCCGCGGTCGGGGTAGACGTGATTGTGGTTGTGGCGAGCGTCCTGGTGCTTGTGATGCGGATCGACCTGTTCTTCGGAAACGGCTTGTGCCGGCCCGGTGGCGTTAGGTGATGGCGAGTAGCCGGTGGGCTGCTGTTGAAAGTTCTGTGGCGGCTGATAGTAGGCCGGTGCGCCCTGCGGCTGCGGGTAATTCGTCGAGGGCGGCACCGCGTAGCCGCCGGTTGAGGAAGGCGCCTGGTAATTGGTCGCCGGCTGTGGATAGCCGCCCGGGGACGGCGGGTAACCGGTTGCGGAGGGCTGAGGGGCGTAGCCACCTGGCTGCTGCGGCCGGTTAGCGGCCGGCGCTTGCTGATATCCCGCCGGCGGCGGCTGATAGCCGGATGGCTGTTGATAATTGACGGGCGGCTGTGCAGAGGCCGGCGCCGTTTGCGGCGCCTGGTAGCTCACCGAGGGCTGCTGATAAGCCGGGGCCGACTGCGGCGCCTGATAATTGGGTGCCGGTGGTTGCTGATAAGTGCGCGGCTGCGCCGGTGGCTGATAGGTGCCTGAGCTCTGCGGCGGATAACTCGTCGGCGGTGGCGCCTGGTACGCCCCGGGCTGCGCGGGCTGCGGGTAGCTCGGGGGAGGTGGCTGATACCCGCCCGGAGCCTGCGGCTGTTGGTAGCTCGCCGGCGGCTGATAAGCCGGTTGCTGCTGCGAGATCGCGGATGTCGAGACTGCAAGCGGCGCTAGCGCGAGCGCCCAGAAACCTTTTGTAGTCATACCGTCGCTCCCGACTCGGTGGAGCACCCCCATGGCACCCCCTTTGTCGCCGAGCGCTGGCGTGCCTCGGCACGCCAGCCTCCTGCGGTAACAAAAATTAACGCAGCATGAGGATTGATGCTTACCGAGTTACGAGAGTTCCTGTTCCGAAGCCCGCCGCCCAGAAAAATTTCCGCGGCAGCTTACCGCGGAGATCAAGCCACGGCTCGTTGCTGATCCAGCGGGCGCGCCGAGAGTGGCCGCTCGTTTCAATTCTCGCCCGCACGCAGCTCGACCCAGGTGGGCGCGTGATCACTCGCCCGCTCCCAGCCGCGCACGTCGCGGTCGACCCCGGCCTGCTGGAGCCGCCCCGCGAGCGCAGGGTTCAGCAGCAGGTGATCGATGCGCAAGCCGGCATCGCGCTGATAGGCGTTCCGGAAATAATCCCAGAAGGTGAATATCTGCTCCTCGGGATGCAGGGCCCGAATCGCATCCGTCCAGCCCTGCTGCACGATTCGTGCGTAGGCCTCCCGAGTCTCGACGCGAAAGAGCGCGTCATCGACCCAGCGCTCGGGCTTGTACACGTCCTTTTCGGTCGGGATGACGTTGTAGTCGCCGGCGAGCACCACGGGCGAGGGGCTCGCGATGAGGTCGGCGGCATGACGCGTCAACCGCTCGAGCCAGTGCAGCTTGTAGTCGAATTTCGGGCCTGGGGCGGGATTGCCATTAGGCAGATACAGGCACCCAATGATGATCTCCCCGACCTTCGCTTCGATGTAGCGGCTGTGGGCGTCCTCCGGGTCCCCCGGCAGCACGCGGCGGATCTCACTCGGCTCACCGCCGCGCGCGAGGATCGCAACGCCATTCCAGCTCTTCTGGCCGTGCCAGATGACTCCATATCCTGCGGCGCGGATGGCCAGCTCCGGGAACTTCTCCTGCGGCGCCTTCAGTTCCTGAAGGCACACGACATCGGGGGCCTTCTCCTCGAGCCAGCGCAGCAGGTTACCCAGCCGTGCAGTGATGCCGTTGACGTTGTAGGTGGCGATGCGCATCGCCCGCTATGGTAACGAAGCGATGACAGGCGGAGCGATGCCCGCAACGTGCGCTCATGAGCCTGCGGCCGGGCAGGTGAACTCCTTCGACGCCGCCTGCTTCGCTTTCGGCTCGACCTTCTTCCAGCCGGCGGGAATCTCGAACTTCTCCGGCGGCACCGCCGAGGCGTCGATCGAGATCGTTTCCACGGTGATCTGCGCCGCCTGGATCATGCCCGCTGGCAGCCCGTTATCCGTCGCGCTGCTCGGGGGAGGTGCGGCCGCGTCCGCCTTCTTCTTGAAGAGGCCGCTGGTGAGCTTGCTGCCGAACGTGCTGGCCGCAGAGCTGAAGATCGAACTGCCCGCCGAGTTCTTGGCCATGTTCCCGGCGGCGGCTCCTGCTGCCGAGCCTGCGGCGCCGGCAGCCGATGCGGCCGCGGCGTCGCCCGCCGCCTGGCTGGCATCAGTCACCGCGTTGCCCCCGCCGCCCGGCGACTGCTTCTTCGCGCTGGCGCAATGCTCACCGCCGAAGGCAATGCGTACCACGGTCTTCAGCGGATAGCCCTTGAGCTCGCTCGACTTGGCGGAGAGCTGTTTCAGCACATCTGCGTACGGGGCCAGAAACTGGCGCATCTGGCTCTGGAATGCAGGGTCGTGCACATCGAGCCCGAGTTTGGCCTGATAAGCCTGGAGAAAGGCCTTCTGGTCCGCGAGTCCCGCGATCTGGTCCTGGGTGAGCCAGCTGTCGAGCGCCACGACGAAGTCGCACACATCCCCCGTGGTCTTGTTGGTGCAGCTGTTGGTGAGCGCAAGCTGGGTCAGCTGTGCATCGTGTCCGGCGAGGGTGGCGTGCGTGCCGGGCTGCTTCACATCGACACGGGGTGGCGACATCTCGCACTGCGAGGTGTCCGGGCCCGGCGCGGTGTGCTGCGCCATGGCGGGGCACTGCTTGACCTTCTCCATCATCGCCTGCGCTTCCTGCCGGGCGGCAAGCAGCTGGGCGGCGGTCGGCAGGGGGGTCTCCCGATATTCCATTTTCTTCGGTTCCAACGTCCATTCGACGTTGCGGTCGAGGCGGATGATTTCTCCGCTCTGGGTGTTGCCGCAGAACATCGACATCAACCCCTCGCAGTGCATCTCCGAGTCGCTGCGGCGCTTGTCGCTCGCGGTGAGCTCGGTGTGGGTGCCGTGTGCCTTGATGATCGCGAAGTCGTATTGGGTCTGCTGTTGGATGGTCACATCCGCATGGCCGCTGCGCGGCACGGTGAGCAACACGGCAGCAAGGCTTACGAATGCGGTGAATGGGACTGTGC
>Ga0075425_100007110_pt1 | contig 11808 bp, 12 predicted proteins | sample SoiMethybrSBSTD4_FD_75300 | JGI IMG/M metagenome (GOLD analysis project Ga0075425, IMG submission 75300) | Bulk soil microbial communities from a Populus tree surrounding site in Tennessee, USA - Soil MetaG P. TD hybrid SBSTD4 | ecosystem: Environmental > Terrestrial > Soil > Tree plantation...
CCGGAGACGCTGCGCCCGGCCGCCGGCGCATCGGGCGACTACGCGTTCGACGCGACGGTAGAGGTGGTGGAGCCGCTCGGCTCCGAGATCCTGCTCGACACGCGCGTCGGCGAGACCCCGGTGGTGGCGCGCGTCGATCCGGGCGTGCGCGCGAGCCCGCACCAGCGGCTGCGGCTCGCCTTCGAGCCCGAGCGCGCGCATTTCTTCGACGCCGTGAGCGAGGCAGCCATCTGAAGAAGTAGCGCATGGCAGCGAAACCCTTCTCCCTCGGCTATATCGGCGTCGGCCTGATGGGCGGGCCGATGTCGCAGCGGCTCGCGCAGCTCGGCTGGCAGGTCACCGCCTACGACATCGCGCCCGAGCGCCTGGCGGCGGCGCGCGCCGCTGGTGTAAAGACAGCCCGCTCGGCCGCCGAGGCCGCGCGTGCCGGCGATGTGGTGCTGCTGAACCTGCCGACGAATGACGCGGTGATCGACGCGGCGTTCGGCGCGAACGGCGTGGCGAGCGCGGTGAGCGCAAACCAGCTGGTCGCCGACTTCTCCACCATCCCGGTGGACGAGTGCCGGCGCCATGCCAAGCGGCTCGTCGAGCAGACCGGTTGCCGCTGGGTCGATCTGCCGGTGTCGGGCGGACCGCCCGCCTCCGGCGCCGGCTCGCTCACCGTCATGGCGGGCGGCGAGGAAGCGGACCTCGAGCGCCTCGCGCCGCTGCTGCGCGACATCTCGGCGCGCTGCACGCGCATGGGGCCGGTCGGCAGCGGTCTCGGCGCCAAGATGATCAACCAGATCATCGTCGGCGTCGGCCACGCCATGTACGCCGAGGCGGTAGCGCTCTGCGGCAAGGCCGGCATCGACGCCGCGCGCATACCGGAATGCCTGGCCGGCGGCTACGCCGACAGCAACCTGCTGAAGGCGTACTGGCCGCGCATGGTCGAGCAGGACTTCACGCCGCGCGGCTATCTGCGCCAGCTCCTCAAGGACCTCGAGATGGTGAACGCCTGGGCCGGCAGCTTGAAGGCGCCGCTGCCGCAGCTCGCGCAGGCGCTCTCGCTGCTGCGGCTCGCCGCGAGCCACGGTTATGGCGAGATGGACAGCTCGGTGATCGTGAAGATCTACAAGTCCTGAGCTACTTCAGCAGCTCGGGCGCGATCAGCTTCGGCAGGATGAGCGGTATCTCGGGCCAGATGATGATCGCCGCCAGCATCAGCAGCATCGGCACGAGCATGATCATGGTGTCCTTGAGCGCGAACTTGAGCGGCACCTTGGCGACCGCGCAGGAGATCATCAGGCACAGGCCGTAGGGCGGCGTCACCAGGCCGAAGGCGAGCGAGACGATGCCGATGATGGCGAAGTGGATCGGGTGCATGTTCACCGACGCCGCGAGCGGCTGCAGGATCGTGCCGACGATGATGATCGCGGGGATGGCGTCGAGGAAGCAGCCCACCACCAGGAAGACAAAGGCGATGAAGAAGCCGACGCCCGTGATCCCCAGCCCCCAGCTCGTGACGTTCGCCAGCAGCGCTTTCGGAATCTGGTAGTACGCGAGCAGCCAACCGAATGCCGAGGCCGTGCCGACGCAGAAAAGCGCGACCGATGCGAGCCGTCCGGTGTCGGCGAGCGCCTGGTAGAGGTGCCGCATATCCATCTCGCGGTAGAAGACGATCGACAGCACTGCGGCGTAAATCACCGCTACCGCCGCCGATTCGGTGGCGGTGAACCAGCCGAGCAGGATGCCGCCGACGATGATGAACGGCGTGAAGAGCGCCGGGATCGACTGCCACGCGGACAGCAGGAATTCCTTCAACGTCGAGCGTGGGTACACCGGGTAGTTGTAGATCTTGGAGTACACGTGCACGGTCACCATCTGCGCCGCCGCGATCAGCAGCCCGGGCAGGATGCCGGCGAGATACATGGCGCCGATCGACGTCGAGATCACGCCGCCCCACACGATCATCAGGATCGACGGCGGGATGATCACCGCGAGCACCGCCGACACTGCGGTGATCGCAATGGAGAACGAGAGCCCGTAACCCTCCTTCACCTGCGCCTCGATGAAGATCTTCGACTGGCTCGCCGCGTCGGCGGTCGATGACCCCGAGATGCCGGCGAAGAACACCGACAGCAGCACGTTGATCTGCGCGAGCGCCCCCGGGAAGTGGCCGACCATGGTGCGCGAGAGCCGCACCAGCCGGTCGGTGATGCCGCCGACGTTCATCAGGTTGGCGGTCAGCAGGAAGAAAGGCACCGCGAGCAGGATGAAGGAGTTGTACGCCTTGAAGGTCTCGTTGAAGAGCATCATCGGCGAGAGCCGATCCTCCAGGATCACGACCGGCAGGCAGGCGAGGCCGAGCGCGAACGCGACCGGCACGCGCAGGATGAAGAGCGCGAAGAACACGCCGAAGAGCAGGATCGCCGCCTGCCCGGGTCCGAAGGCGACCGAGCTCATGCGCGCAGCACGCGCCAGCTCTGCACGAACGACTCGCCGAGGAACAGCACCCAGGTGACGCCGGCCAGCGGCCAGGCGAGGAAGATCCACGGCATCGGCAGCTCGGCCAGCTCCGAGAGCTGGTCCCAGCCGAAGCGCACGAACTGGATGCCCCACCAGACGAACACCAGCGCGAAGACCAGCACGAAAAAGTGCGACACGAGTCGCAGCAGCGCCGTCGCCTTCGGCCCGAGCTCGGGCCACACGTCGACCTCGAAGTGGCTGTGCTCGCGGATGCCGATCATCGCGCCGAGCATCACCATCCAGATGAAGAGGAAGCGACTGAGCTCCTCGGTCCAGATCCACGAGGGGATCAGCGCCGTGTAGCGCGAGATGATCTGCAGCGTCACCGGCACGACCAGGATCGCGACGCTCGCGACCATCAGCCAGGTGAGCAGCCGGTGATACCCGTCGATTATTCTTTTCATTGGCGCAAAAAGAGGAAATCGGTGCCAGGCACCGATTTCCCCGACGACTCCCTTTCCAGCAGTATTACTTAATGGCGTTGATCTTGGCGAAGATCTGGTCGGCGCCGATCTCCTTGGCGTAGCCCTCGATCACCGGATCGACGGACTTTTTCAGCTGCGCGCGCTCGGTGAACGCGACGCGCTTCAATTTGCCCGCCTTCTCGAGCGCGACGAGCTTCTGCTCGTCCTCGCTCGACTCGATCTGGCGGCCGTAGGCGCCCGCCTCCTTGCCCGCGCGCAACACCGCGGCCTGCAGCCCCTTGTCGAGCGTGCGGAAGGTCTTGCCGGAGAAGCACAGCGGCCGGATGGTGATGGCGTGCTGCGTCATCGCGAGGTTCGGCCCTACCTCGTAGAACTTCATCTGCTCGACGCCCGCGGCCTCGTTCTCGCCCGCCTGGATGACGCCGTTCTGGATGGCGTTGTAGATCTCGTTGTAGGCAATCACGGTGGGCGCCATGCCGGCCGCGGCGAAGGTGCGGCTCCAGATCGGCGCGCCCTGCACGCGGATCTTGAGGCCCTTCAGCTCGGCCATGTTGTGGATCGGCTTCGTGGCGAAGATGTTGCGCGTGCCGCCGCCGGCGTAGCCGATCAGCATGACGTCGGCCTTCTGCGCGACCTCGTCGGCGATGGGCTTCAGCAAGTCGGCGTCGAGCACCTTGTTCCAGTGGGGCAGGTCGCGGAAGATGAACGGCGCGTCGATGAACGGCGCCGCGCGCGAGAAGGTCGACATGTGCGCGGGCGACACGATCGCGTAATCGACCGCCTTGCCCTGGTTCATGTAGGCGAAGTAGTCCTTCTCGAGGCCGAGCTCCGAGTTCTTGTGCAGGACGAAATTGATCTTCTTGCCGGAGTACTTCTGCACCAGCTCCTCGAACTTGACCAGCGCCTTGGTGAAGGCATGATCGTCGTTGAACTGCGAGGCGCCGTGCCAGGTTTGCGCCGCGGCGGGCAGCGCGAGCGCGATCCCGGCGACGGCGGAAATGATCCTCCTCATGGTGTTCTCCCCTCCTCCTTGACGGTGATACGCCAGAGTGTACGCGGATCGTCGGGATCGGTGAGCGTCGCCGAGTGCAGCAGCGACGCGTTGTCCCAGATCACCACGTCGCCGACGCCGTACTTCAAGCGGTACTGATATTTTTGCTGCGTCGCATGGCGCTTGAGCTCGTCGAGCAGCTCGATCGCTTCGTCCCCCGGCATGCCTTCAATGCCAAAGGAGCTTCCGGACACTGCGTAGAGCGCCTTGCGCCCGGTGATCGGATGGCGCCGCACGATCGGGTGGCGCACCCACGCCATCTTGTTTTCCTGGTCTTCGGTGAGCACCGAGGCCACCGTGCGCGAGCGCTTGTCGAGGTCGTCGCGGTTGCCGTAGTGGTGCAGGGCGACCAGCGCCTCGATGCGCCGCTTCATCGCCGCCGGCAGGCCGTCGTACGCGCTGTACTGGTCGGCGAACAGCGTGTCGCCGCCTTCCTTCGGCACCTCGATCGAATAGAGCAGGGTGGCGCGCGCCGGGACGTCGAGGTACGAGTAGTCGGTATGGAAGTAGGTGCCGGCGTCGGCGAGGCCGATCGGCTGGCCGTCCTTTTTCCGGTTCGAGAGGATCAGGATGTCCGCGTGCTCGGGATGATGGAACTGGTCGATGACATGCGGCTCGGGGCGGCCGAACTGCCGTGCGAAGCTCAGGAACTCGCTTGCACCCAGCCGCTGGCCGCGAAGCACCAGCACCTGCGCGGCGAAGAACGCGTCCCAGATCTCGCGGAAGGGCCGCGCCATGCTCGCCGTTTCCACGCCGAAGCTGCCGAGCTTTTTCACGCCTTCAACCTCGGCACGTCGAGCCATTTCTTCTGGCGCCAGCTCTTCAGGCCGAGCTCCGCGAGCTGCACGCCTTTCGCGCCCTCGAGCAGGTTCCAGCGGAAGGCGCCTTCGCCGGCGACGTGCTTGAGAAACAGCTCCCACTGCGCCTTGAAGGCATTGTCGTAGCCCTCGTCCGGCATTTCGCGCCAGCCGGCAAAGAAATCGACCGGCTGCGCAATGTCGGGATTCCAGACCGGCTTCGGCGTCTCGCCATACGCCTGCGTGTAGCAGTCGCGCAGCCCCGCGACCGCGCTGCCTTCGGTGCCGTCCACCTGCAGCGTGAGCAGGTCGTCGCGGCGCACGCGCACCGCCCAGGACGAGTTGAAGTGCGCGATCAGGCCGCCGGCGAGCTGGAAGGTCGCATACGCCGCGTCATCGGCGGTCGTTTTGTACTTGCGGCCGTTTTCGTCCCAGCGGTAGGGAATGTGCGTGGCGCCCCGGCAGCTCACCGCCTGCACCTCGCCGAACAGGTTGTCGAGCACGTAGCGCCAGTGGCACAGCATGTCGAGAATGATGCCGCCGCCGTCGGCTTTGCGGTAGTTCCACGACGGCCGCTGCGCGGGAGGCCGGTTGAGAAGCGGGTCTCCTTCAAACACCCAGTAGCCGAACTCGCCGCGCACGGCGAAGATCCGGCCGAAGAAGCCCTGGTCGCGCAGCTGCTGCAGCTTGAGGAGCCCCGGCAGCCAGAGCTTGTCCTGCACCACGCCGTGCTTCACGCGCGCCTTCTTCGCCGCGGCGTAGAGCTCCTTTGCCTCGGCGAGCGTCGTGGCGACCGGCTTTTCGCAGTACACGTGCTTGCCGGCCGCGATCGCGCGCTTGAGCAGGCGCGGCCGCAGCTTGGTGGATGCGGCGTCGAAGAATAATTCGTCCGGGCCGTTGAGCGCCGCATCAAGGTCCGTCGTCCAGCGCGCGACGCCGTGGCGCCGCGCCAGCGCTTCGACCTTGGCCGCGTTGCGGCCTACCAGCAGTGGATCGGGCATCAGCCGGGTGCCGTCCTTGAGCGCGACGCCGCCCTGTTTTCTGATTTCCAAAATCGAGCGGATCAGGTGCTGGTTCATGCCCATGCGGCCGGTGACGCCGTGCATGATGATGCCGAGGCGCCGCTCGCTCACTCGAGCGCCTCGATGATGCCGCGCAGGTAGCCGATGGCGCGCGCAGCCGCCGCCGGGCCGTCGGGCACGTAATCGAACGGCTCCACCGCGACGTCGCCCGCGTAGCGATGCCGGCGCAGCGCCGCGAACACGCCGGCGAAGCGCTGCTCGCCCTGTCCGGGGCCTTGCCGGTTGCGATCGTTCACCTGCACGTGGGCGATGACGTTTTGCGGCAGCCAGCGGTCGATGAGCGCGGGCAACGGCTCCTTCTCCATGCGGCCGGCAGCGCTGCAGTCGAGCATGCTGCGCACCGCGGGGCTGCCGATCTCGGCGACCAGCTGCGCGGCTTCCGCGAGCGTGTTGATGAGCGGCGTCTGCTCGCTCGACAGCGCTTCGATGCAGTAGACGACGCCGGCCTTTTGCGCATGCTCGGCGACGGCGGCGAAGCTGTCCTTCGCCCGCGCGAGCGCCGCCGCGCGCGTCTCGCCCGGATCGACGCGCCGCTGATGCGGCGAGCCGTGCACCAGGTAGCGGCCGCCGAGCTCGACGCACTGGTCGATCAGCGAGCGCATGACGTCGACGGTCTTGCGTCGCACTGTCTCGTCGCGCGTGCTGATGGACAGCCCCGCCGGCTTCACCAGCAGCCAGTGCAGCCCGGTGACGGCGATGCCGGCGTCCTCGGCCGCCGCGCGCGCCGCCGCGAGCTGCGCGGCGCCCAGCCGATGCGGCTCGTCGGAGAGCGTGTACGGCGCGATCTCGAGGCCGTCGTAGCCGAGCTTCGCCGCGTACTCGCACTGCCGCGGGAACGGCATCGGCGCGATCACTTCGTTGCAGAGCGCGATGCGCATCAGCGCCTCGCGGGGATCAGCGCTTGGATTGACCCCAGGTCTCTTGCCAGTCGCGGCCGAGGAAATCGGTGACGCGGCCGTCGGCCTGGAAGAACTTGTTCGGCGCCTGGAAGATCGCGAGGAACAGCCCGCCCTGCGGCCCGGCCCACGCCTCGTGGCGGCTGCCCGCAGGGCGCCAGACGAACTGGCCGGCGCGGCATTCGCCCTCGGGGCAGACGAGCGTTCCCTCGAGCACGTAGGTCTGCTCGATCTTCACGTGCTGGTGATCGGGCAGGTGCGCGCCCGGCGCCATGCGCATCAGCGCGGTGAAGAGACCGGTCTTCGGATCGACGAGCAGCACCTTCTGTTCGATGCCCGGATAGCGCGTCTTCTCCCATGGCAGTGCCTGCACATCGACGAAGCGCGAGGCGAGCTCGGCTGGAATGCGTTCTCTGGCGGTCATGGCTTGAGATGCTCCCCGACTTTGACGATCTTCATGGTGTTGGTGCCGCCGCTCTTCCCGATCGGCTCGCCGATGGTCAGCACGATGATGTCGCCCTCCTTCACCACGTTGTGCTGCACGAGGACCTTCTCTGCCTCGCGCAGCAGCTCCTCCCGGTCGTGGCCGACGTACTTGACCATGAGCGGGAAGACGTCGCGGAGGAGCGCGCAGCGGTAGCGCGTGCCGGTCTGCGAGGTGAGCGCATAGATCGGCACGCCAGCGTTCAGGCGGCTCATCCACAGCGCCGTGGACCCGGACTCGGTGAGCGAAGCGATGCACTTCACTTTGAGGTGATAGGCGGTGAAGAGCGCCGCCATGGCGATCGACTGGTCGACGCGCGTGAAGACGCGGTTGAGGAACTCCTGGTCGAGCGACAGCGGCTGCGTCTGCTCGGCCTCGCGGCAGATGCGATCCATCGCCTCGATCACCTCGACCGGATATTTGCCGCTCGCGGTCTCGGCCGAGAGCATCACCGCGTCGGTGCCGTCGAGCACCGCGTTCGCCACGTCTGACACCTCCGCGCGCGTCGGCACCGGGCTCGAGATCATCGACTCCATCATCTGCGTGGCAGTGATGGTGAGCTTGTTGTGCTCGCGCGCAAGGCGAATCATCTTTTTCTGCAGCGCCGGCACCGCAGCGTCGCCGACCTCGACCGCGAGGTCGCCGCGCGCCACCATGATGCCGTCGGAGCCGCGCATGATGTCGATGAGCGCGCTCTCGGCCACCGCCTCCGCGCGCTCGATCTTGGCGATGAGGAACGCCTTGCCGCCTGCAGCGCGCATCAGCTCCCGCGCCATGTACATGTCGGCGCCGGTCTTCGGGAAAGACACGGCCAGGTAGTCGGCCTGGATCTTCACTGCAGTCTTGATGTCCTCCATGTCCTTGGAGGTGAGCGCCGGCGCGGTGAGGCCGCCGCCCTGGCGGTTGATGCCCTTGTTGTTCGAGAGCACGCCGCCGTGGCGCACGCGCGTATGCACCTCGGTGCCGCGCACCTCGGTCACCTCGAGCACGATCTTGCCGTCGTCGAGGAGCAGCAGCGATCCCGCGTCGACGTCGCGCGGCAGCTCCTTGTAGTCGAGGCCGACGCGCTCGTGGCCGCCGATCTCGGCCGCCGCATCGAGCACGAAGTGCTGCCCCTTCTCGAGCGTGACGCTTCCTTCCTTGAACTTGCCGACGCGGATCTTGGGGCCCTGCAGGTCGCAGAGGATGGCCACCGTGCGGCCGGTCTTGGTCGCGAGCTCCTTGACGAGCGCCGCGCGGCGCTCGTGGTCGGCGGCAACGCCGTGCGAGAAATTGAGCCGCACCACGTCGACGCCCGCGCGGATCATGCGCTCGAGCACCGCCGGCTCGGAGGACGAGGGCCCGAGCGTGGCGACGATCTTGGTCGATCGCAGCATGGGCTACGAAGTGTAGCCGTTAGCCGGCGACATGGACGAGCAGCTCGCGCTCGCCGCCGCGGCGGCGATGCTCCCAGAGGTAAATGCCCTGCCAGGTGCCGAGACCGAGCTTGCCGTGCACGATCGGGATGGCAAGCGATGTGGCCGTCAGCGCCGCTTTTATGTGCGCGGGCATGTCGTCCGGCCCTTCGGTGTCGTGCTGGTAGAACGGATCGCCCTCGGGCACCAGCCGATTCAGCCAGCGCTCGAGATCGTGCTTCGCGGTTGGATCGGCGTTCTCCTGGATCACGAGGCTCGCGGAGGTGTGACGGATGAAGAGCGTGCACAAGCCCTCGTCGACGCCGGCCTGCCGCACGAGGGCAGCGACCTGCTGGGTGACGTCGTGCAAGCCCTGGGCGGGCGTGCGCACGCTGAGCTGCTTAACCATCGGCGCGCTCTTCGAGCGCGGCTACCGCGGGAAGTTTTTTCCCCTCGAGGAACTCCAGGAACGCGCCGCCGGCGGTCGAGATGTAGTCGATCTTGTCTTCCAGGCCGAATTTGTGGATTGCCGCCACGGTGTCGCCGCCGCCGGCGATCGAAAAGGCGTCCGATTCGGCGATCGCTCGGCCGATCGCCTGCGTGCCCTTGGCGAAGGCGTCGATCTCGAACATGCCGAGCGGCCCGTTCCACACGATCGTGCCGGCGCGCTTGAGCCGCTCGGCGAAGCGCGCCGCGGTCCGCGGCCCGATGTCGAGGATCATCTCGTCGGCGTCCACCGCTTCGGGCGGCTTGGTCGCGGTGCGCGCGCGCGCCGACGCTTCGGCGGCCACCACGACGTCTTCGGGCAAAGGCACCTCGGTTGCGGCGGCGATGCGCTTCGCCTCGGCGGCGAGATCGGGCTCGGCGAGCGAGTGGCCGATCGGCTTGCCGGCAGCAAGGAGAAAGGTGTTGGCGATGCCGCCGCCGACGATCAGGCTGTCGACTTTCTTCGCCAGCTCGCCGAGCACCGTGAGCTTGCTGGAGACCTTGGCACCGCCGACGATGGCGACGAGCGGCCGCGCGGGATTCGCCAGCGCTTTGCCGAGCGCGTCGAGCTCCGCCGCCATCAGCGGCCCGGCGCACGCCACCTTGGCGTAGCGTGCGACGCCGTGCGTCGTGGCTTCGGCGCGGTGCGCGGTACCGAACGCGTCGTTCACATACACGTCGCAGAGCGCAGCGATTTTCCTGGCGAGCGCCGGATCGTCCTTCTTCTCGCCTTTGTTGACCCGGCAGTTCTCGAGCAGCACCACCTGCCCTGGCCGCACGTCGACGCCGTCCACCCAGTCGCGCAGGAGCGGCACCTCGCGCCCGAGCAACTCCGAGAGGCGCTTGGCAACCGGCGCGAGCGAGTCCTCGGGCTTGAGCTCGCCCTCCGTGGGGCGGCCGAGGTGCGACGTGACCATTACCGCGGCGCCTTGCGCGAGCGCGCGCTTGATTCCGGGCACCGAGGCGCGGATGCGCGTGTCGTCGGTGATCCGCCCGTCCTCGACCGGCACGTTGAGATCCGCGCGGATGAATACCCGCTTGCCGCGCAGGTCCACGTCGGACATGCGCTTGAACTTCATCGGCACTACTTCGCTAACGCGACGCCGACTTCGGCAAAGGCAACCGCTACGTCCAGCATGCGGTTAGAGAAGCCCCACTCGTTGTCGTACCACGAGTAGACCTTGACCAGCGTGCCATCGGACACCTTGGTGATGGTGGCGTCGAACACCGAGCTCGCCGGGTTGTGGTTGAAGTCCGAGGACACCAGCGGCTCCGTGCTGTATTCGAGGATGCCTTCGAGGTCGGTCTCGGCGGCCTGCTTCACGGCGGCGTTCACTTCCTCGACGCTGGTCTTCTTCTTCGCCACGAAGGTCAGGTCGACGAGCGAGACGTTGATGGTCGGCACGCGGATCGAGAAGCCATCGAGCTTGCCGTTCAGGTGCGGCAGCACCAGGCCGACTGCCGCGGCGGCGCCGGTCTTGGTCGGGATCTGGTTGTGCGTGGCCGAGCGCGCGCGGCGCAGGTCCTTGTGGTAGACGTCGGTCAGCACCTGGTCGTTGGTGTACGAATGGATGGTGGTCATCAGGCCCGACACCACGCCGATGCGGTCGTCGAGCGCTTTCACCAGCGGCGCCAGGCAATTGGTGGTGCACGACGCGTTCGAGATCACCGTGTCCGATTCTTTGAGCGCCTTGTGGTTGACGCCGAACACCACCGTGCGGTCGACGTCCTTCTCGCCCGGCGCCGAGATGATCACCTTGCGCGCGCCGGCCTGGAGGTGCGCGCTCGCCTTCGCCTTGCTGGTGAAGAGACCGGTGCATTCCAGGACGAGGTCGACGCCAAGCTGCCGCCACGGCAGCCTCGCCGGGTCGCGCTCCGCGACGACGCGGAGGCGATCGTTGTTCACCACCAGGCTGTCGCCATCGACCCGCACGCTGCCGGGAAACTTGCCGTGCGCAGTGTCGTACTTCAGCAGATGGGCGTTGGTCGCGGCATCGCCGAGGTCGTTGATCGCGACGAACTGCAGGCCGTGCTGCTTGCTGCTTTCGTAATGGGCGCGCAGCACCATGCGGCCGATGCGCCCGAAGCCGTTGATCGCAACTTTGATGGTCATTTGACGATGCTCCTGACTGCTTCGGCCACCTTCGCCGGGGTGAAGCCGAAATGCTTGAACAGGTCCGCCGCCGGCGCCGATTCGCCGTAGCGGTCGATGCCGACCACGGCGCCTTCCAGGCCGACGTACTTGCGCCAATAGTCGCTGACGCCCGCTTCCACTGCTACCTTGGGCAGCGTGCCGAGCACGGCGTTCCGGTAGCCCGCGTCCTGGCGGTCGAAAACGCTGCTCGACGGCATGGAGACCACCCGGGCAGCGATGCCCTCGCCCGCCAGCAGTTTTTGCGCCTCGAGCGCTACCGCGACCTCCGAGCCGGTGGCGATGATCGTCGCCCGGGCGCCCGGTGCGTCGGCCAGCACGTAGCCGCCGCGGTCGATGCCGGCAAGGTCGCTGCGCTTGCAGAACGGCACGTTCTGGCGGGTGAGCAGCAGCGCCGTGGGCCCGTTCTTACGCTCCACGGCCGCCCGCCAGGCGGCCGCCGTTTCGACCGTGTCGGCGGGACGCCAGACGTCCAGGTTGGGCATGTAGCGCAGGCTCGCGGCATGCTCGATCGGCTGGTGCGTCGGCCCGTC
>Ga0075425_100007112_pt1 | contig 11804 bp, 10 predicted proteins | sample SoiMethybrSBSTD4_FD_75300 | JGI IMG/M metagenome (GOLD analysis project Ga0075425, IMG submission 75300) | Bulk soil microbial communities from a Populus tree surrounding site in Tennessee, USA - Soil MetaG P. TD hybrid SBSTD4 | ecosystem: Environmental > Terrestrial > Soil > Tree plantation...
ATTCCCGCGCTCCGGTTCGCATTCGAGGTGACGCCGGGCCCGGCACGCGCGATCCCGCCGCTTTCCGGCGCTACGAGATAAATCACTCCGGGTTGCGGGTCGTTCGCGACACAGCAGAGAGCGCACGCACTCGCCGCTCGCGATTCGCATTTCGTCTAACATCAGAGCGCTTGCGTCGTATCTCGCTCACAACGTGGATCCTGATCGCCATCGTCGTCGGCGGGGCGTTCGGCTATTTCTTTCCCGCCGCCGCCACCGAGCTGCGCATCCTCAGCACCATCTTCATCCGCCTGATTCGCACGATCGTCGCGCCGCTGCTCTTCGCCACGCTCGTCGTCGGCATCGCGTCGCACAGCGATCTGAAGGCGGTCGGCCGCATGGGCGTCAAGGCGATCGTGTACTTCGAGATCGTGACGACGCTGGCGCTGCTCATCGGGTGGGCGGCGATCACCATCAGCCGCGCGGGTGTGGGCATCACCCTTCCGCCGCCGGAGCCTGGCGTGCAGACCGCGGCGCCCGCCGCACAGTCATGGCAGGACATCGTGCTGCACATCTTTCCGGAGAACATCGCGAAATCGGTCGCCGATGGGGAAGTGCTGCAGGTGGTGGTCTTCAGCATCATCTTCGGCGCGGCGCTTGCGCTCGTGCCGGAGACGAGACGGCGTCCGCTGCTCGCGTTCGCCGAGTCGCTGGCAGAAACGATGTTCAAGTTCACGAACATCGTGATGCTGTTCGCGCCAATCGGCGTCGGCGCAGCCATCGCCTATACCGTCGGCCACCTCGGCATCGGCGTCCTCGTCAACCTGATCAAACTCCTGCTGACGATGTACGCCGCGGTCGCGGTGTTCGTCGTGGCCGTTCTGCTGCCGGTGGCGCTCATCGCGCGCGTCCCGATTCGACGATTCATCGCCGCTGCCGCAGAACCGACGTCAATCGCGTTTGCGACCGCCAGCTCGGAAGCCGCGCTGCCGCGCGCCATGGAGAACATGGAGGCGTTCGGCGTGCCCCGGCGCGTCGTGGCGTTCGTGATTCCGACCGGCTATTCGTTCAATCTCGACGGCTCGACGCTGTATCTGTCGCTCGCCGCGATCTTTGTCGCGCAGGCGGCGGGCATCGAGATGCCGCTCGGACAGCAATTCCTCCTGCTGTTGACGCTGATGCTCACGAGCAAGGGCGTGGCCGGCGTCCCACGCGCCGCGCTCGTCATTCTGCTCGGCACGGTGAGCAGCTTCAACCTGCCGGCCGAACCGGTGTTCATCATTCTCGGCATCGACGCATTGATGGACATGGCGCGCACGGCGACGAACGTGCTCGGCAACTGCCTGGCTACTGTTGTCATTGCACGCTGGGAAGGTATTCAGCTCCAAGATGCCCGCTCGCGAATGTCGTAGGGTTTTTGAGATTTAGTCGGGCCGGACGAATCCAAGCCCCGAACCTGAACCTTTGGAGCTTGGATCTTGGAGCTTATTCCAATCTCTTCGCGATCCACACCTTCTTGCACTCGAGGCACGCATACCAGGCACGGCGGTGGCTGCAGAACTCGAAGCTGGTCACTCCACCGTGATTGCAGTACGGGCAATGTGTATTCGGCCACACGCGGTTGGTACCGGCCTGCAGTTCGTCGGATCGATCGACGAGATGGGTCGCCCTGAGCTGTTGATGCCGCGACTGGCTGCGCAACATCTCGCTGCGCGCGCGCAGTAGCCGGCCGATTCTCGCGAACAGCAGGTTGGGGGCAAACGGCTTCAGCAGTACACCGTTGCACCCGGCGGCGAGCGCGTCGGGGACCCGCTCCGCATCGCTCGTGGTCACCAGCACAGGCGTAGGCTGCGCAAGCTTCTTCGCTTCGCGGCAGATTTCGACGCCATCGCCACCTTGGAGATTCAATTCCGTGACGACGAGCGCGGGCGGATGCCTGTGCAGAAACTGCTTCGCCACATCCAAGGATGTGGTGGTCGCGACACGATAGTTGCTACGTAGAGCGGCCGCATAGCTGCTCGCCTCAGACGAGGCGTCGACGAGAAGCAGGTCCGCAGGCTGCGTCGGTGAAATTGAAGTAGGAAGCGCGGTTGGCGAGGAAAAGGCCATGGACGAAAGCTCCCTGAAAATCAGTTCAAGTTTGGAAATTATATGCGGTCGAGGCCGGGGGGGGGGGAATGCCTTTGCCAAAAAAAATCAGCGCAGGGTTTCTCTCCGATTCTTGAGCTTATCGCCGTGTGCTTCGAGTTCTTTGATTTTGGCGCGCAAGTGCTCGATGTGCTGCCGGTGTTCCTCTTTGGTCCCACCTGCGGCGTGCAGCCGTTTGTGCTCTCGTCGAAGCGCGGCCATTTGCTGCTTCAACGCCTTGTGTTCGGCACGAAGGGCGGCGTAACCGTCCGATTCATCCCGTGACGGCCGAGTACCCACGTCTTGCTGGAAAGCAATCATGGGACCGTGCAGCCTTCCACAGCGCAAGACCTGCCGGGGTCAGGCGCCTGAGGATGCGCAGTACCTGCATGAGGCGCCTGAATCGTGCGGCCTGTCGATGGGTCCACTGGAAGCCGTAATCGGCGCGAACTGATTCTGGCAGTTGACCTGCCGCTAGCAGTGAGAGCATCGGCGCAACGATTCGCCTGCCGATCATGTTTCCGAAGGGGCACAGCAGCCCCCCGGCAAGCGACCGTGCGTCCTCCGCCACCCCGATACGGCCGGATGCATACATGCCGCGCAGATATTCGTCGATTGCGGCCCACGACAGCGGCACGGTGTCGGCACGCGCACCGAGCTCGATGACAACGGCGGCGCTTTCCAAGCAATACCGATCGCGCGCTGCTGGCGGCAGCGGCTCGACGAGCCGATCGTAGGCAAGGACTATCGATTCGATCAGCGTCGCGTGCACCCAGATCAACAGATCGGAATCCTCGGCCGAGTACGTCGTACCCGCCGGGAACGCGCCTCGCGCCTGGCGCAGCCTACCGTGCACGCGCCGATGAATCGAACGGATTGCCTCGATGGCGCGTTGATGTTCGTCGGGCGTACCGAAGGAGATCGCCAGCATTGCGCCGACCGTCTCGCGCAGCCGGGAGAACGCAGCCCGCGTGCTCCCGCGAAACGTGCTGTGCTCGGCGACACTCGCCGCGATCAGCGGATGCGCCAGCTGCAGCAGGATCGCGCGCATCCAGGCGAGTAGAAGAATCCGCTCGCCGTTAATCCGGCGCGACAGGTCCGAGGCGGGAGGTTTCAATGCAGCACCGGCTCGGCGCTGGAAATTTCCTGCATGAGCATGATGATGCCTTTGCCGTGATCGCCGCCGGCGATGCTTACGCATTCCACGCGCAGACGTACGCGGCGTCCACGGCGGTTGATGGCATTCACCTCCGCCCTGAAGTGCTGATCTCCCTCCCGCAGCAGTGCGGCCAGGGGCTGTTTCAGCTGTTCGACGGGCAGCCCGATATCCAGACCGAAAAAGTGCTTCCGCTGCACTTCGTCCGCGCGCAGTCCCCACAGGTCCGCGGCGACGTCGTTCCAGACCTCCACCTGCAGGTCTCCATCGAGGACGATAACCGCCAGCGGTACGTTCCGGAGAATGCCGGACAGGTACACATTGCTGCGTGACAGGTCGATGCCGCGCTGGCGCAGCTCCTCATTGACCGTCTCGAGCTCCTCGTTGGTCGACTGCAGCTCCTCGTTCAGCGTTTCGAGCTCCTCGTTGCTCGACTGCAGCTCCTCGTTGGTGGTCTCCAGCTCCTCGACGGTTGACTGCAGTTCCTCGTTCGTCGTCTCCAGCTCCTCGTTGGTGGACTGCAGCTCCTCGTACGCCGTCTCGAGCTCCTGTCGCGAGTGCTGCAGATCCTCCTGCAGTTCGTGCTGGCGCGTGATGTCGACGAACACGATCTTCGATCCAAGTGCGCCTTCGGCCGTGTCCGTGATGGGCGTGACCTGCACGTTGAAATAGCGCGAATCGCCGGCGGCGTTCGGCCACGCCACATCGCGCAGCATGACGATGTGACGCCGGGTGTGCGCCTCGTCGATGCACGAGCGCAGGTCCACCGGCCGGTAGGACAACTCCAGGTCCTGCAGGAGGCGCCCCACATCACGCGCCGTCAGTCCGAACAACTCGCGGCCGCGCGCATTGACCATCAACAACTGGCCGTTCATGTCCACGACGAGCTGCGCGGTCGGGTCCTGCTCGAACGATATCTCACGCAGCCGCAACGACTGCGGGGTGGCGAGCGTGCGGTCGTCGCGACTCTCGGCGCCGATCATCAACCGCTGCCAGCGACGCTCAGCAGGCAGCTTCGTGAAGACTCGCTGCTTGAGCTCGGTCGGCGCGAACATGTCGGAAAAATTGACCAGCATCTCCGCCTTGCCGAGCACGAGAATGCCGCTGTCGCGCAGCGCGTAATGAAACCGCTCCACGATCGTCGACTGCGCTTCCCGATGGAAGTACATGAGCGTGTTCCGGCACAGCAGCAGATCCACGCGCGAGATCGGCGCGTCGGCGAGCAGGTCGTGCCGCCCGAAGATGATCGAACGGCGCAGCTCTTTCGTGAACAGCCAGCGATTGCCGACGTGATCGAAATAGCGGCTGCGAATCTCCGGCGGTAGGTGCTCGACGTCGCCGTCACTGTAACTGGCCGTCCGCGCGGCGGTCAGCTCTTCCTCGTCGACGTCGGTTGCGTAGATCTTGACGCGCTCGCGGAACGCCTCGCGTCCCAGCACCTCGGCGAACAGAATCGCCACCGAACACGGCTCCTCGCCCGACGCGCATCCTGCGCTCCAGATGCGGATGTCTCCGCCGGCGGACTGGTCCACGATTTTCGGTACGATGTCCGCGCGCAGGTATTCGAACGCGTCGGGGTCACGAAAAAACGACGTCACGTTGATCAGGATCGCGTTGAACAGCTGCGTGAACTCGTCGGGGTGAACCTGCAGATGGTCCAGATATGCCGCGTACGAGTCGACGCCCAGCGCGCTCATCCGCTTGGCGATGCGTCGCGCCAGCGTCGAGCGCTTGTAGGCGGTGAAATCGAAGCCGCGTGTCTCCTTCAAATGCGTGAGCAGACGCTCCAGGTCCTCCATCGAAGGCTGCAAGTCCTCGTGCATGATTACGTCGTTTGCAAACGGATTAGACTAGCACGATGATTCGCGCTGCTACGACGAACGTCGTTGCGCGTCCTGCACTCGCTAGGAGATGACGTGGGCGAAATTGACGTCATTGCGATCGGTGCCTCGGCCGGCGGAGTTGGGTCGCTGCAGCGCGTGGTCGAGCACATCCCCGCGGATTTTCCGGCTGCCATTCTGATCGCGTTGCACCTGCCCGATGGCATCCGCAGCATGCTGCCTGAAATCCTCACGCGTGCCGGAAATTTGCCGGCAACTCACGCCGTCGACGGCGAAGTGGTGCGCGGCGGACACGTCTACGTCGCGCCGGCGGGATTCCACCTCATGGTCAACCGAGGCCAACTCGTCGTTCATCGCGGGGCGCGGGAGCATGGCGTTCGACCGGCCATCGATCCATTGTTTCGCAGCGTTGCCATCGCGTATGGACCGCGCGCCGTCGGCGTCGTGCTCAGCGGTCTGCTCGACGATGGCACGGTAGGCCTGCGCGAAATCAAGCGCGCCGGCGGCCTCGCCGTGGTGCAGGATCCGCGCGATACAGAATGGCCGTCGATGCCGCGCAGCGCCCTGGCGCATGTGGATGTCGATTACAGCGTACCTGCCGCCCAGATCGGGCCGTTGCTCCAACAAATCGTCATGCCGCACGGAAGGAGTCCCATGGCCATCCCCAACGGCGACGACACACAGACCAAAGAGGAACTCAACGAGCTGACGATGCACCGCGACGAGCAGGAGCATCCGGGAGAGCCATCTCCGTACTCCTGTCCGGAATGCGGCGGAGTGCTGTGGGAAATCCGCGACGGCGAGCTGTTCCGATTCCGCTGCCGCGTCGGTCATGGGTATACGAGCGAAACCTTGACGACCGAACAGGCCGTCGCCGTCGAACACGCGCTATGGAGCGCGCTGCGCGCGCTCGAGGAGCAGGCGGCGGTGCGGGAACGAATGGCAGATCGCGCGCGCCGACAGGGCAGGACCGCGTCCGCTGATCGCTATCAGCGGCGCGCGCTCGAACTGGCTCGGCAAGCCCAACAGGTGCGCAGCTTGGTACTGACAGGGCTCGGAGCGGCGGAGGAAGTCGAGGAGCCGGCGTCCGAGGAGCGCTAGCGCGCCGCCGTCAGCCAGGTGCCGAGTGAATCGGCCGATTGAGATCTGATCGCCGAATGGCGGCTGCAGACGTCACGCAGGTGCTGCGAGTTCCTGGGATCCGCGAAATGCGCCGACGAATAGCCGCAGAGCAGCGTGAAGCCGTACTCGTGCTGCAGGTGGTTCCAATAGTCCTCGAGCGCGCAGGCCTGTTCGAAATTCCCTTCCTCGGCAAAGAGTTCGACGATCTCGCCGTATATCCGCAGATGGCCGCGTGCCGATGACATCTCCGCAATCATGCCGTCGAGCGTTTCTTCGAGGCGCGCCGGATCGAGGACGCCGCGGCGCATCATCCGGTGACGCACCTTGCGTGCATCCAGCGAGACGATACGTTCCGCCGGGTCGTCCACGTTGACGCCACGCCGTTCGAGATACGCACGGATCAACTGCCAGTGCGAGGCGCGCGCGACAATCAGCGCCTGGTCGTGCTGCGCCCGTCCTTCGATGACGAAATGCGAGACTGCATCGGCGAGCGAGCGGGGGGCGTCGAACAACTGCACGATGTGCGGGGGGATCGAGGAGTTAATCGAAGAGCCGTGCGCACCGGAGGATTTGGAAGCCACAGTACCTTTGGAAGCCACAGGGAACAAGAAAGGATGCCCGCCACAGGCGTCCTCTGTTGCGAGGATAGTCATCGTAGATCCGATGCGCAAGCTGAGCCATCCTCGGGCCGTGCAGCGGCGTGCCGATATCGCGCAGATATAATGACGCGCCGTGAAGCACGACTGGACCCGCGAGGAAATCCGCGACATTTACCGCACGCCGTTCGTCGATCTCCTGTTTCAGGCACAGCTCGTCCATCGCCGCTATCACGTTCCGAACGAGGTGCAGGGGTCGGTGCTGCTCAATATCAAGAGCGGCGGCTGCCCCGAAGATTGCGCCTATTGCCCGCAGTCGGCCCATTACAAGACCGGGGTGGCGAGGACCGAGCTGGTGAGCGTCGAGGCAGCGCTCGCCGCGGCCCGTGCGGCGCGCGAGCAGGGCGCGAGCCGTTTCTGCATGGGCGCGGCGTGGCGCGACGTGCCGCGCGGACCGCAGTTCGATCGCGTGCTGGAGATGGTGCGCGGCGTCCGCGCGCTCGGCATGGAGGCATGCTGCACGCTCGGCATGCTCGAGCAGGACCAGGCCGACGCGCTGGCCGGCGCGGGACTCACGGCGTACAACCATAACCTCGACACCTCGCCCGACTTTTACGGACAAATCATCACGACCCGCACCTACGAAGATCGGCTCGCCACCGTCGCGCGCGTGCGCGCGGCCGGAATAACCGTCTGTTGCGGCGGCATCATCGGCATGGGCGAGAGCGTCGAGGCGCGGCTCGGCCTGCTGCAGCAGCTGTCGGCGCTGGATCCGCACCCCGAGAGCGTCCCGATCAACCTGCTCGTTGCGGTCGAAGGGACGCCGCTCGCCGATCGTCCGACGGAAGATCCACTGGAGCTCGTACGGCTGATCGCCACCGCCCGCATTCTGATGCCGCGCTCCTACGTCCGTCTCAGCGCCGGGCGCCTGTCGCTGTCGGAAGAAGCGCAGGCGCTTTGCTTCCTCGCCGGCGCGAATTCGGTGTTCCTCGGGGACCGCCTGTTGACGACGCCGAATCCGACGGCGGACGTCGATCGGGCGCTCTTCGACAAGCTCGGGATACGCCTGCAGGCGGCCTATGAACCGGCGGCTGGCTGACCGCGTTCAGACGCGGCTTGCCAGCATCGATTCCAGCGGCACGCGGCGAACGCTGCGTGCGCCGTCAGGCATCGATCTTTCGTCCAACGACTATCTCGGCTTGGCGAACCATCCGCGCATCAAACAGGCGTTTGTTGATGCGATCGCGCGAGCAGGGGTCGGCAGCACGGGATCGCGGCTGCTGCGCGGCCATCGCGACAGCTTTGCCGCCATCGAGGATCGCTTCGCCAGATTCAAGGGTACGGAGCGCGCGCTGTATTTCTCGAGCGGTTACCTTGCAAATCTCGCCGTGATGACGACGTTCGCCGAGTCAGGCGACGTTACCGTCTCGGACGAGCGGAATCACGCGAGCGTCATCGACGGCATCCGTCTGTCGCCGGCGCGACGCGAGATCGTTCCGCACAACGATATTGACGCGGTGCGGCGGGCGGTCGGGCCTGGTGGGGCGAGTGGGGAAACATTCGTCGTCGTCGAGTCGCTGTTCTCCATGGATGGCGACGAAGCGCCGCTCGCTGATCTCGCCGCCGTTTGCAGGGAGACTGGCGCGCACTTGATCGTCGACGAGGCGCATGCGGTCGGCGTCTACGGCGCGCATGGGTCCGGTCTCGTCGAGCATCGCGGCATCGAGGAGGACGTGTTCCTCTCCATCAACACGGCGGGGAAGGCGCTCGGCGTCAGCGGCGCGTTCGTGTGCGGACCGGCGTGCGCGATTGACTATCTCGTTCAGCGCGCGCGGCCGTTCATCTTCTCGACAGCGCCGCCACCGGCGCTGGCCGCCGCGCTCGAGGCGAGCCTCGACATCCTCGACGCGGAACCGCAGCGCCGTGCGGTGTTGCTGGCACAGGCCGAGCGGCTGCGCGTCCGCCTGCTCGCGTCGCGCATTCCCGTCGGTCCGGGCGCGTCGCACATCGTGCCGGTTCTCATCGGAGAGAATGACGCGGCCGTGATGGTTGCGGAGGCGCTGCAGGCTGACGGTTTTGACGTGCGCGCGATTCGTCCGCCGACCGTGCCTGACGGGACGGCGCGGCTGCGTCTCTCCGTGAACGTCAACCTCACCGACGAGATCATCGAGCGGTTCGTCACATCGCTGTCGGCCGCCATGCCCCGCTCATGCTCCGCGGTCTCTTTGTAACCGGGACCGACACCAACGTCGGAAAGACTGTCGTCTCCGCGGCGCTGATGGCGCGCTATCGCGGTGAAGCGCCGCTGCGCTACTGGAAGCCGATTCAGACCGGCATCGGCGATCCGGGATCCGGGATCCGGAGCGATGACGACACCGCCGAGGTCGCACGCTTGTCGAGTGCGACCGACGCGGAGATCGTCAATCGCGGCGTTCGCCTGCGCGATCCGGTCTCGCCTCACCTCGCAGCACAGCGCGCGGGCACGCGGATTACTGTGCAATCGGTCATTGATACGTTGCACGGCATCAATGGCAGCGGATCCCGGATCCCGGATCCCCGATCCCGACACGCATGGATCATCGAAGGCGCCGGCGGCGTGCTCGTGCCGATCAACGAACGCGAGACGATGGCGGATTTGATTGGCGCGCTCGATTTGCCCGTTGTGGTCGCCGCCAGGTCCAGTCTCGGCACGATCAACCACACACTGATGACGATCGAGGTGCTGCGCCGCCGCATGCTGCGCGTCGCCGGCGTCGTCATGGTCGGTGAGCCGAACGATGAAAACCGGCTGGCCATCGAGAAGTATGGTGCGGCCGAGGTAATCGGACAGATGCCGCGCTTCGATCCGCTCACGCCCCAGGCCATCGAGCAGTGGGCGCACGCGGAGCTCGATCGTCAGGGCGTGCTGTTCGTGGCGGGATTACGATGAAGCCGGATCCGGGATCCCGGTCCCTCATCTCCCGCGACCGCGCGTACGTCTGGCACCCCTACACGCAGATGCAGACCGCGCCGCCGCCGCTGCCGATCGTCCGCGGCGAAGGCGTCTATCTCTATACAGACGACGGCCGGCGCATTCTCGACGGCATCTCGTCGTGGTGGGTGAACATCCACGGCCATTCGCATCCGGCGCTGAACGCGGCGCTGGCCACTCAGGCCTCGCGCCTCGAGCACGTGATGTTTGCCGGCTGCACGCATCCGCCGGCAGTCGATCTCGCCGCGCGGCTCGTGTCGATTGTTCCAGAGGGCCTGCACCGCGTCTTCTATTCGGATAACGGGTCGACCGCCGTCGAAGTCGCGGTGAAGCTGGCAGCGCAGTACTGGATCAACAGAGGCCAGCCGCAGCGCCGTGCGATCGTAACGCTGCAGCACGCATATCACGGCGACACGGTCGGCGCGATGTCGGTCAGCGCGGATTCGATCTTCACGCGTGCGTTCACCTCGTTGTTGTTTCCCGTGACACGCGTGCACGGCGCGGATCTGGAGCAGACGCTCGCCGTCCTCGGCGACACCGCCGCCGCCGTCATCATCGAGCCGATGCTGCAGGGCGCGGGCGGCATGATCATGTGGCCGGCGCAATTCGTGGCCGGTGTCCGACAGCTCTGCGATCGCTTCGGCGTGCTGATGATTGCCGACGAAGTGCTGACCGGATTCGGCCGCACCGGGCGGATGTTCGCGTGCGAGCACGCGAACGTGACGCCAGACGTCATCTGTCTCTCCAAGGCGTTGACGGGAGGATATCTTCCGCTCGGCGCGACGCTCACGACCGACGCCGTGTATGAGGCGTTCCTGAGCGACGATCGCAGCCGCACCTTTTTCCACGGGCACTCATTCACGGCCAATCCGCTTGCGTGCGCGGTCGCGCTGGCCAGCCTCGATCTGTTCGAGACCGACCGCACGCTCGATCGCGTGAAGCGGTTGGAGGCGCAGCTCCAATCCGGCCTCGCGCCGCTGCGCCAGCTGCCGATCGTCGCCGACGTGCGCGTGTTAGGCGGCGTCGGGGTCGTCGAGTTGGTGAATACCGGTGGCTATCTGGACGAGATTGGTCCGCGCCTCGCCGCGATGTTCCTCGCGCGCGGTCTGCTGCTGCGCCCGCTCGGCAACGTCGTCTATTTCATGCCGCCGTATGTCATCACGGAGGAGGAGACGGCCTGGGCAATCAGTCAGATTGCCCAGGTCATCGCGGAGAGCGCCGCGATCAGAAGGTGAGTTGAGCGCTGAACTTGATCAGCCGCCCGCCCATGATCTGAATCGGGTTCCGCCACTGGTTGGCGGGGCCAGGACGGTAGGTGGCCTGTTCGTTCTGGGCCGTGCTCGCATTGAGGATGTTGTAGATATCGAAATTCCCCTGCAGCTTCCGGCTCCTGCTGAGCGCGAAGTTCCTCGTCAGCCGTAGATCCACCTGTTGAATCCGATCGCCATACAGTGAGAACGGCGGAATCAGATCAACGGTGTACGTCTGATTGCAGGTCGCGGCCGTCTGGCTGGGGCACGACGCAAGGTGCCGGCCCAGTGACGGGAAGATGTCCGCGTCTGGCACGACGTAGCTGGCCCTAATCGGGACACCCGGAATGTTCTGATAGATCGAGCTGGCCTGGAAATCCCACGGCAGGGCATAGACAACATTGAACTTGACCTGCGTGGAAGACCCCCACGGACGGCTGACGTTACAGAAGCCGGGCCGGAGATCTACTGGTGACAGGTTCAGGGCTGCACCCGCTGGCGATCCGGCGGTCGCGGTTGCCGGCGAATCGATCTTCAGATTGCAGTTGTCGGTGACCGTGCGGCCGGTGGACATGCCTCCCTGGAACTGTGCCTTTCCAAACCGCGCGTTGGTCGTGACATCGATGCCGTCGAACACCTCGGTCATGTCGCCATAGTGCGACGCCTGCGTGCGCAGGTAGTCGATCTGGCCGAACTTCGCCGGCTTGACGTCATAGTTGCCGCAGAACTGCTTGCCGCTGGCGCTGCCGAGCCGCGGGTCTG
>Ga0075425_100007113_pt1 | contig 11804 bp, 8 predicted proteins | sample SoiMethybrSBSTD4_FD_75300 | JGI IMG/M metagenome (GOLD analysis project Ga0075425, IMG submission 75300) | Bulk soil microbial communities from a Populus tree surrounding site in Tennessee, USA - Soil MetaG P. TD hybrid SBSTD4 | ecosystem: Environmental > Terrestrial > Soil > Tree plantation...
CGCGTAGTCGTCGTGCGCGAAGCCGAAGGCTGCACCGCGTCGCCCTTTCGGCGGGTAGTGCGTTGCCTCGGCAATGGCCCGCGCCTCTTGGATTGAATCGACCATCGGAACCATCACCCCGTGCGCGCCGACGTCCAGGGCGCGGGCTAGAAAGTGGTACTCGCCGCGCGGGACGCGCACCATCGGCACGACACCGAGACCGCGGCAAAACGCACACTGGGCCTTCAGTTGCTCGATCGAGCAGCCGGCATGCTCCATGTCGTAGATGATGAACTCGCAGCCGGCGAGCTTCAGCAACTGCCCAATGCCGGGTGTGAAAAACTCGAACACCATCGAGCCCAGCAGCGTGTCGCCGCTCATGGCTCTCTCGCGCAGCGACCGACTTGCCATTTCGACCCTCCCTCACTCAACCGACCACGCGGGGGCGCAGCTCTCTTGCTGTCGATTGGCGCTGCGGAGCCCCGATCAGTGCGCACCCAGGAACGTCAGAGCGTGGGGTGCCGCGAGCCCGATCAAACTGAAGAAGAGCCCAATTACTCCGAGCCCCATCGCACCCCAGAGGAGATAGACGACCCCCGTAATGAGGTAGGAGGAGGCGAGCACGATGGCGATTTGGAATGCAGCGGAGCCAAACTCGAAGTTGTGGTACTTGGCCATGGCGTGGTCGCGCTTTGCCTCCGCCTCGAGCGCCCGCGCCATCAATTCCTTGCGGCCCTCGCCCTTGTTGTTGGGCTTGGGTTCACTTTCATAGCGCGCGGCCCGATCCCTCCACCCCTTCACCTGGTTCGCGAGCAGGTCCTTCACCGCTGCATCCTTCGCCAGCTGGACATCGACTTCCATCTGTTCGGCTGCGGTTTCCATGGTGGTCTTGCGGATGGTCTTGGCCTGATAGAATGCCCACAGATTGGACGCCTCAACGTTGAAACTCAGCGCTTGCGTTTGGGCGCTCTTGCCAAGCGTCTCGGCGATCGCAAGGCAAAGCGCCAGTACGGAGATGAGGATGGCGATCCTCTTGTTCTCTCCCTCCATAACTCCGTGGCCATGACCGTGCGCCATTCCCTCTCCTCCCCAAGCCGTCAGATTTTCACATTGCCCCGGTGCTGAGCGTATCAGCCGGGATCGGCGCGACAGCGATCCTTGCGCGGTAAATCTGTTGGCGGCGGTAAATTTCTCACACCTCTCACGCGTCCACGGGATGCTCGAAGGATGGAGATGCTCGGGCTCGATTGGGTGCGTTCAGCCTTTGAGCAGCCGAGCGGCGTGAGGTGCAAAATAGCTAAGAACCCCGTCGGCGCCGGCCCGCTTGAATGCAATGAGGCTCTCCAGCATCACTTTATCGCCCTCGAGCCAGCCATTGGCCGCAGCCGCCATCAGCATCGAATATTCGCCGGACACCTGGTAGGCGAACGTCGGCACGCCGAATCGATCCTTCACGCGCCGCACGATGTCGAGGTAGGGCATGCCCGGCTTTACCATCACCATGTCGGCGCCTTCGGCAATGTCGAGCTCCACCTCGCGCAGCGCCTCGTCGGTGTTGGCGGGGTCCATCTGGTAGGTGCGCTTGTCACCCGAGAGCACCGTTGAGGAGCCGACTGCATCGCGGAAGGGACCGTAGAACGCCGAAGCGTACTTGGCGGCGTAGGCCATGATCTGGACGTTCTGGTGGCCCGCATCCTCCAGGGCCTTCCTGATGACGCCGACGCGTCCGTCCATCATGTCGGATGGCGCGATGATGTCGCAGCCCGCCTGCGCCTGTACCAGCGTCTGGCGCACCAGCGCCTCGAGCGTCTCGTCGTTACGGATCTCGCCGTCCCGCATCAGCCCGTCGTGGCCGTGGCTGGTATAGGGGTCGAGCGCCACGTCGAGCAGCACGCCGATGTCGAGACCGGCCTTGCGCACGGCTCGGGTGGCCTGGCAGACGAGGTTGTCCGGGTTGAAGGCCTCCGCACCATCCTCGCTGCGCAGCTTGGTGTCCGTATAGGGAAAGAGGGCGATCGCCGGGATGCCGAGCGCCACCGCCTCCTCGGCCGCCTCGGCCACGAGATCGACGCTGAGACGATCGACCCCTGGCATGGACTGAACCGCAAGGCGCCGGCTGCGGCCCTCGGTAACGAAGATCGGCCAAATCAGGTCGGCCGGCGTGAGCATGTTCTCCGCCATCAGGCGGCGCGACCAAGCCGACTTGCGATTGCGGCGCATGCGCACGGAGGGGAAGCGCCCGGCCTCGCCCTGGGGCGGAGGCTCTTCGCGGGTGCGCCCCTCGGGTTCGCGGTGCTGTGGCACTGGCCTGGCGAGCGGCTTCATGGGCAACCTTGCGTCTTGCTCCAGCGATGGCCTCGAGGTCGCCATTGTGGGCAAGGGCGCGCCCAAAGCAAGGGGCGAAATAGCCACTCGGGCGTCGCCTGGGGTGCCGCCGGCCGGGCTTCACGTGGGGCCGCTGCCAGGAGGCCTCACTCGCAGATCTTGGTGTTCTTGATGCGCTCGGCCATGTCGAGGTGGAAATGATTGCGGTGGGCGTTGTTGGCCTCCGGCCCCAGCACGGTGTTGAACACCTTGCAGGCCGAGCGGTGGGCAGCGCGCAGGAAATCGGTCTTGCCCTCCGGCGCGGCTGGTTCCGTCGCTACCGGTTGTGGTTTGGGTCCGCCGAGGCGGTTCGGAGACATGAGGGAGAAGCCGGAGGAGTGCTCGCGACCTTGGCCTGGATCAAGGGTAATGCCCGGTATGGCGATCGCTACGCCGGGCTTGAGATCGAGCGGCATCATGCCGGCGGCGGTGGCGGGCGCGTTCTGGGGCTCTTTCTGTCCATCTCTTTGGCCCTCCAGCGCAAGACCGCCAGCAACGGGCGTAATGCGGGGTTGCTGGGAGCCTGGTGCGGGCGGTGCCTTGGGCTCGCCCGCAGCGGCCTGCGCCTTGGTGGCCGCGGCGACCTCGGCCGCGATCTGGCGTGCGGTTGGGCCCCAGTCGGCGATTACCAAGGCCGCGTGACCGCGCGCCGTCACAAACGAGCCGATATCGACCGCGTCCGCCTTACCGTGCTCGCTGACCCTGCCGTGTGCCCGCCCATAGGCGTTGCGACAGGAATAGGAGCTCATCGTCTCGATGCGTGCAATGGGCGCGCCCAGGTGCGTGCGGGCCAGCGGTTGCACGTCACGCTCCAGCCACCTCGCAAGCGCCGCAACCATATCGCAGGTCACCGTCGGCGGCGGGACGAGAGCGATCTGTGGGCTGCGGCCTACGCTCATCAAGCGCATGGGCGCGGGAGTGCCGCATTCAGTCCCCTCGCGCAAAGGTGGTCCGGCCACGGTCACCACGTCGAGACCCCTGAGCAGCACCGCGCAGCGCGCCAATGCCTGCTCCACCTCCTGAGATGACCAGGCGACCGGCTCGGCCGTCCCAGTTGGGCCGACAGCCGAGCCGCCACCTGCGCCCTGGTCAGACCCCGATGTGGCGGGGCCGGTGGTGCCGGTGCCGGGTTGAACGTTTTGCGCAAACGTCGCCGACGCGGCCAGCACGCAGAACGCTGCGGCCGCCGCCAAACCTTTACCGGTCATGGATGGTTCGCCCTCGTGCCCTAGCCGATCCGACTACCAACATCCCCCGCGAATCGAACTGCAGTTTCCATCTTACGCGACAATCATGTATAGCGCGAAAACGCAGTCGACGTGAGATTCTCTCGGTTGCGGATGGGATCGGGGAGAACCTGTGGAAGACGACAAGAGGCGCGGCGCGGCGCACCGTCATGGTCGGCCACCAACGCGGGCGGGGCGGTGACCAAAATGGGAGGCGACATTCTCATTGCCACGGATCGCGCCGCGGCACGCGTTACCTTGAATCGGCCGCAAGCGCTCAACGCCCTCACCACCCCGATGCGCACCGCTATGGCGAGCGCGTTCCCCCGGTGGGCGCGAGATCCCGAGATCTACGCGGTGATCATTGCATCGGCCAGCGCGCGCGCGTTTTGTGCCGGCGGTGACCTGCGGGAAATGACCGAATGGGGCAGAAACCGGCGCCCTGAGGCCGTCAAGTCCCTGGCAGAGGAATACGCGCTCAACTGGTTGCTCGAGTGCTTCACCAAGCCCACCATATCGTTGATCGATGGCGTGGTGATGGGCTCAGGCGTCGGCATTTCGCTCTACGGTACGCATCGCGTTGCCGGCGAGGGCTACCGCTTCGCCATGCCCGAGACGGGCATCGGCCTCTTTCCCGACGACGGGGTGAGCTGGGCCTTTGCGCGCATGCCCGACGCCATCGGCGTGTATCTGGCCCTCACCGGTCGCTCCATCGGGCGCGCCGACGCCTACCACCTAGGGTTGGCGACACACTGTATCTCCTCCGACCGCTTCGGCGAGATTTGCGCAGGCCTCGCCGACGCAGACGTTGTCGACACGCTCCTCGACGACCGGCACGAGGACCCGGGGGCTGGCGAGTTGGAGCCACTGCGGCCGGCCATCGCACGTTGCTTCGCGCCGGACACGGTGGAGGGCATTCTCGATGCGCTCAAGGCCGAGCGCGGTTTGGCGCAATCGTGGGCACAAGGCATCCTCAAGGACCTCTCCCGGTGTTCCCCGACCTCGCTCAAGATTGCCCACCGGCACGTTCGGATGGCGGGCGAGCTCGATCTGCGCGACACCCTCATCGGTGACTTCCGGCTCGCCCGGCGTTGTCTGGAAGGGCACGACCTCTATGAGGGAGTGCGCGCCGCACTCATTGACCGCGACCGCGCGCCTAAATGGCAGCCGCCGCGCCTGCAGGAGGTGAACGACGCCTTGGTGGACGCCTACTTCAGTCCCCTTGGCGCGGACGAGCTCGCGCTCCCGACGCGGGCGCGGATGCAGGCGTTCGCGTCCTGACGGGTCGCTAGCGGGTGGGATCGGTGGCGACCGGGCTTGCAGCTTGCATCCCGGCGGGGTGCCAAGCAGCAACGCTCTGGTCCGCGGCTGCGACCTCGGCCGGTTGCAGTTGCGCTGCGATTTGCTCGAGGCGGCGCACGGCCGCGGCGTCGCCGCTCTTGGCCGCCAGCGCAAACCAGATGTAGGCCTGCTTGAGATCCTTTGTCACGCCGCGACCGCTCTCGTGGAGGACGGCGAGGTTGAACTGGCTGTCGACCAGCCCCCGCTCTGCAGCCTGCGCAAACCAGCGGGCAGCTGCAGCGTAATCGGCCCGCTCGCCGACAGCGAGCAGTACACCCAAGTTGTGCATGGCGCGGACGTGGCCTTGCTCGGCGGCGCGGCCGTACCATACTTTTGCGCGCTCCCGATCGATGGCCACGCCGATGCCGCGCTCAAGGGCGAGCGCCAAACGAAATTGCGCCGCTGCTAGACCGCGGGCAGCTGCCCGCTCGTACCAAGCGACGGCCTGCCCTGGGTCTTGGGAAACGCCCATGCCCTCGGCGGAAAGCGCGGCGATCTCGAATTCGCCGTCGGCCTCGCCTGGGGCAGGGTTCAGCGTGAAGCGCGCGCTCCTCGCCAGGGCGTCCGTTCCCTCACCCGCAACCCCAGCCGATGCGGCGCCGGCCCGATCGCGCAGCGGCAACGTGAGAGGCGCGGCGGTGGACAGGGGCGAGGTCACCGTTCCCCTCTGCAGCCGCTGGAGGCGTGGCGTGGGCGGCGAACCGCCCTCTCCGGCATCCTCGCTCGCGGCATCGGGCAGGGGCTGACGTGGAGCGGGCTGCGGCAGCGGCGCCGTCTCAGGGTGGTCCTCGCTGGGCCCGGGCGAATATTGGGCGTTGCCTGCCCGGCTGCCCGGTTGTGGCACACTCTCTTGGCCTTGCGCCCCTGCCGCAGGCGGGCCTGCGAGCATCGAAGCGACCGCCATGAAGCCCGCGCCAAAAAGAAGCGCCATCACGACGCCGAGCAGCAAGTTCGCGCGATAGCTGCCCGCCAGTGCCCAGGTCCTGACCCGCCCTTGCCCGAGCGGCTCTTGCCCCAGCAGCGACCCTAGCCCCAGCAACCCTGACGACCCTTGCCCCGGCGACGTTGGCCCCAGCGACCCTGGCGGGCTCTCCTCGGTGGCGTGGTCCTCGGCGGGCGCTCGCGCGAGTTGGGCTTTGAGCTTGGCTCGCAACGCGGACGCGCGCAGCTCTTGGCGCGCCATCTCATTCTGCGGTATCCAATCGTCTGCCTCGGGTCGCGCCAGACCCATCGACGTCTCGCGCTGTTGCTGTCGATCGGCGGCGACGTAATCCGCCGCGTCGAGCGTTGGCGGCAAGGCCGGCTGCCCCAGCACCCGAGCTCCCTCTGCGTAGATCTCCGCTAGCCGATCGTGTTCGGCCTGGAGCCCATCGCAGTCTCGAGTCGCGCCCTCGGCGCACGCCGCTGGCTTGCCTTCCATCGCCTCTACCCGATCGACGATGCGGACGAGTGCGTCCTCGATGCTGTTGAGAACGCCGGCGCTGGCCTCATCGTTGCGACGTCGCTCGGCGACGTGGTCCCTGACGAGGGCCTCTAGGGTGTCGATGCGGTTCTCGCCCAACGCTGGCAATGATTGAACCACCTTACCCGCCGCGCGCTCGGCGGCGCTGTCAATGAGCTCTGCGACGGCGTCCTTGCTGAGCGAGCTCGGGCCCGCGCGCCCCTGCTCGCCACCTTCGATGGCGAGCGCCAGCTCGCGCAGCTGGGCGTCGATGGTGTCCAAGCGGTTGAGTTGTTGGCGGACCACCTCGACTTGGCCGGCAAACTCGACAAGATGCGCGTCGATCAGCTTTAGATCCCCGCGGCCGGCGGCGGGTGCCATGTCGCCAAGCGCGCCGTCAAGGCGTCGTTCGAACTGGTCGAGACGTCGATCGAGCGAGGCGAGCGCTGGAGCCGGGTTGGCATCGGCCAATGCGCGCTCGATGAGCGCGGCGATCTCGGCAAAGCGCGTCTCGAGCCAAGTCGCATCACGAAGGGGGAGCTCGGTCGCTGCAGGCGCAGCCGCTTGGCTCGGCCAGGGATGGGGGTTGCGTGTTGCCCGCTGAGCCACCGCCTCGGCGTTGACGGCTTCGTAGACGCGCATCAGCTCCTCGGCCGATCGGGTGTCCCACGGGTCACCCTCGGTGGGAAGCACCGTCGGCAATGGTGGCAGGTCGATGCCTTCCCCTGCTCTCCCCTTCTCTCTGCCAAGGGCACCGATGCGTTGCGCCAGGCTGCCGATCCCCTGCTCGATGGGGGTGAGATCTTGCGCATGGTGTTCGGGCAAGCCCTCGCGGATCTGGGCGGTGAGCCGCCCGAACTGGGCAAGCCTCGCCTCAATCTCAGCGATCATCGCGCGCTGGCGCGCGGCTCGGGCGGACGTGTCGCGCTCATCAGCGGCAGACATGGGCTTTCCCTCGCGGGCGCAGATTGGCTGGCGTTGCAAGCCCGCGCGCGCTCCGCGCCTGGCAGCCGGTAATAATCGAAGCGGGCGGTTGAGGGCTTCGTTGGCGCCGGCGCAAGCGTGCGATGGCTCAGGGACGCGGCACGAGCATGTTCGCAGGCAAGGTCGCAATCCGCCGTAAAGTTTCGGTTAAGTTGGAGCCCTTTGCGACACGCATTTCGCGGGAGCCGGCGCGCGTTGCCTTGACCGAGTTCCCAGATGAATTCCCTGACTGGGTCAGCAGGCGAGTTCCCAGATGAGCTCCCTCACTGAGTCCCTGCAAGTTCCCTGGCCAAGTTCCCTGGCCAAGTTCCCTGGGCCAAGGTCTTGCTCGCCGCCTCGGGCCAACCGCCCTGCAAAGCGGATCGAGATGCGGAGCACTGCGTTGACGGATAAGGTCATCAACGCCGGCGACAAAGGAGGATGGTGTGCCTCAAGGTGCAGCGATCGCGCAGGCGCAGGGGCGCATATCGGTGGCGACACGCGGACCGGGCTTCATCGACGTCACGCGCGACGTCGTTGCCTGGCTCGGCTCCATTGGAGCGGACGAAGGACTGCTCACACTGTTCGTGCGACACACATCAGCTTCGATCACCATTCAGGAGAACGCAGATCCAGATGTTCTGCGCGATCTCAGCGATGCGCTGGATCGATTGGCGCCCCGCGAGGGTGGTTATCGCCACGGGATCGAGGGACCCGACGATATGCCAGGTCACATCAAGTCGATGCTGACCGCGGTCAGCATCGGCGTGCCGGTCAGCGGCGGGCAGGTCGTGCTTGGCACGTGGCAGGCTATCTATCTCATCGAGCATCGCGACGAGCCACGTAGCCGCGAGATCGTCCTGCACTACCTTGGCTCGCGTGGGCGCTAGGTTGGCTCGAGCTGGGGTCTTGACAGCGACGGCCGTTTCCCGCGCCGAGCGTGGCCAAAATGCCATGCCTGTGTCCCCACCAGACGCGGCCACTCGACGCGAGATGTGGCCGTTAGCATGGTGATGCGCCGCCGGCAGCGCAGCTTGGCTACCATTCCCGGCAGTTGGGACCACTCGCGCGGCAAGCTTGCAACACCTTCTTGAACGCGATTGTGAGAGCGCCTAGCGTTCCCCTCACACGCTCGCCACGCGGCCCGCGAGGGAAAGGCCGTCCTCGGTGGCGGACTGAAGGAGAGCCTTGGGGGCTGCAATGCAGGGGCTCGGGACGCTGCTGGGCGATCTCAAGCGCGCGCTCACGCCGGGCGCCGCGGAGGCGCCGCTGGCCTGGTTGCTGGTGGCGGTACTGCTGACGCTGGCGGTGGGGGTCGTTGTGCTGCTACGCCGGCGCGCCACCGCTCCCGACGAGGTTGAGTATCTGTTCCTGGCCTCCGCCGCTGCGACGCGCAGGGCGCGCGAGATCAGCGAGATTGATGCCTTCGCCCGGAAGGCAGCTGCGTCGGCGGAAGAGCTCAAGGCGCGCGTCCGCAAATTGCGGGTCGGGCACTTTCAGCAAGTAAAAATCTACATCGATCATTCCAATTTCATCCGCACCTGGACCCAAGTCGTACACAGTCGCGACCGGCCGCTGGCACACGACATCAACTGGTCCTCTTTGCCGCAGGTACTGATGGAGGAGACAGGCGAATGGGTCTCAAATGCCCGCAAGAGCCCGCAGGCCCTGCTCTACCGTGGCACCAACGTGTACGGCACGCTATTTCAGGAGGACTATTTCAAGCTGCTCGAGACGATGTTGCGGTTGGAGCAGAGCCAACCCGACAAGCTCCCGTTGCCGATCCGTCTGCGCAAAGAGACCGTGGAGCGGTGGCGCGAGGAGAATGAAGCGCACCGCAACGAGCTGATGCGCACCATCCAGCAGGAGCTGGGCTACACGATGGTGCCGATCTTCCGCCGCACACCCAGGGAGGATCAGCTTCCCTCCTGCAACTTCACCTCCGGCGGCATCCCCATTGCGCCGGAAAAGATGCTCGATACGCACATCGCCACAGACTTGATCGGCGATGCCACCTTCGACGTCTACGACATCGCCCTGCTCGTCTCGGAGGATAGCGACTTCGTACCCGCCGTCGATTTCGTCCAGGAAATGCGCAACAAGGTGGTGGTACACGTGGGCTTTGGCGGCTATCCAAGCGACTTGCGCAACAAATGCCGGCACCGCATCGACCTGGGGCGGGATCGGCTCTACCGCCACATGCAGCGCGCCAGCACACCCGCCGACGCTAAACCGCCGACCGATGTGAGCTCGCGTTTGCCAGCACCGCGGCGATCGTCCGGACCCGGTCAGGGTTAGCTCATCGCTTGCAGGCTCCGCCTCACGTGGCGCGTGCGTCGTCTTACACATCTTCAGGCGTCTTCTGACGCGTCCGGGGCCCGACCCGCTCGATTGACTGCCCGCTCGTGCCGCCGTTCAATGGCTTTGCGAGGGTCAAGTGCAGGGGTTGTAGGCGGGAGAAGCGATGACCATCAACGTGCGGCAGCTTCATCCCCTGTTCGTGGGCGAGGTCAGCGCTCTCGACCTTGGCGCGGGCCTGTCACCCCAGGCAGTTGCGGAGCTGGCGCGCGCCATCGATCGCTATGCGGTGCTCGTGTTTCACGGGCAGTCGCTTAATGACGACCGGTTGCTCGCCCTTGGCCGCCTGTTCGGGAACATCGAAGCGCCGCGCAACCACCGCGTCGAGCGGCGGCTCAAGCATGGCGAGCTCGCCGACATCTCCAATCTAGACGCCAGGAACCAGCTGCGAGCCCGCGACGACCACCGGCGTTTGGACGCGCTCGGCAACCAGCTATGGCATTCCGACGCCTCCTTCCGCCAGGAATCTGGAGCCCTGTCGATGCTGTTTGCGCACGTGGTGCCGCCGCTCGGAGGCGAGACTGAGTTCGCCGATCTGCGCGCCGCCTACGACCGGTTGTCGCCGCTCATGCAGACCAAGATCGAAGGTCTCGTGTGCGAGCATTCCATCTTCCACTCACGCGGGCAGCTCGGCCATACCGACTACACCGACGAAGAGCGTGCGGCCCTACCGCCTGCGCATCACCGCCTGGTGCGCTTGCATCCAGGCTCCAAGCGCAAGACCCTCTACATGGGCGCGCACGCGTCCCACATCGTCGGCTGGCCCGTGCCGGATGGGCGGCTGCTGCTGCGCGATTTGATGGAGCATGCGACGCAACGCCAGTTCGTCCATCAGCACAGCTGGCACGTGGGCGATCTGGTGATCTGGGACAACCGTTGCACGCTGCACCGCGGCCGGCCCTACGACGACGCGCTATATCCACGCGACCTGCGCCGCGTGACGACGCGCGATCCTCTATCCACGATCGATGAGCTCGCGTGAGGCGAAATTCTCGGGGCGTGCGTGTCGGTGGACGCCGTCATCCCGACACCCAGAGCTCCAGAGAGCGTGCGTGCCCTCAGCTGGCCTGGCCATGCGCCGTTGCGGAGCCGTCAGGGACGCCGAGCCGCCGCTCCGTGGCCGCAGCGCTCAACCGTCTGCGGATCGCGCCAAGCAACCATTCACTGGAGAACTTTGGCGTTCGCCGCCTGGAGGGGGCTCAGTTACTCTCGCTCCGAGGCGACCCACGCCGAGAGCGCCTCCCGCTCCTTGAGCGTCATTTGCGTCACGTTGGAGGGCGGCATGGCGTTGGACCAGACCGCGGCGATGGCAATGTCGCGGGCGTTGGCCTTGATATGGGCGGCCGTGTCGAGCAGCACGCCCTTGGGCGCAACGGTAATCCCCGCCCACACCGGTTGCTTGGCGTGGCACATGCTGCAGCGGCTCGCCACGATAGCCTCGACCTCCGGAAACGCCGCGACGGCGGAGGGTGCATCAGCTCGCTTGCGCGAGCGATCAATTGTCGCCGGGCCCAGTGCCGACAACCATATGATGGCGAGCCCGCACATCGCGGCCAGCCCCCACGTCCACCATGGATTTGGACGATGCTGGTGGCGCACGTTGTAGAAGTGGCGCAGCAGCCCGCCTATCACAAGCACCAGCGCTAGGATGAGCCAACTGAAGCGCGTCGCATAGGCCAGTGGGTAGTGGTTGGAGATCATCACAAAGACGACGGGCAGGGTCAGGTAGTTGTTGTGGGTTGAACGCTGCTTGCCGCGCTGGCCATGCATAGGGTCCGGCGCGCGCTTGGCGATCAGATCGGCGACCACCTTGCGTTGCCCGGGAATGATGACCATCAGCACGTTGGCTGCCATGATGGTGCCGATGAGCGCGCCGATCTGCATGAAGGCGCCGCGCGCGCTGAACACCTTGGTGAAGGCGAACGACAGCACCACGATGAAGACGAAGCCGACGGCCGCCAGCAGCGTGTCGTTGCGCCCGAGCGGAGAGCGGCAGAGCCCGTCGTAAACGGCCCAGCCGAGCACGATTGCCGTCAGGCTGATGACAATGCCCGTCGCCGGCGAGATGGCGAGCACCGCCGGATCGACCAGGTACAGGCTGGCACCTGCGTAGTAGATGGCGACGATCAGGG
>Ga0075425_100007114_pt1 | contig 11803 bp, 12 predicted proteins | sample SoiMethybrSBSTD4_FD_75300 | JGI IMG/M metagenome (GOLD analysis project Ga0075425, IMG submission 75300) | Bulk soil microbial communities from a Populus tree surrounding site in Tennessee, USA - Soil MetaG P. TD hybrid SBSTD4 | ecosystem: Environmental > Terrestrial > Soil > Tree plantation...
TGGCCGCGGCCAGGAAGATGCCGGGCACCGGGGCGAGCCCGAGCGGCGTCATGTGGTGCTCGGCCAGATGGTAGGCGGCGAAGCCGGCCGCATCGTACTTCTCGAGCAGGCGCAGCCGGCTCTCGTAGAACTCGTCGAGCGGCATCTCGCGGCGGTCGAGATGATCGAAAATGCCGAGATCCATCCGTCTCCTCCTGGGCCAGCCTGAGCGGCGCTCCCAAGGTTATACTCCCTGTCACTAGCAAATCGCAGTCTCGTAGGAGGCCCGACGATGCCACTGTGGACACGCCGGCAGGTGTTGGCTCAGGCTGGGATTGCAGCAGCCGCGATTCACACGCTCGACCCCCACGAGCTGTGCTGCGCGCCGTCGGCGTATGCACAGACGACCGACAAGGATCTGTTCGAGCTCAAGAAGGTTGCCGACGGCGTGTACGCGGCCATCGCAGCCCCCGCGTACAAGACGAACTGCAACGCGGCGGCGATCCTCACCGATGACGGCGTGGTGGTCGTGGACTCGCACTCCAAGCCCTCGGCGGCGCGGGCGGTCTACAAGGAGATCCAGGCCATCACGAAGAAGCCCATCCGGAAGATCATCAACACCCACTTCCACTGGGACCACTGGCAGGGCAACGAGGTCTACGGCGCGGCAGGCGCGGAGGTCATCGCCTCCCAGAGGACAAAGGAGAACCTGACCCGGCCGGATGCGGGCGTGGGCGGCGTGCCGTTCATCCAGAAGCAGATCGCCGCGCTGCCGAAGGAGATCGACGGCATCAAGGCGGAGATCGCGAAGACCTCTGATCCGAAGGTAAAGGCGACGCTCGAGTCCAACCTCCGGCAAGCGGAGGCGTTCCTCCAGGAGCTGCAGAGCATGAAGCCCGCGCTGCCGACGCGCACGGTCACGGCCATGACCCGGCTCAATGAGAACGGGCGCGAGATCCAGCTCCACCTGCTCGGCCGCGCGCACAGCGCTCTCGAAGCTCGACTTCACCCACATCATCGGCGGGCACGGCGACGTGATGACCAAGGACCACCTCACGTACTTCCGCGGCTACTTCGTCGACCTCATCGACACGGTGAAGAAGGCGTCGGCGGCGGGCGCGTCGCTCGACGACATGAAACGGGACGTGGGCAACCAGCTCGCCCCGAAGTACGAGGCGGGGATGTCGAAGTATCACACCGGCCGGTACCGCGATCGCGTGGGAGCGAACGTCGAGGCGGTCTACACCAAGGTCGTCAAGAAAGGATGAACGAGTCATGAAACTGGTCTTCTTCGACGATTTCAAGCTGGGCGTGGTCAACGGCGATCAGGTGGTGGACGTCTCGCAGGCGGTGAAGGACATCCCGCAGCTGCGGCCCCAGGACGTCATCGAGGGCGTCATCACGCGGTGGGCCGAGTACCGGCCGAAGCTCGAGCAGGCGGCGAAGGCCGGAAAGGGCGTGCCGGTGAGCCAGGTGCGGATCCGTCCGCCCCTGCCCAAGCCGACGAACATCGTCGCCATGGCCGTCAACTACATGGAGGACGGGACCCGGAGCGAGCCGGCCCCCATCAACGCGTTCCACAAGTCGCCGAGCGCGATCATCGGCAACGACGACACCATGGTGCTGCCCGACGTGCCCGCGACGATCTTCGAGGGCGAGGCCGAGGTGGCCGTGATCATCGGCAAGCGCGCGTCGAACGTGCGCGCGGCCGACGCGATGAGCTACGTGTTCGGCTACACCAACTTCATCGACGGCTCGGCCCGCGGGCTGCTGCCGAGCGGCAACACCTTCTACCAGATGAAGTCGCGCGACACGTTCTGCCCGCTCGGGCCCTACCTCGTCACGGCCGACGAGATCCGCGACCCGCACAAGGTGCAGATCAAGCTGTGGGTCAACGGCGAGCTCAAGCAGAACTTCAACACCGACGACATGGCGCACAAGATCCCGCGCTGCATCGAGTGGGTCACCTCGATCCACACGCTGGAGCCGGGCGATGTCCTGGCCACGGGCACGAACCACCGCGGCCTCAGCGGCTTCCAGAACGGCGATCGGATCGAGCTGGAGACGGAAGGCCTGGGTCGGCTGCGCATCAACGTGCGCGACGACCTCAAGCGCACCTGGTCACGCGAGACCCGTCTTGATCGTCAGCAGAAGGGCCAGGAAGGCACCACGCCACAGCTCAGCGGCAAGCACACCCCGACCAAGAAGTAGCCGTTTCCTCCCCCTTCGCCCCTCCCCCCCCGGTGGGGAGGGGCAGGGGTGAGGTCTTCCCTAGACGAACGCCACCGCCTCGATCTCGATCCGCGCGCCGCCCACCAGTCCCACACACTGAAACGTCGTCCGCGCCGGCGGGTCGACGGCAAAGTACTCGCTGAAGACGTTGTTCATCTCCATCAGCTCGGCGAGATCGACCATGTAGATCGTCACCTTCACGACCTTGTCGAGGGACGAGCCCGCGGCCTCCAGCACCGCCTTCAAGTTCTCGCAGACCTGCCGCGTCTCGGAGGCGATCCCGCCGGGCGCGAGCTTGCCGGTCTTCACGTCCAGACCGAGCTGGCCCGACGCGAAGACCCACTCGCCGGCCTTGATCGCCTGCGACAGCGGCACGCGCGCGGGCGGGACCTTGCCGGTGTGAACGACCTGTTTGTGCATGTCGCCTCCTGAGCGAACCCGTGCTACCCGCGCTGAGCGCCGGGGCGGCCGTCCTCGACCACGAACGCGGCCAACGTCTCGACCTCCGCACTCGGCTGCGTGATGGTGCGCACCGCGCGCAGCTCCGCCCGCAGCCGCTCGCGCGTCGCCTCCACGCGCACGTAGCCGCGGCGCGTGACGTTCACGAACCGGATGTGCGGATTGTCGGCGAGCATGGCATCCGCCTTGGCCAGCCGCGGCGAGGCCGGCGAGGTGATCGAGGCGCCGACGAACTCCGTGGCGACGATGGGCGAGCGCGGATCGTCGAAGTCCGGCTTGAGGTCGGTCACCCAGAAGGTATGCACGTCGCCGCCGATGACGACGGGGTTGGCCGGCTTGCGCTTGCCGAGGTACTCGAGCAGCCGGCGGCGCGCCACCGGGTAACCGTCCCAGCCGTCCGTCCAGAACTGCGCGCCCGGACCGGGCTTGCGGTCGAGCTGCGCCATGAGCGTCTGCTGCCCGATGACGTTCCAGCGGGCGCGCGAGTGATCGAGCTCGGCCTCGAGCCAGCGCTCCTGCGTCTCGCCGAGAATGGTGAGCCGCGTATCGAGCCGATCCGCGCACTCCTCGATCACCACGGAGCCTCCGCGCCCGGGCGGCGCGCAGGGCTGCGGCGAGCGGTACTGTCGGTCGTCGATCAGGTGGAACTGGGCGAGGTCGCCGAAGCGGACGCGATGGTAGAGGCGCGCCTGCGGCCCCAGCGGCACCATGTGGCGCCGCAGCGGCATGTGCTCGTAGTAGGCGCGGTAGGCGGCCGCGCGACGGGCGAGGAACCATTCGCGCGGATGGAGCTGCTCCGAGCGATCGTCCGCGTAGTCGTTGGAGACCTCGTGATCGTCCCACGTCAGGATCCAAGGATACGCGGCGTGGGCCGCCTGAAGATCCGGGTCGCTCTTGTAGACGCCGTAGCGGAGTCGATAGTCGTCGAGCGTGATGGCCTCGGACAGGCCGTGCGGGCGGACGTCACGTCGCGCCGACGCGTACTCGTAGATGTAGTCGCCGAGGAAGACGACGACATCCAGGTCGTCGGCGATCATCGGTCGGTACGCGTTGAAATGGCCGTACTCCCAGTTCTGGCACGAGGCGAAGGCATAGCGCAGGCGGTCGACGGCGGCGTTGACGGCCGGCGCGGTCCGCGTGCGGCCGAGGGGGCTCGTCACACCGGCCGCGCGGAACCGATACCAGTACCAGCGCGCGGGCTCGAGGCCGTCGACCTCGACGTGGACGGAATGCGCCCACTCCGGGGTGGCGGCGGTCGTGCCGCGCCGCACGACATGGCTCATCTGCTCGTCGGTCGCGACCTCCCACTCGACGGGCACGATCTCCGGCGGCATCCCGCCCCCGGGCAGGAGCGGCGTCGGCGCCAGACGCGTCCAGAGCACGACCCCGCCGGGCAACGGGTAACCGGACGCGACACCCAGCGTGAACGGGTTTGCGGACAGTCGCGGCTGCGCCGCCGCGCGCAGGAACGGCGGGGCGAGCTGCGACGCCCCCAGGACGAGCGCGCCGGCCATGAAGCTCCGGCGGTTGACACAGGGAGTGACGGACCGCAGTCGCATGGCGGGCCTCCTTCGCTCGGGTGCCGCCAGTGTAGCGCCGTGCGCGCGCCGCGGGTGCCACGTTTGACACGCGCGGGGGACGGTGGCAGAGTGCGCCTCGTCCCTCCGCGATCCACACCACGAAAGGAGTCGCTGCATGATCTACGAGATCCGCACCTACCAGATCGAGCCCGGAAGCCTGGCCGAGGTGGAGAAGCGTTTCGCCGAGGCGTACGAGTACCGCAAGAAATACTCGGAGCTCACCGGCTTCTTCCACACCGAGATCGGTCCGCTCAACGAGATCATCCACATCTGGCACTACAAGGATCTGGCGGATCGGGCGCGGGTCCGGGCCGACGCGTCGAAGGATGCGAACTGGCCGCCGAAGATCGGCGAGTTCATCCGTACGCAGGAGGCGGAGATCGTCAACGGCTTCCCCTTCATCCCCCATCCGCAGCCCGGCAAGCTCGGCCCCTATTACGAGCTGCGCTACTACGAGCTGAAGCCCGGCAAGCTCCCCGAGACCGCGAAGGGCTGGGAGTCGAAGATCGGCGAGCGCTCGAAGATGTCGCCGATGGTCTTCGCGGGCGGCGTCGAGCTCGGCACCGCCAATGGCTTCGTGCACGTGTGGGCGTACCCGAGCCTCGATGCGCGGATGAAGATCCGGGACGAGGCGCGGCAGAAGGGCGTGTGGCCGCCTCCGAGCGGCGGCGGCCCCCGGCTGAACACGCAGAAGAACAAGATCATGATGCCGTCGTCGTTCTCGCCGCTGCAATAGCGCAACGGACGACACCAATCGGAGGGGTATGGGGGGACCGTCTCGGTCCCCCCATCCTTTTGGAGGACACATGCCGGAACGCCCGTTGCCGTCCGAGAAGGAAGTGCTCTCCTGGATCCGCGAGCGTCGCAACTGGGGGCGCTGGGGGAAAGACGATCAGCGCGGCGCCATCAACCTGATCACCCCGGCCAAGCGCGCGGCCGCGGCGCGGCTCGTGCGCACCGGTCGCAGCGTGTCGCTGAGCCGACCGTTCCCCAAGGAGCCGGGCGTGAACAATCCGCTGCCCGCGCAGCACTACATGAAGACGCTGCCGCGCGGCAAGGGCGGGTTCTCGGCGGACTACTACGGCATCTTCTACCACGGCGTGTCGTCGACCCACATCGACGCGCTCTGCCACACCTGGGACGACGACGCGATGTGGAACGGCCGCGACCCGAAGCAGGAGATCACCTTCGACGGCGCGAAGTTCGGGTCGGTGGAGCACTGGGCCGAGGGCATCATCACGCGGGGAATCATGCTCGACGTCCCGCGCCATCGCGGAACCGCGTGCGTGACGCACGACCGTCCGGTGCACGGCTGGGAGCTGGAGGAGATCGTGAAGGCGCGCGGCATCACGCTCGAGCCGGGCGACGCGGTGTGCGTCTACTCCGGTCGCGAGGCGTGGCAGGCGCAGGATCCCGAGCGGCCGTACGGACGCCCGTTCGGCCCCAACCCGCATCTGCAGCAGCGCCCCGGGCTGCACGTCTCCTGCCTGCCGTTCCTGCGCGACCACGACGTGAGCCTGCTCGTGTGGGACATGCTCGATCACCTGCCCATCGGCTACGACATCCCGTGGGCCGTGCACGCGTGTCTCTTCGCCTACGGGGTCGCGCTGCTCGACAACGCGCTGCTCGAGCCGCTGGCCAAGGCGTGCGTGGAGGAAGGCCGCGACGACTTCATGCTGGTGATCGCGCCGCTCCGCGTGGTCGGCGGGACGGGATCCCCCGCGAATCCGCTCGCGGTGTTCTAGCGCGCCAGCTCTTTTCTCAGTGCCTCGGCGAGCCTCACGTAGTCGTCGCGGGTGTTGTAGAGCTGGGCGGAGATGCGGATCAAGCGGCGGGGCGGCGCCGGCCAGCTCATGATGGGGACCTCGATCTTCCAGTCGTCGTAGAGCCGTCGCTGGATCGGATCGGGACGGCGCCACGCGATCTCCGAGGTCGCGCCGTCGGGCAGGATCACGCTGGCCAGCGAGCCGATCATCTCCTCGGGGCATGGCGGCGCCGTCCCGGCCGCCGTGCACAGCAGGCGTCGCGCCTCGAGCGCCAGCGCTCGGTTGCGTGCCATCAGCGCGCGCCATCCGCCGTCGACGAGCGACGCGAGGTGATCGATCGCCGTCGGCACCGCCATCCACGCGGTCGGATCGCTCGTGCCCGTCCAGTCGAACTCGAGACGAAAGCGCGTGCGCTCCGGTCGCACGGCGTTGGCGCCGTGGCTGATGGTCAGCGGATGGATGTCGGCACGACGGTCGGCCCGCACCCACAGGAACGCCGAGCCTTTCGGCGCGCACATCCACTTGTGGCAGTTGCCGGTGTAGTAGGTGGCGCCGAGCGTCCGGAGCTCGAGCGCGACCATGCCCGGCGCGTGGGCGCCGTCGACGAGCGTGTCCACCCCGCGGCGGCCGAGCTCGGCGATCAGTCGCGCGATCGGCAGCACGAGGCCGGTGGGGCTCGTGACGTGATCGAGGAGCGCCAGCCGCGTGCGCGGTGTGACCCCGGCCAGCACGGCCTCGACCACCGCGTCCGGCGAGCCGACGGGGAACGGAATCTTGACGACGACGATCCGCGCGCCTGCCCGCGCGGCGACGAACTGGAGCGCGTTCCGGCACGCGTTGTAGGCGTGGTCGGTCACCAGCAGCTCGTCGGTGGACGAGAACACGAGCGAGCGGAGGACGGCGTTCACGCCGCTGGTCGCGTTCACGACGAAGGCGAGGTCCTCGGCGTCGGCGCCGACGAAGGCGGCCAGCGCCTGGCGCGCGACGTCGAGGCGATCGTCGAGCTCGCGTGACAGGAACCGAACCGGCTCGGCCTCCATCTCGGCGCGGAGCTCGGCCTGGCGTCGCAGCACTTCGCTCGGGCACGCGCCGAACGAGCCATGATTGAGGAAGATCACGTCCGGGGCGAGCGGCCACCGCTTCGCGACGTCCGTCGGTGTGCTCATCGACGATGCTCCACGCGGACGCTCACGGCGTGCGCCTGGAGCGCGGGCAGGACCTCGGATCCGAAGCGTCGGATCTGCTCCATGAACATCTCCTGCGGCATCGCGCCCCGGTTCATGTTGATCAGGACCGTCGACGCGCCCGCGTGGTCGGCGGCGGCGACGATGCGCGCGACGACCTCGTCCGGCGTGCCCCACGGCCAGTGCTCGGCCTCGCGCTCGATGTCCGCCATCGTCAGGTCGCGGTAGCGCTCGCGGGCGCCGGACACCGCGGGGAGGTTCTCGGCACGCACGTAGTCGTAGGAGGCATCGCTCAGATAGCCGGCGTCGCGCTGGAGGCTCGCCTCCGTGATGTTGCCGTGGCTGAACAGCGTCTGGTTGAAGTAGAGCAAGTACGGGCCGGCCTCCTTCACCGCCCGCGCCTTGCTGTCGGCGACGTAGGCGGTGGACTGGACGATGAGGTGATCGGCAGTCAAGCGATGGCCGTGCTCGGCCAGGCACCGCGCGTAGTAGCGGATGATGTCCTCGCGCAGGCCGAGATGGGGCAGGAGCCCCGGGGTGATCGGCATGTCGTGGCGGGCCGCCCACTCGATCGTCTCCTTGCTCCCCGTGACGGGCACCCACACCGGCGGATGCGGCTGCTGCACGGGGCGCGGCCAGATCGCGACGTCCTCGTACGACCAGAACTTCCCCGTGTAGGAGAACACCTCCTCGGTCCACGCGCGGCGGATGATCTCCCACGCCTCCTCGAAGCGAGCCCGCGAGTCAGCGAGCGGCACGCGGTAGACGTTGTGCTCGCGCGGGATCCCGCGGGCGAAGCCGGACACGATGCGGCCGTTCGACAGGCAGTCGAGCATGGCCAGCTCCTCGGCCAGGCGCAGCGGATCGTGCAGCGGGAGCAGGTTGCCGTACATGAGCAGCCGCAAGCGCTTCGTGCGCTGAGCCGCGGAGGCGGCGAGGAGGTTCGGCGAGTTCATGAGCCCGTAGGGCGACGTGTGGTGCTCGTTGAACGCGACGCCGTCGTAGCCGAGCCGGTCGAGCGCTTCCCACGCGGTCAGGTGCTCGGCGTAGGTGCGGACGGCGACGTCGGGCTTGAAGTGACGCTTGGGCAGCGGCCACGGCAGCTCCCGGCCCTCGCGCAGATGATCGAGATGCTCGGCGTACGGCAACAGGTCGAACACGAAGACTTTCATGGCCGACAACTATGCTACAAGTCGCGGGATGGAGATCGGTTTCTTCTTCTGGCCGTACGACGTCGCGCTCGTGCGCGCGATGGCGGCGGCCGCCGATCGGTTCGGCTACGCGATGGTCGGCATCGCCGACACCCCGGGCAACGCGATGGATCCGTGGGTGGCGGCCACGCTGGTCGCGGCCGAGACGCGACGGGCCCGCGTCGCGCTCTGCGTGAGCAACCTCGCCACCCGCCATCCTGCGGTGTCGGCCGCGTCGATCGCCTCGCTCGATCTGCTCGTCCCCGGACGCGCGGTGCTCGGCATCGGCGTCGGCCACAGCGGGACGCGGAACCTCGGCGTGCCGAGCCCGGCGCCGTCGGAGCTGGAGGACGGCGTGACGTTCATCCAGACGCTGCTCCGCGGCGAGCCGGCGTCGTATCGCGGCGGCTCCGCTCACCTGCCGTGGGTCACGCGGTCGAGCTCGGTCTTCCTCGCGGCGTCCCACCCGCGCTCGCTGCGCGCGGCGGGCGCGACGGCCGACGGCGTCTTCATCAACTACGGGCTCTCCGCCGAAAACGTGCGCGAGTCGGAGACGATCGTCATCGAGTCCGCGACGGCTGCCGGGCGAGATCCCGATGACGTCGAGCGATGGCAGATCGCCTGTCTCGACTGCAACGAGGACGGCGACGCGGCACGCCGCAAGATCGGTGCGATCCTCGCGTTCGTCTCCGCGTACGTGACGGGGGGCGGGGATCTCGCGCGGCGCGGAGTGCCGGCTCAGTATCGCGAGCCGCTCCGTGAGCTACGCCGCCGCTCCAGCACGCGCCCGGGAGCCGCCGACGCCGCGCTCGTCGCCGAGCTGGGCCTCTTCGACTACCTCGCGCGCCGCCTCGCCGTGTGCGGCACGCCCGAGGAATGTCTCGCGCAGGTGCGCGCGGCCCAGCAGGCGGGCGCGCGCCGGCTCATGTTCAGCGTGAGCCTGGCCGTCGACCCCATCCGGACCGTGCAGCTCTTCGGTGATCGCGTTCTTCCCAGGATCGTGGCTTGACGCCGGTGCAGAGGGTACGTAGCGTTGGCCTCATCCCACGGGAGGCGCTGATGAGATTTCGCGTATCACGATTCGTCGTCCTGGCCCTGCTGATCGTCATCGTGGGCGTGGGCCCATCGACGGCCGCCGATCCCATCCGCATCGGCTACATCGGCCCGCTCACGGGGATCTTCGCGCAGGCGGGCAAGGACATGCTCGACGGCCTCAAGCTCGCCCTCGAGCAGGTGAACTACGAGACGGCGGGCCGGAAGATCGAGCTGATCGCCGAGGACAGCGAGGGCAATCCGGCGACCGCGCTGGCCAAGTACCGCAAGCTGACGACGCACGACAAGATCCACGTGCTGGACGGCATCCTGCTCTCCCACATCGGCTACGGCCTCGTGCAGCCGATCGAGCGTGATCAGCTGCCGACGCTCTTCCTCACCACACCCGACGACCTCACCAAGCGCAAGCCGGCCAAGTGGATTCTGCGGTCGAACTTCGCGGCCAGCCAGCTCATGCATCCGCTCGGGGAGTACGCGGCCAAGACGCTGAAGTACAAGCGCGTGGCCGTGATCGCCATGGACAACCCGTTCGGTCACGAGCAGATCGGCGGCTTCCAGCGCGTCTTCGAGGACAACGGCGGCCGCGTCGTCCAGCGGCTGTGGGTGCCGCTCAACGCGCTCGACTTCGCGCCGTACCTGTCGCAAGTGGCTAAGGACGCCGACGCCGTCTGCGCGGTGTTCGTCGCCGGCCAGGCCGTCCGCTTCGTCAAGCAGTATGCCGAGCAGGGGCTGAAGGCGCGCCTGCCGCTCATCGGCAGCGGCGTGATGATGGACGAGCACGCGCTGCGCTCGATGGGGGACGAGGCGATCGGGGTGGTGAGCGCTCTCCTGTGGAGCCCGACGCTTCAGACTCCCGCCAATCAGACGTTCATGAAGCTCGCCGAGGCCAATCTCGGCCGCTCGCCCGCCTACTTTCACGCCGTGATGTACAGCTCCGGCCGCTGGATCATCGAGGCGGCCAAGCTCGTCAACGGCCAGGTCGAGGACAAAGAGCGCTTCGTCGCCGCCATCCGCCGGGCCAGCGAGACGACCGAGGACCCACGTGGCCCCATCAAGCTCGACGACTACGGCAACCCGACGGAGAACGTCTACATCCTCAAGGTCGACCGGGTGGGCGGCAAGCTCGTGAACACCGTGCTCCACACCTACCCGCTGGTGTCGCAGTTCTGGACCTACAGCGCGTCCGACTTCCTGAAGATGCCGGCGTACGGCCGCGATTATCCGCCGGCCAAGCCGTGAGTCATTCGACCACGCGCTCCGCCTGCAACCGCAGCGACGGCGGGATCGCGAGCCCGATCTCGCGGGCGGCGCGGAGATTGAGGGCCAGGCCGACCTTGTCGTAGTTCTCGACCGGGAGATCCTTCGGCTGGCTTCCGGCGAGAATCCGCTGCACGTGCTTCGCCGACAGGCGGCCGATCTCGTGATAGCTGATCCCGTAGCTCGCCACGGCACCCTGGGCGACGAGGCTCTGCTCGTGAAACATCGTCGGGATCTTCCGGTTCCTCATGGCCTCGATGATGCGCAGCGCCTCGCTCGTCGCCAATGCGCCCGGCATGTGGAAGTATGCGTCGACCTCTCGCGACTTGAGGTTCTGCAGGTTGACGCGAAGCTCCTCGAGCGAGCCCACGTGTCGCTCCACGATCTGCACGCTCAGCTGCCGGGCTGCGTCGCGGGCCGACTGGGCGTTCTCTCTCGACACCGCGTCGCCGGGGTTATAGACGGTGACCACCCGATGGAGTCGAGGAATCATCTCCTTGAGGACGGCCAGGCGCTTCGCCGTCACGTCGCGCGAGAGGCCGTGGACGCCCGTCAGCCGCCCGCCTGGCTTGGCCAGGCTCTCGACCAATCCCAGCACGACCGGATCGACGCCGACGTAGAAGACGATGGGCGTCTGAACCGTTCCGCGTTTCGCGGCGAGAGCGATCTGCGAGGTGACGGCATAGATGACCTCAACCCTGCCGCGCTCGAGATCCCTCGCCGCCTCCTCGGCCAGCTTGGGATCCCCCTTGATCTCCCGGACGTCCAGGACGAGATGCTTGCCCTCCTCGAGCCCCAGCTCCCGCAGTCCCTGCCGCAGTCCGTCCGCCACCACATGGTGATAACCGCTCATGTGGATGATCCCGACGCGATGGCCGCCCGCCGGCGCCTGCCCCCGGACGACGTACGGAGCGGCGAGCAGGCCGATGGCGACGACGGCCGCGAGGGCCGCGCGCATCATCGCGTTGGTCGCGTACCGGGAAAGCACGCCGGCGATTCTCGTTCAGTCGTCGGCCCGATGCAACCGACCGATGGCTCGGCCTGCTAGAATCCGGACATGATCGAACGACGGCCGTTCGGACGCACCGGCCACATGAGCAGCG
>Ga0075425_100007116_pt1 | contig 11802 bp, 9 predicted proteins | sample SoiMethybrSBSTD4_FD_75300 | JGI IMG/M metagenome (GOLD analysis project Ga0075425, IMG submission 75300) | Bulk soil microbial communities from a Populus tree surrounding site in Tennessee, USA - Soil MetaG P. TD hybrid SBSTD4 | ecosystem: Environmental > Terrestrial > Soil > Tree plantation...
TCCGCCCCTTTGACCCAGCCGGTAAACGTCGCGTCGATGTACAGGTCGCGCGCGAGCCGTTCCCACCGCACGCGCTGCGGTCCGTCGCCGATCATCAGCGCGCGGATCGGGCGCTCCAGCTTCGCCGACGCCTCGTCGATCGCCTGCAGCAGCAGGTCGCCGCCCTTCAGCACGGTCATGCGTCCGATAAACGCGACGGTCTGGACGCGGTCGGGCGCGGCGGAATCGCGTGGCTCGTCGTGCGTCGGGAACAGCGGGTTGACGTGGATACGCGCCTCGGCCACGCCATGGCGGACGAACTCGCGCTTCATGTGATCGCTGGCGACCACGATCGCGCCGTACTCGGCGAACAGCGTCTGCTGCGCCCGGGCCCATCGATACTGTCCGACGAACTTGGCCAGCGCGAGCTCGCCGCAGTGGCGCGGACCGTAGAGCGCGAGGCACGCCGCGCCGAAAACGCGATCGCATGGCACCGGCGACGGAAACCCGTGCCGCTTCTGGCCGCCGATACACGTGCCGAGATAGCCGTGCATGAACTTCACGATGGGCCAGCGTCGAGCGAGAGCGCGATCGACCTCGAGGCGGTCCATGTTGTGCGAGAAGCAGACGTCGGGGCGCCAGGCGGCGACGGCGTCGAGCGTCGGGCCGATGCCGTTCGACGCGACGCTGAACTGCGTCAACCCGTACGTCGCGTCGGCCGCGAACGGCGCGAGCGACGCGTCTCGATGAAGGATCGCGACGTCGTGCCCCCGCGAGATCAGCCCCGAGGCGACGCGATCGATGTAGCTCTGGACGCCCCCCGCGTCGCCGAAGCCGTCGTTGGCGATCAGAATCCGCACCGATCAGCCTTCCGTCGGCTCGCGCAGCGCGCGAATGGTGTGCGCGATGTCGAATCGATCCACGTACGTCGCCAGAGCCCTGGCCGCGAGCGATTCCCGCGCCGCCCGGTCGTCGAGCAGCGCCGCGGCGGCGTCCGCGACGGCCTCGGGTGCGTCGAAGGGGACGAGCGAAACCGCGCCCGTGTCCTCCCAGAGCGATTCGGTCAGCCAGCCGGTCGTCGTCACCATCGCCCGTCCGTGCGCAAGCGCGGCCATCGCGCTGGTCCGCCGGGCGCTGATGCCGTCCGGGTACGGCTGAACCATGACATCGCACGCGGCGATGTGATGCGACAGCGCATCGCCAGGCAGCGATCCGGCGCCGGCGATTCGGCCTTTCATCTCGGGATGCCGTGCGACGAGATCGCGCGCAAACCGGTCGCTGTTCCGGCCGAGCAGCAGGATCTGCGCGCGCGTCCGCCGCACGACGGCGGGGAGAGCGGCCTCGAGCAGATCGCGGATCGCACGGCCGTACGTGCCGAAGTGGCCGACGAGAGGCGCGCCCTCCGCGTAGCGCGAGCGCAGGCGCGCCGTCTCGCCCGGGCCGGCGGCCACGGACACGCTGCTTGGCACCGGCGTCCACTGCACCGGCCGTTCGCCGATGAACCGCCGCACCTGCGGCGTCCACGCGGGAATCGACACGAACGCGCGTTCGGCCGCGCCGGCGACGAGCGCCGCCATCACCCGGTTGACCGCCGCGAGCGCGTTGTGCGCGACGCTCTCGCCGGCGCCGAACGGATAGGCGACCTCGTGGAACATCACCCAGATCGAATCGCGAGTCCTCGATCGCAGCCACGCGCAGAAGGCGACGTTGCCGCCCTTCCAGCCGATCGCATGCGGCACGTACTGCACGAGGAGCCGCCGGGGCGCGGGACGACGATCGAGCTCCCGCGACAGCGTCCGCAGCGCGCCGAGCCCGAAATGATCGGGCAGGCGCTGCACCGCGACCTGACTGAGATCTGACGGTTGAAGGCCGACGGCTCCGCGCGGGCACGGAGGAGCCCACACGGTGACGCCGTCGCCGGCGCCGGCGAGACCGCTCGCGACGAGGCGCGTGTAATCGCTGACGCCGCCGGGCTGGGGCGGATATTCGCCGGTAATGATGTGCCAGTCGGTCACGAGTGGACTTCGTCGATCTGCGCGACGTCGGCGACGCTGCTGACCGGATCGATCGACGTGAGCGCCCCCCGCGGAATCAACCGAAAGCGCACGAGCACGTCGGTCACACGGCGATCGAGCGGAAGCGACGCGTAGAGCGGTCGCATGTGCCACGCGTAGAGGATGCAGAGCACGCCGGCGGCGATCGCCGACGTCCACATGCCGATGCGCAGGTACAGCAGTCCGCCGGCAAACGCAATCGACGCGAGCGGCAGGAATCTCGGCAGCCACGGAGCGAGAAGATCCGTCACCAGCCAGCGCGGCGTGATCCCGGTGGGCTTCCTCAACAGCCAGACACCCGCCGGCAACGCCGTCAGGACGCTCGCCGCGAGCGACGCCGTCGCGACGCCGATCAATCCGAACCGGTGGCCGAGGAACACCGCCAGCAGCGCCTGCAGCACGCCGTTGATGAGCACCACGACGCCGACCTGCAGCCGGTTGCCGAGCACGGCCGCGCTCGTGATCACGCCGTGCACCAGGGAGAACAGCACGATCCCGGCCGCGAGCAGCGCGTTGAGCCGCACACCGTAGAACATGCCGATGCCAACCCATCGCGTGACGAACGACGGGTTGAACATGAGCAGGCCGATCGCGGCGGCGCCCGCGAAGAGCAGATGCAGCTGCAGCATCATGCCGACCACCTCGCGCAGCCGCTGCGCAGGCTGGCCTTCGCCGTAGAGCTGCGCGAGACCGATGTGACCTGAATCCGGCAGCACCCACGCGAGGTTCATCGACATGCCGCTCAGTTTCGACGTGCACGCGTATACCGCCACCCACCCGGGGTTCCCGAGATAGGTGATGACGATGCCGGTGCTCGCGTTCAGCATCTGCCAGCCGACGTCGCTCAACCACGATCCGAACCCGTTCGACAGCAGCGGACGAATCTCCTCGCGCACGGGACGGATGAACGCGGGCCGGAGATCCGGCGCGATGCGGCGCGCGCGGACCGCGAATGTCAACAGCATCAGAAACGACGGAACGGCCGACGCGAGCGCGAGCGCGTAAAGTCCCCAGCCCCTGAGGAGCAGGACCACGGTCAGCGCGACGCCGAGCAGTCCTTTCGCGATCGCGGCGGTGCCGACGAAGGCGACGTCCTGCTGGCTGTCGAGCACCGCGCGGAACACTCCGAGCGGCGAATAGATCGTCGACAGCACGATCATCACCGCGAGCGGAGGACCGACGATCGCAACGTCTTCGGGCGTCAGGAACAGCCGCGACGGCAGCACCCGCCACGCGATGGCCATGCCGACGAACACGACGCCGCTGACGAGCACGCCGAGCCACAACCCGTGCGAAACGAGGCGGCGCATGGCGACGCGATCGCGGCGGCCGTGCGCTTCGGCGAACAGCCACGGCAGGACGCCCAGCATGCCGAGATCCAGCATGCCGCCGTAACTGAGCACTTCGACGCCGGCGAGCCACAGTCCCCAGGTGCGCGCGCCGATGTACCGCAGCGTCATCGGGACGAGGATGATTCCCGAGACGATCGCGAGCGCGTACTGCATGTACACGAACGCAGCGCCAATCGCGGCTTTGCGCGCTCTGCTCATCGTGGCAAACCGGACCCGGGATTCAGGATTCGGGATTCCATCTGCTTACACTCTCGACCCGTACGCCTGAAGGTTGAGCGCCAGCGGAGTGTGGACCGCTCCGGGAAGTCGCGCGGCAGCGTAAACCATCCTGCGGAGCCCGTTCGACCACACACGCGGCACACCCGTCGCCGGCGGCAGCTCTGGCGCGCCGGCAACGACTGCGACGTCAACGAGTCCAGCGTGCGCGATCGCAAGCGCGAGCGAACGCGGCGAAAAGTGGTTCACGTGCACGAGGTTGTCTGCGAGCGACACACGGTGCTTCGTCAGCGCGGCGAGGATCCGCTCCTTGAACGCCTGCCCCGGTCCGCTCGGCACTTTGACCGCCACACACCCACCGGGTTCGACGAGCGACGCGATCGTTCTCAACAGGTTCACCGGCCGCGGGATGTGTTCGAGGACGTCGGTCAGCGTGACCGCGCCGTAGCGGCGGCCCGAGGCCTCGAGCGCCTCCGCGTTCATGCGGTGGACGGTCGCGCCGGTTCGCCGCGCCGCGTAGTCGGCCGTCCGCGGGTTCAACTCGATGCCTTCGACCGTCCATCCGGCCTTCTGCGCGAGCGAGAGAAAACGTCCCGCATGCGCGCCGACGTCGAGCAGCGTGCGCGGCGTGCGCGCACCGATTCGCCGATCGAGCTCCTTCAGAATGGTCCCGAAAATCATGTCCTTGTAGGTCGCGTCATGCTCGCCGGCGATCCATTCCTCGGACCAGCGCTGCGCGTACATCCGATCGAAGAACCCCGGCAGCGAAGGCAGGCGTTCCGGCTGCCCGAAGCCGCAGTCGGCGCATCGGGCGATCCACACGTCGTGGCCTCCGTACGCGAACAGGTCCGCGTCTTCGTGCTCGAACTGGTGAAAGTCGAACGGGGCAAGGTGGATGCGCCTGAGCCGGTCGCCGCCGCACACCCAGCATGCCGCCACGGGCTCGAATGCCGGCGTCACGGAAGCTGCGCGTCAATGAATCGGCCGGTGATTTCCGCGATTGCGCGGTATCCCCGTGGCGTCGGATGTGAATCGGCGAGGAAGTACAGACGGCCGCCCGCGGCGCGCTCGCGCAGTCCACCGGTGACGTCGAGAAACGGAATCCCCTCCCGCGCGCACAGCGTCTCGAGCGATCGTGCGATCGTCTCCGACTTCCAGCCTGCGTCGCCATCCGGAGGATCCCCGCGGTACACCAGCTGACGGACCGGAATCGAGACGACGATCAGCCGCGCGCCGTCGGCCGCGACGCGGTTCCGCAGAAACAGGATTTCCGACGACTGCATCACAAGTCCCTCGGCGACGAACGATTGCCGACCGTACGGCGGCGGCGCAGCCGACGCGCGCGCGGCGCCTCCCGCTGACAGCTTCGAACCCGCGACGCGCACCAGCGCCGCGACATGCGAGTGCGCCGCGAGATACGCATAGCCCGGCACGTGCCGCACGAAGCCGAGCCGAGGCGCCGCGATCGGCGCCGAAGCGGCCGGCGCCACGCCGCCGTCGGCCGTTCGCGTCATGAGTCCGCGCTCCCGATCGTCGTCGATGTCGTTGAAGAACACATTGAGCACGACGATCTGCGGCCGAAAGCGTCTGACCCAGCGCTCGTACCAGACGGTCTGTTCGCCCGTTCCGGTCCCGACGACGCCGGCGTTGATGACCTCGACAGTCGGCGCACCGTGCGGCGTCGTCGCGTTCAGCACTCGCTCGACCTGAGCCGGATACGTCTGCCCGTCGTCGGCACCAATCCCGAACGTGACGCTGTCGCCGAGCATCGCGATGCGCATGGTGTCGGCTCCGGCCGGCGCGTCCACCGCGCCTGCCAGGCGGAAATGATCGGAGCCGATGCTGACGAACGTGTCGTACTGGCCCGGAAGCGTCACGCGTCCCCGCATTCCTGCCGTCGGAGCGGCGACGCCGAGGAACGATTCATTGACCGGCGTGACGAGAGGCTGGGGAGCGAACGCGCGGAGCGCGCCTTCGAACGCCACCAGCCCGACGGCGAGCGCCGCGGTCGCCAGCAGGATCCGGATGGCGATACGGCGGCCGCGCGAATCGTTCATGCGGTCGCTTCCGCCGCGGACGCAATCTCGGCGGCCATCGTGTCCCAGCTCCGCGCGCGCAGCCGCTCGGACAGGGGCGCGACCGCTGCGCGCCACTGCTCCAGATGCGATCGCCAGCGCGACAGGCGATCCGCGAGCTCGCCGCTGCTGTCGGGATCGCGCAGGAGGAGATCATCGAGATCCGCCGAAAAGCGTTCCGCGACGCCGCTCGAAGCGCTGACGATCGCTGGCACGCCGCGGCAGAGCGCCTCGTGGGGCGCGAGGCCGTACGCCTCGTACCGGGCAGGATGCACGAAGCCGTCGAGCGCCGCCATCACCGCCGGCACATCGTCGCGAAAGCCGGCGAATCGGATGCGGTCTGCGACTCCGCACGCTTCGGCGCGCGACCGCCACTCGGGTAGCTCGCCGCCGCTGCCGACGACGATGAGATCGGCGTCCCAGGCGCGCGTCCGGCAGAGCACGAGCCACGCGTCGAACACCGTGTCGAACGCCTTCCGTCGGTCGCCGAGCGCGCCGACGAAGCCGACGAGCGGCCGATCAGCCCGCGCGCTCAGGGCCGCTTTCGCGGCCGCGCGCTCGCGATCGTCGACGCGCGCGAAACGCGCGGGATCGCTGCCGTAGTAAACGACGCGCACACGGTCCGGATCGACGCCGATGCGATCGACGACGTCGGCCATCGTGCGACGGCTGTTGCAGACGACGAGCCGCGCCGAACGCAGCGCCCGACGTTCCGCGGCGACGTCCCGGTGGTGCGTCACGAGCGACTTCGATCGCCGCGCCAGCGATCCGGCGACCCAGGGTTGATAGGCGGCGTGGAGATAGTGCACCCAGTTGACGGCCGCAAGGCTGCAGTTGCCACCGTTCACGACGGCGCGGGCGCCGAGCGGCTGCAGTCGCCGCCACGCGCTGACGCCGGCGCGCGACAGGAGCCCCTTGCCGAGCACGTGTTTCCCGAACGGGCGCGAGACGCGCCGGACCGTGACGGTCGGCATCGCTTCGAGATCGGGCCACGCGCGGTGCGTCACGAGCTCGAGCTGGTCGCCGCGGCCCGCGAGGTAGCGCGCGAGCGCATGGTTCGCCGCGTCCATGCCGCCGAGCGGCGTGAGATCGCCAGCGACGATGAGCCACCGCTTCACGATCGCCGGGGCCGGTTCGCCATCGCGCCGTGCAGGCAGCCCTCGAGGAACCAGAACTGGAGCCCGGTCGCGGTGCCGAACGGAACGAAGCTGAACACGAGCGGCAGCGTGCCGAAGTTCGCCGCGATCACGGCCGCCGCCCACAGTCGATCCTCGGAATCGCGCAGCGTCTGGATGAACTTCAGGTCGTACACGACCGTGACGCCGAGCGCGACGAAATAGAGGGCGAGCAGGAACAGTCCGCCGTCGAGAATCCACGCGTTCGGCTGCACTTCGGCGAACAGTTCGGTCGAATCGAGGCTCGCCGGGTTGCCGAAGTAGTACCGCATCATCCCCCATCGGGCGAGGCCGGCTCCGAGCGGATACTCGGACAGCAGACTCGTGAATCCGTATTCGACGGCCTGGCCCCGGCTGGCGTAATACAGGCTCCGCGGATCCTCGGCGAAGAGCGAGGCGAATCGCTCCGTCACGTTGCTGCCGCCAAGAGCGACCGCGAACACGAACGAAGCGGCGACGATCGCCGCCGACAGACCGGCGAACTTGGTCAGCCGCACCTTCTGGTTCTGGAGCGCGAGCATCCCCGCATACGCCGTCATCATGCCGATCGTGATGACGAACGACACGCGCACGTGACTGAGGTAGATCGCCGCGATGCCGGCGCCGGACATGGCGAGCGCGACGAACCGCTTCCACCAGGCGATCGGCTCGAGAAAAAAGATCAGACCAAGGAGCGCGGCAATCGTGCCCGCGCCGCACACGGCGCCGGGCGTGTCGAACAGACCCGGCGGACGCACGATCGCCTCGCCGTTCGGTCCGATGTAGGTGACGGCCCCACGCATCGCATTGGTCGCCGCGGTGCCGCTGGTGTAGAAGTCCGACAGCGTCGGCATCCACCGGTTCGGGTCGTACACCTGCAGGACGCCGACCACCGCGTTGATCCCGTTGCAGACGAGGAGGACGACGAGCACGCGCACCAGCTGACGGCGCGTCGTCACGTATCCGCGCGCCCAGAACAGCGGGCAGAAAATCGCGAAGTAGAGCCCGGCCTGCGCGAGTCCGGCCAGAAGGCTGTTCGTGTTCGGGTGCGCGATCTCCAGACCGACGACGATCAAGACGACGACCAGCACGCGCTCGGCCGGGTGCCTGCCCTGCTGGTGTCCGCCGCGATCGAACCACCAGAGCACGAAAGCGACGAGGCTGATCGCGTACGCGCCGACCCGTACCGGGAATCGATACGCCTGGCTGCCGGGCACGAGCAGCAGCGCGGGCAGCAGCGTCTGGCTGATCGCGAACCATTCGGCGAAGTTCGACGGCCGGACGTTCTCCTCGTCGAGCGTCGGGCCCGACGACTCGGAGCCGGATTCGTCCGGGGACGGCGCTGGCCGCAGGCCGCGCGACGTGTAATACGCGGCGAGCTCCGGATGCACCTGCGTGTCGGCCGTCTCGCGCGGAATGTCGGACATCGATCAGGCTCGCGGCGCCGCCGCGGCGGACCCCTTCATCACCCGTTCGATGATCGCACCGAGACGGGAGGCATAGGCCGGCGGAAATGCGCGATCGCGGATCCGCGCGCGCGCCGCCCGGCCCATGCCGACACGTCGCTCGACGTCGTCGACGAGCGCCCGAAGGGCGGCGACGAGCGCGTCGCGATCGCCGGCGGGCACGACGAGGCCCGTCTTGTCGTGCACGATGACCTCCGGAATCGCGGTGATCGCCGTGCCGATCGCCGGAATCCCCGCGGCGGCGGCTTCTTCGAAGACGATCCCGAAGGCCTCGCTCCGGCTCGGCATCACGAACACATCGGCGTCGCGCCAGAGATCGAACCACGGCGCGTCGAACGCGCGCACGCCGGTGACGACGCGCGCGCCGCGCGGCAGCGTCGCCGGCGCAATCGGCCAGTCGGTGGCCAGATCGAGCGTGGCCCGATCGCCGAAGCCGGCGGCGCGCCACGCGTCGAGCAGGTCGACACCGCCCTTGCGGACGAAATCGCCGCCCATGAAGAGCACGCGGACCGGCGACGCCGGCGCCCGCCGCGCGCGGATCGTGCGCTCGGCGACCCACGTCTCGTCGAAGACGTCGCGGATGGGGTACGGCAGGATGTGGATGCGATCGGCGCACTCGGGCTGCAGGTCCTCGAGATCGGCGGCCGCCCAGGCCGACGTCGCGATGATCGCGCGGGCGCGCCGGAACACCCGGGCGTCGCGCGCGATGTTCGCCGCGTAGGAGCGGCGCGCCGCGGGCGACGTCATCTCCGCCGACGCGAGGCGCGACGTCGCGTCGATCGACACGATCGACGGCGTCCGCTCCATGCGCCGCAGGCTCGCGTACGCCGCCGCCTGCGTGTGGAAGTGCAGCAAATCGAAGGCGCCGCCGCGCTCGGAGGCCTTGAGCCGGCGCCGCGCCAGCAGTCCGATGTTCAGTTCCTGCCTCCAACGGCGCCGATCCAGATTGGCGTAGCGGCCCGAAGTGGGCGCGAGCCGGACGCTCAGCGCCCGCCGGATGAGGCGATCGGGGATCGTCAGCGCGTCGGACAGATTGATGTGCGACGCGTCCACCGGCAGCAGACGCGTCACGTCCTGCATCGCGTCGGCCATCGCCGCATGGCCGAGGAAGCCGACGTTGATGAACGCGGCGCGGAGAAGGGGCGCGCTCACAGCGACAGCCCTCCTCGCAGCCAGAGCACGTGCGGCCACTCGCCGATCGGCCCTTCCTTCAGCGGGGCGAGCAGCGCGCGGACGCGGAGACGACCCGACGAGGCGCCCGCATGCGCCGCGCGGGAATGGTCCACGGTCCATCCCGTGAAGCCGCGCCGACGCATGTGAGCGACCACGCCGTCGACAGAATCGCCGAGTTGCCTCAGTTGTTGCGGATGGATTTCGAGCAGCACACGATCGATGCGTCCATCCGACAGCCGCCCTTCGAGGCCGGCGAGCGCCGTCGCCTCGGCGCCCTCGATGTCCATCTTGAGCAGATCGACGCGCTCCACGCGATCATCGTCGAGCACGTCGTCGAGGCGCCGGGCGGCGACTTCGAACGTCCGGCCGCCGGCAGGATTCTCGGCGCGGCCGACACCGAAGTTTCCCGACTCTCCGGCGCGCGCTTCGTACTGGTGGAGGGACAGCGTCCCGGCGGCATCCGCCGCGGCGATGTTGTGCAGAACGACGTGCGCGTGGGCGTTGCGATCGAGGTTCGCCTGCACCGTCCGGCACGCGCGCGGATCCGCCTCCACGGCGACGACGCGGCCGGAGGAACCGACCAGATGGGCCCCGACCAGCGTGAAGTACCCCCAGTTCGCCCCGACGTCGACGAACGTCATGCCCGGCCGGAGCAGATGCCGGAGGATGGCGGTCTCCTGCGGCTCGTACCGGCCGGTGAGACATGCCTCGCGCATGAGCGCGTCGCGCAGGTCGCAGCGGAACTCGAGGCCGCCGAGATCGCGCGGCAGCCGCGCCCAGAAGGGGCCGCGCGCCCAGCGCGCGACGGCATTCATCGCGCGATAGCGGCCGGCGGGCAGCCGCCGGATGACGCCGGACGCGGCGTTGATCCAGACCGGCGCTTCGCGAAGCCGCATTTCACTCACGATGTCGGCGGCCGATGATCAGAAGGTTGTCGGAGAAACGCCGCGGCGCGATCGCCGGAAGGCCGGCCGGGTAATGCCAGGGCGTCAGAGGAACGCGGCCGAAGCGACTGTAGTGGATCTCGACGTCGCGCAGCCCCCCCGCGGCGAAGATCCGCCGCAGATCGGATTCGAGCAGCGCAGTCCGATGCGCGGGAAAATGCGCGTCCTGGAACGCCGAGAAACGCCGCTTTGCCAGCAGCGTGGCGAGGCTGAGCGCGCTCAGCTGATTTGGCGTTGTCACCGCGACCCAACCGCCCGGCGCGGCGATCGTCGCGAGACCGCGCACGAACGCCCACGGGTTCTCGAGATGCTCGATCGTCTCGATCGCGGCGACCACGTCGCCCGAGCCGGCGGCTACCGGCCAGCCGGCGGTGTCGAGATCGACGCGATGGAATTCGGCGTCGCCCGGGAAGCCCGCGTAGCGGACCGCGTCGAGCCCGCAATAGCGATCGAAACGATCGGCGAGGAACGGCCAGAGCGAGCCGGATCCGCAGCCGACGTCGACGAGCCGGCCGCCGCGGATCTGCCGCGCGTCGACGGCGGCCCGGACCATCCGGTAGATCGCGTCGTGGCTCGTGCCGAGGCTTTGCCGGGCGCGCGCGTCCAGCGCCGGATCCAGGGCCATCATCGCTGAAGAGATGTCGCCGGCTTTCTGACGATGCCGTCCAGCGCCTCGACGAGGCGCCGGATTTGCGTCGCCGGATCGCAGAGCGCCTTCGCGCGCGCGAGTCCGCGCCCTCCGAGCCGCATTCGGAGCGCGCGGTCTGCGATCAAAGACGACAGCGCGGACGCGAGCGCCTGCGGATCCCGGGGCGCGACGAGGCGGCCACAGGTGTCGTCGACGATCTCAGTCGCGCCGCCGATGCCGGTGGTCACGACCGGCAGACCCGCGGCGAGCGCTTCGACGAACGCCACGCCGAACGGCTCCGGCTCGACGTTCGGCTGACAGTGAACATCCGCCGCTCCGAGGATTCGCGGCACGTCGGCGCGCTGGCCGATGAACCGGACGCGGCCCGCGATGCCGCGGCGTCTCACGCGGGCGCTCAGCGATTCGAGATACGCCACCTCGCGCGGACGCTGCGGTCCTCCGATCTGCCACCAGATCCAGTCGCGCTGAGCGACTCGCGCGAGCGCATCCACCAGCACCTCGTGGCCTTTCCACGCTTCGAGCCTGCTCGCCTGAACGACGACGACGGCGGCGTTCGGCGTCGAGAGCTCGTCCCTGACGGATCGGCGCTCGTCGACCGCGGTCGGCGATGCGGGCATATCAACAGGCGCGTAGACGACTGCGGTCGCGATGCCCGGGAACGCCGCGCGCGCGGCCGACTCGGTGAAGCGGCTGTTGCAGATCAGGCCGTCGGGAGCGACACGACGGGCCCAGCGTTCGGT
>Ga0075425_100007118_pt1 | contig 11801 bp, 12 predicted proteins | sample SoiMethybrSBSTD4_FD_75300 | JGI IMG/M metagenome (GOLD analysis project Ga0075425, IMG submission 75300) | Bulk soil microbial communities from a Populus tree surrounding site in Tennessee, USA - Soil MetaG P. TD hybrid SBSTD4 | ecosystem: Environmental > Terrestrial > Soil > Tree plantation...
GCTCTGGCCTTCTGCGGGTACGCCGCGCTCTTCGTGGCCTTTGCCATGGGCCTGGCCTACCTCGTACAGGAGCGGGAGCTGAAGGCACGATCGCCGCGCGCGTTCTACTACCTCATCCCCAGCCTCGAGGCCTGCGACACGGTCAGCGGGCGCAGCGTGATCGTGGGTTTCGGCTTCCTGACGCTGGCCATCATCACCGGCGTCCTGTGGAGCCACAGCGCGCGCGGCCGCTACTGGACGGGCGACGCCAAGGAATGGAGCGCGGTCACCGCCTGGCTGATCTACATCGCGCTCATCCTGGCCCGGCGGCACACCGGCTGGGGCGGGCGCCGGGCGGCCCTCCTGGGGATCGCGGGCTTCGCGGTCGTGGTCTTCACGTTCACGTGGGTGGCGCTCTTCCCCGGTGTGTATGCGGCCCGCTAGGGTGGACCGGCCGTGATCCTCGTCATCGGCGTGAGCCACCAGACCGCGCCGCTGTCGTTGCGCGAGCGCCTGGCCGTGGCCGCCGACCGCATGCCGGCGATGCTGCAGCGCCTGCGCGACGAGGCCGGCCTGGCCGAGGTCATGATGCTCTCCACGTGCAACCGGGTGGAGGTCTACGGCCGCGGCGAGGAGGGCGTGGACGAGCGGGCCCTGGAATGGTTCATGAGCGCCACGCCCGGGCCCCCGCGCGAGGAGCTGGCTCCTTGCGTGTATCGCCTCACGGGGGCGGCGGCCATCCGTCACGCGTTCCGTGTGGCGGCCAGCCTGGAGTCCCTGGTCCTCGGCGAGCCGCAGATCCTCGGGCAGGTCAAGGACGCCTACCAGGCGGCGGAGCAGGCGGGCACGCTGGGATCGTCGCTCAACGCCCTGCGCAACCGATCGCTGGCCGCGGCCAAGCGCGCCCGCACCGAGACCGGCATCGGCCGCAACGCCGTCTCCATCTCCTACGTGGCCGTGGAGCTGGCGCGGAAGATCTTCGGCGAGCTCAAGGACAAGAACATCCTGCTGGTCGGGGCGGGCAAGATGAGCGAGCTGGCGGCGCGACACCTGGTGCGCAGCGGCGCCCGCGCCACCGTGCTGGGCGGGCGCACCATCGGCAAGGCCGAGGTCCTGGCGGCGGCGCTGGGTGGACGCGCGGCGGCGTTCGAGACTCTGCGCGAGGAGCTGGCCGTGGCCGACATCGTCATCAGCGGCACCGCGGCCCAGGGCGTCGTGATCCGGACCGAGGACGTGGAGAGCGCCCGCGCCGCGCGGCGCGGCCGGCACCAGCGCCCGCTGTTCCTCATCGACATCGCGGTGCCCCGCGACATCGAGCCCGCGGTGCGGAAGCTGGAAGGCGTCTTTCTCTACGACCTCGACGACCTGAAGTCGGTGGCCGACGCCAACCTTCGTCTCCGCAGGAGGGAGGCCGCCGCGGCGGAGGCCCTGGTCGACGCGGAGATCGCCGAGTTCCTGGAGTGGCAGAAGTCGCTCGACGTGGTGCCGCTCCTCGTGGAGCTGCGCCGGCGGGGGGAGGAGATCCGGCGGGCGGAGATCGACAAGGCCCGGGCCCGCCTCGGCCCGCTCACGCCCCAGCAGGAGCAGGCCCTGGAGGCGGCCACGACGGCCATCGTCAACAAGATGCTCCACGGCCCGACCGTGCAGCTGAAGGAGCTGGCGCGGGACGGCCATCCGCCGGAGCTCATCGGCCTCGTCCGCAGGCTGCTGGGGCTTTGACGCTCTCTCGCGGCGCCACACGGAGATGATCCGCATCGGCTCGCGCGGCAGCGCGCTCGCGCGGTGGCAGGCCGAGCACGTGCGGGCGCGCCTGGAGACCCTGGGCCATCCCTGTCACGTGCAGATCATCACCACCACCGGGGACCGCGTGCAGGACCGTCGCCTGGAGAGCGTAGGAGGGAAGGGCGCGTTCCTCAAGGAGATCGAGGAGGCCATGCTGGCCGGGGAAGTGGACCTGGCCGTGCATAGCCTCAAGGACGTTCCCACCGCCCTGCCCGAAGGCTTGCGGCTGTGCGCGATCCTGGAGCGCGCCGACCCGCGCGACGTCCTGGTGTCGGCATCGTCGGCGCGGTTCCGCGAGCTGCCCGCCGGGTCGCGGATCGGCACCAGCAGCCTGCGCCGGCAGTGCCAGATCCGCGCGCTGCGTCCCGACCTCGAGGTGTCCGACCTGCGCGGGAACGTGGATACCCGCCTGGCCAAGCTGCGGGAGGGGCGGTGCGATGCGATCGTCCTGGCCATGGCCGGTCTGGCCCGGCTGGGGCGCGAGAGCGAGGCCACCCAGGCCCTGGACCCGGAGACGTTCGTCCCCGCGCCCGGCCAGGGCGCGATCACCCTCGAGTGCCGCGCCGCAGACGAGCGGGTCGCGTCCGCAGTGGGCCCCCTGCACCACCCGCTGACGGGGCGCGCGGTGGAGGCCGAGCGGGCGCTGCTCCAGGCGCTGGGCGGAGGCTGCAACGTCCCCCTGGGCGCGTACGCCACGGCGGAGGCGTCCGCGCTGCGTCTCGTCGCGTTCGTGGGACGTCCCGACGGATCGTCGCTCGTGCGCGGGGAGCGGCGGGGAGCCGACCCGGCCGCGCTGGGCCGCGGCCTGGCCGACGATCTTCTGGCCCGCGGCGCCGGGGCCCTGCTCTCGTCATGAGCGGAACGCCATTCCCCCCGATGAGCGGGAGACCGTTGGCGGGCCGTCGCATCGTGGTGACGCGCCGGCCGGAGCAGTCCGGCCACCTCTGCGCCCGTCTCGAACGGATGGGGGCGACGGTGATCGAGCTTCCCCTGATCGAGGTGGCGCCGCCCCTGGACACGGCGCCGCTCGACGCCGCGCTTCGCCGCCTCGACGGGTACGACTGGGTCGTGTTCACGAGCGCCAACGCGGTGCGGTCGGTGTCGCAGCGGATCACGGACCTGGGCCTGGAGGAACGCGCCGTGACCCGCCGCCAGGTCGCGTCCGTCGGTCCCGCCACGACCCGCGCCCTGCGTGCCTGCTTCCCGGGGGTGATCGTATCGGTCGAGGCGGCGACCCACGACGCGGAAAGCCTGCTGGGGGAGCTGGGCGCCGCGGCGGGCGGCCTCCGGTTCCTGTTGCCGACGTCGGACCGGGCGCGCGAGGCCCTGCCCGACGGCTTGCGCCGCGCCGGCGCGAGGGTGGACGTGGTCGCGGCATACCGCACCGTCGCGCCCGCCGGCCTCCGGGAAGCGATCGCGGGGTCCCTGCGCGGTGGCGCCGGCCTCGTGACCTTCGCCTCGCCCTCCGCGGTCGAGAACTTCGTGGCCGCAGCCCCGGAGTGGGTGGCTCGAATCCGCGCCGCCGTGATCGGGCCGGTGACCGAGCAGGCCTGCCGCCGCGCCGGGATCGAGGTCGCGGTGGTCGCGGTGCCCTCCACGTCCGAAGGCCTGGTCGCCGCGCTGGAGCGGCTCTTCTCGCACCGCTCGTCCGCCTGACCCCCGCGCCCCTGCTAGAATCGGCCCCTCGATGGGCCGCTTCTTCCTGGTCTGCCTCGGGGGCGCGATCGGTACGGGCGCCCGGTACTTGATCGCGACCACCGTTCCCCGGCTGCTGGGCAGCTCCTTCCCCTACGCCACGCTGGTCGTCAACGTGATCGGCTCCTTCTGTCTCGGCGCCATCATGCACGCCGGCCTCACGACGACCGTGCTCTCGCCGACCCTGAGAGTGGTGTTGTCCACGGGCGTCATGGGCGGCTTCACGACGTACTCCACCTTCAACTACGAGACCCTGGAGCTGCTGCGCGAAGGCGCCCTCTCGCTCGCGGGGTTGAACGTCGCGACCACCGTCTCGCTCTGCCTGCTGGGTGGAGTGCTGGGCGCCACGCTCGCGCGCTCGCTGCTCGGGAGCTGACATCGTTGCGCGTGCTGGAAGGCGAGCAGTGGATGGTCCGCATCTTCATCGGCGAGAGCGACCGGTGGCAGGGCCGGGCCCTGTCGGATGCGCTGGTCGAGCGGCTGCGGAAGGAAGGGTTCGCCGGCGCGACCGTCCTGCGCGGGCTCGCCGGTTTCGGCGCCCGGAGCGTCGTCCACACGGCGCACCTGCTGGAGCTGTCCCAGGATCTCCCGCTGGTCATCGAGGTCGTGGATACCGAAGAACACGTCAAGCGCCTGGAGCCGATCCTGGACGAGATGGTGGCCGACGGCCTGGTCACGCTGGAGAAGGTCAAGGTATTGAAGTACAAGCCCGGCGCCGCGCGCCCCTGATCGAAGCCTCCCACCGCCCTCGCCGCCTTGACACTCCGCCTGTAAGTCGTCTAACATCCGTTCTTTAGTCCAAGGCGCACTGCAGCCGTTCTGGTCGTCCTGGACCATCCCAATCCTGGAGGTTGAGCCATACCCATGCCGGAGACCGAGAAGACAGACAGGGCAGTTGCCCCCATCCGCGAAAAGGTCCAGCCGCCCGCCGAGGCGGAGCCCCGCGACGAGCGTGACGACGAGCGTGACGGCCGCGACGAGCCCACGCTGGACGCCGAGGCCTACGAGCGCCTCCTCGACATGTACGACGTCAGCTTCAAGAACTTCGCGGAGGGCGAGGTCGTCAAGGGCACCGTCCTGCAGGTCTCCGAGTCCGAGGTCATCGTCGACGTCGGCTACAAGTCCGAGGGCATCATCGCCATCGAGGAGTTCCGCGACGAGACGGGGAAGGTAAACATCAAGGTCGGGGACACCGTGGACGTGCTCCTGGAGAAGACGGAGGACAAGGAAGGCTACGTGGTCCTCTCCAAGGAGAAGGCCGAGAAGATGAAGGTCTGGGACGACGTGGAGCGCGCCTACCAGGAGCGCCGCATCGTCACCGGCCGCGTCATCGAGCGCGTGAAGGGCGGGCTGGCCGTGGACATCGGCGTGCGCGCCTTCCTGCCCGGCAGCCAGGTGGACCTGCGCCCGGTTCGGAACCTGGACAGCCTGCGCGGCCAGGAGCTGCGCATGCGCGTCATCAAGGTCAACAAGAAGCGCGGCAACATCGTGCTCTCGCGCAAGGCGGTCCTCGAGGAGGAGAACGCCGAGAAGAAGCGCGACACGCTGGAGACCCTCGAAGAGGGCAAGGTCCTCATGGGCACGGTGAAGAACATCACCGAGTACGGCGCCTTCGTGGACCTGGGCGGCATCGACGGGCTGCTGCACATCACCGACATGTCCTGGGGCCGCATCAACCACCCGAGCGAGGTCCTCAACGTCGGGGACGAGATCAAGGTCCAGGTCCTGAAGTTCGACCGCGAGACCGAGCGCGTCTCCCTCGGGTACAAGCAGCTCAAGGCCGACCCCTGGACCACGGCCACCCTGAAGTACCCGGTGGCCGCGCGCGTCAAGGGCAAGGTCGTGAGCCTCACCGATTACGGCGCGTTCGTGGAGCTGGAGGAAGGCGTCGAGGGCCTGATCCACGTCTCCGAGATGTCCTGGTCGAAGAAGGTCAAGCACCCCTCCAAGATCCTGACCGTGGGCCAGGAGGTGGAGTGCCAGGTCCTGGGCATCGACCAGGAGGCCCACCGCATCAGCCTCGGCCTCAAGCAGACCGAGAGCAACCCCTGGTCGCAGCTGGTGGAGAAGTACCCGGTCGGCTCCAAGATCAAGGGCAAGGTCCGCAACCTCACCGAGTTCGGCGCGTTCGTCGAGGTGGAGGAGGGGATCGACGGCCTCATCCACATCTCCGACCTCTCCTGGACCAAGCGCGTGAAGCACCCCTCCGAGGTCCTGAAGAAGGGCGACGTGGTGGACGCGGTGGTCCTCAACATCGACGCCGAGAACCAGCGGCTGTCGCTGGGCCTGAAGCAGCTGGCCACCGACATGTGGGACGAGTTCTTCGCGCACCACAAGGTGGGCGACATCGTCGAGGGCAAGATCGTCCGCCTGACCAACTTCGGCGCCTTCGTGGAGCTGCACGAGGGGATCGAGGGCCTGGTCCACGTCTCCGAGCTGGACGAGAAGCGGATCGAGAAGCCCGAGGAGCAGTTCAAGCCCGGCGACGTCTTCGCCATGAAGATCCTGAAGATCAACGAGGGCGAGAAGAAGATCGGGCTGTCCATCAAGGCGGTGAAGCAGGACGAGTACCAGAAGGACCTGGAGAGCTACCGCGAGCAGTCGACGAGCGACACCTCCACCGCCATGGGCGACGCGTTCCGGGCGGCGCAGGCGTCCCGGGACGGCAAGGACGACGAAGAGTAGCAAGGGAGCGCCTTGACCAAGGCCGAGCTGGTGGACGCGGTCTCGAAGGTGTCCGACCTCACGCGCAAGCACTCCGAGGTCATCGTCGACGCCGTGTTCTCCTCGATCATCGACGCCCTGCACAAGGGCGAGAAGATCGAGCTCCGCGGCTTCGGCAGCTTCCGCGTCCGCCGCCGCGACAGCCGCACCGGCCGCAACCCGAAGACGGGGGCGGGGGTGCTGGTGCCGGCCAAGAGGGTCCCGCACTTCAAGGCCGGCAAGGAGCTCCGCGAGCTGATCAACCGGAGCTGAGGGCCGCCTGGGTCCCGAATCCCTCTACGTCAAGGATCCGGCGGCCGCGCGCTTCGTGGCCGGGGGCGTGGCGGAGGCCGAGTCGTTGCTCGGCTCGCCGCTGCCCCGGCTGCCCCCCGCCGAGGCCGACGCCGGCCGCATCTTCTACGGAGTGCGCTTCGACCCGCGCCTGCGCGCCGAGCTCCAGAAATTCCTGGGCGCGCTGCTGACGCAGATCGGGGCGGCGCCGCCGGCGCCGGCCCGCGGCCGGACCGATCCCCCGGAGAAGGTCCAGGCGGACTACGAGGCCTCGCTCGGCCGGCTGATCCGGTCCGTACGCTCCATCGACCGCCGCCAGGGCCTGCTGAACCTGTTCTGGCTGGCCCACACGCTGGACGCGGCGCAGCACCTGCGCGAGATGGAGGCGCGGAACCCCGCGCTGCGGAAGTCCAAGTACTCGCTGCACCCGCTGCTCTCGTCGTTCTACCGCCGGGTGGACCACGCCGCGCGGCGCGAGGTGGAGCAGGCCAACCCCGAGCAGGTGGCGTTCCTGGCCGGGGGCGTAGAGAACCCGAGCCTGGTGGACTCCCTCATCGACGACGGCTTCGCCTTCACCGAGGTCTCGATCCAGGACCTCGACTTCAACCTCTACCTCTCCTCCAACAAGCGCTATCGGCTCTCGGCGGACCTCTTCTTCGAGGTCTACTCCATCCTGGTGCGGGAGACGGAGCGCCGCCTGCGCCAGGGCGACCGCGGCCTCCTGGCCCGGGTCTCGCGGCACCTCCCGCGCCTGCCCAAGTCGCAGCTCCAGACCCAGGCCGGCGTGGTGAAGGTCATGATGAACACCCACGTCATGACCTACCTCTTCGGCGACGCCTGGAACACGGGCGCCCGCCTGATGAGCTCGCCCAAGCTCAAGGCCGAGGCGCAGCGGCGCGAGCCGGCCGAGGTCCTGGACGCCTTCCTGGACCTGGTGGCGGGCGTCAAGAGGTTCGAGATCCTGTCCCAGGTGCGGGAGGCGGTCTCGTTCGTGGACGCGACCGGCGGCGGCCCGTCCGAGGACGGCCGCGGGCTGCGCCTGTACGAGTTCGGCGACTCCGCCCAGGTCCTGAACAACGCGGTCAACGTCACCATCCTCTTCCTCGACGTGCGCGGGTTCACCGAGACCTCCGAGGGCCAGATCTCGGAGCGCGACCTGACCCGCGAGCTGTACGCGGTCTTCGACGAGTTCGTCCCTCTCGTGCGCCGCTTCGGGGGCACGGTGGACAAGTTCCTGGGCGACGGGATCATGGCCACCTACGGCACCGCAGCCGCCGACCCGCTCGATCCCCTCAACGCCGTGCGCACCGCCGTGCTGTGCCAGGAGACGCTGAAGCGGCTGCGCGAGGAGGGCAAGACCTACTTCAAGATGGGGATCGCCATCCATTACGGCCGGGCCTACGTCGCGCGCTTCATCGCCGGGGAGCACGCCGTCCACACCACCGTCATCGGCCGCAGCGTGAACCTGGCCGGCCGGCTCTCCTCCGCGGCCAAGAAGCACCTCGACGAGGACGAAGGGACGGTGCCGGTGCCCGCGGCCCCCCGCCGCGCCTCGGGCGTCCAGGTCACGGTGGACCGCTCGGGCGTCCTGTTCAACGAGGGGATCGCCATCAGCCGCGACGCCCTCGTGCAGCTGGAGAGCCACCTGGCCCTGGTGCACACGGACTCCGAGGAGGGGCGCGTGCTGGAGTACTTCGACGAGCAGATCGGGCGGCGCCTCCTGATACGATACGCGGGCGACGCGAAGTTCAAGGGCGTGCGGTCGAGCTTCCCGGTCTACGAGGTCGACTTCGAGGTGTGATGGAGCGGATCTGGGCCCCCTGGCGCAGCGAGTACGTGGCTGCCGCGGGCAAGCAGCCGGCCCGGCGGCGGGCCTGCGTCTTGTGCCGCACGCTCAAGGAGGCCGGACGGTCCGGCAGCCTGGTCGTGCACGTGGCCCCGCTGAGCTTCGTGATGATGAACCGGTTTCCCTACGGCTCGGGCCACGTGATGGTGGCGCCGCGGCGTCACGTGGGGTCGCTGGGTGCGGCCACCGAGGCGGAGCTCGCGGAGATGATGCTGCTGGCTCGCCGGCTGGAAAAGGTCTTCGCCAAGGCCTACAAGCCGGACGGGATGAACCTGGGCATGAACCTGGGCAAGTCCGCTGGGGCCGGGGTGGCCGATCACATCCACCTCCACGCGCTGCCGCGATGGACGGGCGACACGAACTTCATGACCGTGGTGGGCGAGACCCGCGTGATCCCGGAGGACCCCGCGAAGGCGTGCGCCAGGCTGCGGTCGCTCTTCGGGCGATGACGCGGCGCCTGCTGCTCGCGGCGGCGCTGGGCTCGCTCCTTCCTGCGGCCGGGGCCGGCGCCGCCGACTCCAATCCCATCGTCACCACGCTCGCCCTCTTCGCGGGCACGACCTCGGGGCTGCGACTGTCGCGCGATTGGGGCCTCACCTGGGATACGCGCGATCCCGCGGTGCGCGACGGCCTGGAGACGGCGGGCGCGGTGCGGGTGATCGTCCCCCTCGGGCCGACCGTGTACCTGGGAGGCGAGGGCGGCCTCTTCCGCTCGGACGACTTCGGCCGGACGTGGGAGAGGCTGGGCGTGCTGGGGTCCGTCCAATGCATCCTCCTCTCGCGCTACTTCGATATCGAGCCCATCATGTTCGTGGGCACGCGCGAGGGCCTGCTCAAGTCCGAGGACGCGGGCCAGAGCTTCCACACCACGGGGCTGCACGGGACGCCGGTGACGCGGCTCGACTGGCCCGGCCCCGCGCTGGTGGCGGCCACCGGTCGCGGCGTCCTGGTCTCAACCGACTCCGGGGCCACGTTCACAGCCGCTGGCGAGGGGTTGCCCGAGGGCGAGGTCCGCGCCATGGTCCTCTCCTCGTTTTATCCGATCGATCCGGTGTTGTTCGCCGCCGTCGGAAGCAACGGCCTGTTCCGCTCCGGCGACGGGGCGCGCACCTTCAAGCAGGCCGGGCTGGCCGACCACGCCGTCCTCGACCTGGCCTGGCTGGGCCCGTTCCTCTACGCCGTCACCGACCGCGGCCTGTATCGCTCGGAGGACATGGGCGGCCGGTGGACGCTGCTGCAGGACGGCCTCAACGGCGCGGTGCCGAACCACATCTTCTTCCCGTCCTGGCCGGAGTCCAGCGCGGAGGCGTTCCTGGCCACGGACCGCGGCATCTTCCGCACGCCGGACGGCGGCCAGCACTGGATGGCCACGGGCTTCAAGGACGACGTCTTGAGCGTCGCCGCCTTCCCGCCGCCGCCGAAGCTGGGCAAGGGCAAGAAGAAGTCGTGACGGACGGGGTGCCCTTCGCCAAGGCCCACGGCCTGGGCAACGACTTCATCCTGGTGGACGAGCACCACCGTCCCTCCGACTTGGGGACGTGGACGAGGCGGCTGTGCGACCGCCACGTGGGGATCGGCGGGGACGGGGTGCTGCTCTACGCCGCGAGGCCATCGAACGCCGCCGTCGGGATGCGGCTCGTCAATGCCGACGGGTCCGACGGAGAGATCTCGGGCAACGGCGTCCGGTGCCTGGCCTCGTTCATGGTCTGGAAGGGCTGGATGCCGGCGCGGCACGTGGTGGAGACCGTGCCGGGTCCGCGGGCCGTCGACGTCGAGGCGCTGGGCGGCGCGCGCTTCCGCGTGGTCACCGACCTCGGCCCGCCCATACTGGAGAGCGGGGCGATACCCGTCACGCTCGCTCCGCCCGCCGCGTCGGTCGTGAACCATGTGCTGCAGGCCGGCGGGGAAAGCGTCACCGTGACGGCTACCTCCCTCGGAAACCCGCATTGCGCGGTCTTCCTGGAGGAGGTAGCGAGCGACGCGCTGGTGGCCCGCCTGGGTCCCGCGCTGGAGTCGCATCCGTTCTTCCCGCGCAAGACGAACGTCGAGTTCGTGACCGTTACCGGCCCGGGCGAGCTGCGCGCGCGCTTCTGGGAGCGCGGCGTGGGCGCTACCCGCGCGTCCGGGACGGGCGCGGCCAGCGCGGCCGTGGCGGCGATGCTGAAGGGCCTGGCGGGCCGCCGTGTCCGCGTCGTGTGCGACGGGGGCGCCCTGGACGTCGAGTGGCCGGAGGGCGGCCGCGTTCGTCAGACCGGCGAGGCCGAGGTCCTGTTCGAAGGGGAGTGGCAGGGGCCCGCGTCCGGCTGATCCGTCGTCGGACGGTCGAATGGGCGGCGGATCTCTACCGCCGGAGGCGGCGGGCGGCCGCCTTGGCCGCCAGCCAGAGCCGTCCCGACCACGTGCGCCTCAAGGCCGCCAGCTCGGCCAGCGGGCCCTCCAGGCGCGGCGGTTGCGGCCATCCAGGCGCCGCGGTGCCGTCCGCGTTATCCGTCGGCTTGGGCGCGACGACCCGGGCGCCGGGCCGGGCGGCGGCGATCGGCCTCGTCGTCGCTCCGCACAGCCACTCCGCGCCCTCGTCGCCCAGCGGGAACCAGTCGACCGCGCCCGGAGACCTTGGCGTCAGGAACACCGTCCACTGATGGCCGGGGACGGTCGGAGGCTCCGTGTACTTGACGCTGAGGCCGGCCCGCCTCACGGCCTCGATGAGCCACTCACGGTCGTAGATCACGGCCATGGCGGGGTCGGTGTCGTCGACGAAAAGGCAAGCGCGGCCTTCACCCAGGAAGGGAAATCCCCTGCGATCGAAGAAGAACCAGGTGGTGAAGGCAAGCCCGCCCGGCCTGAGGATGCGCGCGATCTCGTGCAGGTAGTAGTCGGTCTGGGCCTGATAGAGGTGCGTGAACACCGAGTGCGCGAGGACGAGGCTGAAGGCGTGGTCCTCGACGGGAAAGGGCTCGGCCAGCCGGAGCGTGTTGTGCGCGCCGTACGTCGGCGAATAGACGTCGTGGTGATGGAACTGGAAGTTGCGGTCGACCGGGGACAGGTTCGCGCGGCACCATTCCACCATCTCCCGGTTGATGTCGATGCCCACGTAGCGCCGCGGGCGCGGCGTCTGCTGCAGCAGCTGGCGGGCCTGGCGCCCGCACCCGCACCCGAAGTCGAACACCGATTCGTAGGCTTCCAGTGGCAATCCGAAGGGGGCATAGATCGGCGTGCCGCTGGGGTTGTCGAAGGACTCGGGGTCGGTGGGCCCGACGACGACGCGCATCGCCAGGGGAGGCAGGGGCAGCGGGTCAGGCACGGGAGAGTCCGTGGTCAGCGCTTCCGGGCCGGAGGCTTGGCCGTCGCCTTGGCCGCGGGCTTCGCCGGCGCCCGTCCGCGGCCCTTCGGGTGGGCGGCCTCCCACGCCTCCACCGCCGCGCGGTATTGCCCGGCCAGGGCGGCGGCCTCGGTCTTGACCGCGGCCGCGGCCCGCTGCGCCTCGAGCAGGTCGCCGCGCTTCAGG
>Ga0075425_100007119_pt1 | contig 11798 bp, 6 predicted proteins | sample SoiMethybrSBSTD4_FD_75300 | JGI IMG/M metagenome (GOLD analysis project Ga0075425, IMG submission 75300) | Bulk soil microbial communities from a Populus tree surrounding site in Tennessee, USA - Soil MetaG P. TD hybrid SBSTD4 | ecosystem: Environmental > Terrestrial > Soil > Tree plantation...
TCGGGCCATCTTCTCTCGTTTTCATTGTAGCCGGCTGCATGCCAAAAGATGCTCGCCCGGCAGTATAAGCTCTCAAGCTCTTCCCGGCTAATATCAGGGTGAATGGATATTGGATAGCCCGCTGCTGCGTCCGTAATGCGTTTGAGGTACGCTTGATGCGCTGATTCCGCGTGACTGCCCCCACACAGGTGGAACTCCCATCCTGGACAAACACCTGAATCATACATCTGCTTGAAAGCCGCTATCATAATGTCATGTTTTTTGTTGTGCCCTCCTTCAAAGAAACGGCCAACACTTAGGATTACCCTCTGCTTCTCATGCTCGGGCACGCAATGTCCGCAGTCAACAGGAGGGCTCAGAACAATACTGTCGGCATCCCACCATCGTCTGATCCAATTCTGCGTGTAGGAAGAGATGGCAGCTATTGCGTCGTAGGAGCGCCAAAAACCATGCCTTCTCCAAAAGAGTGCTTGTATCTGCGGAGGCGGCTTCATTAGCGCCGCTCTCCAGAGAGACTTCAAGACCTTTCCCCTGAAAAACGGGAACATAACAACCAGAATGGACCGACTCGCCCTCGACCGAGCAGAAGACATGAATGTACCGTTAACCCATAAATCGTACTCGCTACTGAGATCTTCTACGGCATCATCCGAATCATTCGTGAGGATGACAGGTCTGCTATGCGCCAACTGAAGATTCAATCGCGCCTCTAGCAGAGGTATGGAAAATGGTTGGTGTGCGATCAGATCGACGGTCCCAAATCTTGATGCATATTGAGCTAGCGCACCGACGTATCTTTCTCCGCCGCCAAGCGTGTTCCAATACTTGTTATAGACCCCTACTTTCATGTGTTAGCTTCCGTCCTACACTGCAACAAGCCCAGGTCATCGTCCTGCAGTGTAGGTAACTACTCAAAATGGACACTTAGCGTCTTCTTGTTGGTGGGTACTGCAGGCCGTAGGCAATATTGCTATGGTAGGTCAAGTTCTCATTCTCGACGGTTTCAGATTTGAGAATGGTCCGATTCCCATTCAACTTGTGCCACAGCACCTGAAACTTGTTTTCTGCTAGCATTGCTTCCAGGCACTTCAGATTCGGCCCCCAATAATTGCTCGGGTCGTTGTTCAGCACGTTCCCGGGATAGAATTGCATCAGCGGAATATCGCACAACTGGGGCGACAGTGCTTTCAGGGGTAGCGAACGTCCATCTGGCAATAAGATGCCATTATCAATCGCAAGGGTCTCGATATACAGAAGATTCCTGCAGAGTGAACGCACATTGCACAGCGCCCTCATAGGATCGGGAAGATGATAGAGCAACCCCAAGAATAGAACCATGTCGAATGAGCCATATTGTTCGACCGTGAGATGATAGACATTCTCTCGTCGAAAGGCGACCTTCGATTTGAGCAATTCGGCCGCGACGCTGAAGCCAGTCTCTTCCGCGTCGCAGTAGTCAACGGCAACCACGTCAGCGCCGCGTCGTTCCAGTTCGAAAGCGAAATAGCCATCGCGAGTACCAATGTCAAGCACACGCAGACCTTGGCAATCTTTCGGCAAGTCGAGCAAACTGAGCGTTGTCGTAGGATCGTTGCAACCCGGTGTAAAAATCCCCGGCCTGATTTCGATACGGTGATACCAGAAAGGTACTGAGTTTATTCTCTTCAGGATACTTGATTCCGTCAGGTCCACACCGCTGCCCTTTCGTCTTTGAGTCGCTTGCCCTCCGGATCATATCAAGAAAACCTTGGCAAGCCCACAGCTGGAGATGCGATGCGCATACCCCAGGCCAGGATTTGTCGACCGACACAGACGAGCCACGCCTGGAGGGGGTCTTTTGGCCGGTCTGGCTCTTGTTGCAATTGTTACGACGTGATGATTCAATAGTGCGGCAATTTGATTCATAGCAAGATCGTCGAGAAGTAGAATCTGGAACCGCGGTCTGATCCACCGAGGTGATATGGCCAGGTAGTTCGACGAAGTTGGGTGCAAGCATACGATCAACAATACCCTCTCTGACCTTCAAGCGGAGAGCTCACTAGGAGGCAACTTGCAATGATGAATCGCATTGTGTTCGCGCTGGTGGTCTCTGTGATTTATTTAGCCGCATTTGGTTGCGGTCCTGGCTCTAAAAGCTCGCCGCCATCTGCGCCTTCACCGACTTCCGCAACGCCAGCGCCATCTAGTCCCGCTGTGACTCCGAAGCCTTTCGAGTCTTCAGACTACAGGGTCGAATGGGTCAGTCATCAGATTCCATCGGAGATGCAGACGGCCCGAGACTATAATCTGACAGTCACGCTAAAGAATGAAGGGCATGCAACCTGGCAGTCTAAGGGGTCTGATGAAGGGCTATTGAATAAGGTCTTTGTTGCGTATCATTGGTTGTCGCCACAGGGCGATAAACCTGTTTTCTTTGAGGGACAGAGGACCCCATTGCCAGAAGATCTTGGCCCTGGTCAGACTGTAACTGTGAACAACGTAGTTGTGACAGCGCCACGTTCGGGATCGTTCCGGCTGCAGATCACGCTTGTCCACGAAGGGGTGGTCTGGTTCGAATCACAAGGAGCAAAGACATTGATTGTGCCAGTCAAGGTGAGCTAGGTACTTGGTTCACATCATTGCGGTTTCCGCTAACAGACACAGACAGAGGTATGGATAACGCGCTATTGAGTAATGTCTCTGAGGCAGATACCGATACTTTGGCCGCTTGCACAATCATATCTAAGAACTATTTGCCTTATGCTCGTGTTCTGGCAGATTCGCTAGCCGAGCACCATCCAAACATCCCGCTGTTTGTATTGCTTACCGACCGGATCGATGCCTACTTCGATCACAGAAAAGAGGCGTTCACACTGGTTACGCTTGAAGAGCTCGATATCCCCGATCTCCACCGTTTTTCGTTTCAGTACACCATTCTGGAGCTGAACACGGCCGCAAAACCTTATTTCCTTGCTCGACTTCTTGAAAAATACGGAGTGAAGAAGTTGGTGTACTTCGATCCCGACGTATTGATTGTCAACAATCTGTCATTCGTGTTCGAACTTTTGGAGCGTTATTGTATTGTCATAACTCCGCATCTGGTATCCCCTATAGAGGAGGATGGGTTTAGGCCTACTGAGACGGATATCTTGCGAGCTGGCGCCTACAACTTAGGCTTTATCGCGCTTTCAAATACGTCGACGACTCAGGAGTTTCTATCCTGGTGGCAGAGCCGGGTCTATAGCAAGTGTGTCGTTGCTTTTGAACAGGGCCTGTTTGTCGATCAGAAGTGGATTGATCTGGTCCCCGGTCTTTTCGATGGTGTGCACGTTCTCCGAGCGCCTGGATACAACATCGCCTACTGGAACTTGAATAGCCGAAGCCTGGAGATCAACGATTCGAAGATTTTGGTGAACGGCGAGCAAGCCTTTTTCTTCCACTTCAGCGGCTTCAATCCCGAGAACATTAAACCACTCTCGAAGTATCAAGACCGATTCACTATCGACAAGGTCGGACAAGTGAAATCTATCTTCAAGAGATACAAAGACCTTCTGCTGGCTCACGGCTACGCAGAGATCAAGAACTGGCCTTATGTCTTCGCCTCGTTTGATAACGGAGCCAAAATACACGACCTTGCGCGAAGAATGTACCTGCGGCTTGGGAACGAAGCACGCCGCTTCGGCAATCCGTTCAGCACAAACGCACGACACAGCTTCTATAACTGGTTAAACGAGAATGTAGAAGGTACGTCAAATACCCCTTTGATAGTCACGCGGTTCTGGCATGAAGTATACAAACTGCGACCCGATCTTCAGCAGGCGTATCCTGACTTGATGGGAGCGGATCGGCCTGGATTCGTCGAGTGGATGCTCACCAGCGGGATCAGCGAATATGATGTGGATGAGCATTTTGTTCCTGTCCAACCACAAAACAGCGGCTTAAACGGAATTCCGAGAGGCAGATCTCTTCAGCGGATGTATCGCGAGTGGACCCGGCCTCTGGAGCCTGAAGTCAAGCGGATTGTGAAAAAAGCTGTTGGTACAAACGAAAAACTGTTCGCACTGATCGTCGGTTCTCACCGGCGACTGAAGGGCCATCACGACTTGCCTTCGCTCTCCGGGCCGAGCGTGAATCCCCCTAAAAGCGATCGGCGCTCTTTGAATGCGACCGCGACCGCTGAGCCGAGCGTGAATCCTCCAAACACCGGTCGCGTGCCGCGCCCTTTCGGAGTGAACCTCGCCGGATACGTGGCGTCGGAAAAGGGAGTAGGAGAAGCGCTTAGATCGCAGGCAAGAAACTTTGAAGCAGTGGGCATTCCTTATGTCCTGAACGACTTCAAAGACAGCGGCTCGCTAAATCAGGACCTCACCTATACGAACTATTCCGCCGATAATCCCTATGCCATCAATCTCGTGCAGGTAAACGCAGATCAGGTGCCGTTTTTCCATCAGGCGCGAGGTCAAGACTATTTTTCCGACCGCTATAACATCGGTTACTGGAACTGGGAGTTGTCCCAGTTTCCCCCGGAATGGCTATCGAGTTTCGACTACTTTGATGAAATATGGGTAGCGAGCAACTTCGCTCTCGATTCAGTCTCGCGCGTCTCTCCGATTCCGGTCATAAGAGTTCCGTTCTCAATGCCGGAAGCGCCCGCGATTATGATTGCAGATCGCTCACACTTCAATCTGCCCATTGGAAAATTCGCCTTCCTCTTCATTTTCGATTTTCACAGCTTCCGGGCCAGAAAGAATCCGACAGGGCTCATCGAGGCATTTAAAAAAGCATTCACAGGCAGCGATGAGGCGACTTTGTGGTTGAAGTGTTCGCACTCGTCGCCGGCCGATTTGAAACAACTACAAGACGCCATTGGCGGCTCCAACATAAGGATCATTGACGGGGTCTTGAGCAGGGCTGATATAAGCGCACTCATACACCTGTCCGATTGCTACGTCTCTCTGCACCGGTCCGAAGGATTTGGGTTGACCATGGCCGAAGCGATGAGTATGGGCAAGCCCGTAATTGCAACCGCATATTCTGGGAATGTAGATTTCATGACCGCGGCCAACAGCTTCCCAGTCAAGTACAGCCTTACTGAAATTGATTCGGATTATGGACCGTACAAGAAGGGCTGCATCTGGGCCGAGCCTGACACCAGCCACGCAGCAGAAACAATGCGCTTCGTGTTTGAGAATCAGGACGAGGCAAAAGAGGTTGGTCGCCGGGCGCGCGAGGAAGTATCAAGGCTGCTCAATCCGAAGGCCGTCGGCGCGATGATCAAAGAGCGACTACTGAGATTCTGCTCTCCAGCTACAACTGATACTGCCGAAGACAGGAGTAGCACTGTTGAGAAGGGCGATGAACAAAATCTTGAAGTGCCTCGCATAGTGGCTCGCATTCGAGATGCATCGCAATGGCGTAAGACGGTGAATGCTGAACACTCAATGGTTTCGGATGCGACGCAACAGCCGGGATTTCCAGATGGCCAGGAACTTCTTCGACAGATCGGAATCGGCGCGGCTGTGGCAACCGTGATAAACGAGATACCCATTAGATCCAAAGGCTGGAAGCGCAGCACTGAGGCTCGGGTAAAGAAGTTTCTAAAACATCTGGTGCATTGGAACACCAAAGCGCAGGCCGACTTCAATCAATCAACGGTTCGCTCGCTCAACCTGATTGCTCAATCGCTTCAAGGCATTCAAAGTAGGATTTTGATGCAGGAACATCTTGCGCAAAGCAAGGAATCGAGGGTGTCGCAAGTTGAGGGTTCGACCCACAATCTACAGCAGCACGTAAGCCGGGCGATTGATCAATTGGCCAAATCGCTAGAAGAGATCAAAGCGCAAGCAACCGCGGCAAGCGAAGCTCTCAGCAAAGACTCATTCGATTATCTCGCTTTCGAGGAAAGATTTCGCGGAAACAGAGATTTAATCAGGCAACGGCAGGCGGTTTATCTAGAGTTTTTTGTGAATCGTGAAAACGTTGTGGACCTGGGTTGTGGCCGCGGGGAATTTGTCGAGTTGCTTTATCAGAATGGGATCGACGGTGTCGGAGTTGACAGCAATGAATCTATGATCCAGTTCTGCCGCAGTCAGGGTCTTCGCGTTATTCACGCAGACCTCTTCGACTACCTGGCGTCGTTGACTGACGAGAGCATTGATGGGATCACTGCCTTTCAGGTAGTAGAGCATTTACCTTTTCAGCAGTTATTAAAACTCCTCGACGTATCCAGAAACAAATTGAAACCCGGTGGAGTTCTCGTCGCCGAAACTGTGAATATATATTGTCCTGTGGCTCTGAGCCATTTTTATATTGATCCAAGTCATATGCGCCCCCTGCCCCCAGACTTGCTAAGGTTCTTATGCGAGCAAGCGGGGTTTGAAGTAGACTTATTGCGATTTAGTTCTCCGGCTCCCGGGAGCAATACTCGCGATATTATGGACGTCGTGCTAGCGGATTTTCCACGGGAAGTTTCCATCTATAACGACTACAGTGTAATAGCTGTTAAACCTAGGCCTCAGGTATAGCGTATTTGCTAAACAAACAAAGGATTCGGAAGAATGGCAGATACACCAGACGGATAGGTGATAGTTTCGAACAAGATCTCGTTCTATGAGAATCCTGGTTACTACAGTTCAAGTGCCATTCATTCGGGGAGGGGCTGAGGTCCTCGCGGAAGGCCTGTTAGAAGCACTCCGCTCCAAGGGCCATGAAGCTAGTTTGGTTGCAATACCTTTTAAGTGGTATCCACCGGAACTCATCCTCGATCACATGTTGGCCTGCCGCTTATTGGATATCAGCGAGAGTATGGGATCTCGGATTGATAGGGTCATTGGGCTGAAGTTTCCGGCCTATCTCATTTCACATCCCAACAAAGTACTCTGGATTCTCCACCAGCACCGAACAGCTTATGACTTATGGGATCATCCCATATGCGACTTGGTTCAGTTTCCGAACGGCCTGTACGTCCGTGATGTAATTCGCCAAGCGGATCAAGAAATGATACCCGAAGCGAGAGCGGTCTTCACTATTTCAGCAAATGTCTCTCACCGCCTCATGAAATATAGTGGTATTGGCTCAACGCCTCTATACAATCCGCCGCCGCATGCCGAGCGATTCTATTGTTCGGAGGGTAAAGACTACTTGTTTTTTCCCAGTAGGATTAACTCGGTTAAACGTCAGGAACTTGTGCTTCGGGCGCTCTCTCTTACTTCTAAGCCTGTTCGCGTGTGGTTTGCAGGTGCGTCGGATCACCCCTCGTACTTTGAGGAGCTTCGATCATTGGCTTGCAAGATCAATGTTGATAGCAGAATCAGATGGGTAGGGGAGGTTACCGAGCAGGACAAAATCAAGCTGTACGCGGAAGCATTGGGCGTGATATTCCCGCCGGTCGATGAAGACTACGGCTACATCACGCTTGAAGCAATGTTGGCGTCGAAGCCTGTTATTACCTGTGCCGATTCAGGCGGGCCGCTTGAGTTCATTAGAGATGGGGAAACAGGTTTAGTTGTCAATCCAACTCCCCAGTCTTTAGCGGAAGCAATGGACAGCTTCTGGGACAGCCGCAATGAGACTGAGAGAATGGGCAAGAGCGCCAGATCGAGTTATGAAGATCTAGGAATCTCCTGGCCAAATGTAGTTGACGCGTTGCTGTCGTGAACTCTTACGGTAAGAATCTACTCCGGTACTCAGGCGCGACCAAAAACCCGTTAATCAGATTGAGTCCCGATTGCCCTAACTCCATCTGATGTACCCAGTAGTCAAACCCTGCCTGGTCGGGCGACCTCCGTAACATCCCTACGTACATTTGGGTCACGTATACCTTATTGAAGCTGCTCGTCCTGTACTCTGGCGATTCAGAAAACCCCAGCATTACCTGACCTCGAGTATAGGTGCCGCTGTTCAGCAGCCCTGTCCAATACGCGAATCCCGCCGGATCTGGAGCCCGCCCCAGCACGTTCTGATACACCAGCGTCACAAAGTCTGCATTGTTGAGACTCCCATACCTGGTGATGAACTCGGGTGACTGGGCGAATGCTTCTGAGATGCTATCCAGACTCATCCCGTTCCTGCTTAGATTCACCCAGTATAGCAACCCTGCGTAATCCGGTATCCGCAGGAAATAAGCAAAGTACAGCCTGGCTATCGGCGTAACAGCCTGAAACTCCGGCGAGTTGAAGAAACTGTCTATCACTTGCGCGCGCGTCTGCTGACCGGAAGTTATCAGGTTGGTCCAGTAGGCAATTCCCCCAGAGTCACCTTCGCGACCGAGGAAGTCACGGTATTGCTGCATCGCAAAGAGGCGAGCGTTGTTAAAGATGTCGTTGTCTTTGACAAGAGGATTAGTGCCTTCGGAGAGTTCCACAGCGTCTGGTATGCCATCACCATCAGTGTCTGACGTGTTGGAGTAGACTAAAATGGCGGCGTTCGAAGACAAAGCTCCAAAGTTTCCCAAGCCGTCTTTTGCGACTTGCCATTGGAAGTTGTATGTACCCTGAGCAGCTGGCGCAGTAATGTTAAAAGAGAACGTTACTTGAGCATTGGGCGCCACTGATGTTGCAAGATTCACTCGGTTTAAGCTCCACGTGCTGTTTCCTTGGGGGTTTTGCGAGCCGAGGTAATAATTCCCGGCTGTCCAGGTAGTAGTTCCTGTATTCCTCATTGTCACCGACACCGCTGAAGTCTGAGACGCGCTCATGTTTTGGTTGACCGATTGTGAAACAAACGCCGCATTGTCAGTACCCGCGCTGCCCACCTGAATCGCTACGTTCGCCGACATCTGCCCAAAAAAGCCGATGCCGCCGTTTTGATACATCTGCCACTGAAAGTTGTACGTTCCAGGAGTCGTTGGCGCTGTCGCCGTGAATGTGACGTCGAGCACTTCTCCAGGCGCCGCTGAGAAACCAAGAAGAGAGACGCCGTTGCCGCCCCACGTCTGGTTCAGTGGCGGGTTCTGCGAACCAAAATAGTACGCAGAGCCGCTCCACGTTTGAGTGCCGGTGTTTAAAAACTTCAGGTTTGCATTGAATGCCTGACCCGGTTGAACACTCGTGGGCACGGTCTGCGACACGAACTGCGAGTTCAGTGGGCCTCCGCCTCCTCCCGAGCCTACGACGATTCCCAAGGCCTTTTGCGCCGTTGCCGAAGCGTTGTCAGTCACCTTCACGGTGAAGTTGTATGTTCCGGCGGTAGTAGGCGTGCCGGTTATGACTCCGGCAGCGCTCAAACTCAAGCCAGGCGGTAGAGTCCCCTGCCCTTGAACAAGGCTCCAGGCGTAGGGCGGTGTGCCTCCCGAGGCGATGACCGACTGCGAGTAGGCACTTCCAACCGTACCGTTCGCAAGTGAAGTTGTGGTGATTGAGAGGGGCCCCGGTCCCCCGCCCGAACCAGGGTAGATAAATCTAATTCCGTCCTGATCGTCTGTCCAGATTACCGCGCAGCGAGCAATTTGATATGCGATGGCATACATTGTGGCCTGCTGGTATTGCGAATGAGCCAAACCCAGCGCGTGGCCCATCTCGTGGGTGACAATGAACTGAACACTACAGTGGTCGCTAAAGTTGCACGCCGCCCACGGATTGCAGGATACAAACCCCTGGGTAATCCGATACTGAAAGGTGGTGCCGCTTATTACTATGGGACTGTAGTAAGTGGCGCCATACCCGCCCCATGCCAATATGCCCGAACAACTGGGGGTTGCAGAGTTTCGTCCATCGCAGTTGTTAGAAACCACGTTAATCCCGGGAGTTCCGGTATTGGTATAGCAGTCATCCAGATTGCCCGCATACGAAACGCGAAGAGCACATCCTTGCACTGTCGACCAGGAATTTGCAGCCGCAGCTATGTCTGCGGCATCGACGACCAGCGGCGGGATGTCCGGGTCAGTGGATGCATGGGGATTGAGGGTATAGGGTACCGGTTGGCCTGTATCGGGCTCGAACCAACGTGAGAGATTGAGAAGAGTGAATTGGGGATGAATCTCTCCTCCTGATTCACTAACGTATCCGGGAGGCGACGCCAGAGTTGGTACATTGCTATAGTAGGTTTGCTCAAACCTCCGAGATGGCTTTTCGTTTGCAGCGAGCCTGTTCTTAACCATCGATATGTATGCCGATAGTTCCATGCGATCAGTAATGACGCCGCCCGCTTTGCCCTTATCAGTAGGCAGCACTTCAACGTGTTCGTCGGCCGTACCTCGAACTGCGAATTCGTGCCCGGTCTTCTCGTCTTTGACTATGGAGAATTTGCCAAGAAACATCTGGTAGGTGCGCAGGCTCCCATCTTTCCACGTGTCAAGATACATCAGAACCTGCTCGCCCAGAGCAAACTCAGGGTTACCGTAGACGACGCTGAGCCGGTCGCGCACCTGGCCGCCCAGTTCTTTGATCACAATCTTCCGTTCGGTGATCTGTCCCTTGAGGACTTCCTGAACCTTCAGCTTTATGTAGGTAAAGATACGCCCTTGTTGCTCGTCGAATCTGCTTTCAATGGAGAGTATTCTTCCTCTGACGATTACACGCGCCCCAATGATCATATCGTCGTCTGGAGGAACGATGGCGGTTGTTGAAAAGCTGGATTGGGCACAGCCCAGAAGGATGACTAATAAGACAAGGCGTGTCAGCCAGTTCGGTTTCAGAACGCGTTCCATACGTGCCTCCACTAGAAGACGAGCGGGTGCCTGCCTTCACTCAGACTCACAAGCTTGGACACTGCTACAGGACTTGACGCGTTCCCACGCTAGGCGCGGCTCGATGATAAGAGTTGAAAAGGGAGCCAACTTGCCAGCATCGCTTCTCGTCACAAACAGCAACTGCTTGATCTCGAATATTTCGGTGTCACACTAGTGAGGGGGCTCCCGAAATCCGCCGGGTACGGAACTGCAAACTCATCGGGTAGCAGCTCTGCGCCTCGGCGAAGGTTGAACCAACGCATCTCGGCTAATGCACGAAATCACCGTTGGGGGGCTATAGTAAGCTTCGGTAGGCAGGATTGAAACATAACACCATGCTGTTGTCAATACTTTGATCAGTTTCATGCTTTGATCAGTTTCAATGCCTGAGAGCACAGGCGATTCGGGGTGAACTCTCATCAGACCTGCTGGGCGAGTATGTTCACAATTCGCTGTGCTGCGCGCCCATCGCCGAACGGGTTTTCGACCGCCGCCATAGCTGCGTATTCAGTCGCGCTGGTCAAAAGGCGCGACGTTGCATCTACAATGCATCGAGCATCGGTTCCCACGATTCTTCCCGCATTCGCTTCAATGAGCTCCGGACGCTCAGTAACTTCTCGAAGCACTAGAACGGGTTTGCCGAACGAAGGCGCTTCTTCCTGTATGCCTCCCGAGTCCGTCAATATCAAAAAACAGCGTTTCATAAGCCGCAACAGGTCGGGATAGGAGACAGGATCCACGAGATGAATCCTATCAATATTGCCAAGCTCCTCGCGCACCACTTCCCCGACACTCGGATTCAGGTGGACAGGGTACACGATCTCAACATCGTCGAAGTTGGCCGCTAGCGTCTTCAAAGCTTCGCAGATGGAACGGAGCGGGCGGCCGTGGTTCTCGCGGCGATGCGCGGTCACCAGGAGCAAGCGGCGTCCGCTGCCGTCTAAACGGGCGAGCCGTTGATCGTCAAACGTCGCTCCAACAGAAACAGATTTCAGAGCGTCAACGATTGTATTCCCCGTCACGAAGATGGTCTCCTCGGGAACACCTTCACGCAAAAGATTGAGGCGGGCCCGGAGGGTTGGCGCAAAGTGCATGCTGGCGAGGCATCCCGCAACCCGGCGATTGATTTCCTCCGGAAAAGGCTGGCGCCGAT
>Ga0075425_100007120_pt1 | contig 11798 bp, 11 predicted proteins | sample SoiMethybrSBSTD4_FD_75300 | JGI IMG/M metagenome (GOLD analysis project Ga0075425, IMG submission 75300) | Bulk soil microbial communities from a Populus tree surrounding site in Tennessee, USA - Soil MetaG P. TD hybrid SBSTD4 | ecosystem: Environmental > Terrestrial > Soil > Tree plantation...
AAATTGATTGAGACGGAGTGGCGGTTTGTCTTTGGAAAAGAAGTTCCGTGCATCGAGCGCGGCCTTACGAAGCTACTCGAAGAGGCTTCCCTGAAATTCGGTTGTGTTGGTATAGGGTGGACAGGCCAAGCACTCCTCCGGTGGAGTCGCCGTACCCCGCCGCATAGGTGTTGAAAATCGGCTCGGTGTAAATCAGTGCGGCATGCTGGATATTCCGAATACTCTACTAAAACACTGTGTAAACTCAAGTATTTCCTGCAACAAATACTTTTTCCTTTAAATAGAACCTCATAGCCTGTATTATCCAGTTTCTCGATAGGGTAATGGAGTTTGCTATTTAATGCTTTCGATGAAGGCGAAATACGGGCTGCGTGCGCTGACGATCCTTGCGAAGCACTACGGTCAGGGTCCGGTCCTCATAGCAGATCTGGCGGCCAGGGAGCGCATTCCGAAAAAGTTTCTCGAGCTCATTCTGCTCGATCTGAAAAAGAAAGGGATTCTTCGAAGCAAGAAGGGCAAAGGTGGCGGATATCACCTGAGCCGTCCGCCCTCTGCTGTTTCGGTTGGTGAGCTCATCCGCGTTTTGGATGGGCCCTTGGCTCTCCTTCCCTGCGTCAGCCAGACAGCTTACAGGCGCTGCGACGAGTGCGTCGATGAGCGTACGTGTGGAATCCGCAGCGTGATGAAGGAAGTCCGTGATTCAACAGCGAGCATTCTTGACGGAACAACCCTGGCGGACGTTCTGGAGAGAAGCCAGCGTGTAGATCCAGAACCGGTGATGTATCACATCTGATTGTTTGTCCTGACCAGTTGAGACCTTAATGAAGTTCCGAAAAAGAAATCTTATTGGCGCGCTATTGATCGTTCTTGTTGCAAACATCCAGCCGGCATCCGCCCAGATATCTCAAGAGCAGTTTCAGACACTCATGCAGAGATTGACCGCGCTGGAAAAGCGAATGGAGCAAATCGAAAATGAAATCACCAATTCGAACAGCGCGCCACTCGTTTCGCCTACGATCACCAGCGATGTCGCGGCGCAGATCGAATCCCTGGATCAAGCCATCCGGATCGCCGACAGAAAGCGCGAACTGGATCAGGAAGCGTTGACAGAGAGAGAAGCGGCTGCTCCCGTCGCCACGGCGGGAGCGAGTGGTTTCAGTCTTCAATCCGCCACCGGCGATTACCGCCTGATCCTTGGCCTGGTGGCGCAGGCCGACGGCCGATTTACCGTCGATAGGCCAAATCCAATCATCAATACGTTCACGCTTCGTAAGATTCGGCCAACGTTTACGGGCCGTTTGGCAAGGTATTTCGATTACAAGGTCATGCCTGACTTCGGCAGTGGCACGACCATTATTCAGGATGCGTATTTCGACATCCGATTTTCGCCCAAGTTTCGGATTCGTACAGGCAAGGACAAGACTCCCATCGGATATGAGGTTTTGATCGGCGATACGTTCCTTTTGTTCCCGGAACGGTCACTTGCTTCTAACCTCCTCCCCAATCGCGATATTGGTGTGCAGGCGCAGGGTGATCTTCTGGGCAACAAGCTGTTTTATGATGCCGGGGTTTTTAACGGCATACCGGATGGAACAAGTCTCAGTTCCGAAATCGATACCAATGACAGCAAGGATCTGGCCGGGCGAATCGTGGTGCAGCCGTTTCGGTCGGCTAACTCTCCGGCCGGTCGATTGAGCGGTTTCGGATTTCAGATCGGTGGGTCAAGTGGACGCCAGAATGGAACGTTGCCGACGTTCAAGACCTCGGTCGGACAGACTTTTTTCTCCTACACTGCGGGTTCTGTCGCCAGTGGCGATCGACGGCGGATGTCGCCCGCACTGTTTTACTACTACAAAGCTTTCGGCGGTTTTGCGGAATACATGCGATCAACACAGTCCGTATCGCGTCCCGGCGTGGCGACAGATGTTCGCAATCAGGGCTGGGAAATCTCGGGATCGTTCCTCCTGACGGGCGAAGCGGCAGGCGAACGAGGCGTGCAACCGAAATTCAATTTCGATCCTGCGGCTGGACGCTGGGGCGCGCTACAGCTCGTCGGCCGATACACGGTACTGAATGTCGATCGAGATGTGTTCTCACTTGGTCTTGCGTCCTCGACCGCAAGTCGCCTGACGAAATCATTCACTGTCGGGGCGAACTGGTACCCGAACTCATTTATCAAGATTTATGGAACCTATGAGCGGACGCTCTTCGAGGGTCTCACGTCGCGTCCGTCTGAAAATGTCATCCTTGTCCGTAGCCAGCTGGCTTTCTAGGGCGCTAATTGAGGAGATTCGAATGACAACCTTCCGAAAAATTACAGCACTCGCGGTTCTTCTGCTCGCCTTCTCCACCTCCGCATTCGCTCAAAAGCAATTGCTCAACGTGTCTTATGATCCGACGCGCGAGCTATACCAGGACATCGGCGCAGCATTTGCAGCAGCATGGAAAGCGAAGAGCGGCGAAACCGTGAGCACGAAGACTTCGCACAGCGGCTCGGGCAGCCAGGCAAGAGCGGTGATCGATGGTCTTCAGGCCGACGTCGTCAGTCTAGCTCTCGCTTATGACATCGATGCTATTGCGGAACGCGGGATTATCGCGAAGGACTGGCAGTCGCGTCTGCCCAACAACAGCACTCCATTCACATCGACCATGGTCTTCCTTGTTCGGAAAGGCAACCCCAAAAAAATAAAAGACTGGAATGATCTGGTCCGGCCTGGAGTCTCCGTAATCATGCCCAACCCGAAGACCTCTGGCGGCGCGCGCTGGAATTACCTCGCGGCATGGGGTTACGCATTGAAACAGAACAACAATGACGAGAACAAGGCGAAGGAGTTCGTCCGCGCCCTGTATAAGAACGTACCTGTGCTCGATTCGGGCGCACGCGGTTCGACGACAACCTTCGTTCAGCGTGGGATTGGCGATGTGCTTGTCGGATGGGAGAACGAGGCGTATCTCGCGGTGAACGAGATGGGCAAGGACAAATTCGACATCGTTGTTCCTTCCATGAGCATCCTCGCTGAGCCGCCTGTTGCGGTTGTCGACAAAGTCGCAAACAGACACGGAACGGCGGCGGTGGCGAAGGCATACCTCGAATTTCTCTACACCGAACAAGGACAGGAGATTGGTGCGAAGCGGTTCTACCGTCCACGGCTGAAATCGATCGCCGACAAATATGCGGCGCAATTTCCACCGATCAAACTTTTCACCATCAATGAAGTTTTCGGTAACTGGCAGAACGCCCAAAAGAAACACTTCAGTGATGGAGGAATGTTCGATCAGATTTATGCGCCGGGGAGTTAACCACTGATGGCGCGGACGCGACGACGCAATATTTTGCCGGGTTTTGGTATTTCAACCGGCCTGACTCTCGGGTACCTGAGTCTGCTGGTGCTTATTCCGCTCAGCGCAGCCTTTCTAAGAACGGCGATGGGCGGATGGGAGCATTTCTGGACGACGGTCACGGCACCGCGTCTTATTGCGTCGTATAAACTCACGCTGGGAGCATCGCTGGGAGCGGCTCTCATCAATGCCCTTTTCGGTCTGCTGGTGGCTTGGGTTCTGGCGCGGTACGAATTTCCGGGAAAGAGTTTTGTCGATGCGCTTGTCGATCTTCCATTTGCTCTGCCGACGGCGGTCGCGGGCATCTCACTCACCGCGATCTATTCCGAGAATGGATGGTTCGGCAAGCCCCTGATGGAAAACTTCGGCGTTAAAGTCGCGTTTACGCCGCTCGGAGTGCTCGTCGCGCTGACCTTTGTGGGCCTGCCCTTTGTCGTACGCAGTGTTCAGCCGGTGCTTGAAGATCTCGATAAGGAAACCGAAGACGCTGCGCGCAGCCTCGGGGCAACGCGGTGGCAAACGTTTACACGGGTGATTCTGCCGACGGTTCTTCCGGCGTTGCTCACGGGGTTTGCCCTGGCATTTGCGCGCGCGATTGGTGAGTACGGTTCGGTCGTATTCATTTCCGGAAATTTGCCGTTGCGGACGGAGATCACGCCGTTGCTGATCATTACGAAGCTCGAGCAATACGATTACGCCGGTGCGACCGCGATCGCCGTGGTCATGTTGGTCGTGTCGTTCATCATGCTCCTCGCCATCAATCTGCTTCAGGCGCGCAGCCGACGGTACCAGGAGTTGTAAATGCGACGAGCATTGCCGTGGGCCCTTATACTGGTTGCACTCCTGTTCCTCGGGCTCTTCGTCGTTACTCCGCTCGTTGCAGTGTTTGTTGAAGCATTGGATAAGGGGCTGGGACTCTACTGGGAATCTATCAAAGAGCCCGATGCACGTTCGGCCATATATCTGACGTTGACGACCGCCGTCATTGCCGTTCCGCTCAACACGATATTCGGCCTGGCGGCTGCATGGGCGGTCACCAAGTTCGATTTCCGCGGCAAGAACTTGCTTCTCACCCTAATCGATATTCCGTTCGCGGTATCGCCCGTGATCTCCGGACTCATTTTTGTTCTTCTCTTCGGTCTGCAGGGTTGGTTCGGTGAGTGGCTCGCGGATCGCGACATTCAAATCATTTTCGCCGTTCCTGGGATCGTTCTCGCCACGATGTTCGTGACTGTGCCGTTTGTCGCCCGTGAAGTAATTCCATTGATGCAGGCCCAGGGGCGCGAAGAGGAAGAAGCAGCGTTGGTCCTCGGCGCCAGCGGGTGGCAGACATTCCTGCGAGTCACGCTGCCCAACATCCGCTGGGGCCTTCTTTACGGCGTAATTCTTTGCACGGCCAGATGCATGGGTGAATTTGGCGCCGTGAACGTGGTTTCCGGAAAGATCCGTGGCCTGACGAATACAATCCCTCTCCATGTAGAAATCCTCTACAACGAGTACAACTACGTGGGTGCTTTTGCGGTCGCTTCCCTGCTAACCTTGCTGGCGCTTGTGACGCTGATCGTGAAGAAAATCGTGGAGTGGAAGACCGCGCAATAATGGGTATAGAAGTTCGGAATATATCCAAAACATTCGGTTCGTTCGAAGCGCTGAAAGACGTGAGTCTCAGTGTCAGCGATGGCGAACTCGTTGCTCTGCTGGGCCCGTCGGGGTCGGGTAAAACAACATTGCTGCGAATTATCGCCGGCCTGGAATTCCCGGATCATGGAACGATTGTCTTGAATGGCGAAGATGCACGTCTTCGTAACGCGAGCGAGCGAAGCGTTGGATTTGTGTTCCAGCACTACGCGCTGTTCCGTCATATGACCGTTTTTGAGAATGTGGCGTTCGGGCTTCGCGTTCGCGCGCGCAGCGTCCGTCCTTCCAAAGAGAAGATCCGCGATAAAGTCATGACCCTTCTGAAGCTCGTCCAGTTGGAGCCGCTGGCTCAGCGCTACCCGGCCCAGCTTTCGGGCGGCCAGCGGCAGCGGATCGCTCTGGCACGGGCGCTGGCAGTAGAACCGAAAGTATTGCTACTCGATGAGCCGTTCGGAGCCCTTGATGCTCGCGTTCGGAAAGAGCTGCGAATGTGGCTGCGGCGATTACATGACGAAATCCACGTTGCATGCGTCTTCGTCACGCACGATCAGGAAGAGGCGATGGAAGTTTCGGATCGCGTGGCCATCATGGACCAGGGACGCATCGAACAGGTCGGCACGCCCGAAAGCGTTTACGACAATCCGGCGAATCCATTCGTGTACAGCTTTCTTGGTACGGTAAATCTGTTCCATGGTCGCGTTCACTCCGGCAAGGCACGAATCGGTGATCTTGAGGTGGACGCTCCGGAACATCACGATGCGTCGGACTCGCCGGCCGTTGGCTATTCGCGTCCTCATGAGCTGGACGTCGCCCGCGAGCGTAATGGGGCCGAATCCATTGAAGCGATCGTCGCGTACATTCAAGCTGTGGGCCCGAATGTAAAACTTCAGCTCAAGCGAACTGACAACGGGCAACTTCTCGAAGCAGAACTTTCCAAGGACCGACAGCGGGAACTCAACCTGAAGACGGGTGAGCACGTTTACGTCAGGCCACGCCAGGTCCGCGTGTTTATCGGCGAACCTCCCGAACCGCTGAATTACCAGATTTAACGATGAACAACGTCCGAGTTCTTGAGGTTCGGAGTTCGGTATCCATCACGCCTCTATTCACCGTAACGCTGTTTTTGAGTGCCTTCCTGCTTTTCCTGTTCCAACCCATGGTCGGAAAGATGTTGTTGCCATCGCTAGGTGGCGCTGCCGGCGTATGGACGACATGCGTTCTGTTTTTTCAGGCGATGCTGCTGGCAGGATATGTTTACGCGCACCTGCTGAGCCGAATATCCGATACACGTAAGCAGGTGGCCGTGCATGGCGTGGTTCTTCTCCTGCCCTTCGCATTCTTGCCGATCCGATTCAGCGGAATTTCTACACAGGCCGGATTGCTCCTGCAACTGCTCGTTTCTGCCGGCGTTCCTTTTTTTGCTGTCTCTGCAACGGCGCCGCTTCTGCAAAGCTGGTATGCCCGGGCGAAAAGTTCATCTTCGAGTGATCCGTATTTCCTCTACGCCGCCAGCAATGCAGGCAGCTTGATCGCCTTGATCGTCTACCCGCTGATGATCGAGCCGGCTGTTGGTGTCTCCGTGCAAAATCGGCTGTGGCTGGTCCTTTATGCTGTGCTCGTTCCGTTATTGCTCGTAACGTCCGGGTTCGCGTGGAAGAAAACCGGCTCATTCGACAGGAAATCCATCGCCATCCAGGGCCCAACGGTGAGAGAACGGCTCTATTGGATGGTCGTTGCATTCGTTCCGTCGGCTTTGATGCTGGCCGTCACGAATCACATTGCCGCCGATCTGGCGTCAGTTCCGTTCTTATGGACGATCCCATTGGCAATTTATCTCCTTACCTTCATACTCGCGTTTGCCCGCCGATGGCACGCGTCGTCGGCTCGCGTTTCGCGCGCCATACCAATACCTTTATTGGCAATGTGTCCTCTAGTTGCTGTAGGCCTCGCGGCTCCAGCAGGCCTCAACTGGATCGTGATTGGCGGCCATCTTGTGCTGCTCTACTGCGGGGCCCTGTTATGCCACACGCGCCTGGCGGAAAAACGGCCGGACGCACAGCACTTGACGGAATTCTATTTTTGGATCGCGCTTGGGGGTGTTCTCGGAGGCGTATTCACGGCAACGCTCGCTCCTTTGGTCTTCGACACGGTGTTTGAATATCCGCTTCTCGTAGCAATCCTTCCCTTGTTTCGAGCAATCCAACACAAAAAAGAGAACTCTGCGATTCCGATCATTTTCGGTCTTGCGCTTTTAGCAACGTGGAGAGTATTTCATGTTACCGGCGCCGACACGAAGACTGAAGCTCTCGCCCTGGCACACACGGCGCTGCTTTTTGCGTGTTACAAATTCAGGGACCACTTGTACCGCTTCGCCCTATGCTTCGCGATATTGATATTCGCGTATGCGTGGATACTTCCCCCGTATATCGAAGGCGCCGATCGCATCTACGTCAGTCGCAATTTTTTTGGTGTGAAGAAAGTACTGGAGGACAGAACCGCGCATCTCAGAAAACTTCTTCACGGAGATACGATTCATGGCGTTGAGAGCCGCGATCCGGAACGTATGGGACAACCGCTTTCTTACTACCATCGTCTTGGAAACGTCGGACAGGTCATCGACGTCCTTCAGAGCCGTGGGAAACCGCAGCGGATCGGCGTGATCGGCCTTGGCTCGGGTTCGATGGCGGCGTATGCGAGCTCCGACCTCCACGTCGTCTTTTTTGAAATCGATCCGTCGGTGGAAACACTGGCGCGCGAGTTTTTCACATTTTTGCCGCGATGCATGGCGAACTGCGAAGTTCACACGGGTGATGGAAGGCTGGAGCTCGCCAAGGCTCCGGATAGCTCGTTCGACCTGCTGATGCTCGACGCCTTCAGTTCCGATTCGATACCCGCGCACCTCATGTCGAAGGAAGCACTGCAGCTGTATCTGAAGAAACTCACGCCAGACGGGATCTTGTTATTCCATACGTCGAACCGATACCTTGACGTGCAGAAACTGGCAACCGCTCTTGTCGCGGACGCCGGCTTGATTGGCCTGTCACGTTTCGACGACGCTGGAAATCTCCGCGACCAAGGAAAAACAAACTCGAGCCACGTCGTTGCGGCGAGGCATCTTGAGGATCTCGGTTCGCTGGCGGCCAAACCGGACTGGAAGCCCGTTGTTCGTCCGGACAACTTCCAGCCCTGGACCGATGATTACTCGAATCTACTCGAACTGATCCGGTGGCGTTAGCGCTGCGTCTCCTGCTGCCGCTGCGCCATGCGTTCCTGCATCTGCCGGGTGAGATGGGGAACGATCCCGATCATCCGTTCGATTAACATCAGTTGCCCGCGATGATGCATCTCGTGTTCTTTAACGTTCGTGAACATTTCAAAACGGGTCTTGCTAGGTGGCGTTGCGCCCTGGGGGAAAGTCACAACCTGCGAAAGAAACTCTTCCGACACCCCTGCGACGAAGTTGGCCCAGGTGTCGCCTTCATTCTTCAAAAGGTCAATCACAGCAGCCTTGGCACGAGGCTTTGCCTCTTCCGCGCCCATCTGTTGAAACCAGGCCATGAAATCGAACTTTTCAAGATTCGACAGACGCTCAACCGCGTGCATCTGGTACTGAAAGCGAGACGCCAGCGCGATATGCGTGAGCATCTTCTCGATTGTGCGCGCCTCGGCCGCGGCTCTGAAGGAATACTTATCTTCCGGAATGTCCTGGGCGACTTGAATGGTATTTTTCCGAACAGTTCTAAAACTATCTGCCAATTCTTTTGCACCGTAGTAGGTCATTTTCTGCCTCCAGTCGAAAAAAGCATTATGTACGCTGCAAAGATCAGCGACAATAGCCGCGGCACCTGAATGTACTTTTCTGAACCTGTCACAGCTCTCACCGACTATGCGCTTGGAGCCGCGAGCCTGTATTTCGCCATTGCTCTTCAGCAGAGAAAGTTTCCGAAATCGCGATCAGTGCACCTTTGGTCCCTGGGCTTTTTTTCCTCGGCAGCGGCAGCCTTCATCGGAGGAACATTCCACGCGCTCAAGTTTCATGCTTCGGATTCGGTTCTCAATGTGCTGTGGAATCTCACAATAGTTTCGATTGGCGCGGCTGGCGCTTTCATGGGATCCGGCGTGATGGTCTCGTCCATAAACAGACATCACAAGAGCAGACCATGGCTATGGGGCGGCGTCTGGGTGACAGCAGCGGGGTCTTTAATCCAGCAGACCGGGATACCTCTGCACAATGATATTTTTCACTGCACTCAGATTCTGGCTCTCTACCTGTTTTTCAGCGGCGCACGCCTCCTGGAAGATCGCGTACCGCCTGGTTAGCCTTCCGCAAAGCGCTGTGATTCTTTCCGTACGTGAAGTAGATCGTGAATCCGATCAGGAGCCATACGATCAATCGCAACCAGTTCTCTGCCGGAAGCGAAAACATCAATACCAGGCAAATCGCAATTCCTGCTATCGGAACGAACGGAAATAACGGCGCGCGGAACGGTCGATGAAGTTCCGGGTGCGTCTTTCGCATGATCAAGACAGCACTGCACACGATAACGAAGGCCAACAACGTTCCGATATTGACGAGCTCCGCAAGAATTCGGAGAGGTAGGAAGGAACCGAGCACACCAACAAAAATGCCGGTCAGTATCGTGGATTTCCACGGCGTACGAAACTTGTCGTGAACGGCACCAAAGAACGATTCAGGAATCAGCCGGTCCCGCGCCATTGCCAGCAGCACACGAGGCTGGCTAAGCATCAGAACGAGCAGCACCGAGGTTATGCCGGTCAATGCACCTAACGAAACGATGAACTGTGCCCAGGTGAGTCCGACGTGTGCAAATGCGTTCGAGACCGGCGCGTCGATGCTGATCTGGTCATAAGGAACCATGCCGGTCAAAATTGCCGACACCGCGATGTAAAGGACGGTGCAAATGATCAGGGAGGAAATGATTCCGATCGGAACGTCGCGCCTCGGATTACGCGCTTCTTCAGCGTGTGTCGACACGGAATCGAAGCCGATATAAGCGAAAAATATTGTCGCGGCTCCAGCCATCATCCCGAGAGGTTCGCCACCCCTGCCCGTCTGGCCAAGGATTGTTTTTCCAAAAAAACTAATCCCGCTGAGGCCATATGGCGCAAATGGACGCCAGTTTCGCGGATCGATATAGAAAACGCCGACTCCAATGACGATGAACACGACTGCAAGTTTCACAGCGACCATGGCCGTGTTGAACGATGCGCTTTCCTTTATTCCAATGACCAGGATGATCGTCATGATGGCCGCGATCGCGAACGCCGGAAGATCCAGCACCGTACCCGTCGAGCTCAGCGTCCCCGTGGCGGGATTAAAATCAAACGGCGCGTTCGTGAACACCATTGGCAATTTGAGGCCGAAGATTCCAATAAAGTCCTGAAAGTAATGCGACCAGCCATGAGCCACTGCAGCTGAAGCCACCGCGTATTCCAGGACGAGATCCCAACCCACGATCCACGCAAGGAGTTCGCCCAGCGTGGCATACGCGTACGTATACGCTGAGCCTGCAACCGGCACCATCGATGCGAATTCCGCATAGCAGAGCGCGGCAAAAACGCAGGCCAGGCCGGCTACGACAAAGGACAGCATCAGGGCAGGGCCGGTCTTGTCGTGCGCGGCAACGCCGGTTAATACAAAAATACCGGTGCCTATAATGGCCCCGATACCGAGTGAACTCAGCTGCACTGGCCCTAGGACCCGGCGCAACCGGTTTTCTCCCTCCATCTCCTCCAATAAAAGTTTTACGGGTTTCCTCGCGAATAGTGGGTTTGCCATGCGGAGAGGATACTACACGGGACAAAAAATCAGGGTCAGACCCTGTTTTCCTGAAATTTAGAGTCTGCCCCTGATTGTCTCACGGTTTTCGATTTTTGTTTTTCTGGGCGGGGCCGTGGTCGTGCTGGCCCCCGATACGGGAGTCCGCACGTCTTGTTCGCGGGTCCTCCTGCCGCGTCTGCTTCGGAGGCTCGACCCGAACTTTTTTTGCGTAATCTTCAGCCTTCCGTGTGCGTCTCGTCGGTACGTTTTTGGACATGACGTCTACCGTTTATCGATTGGCACATCGGTGTGACTTGGAGTCTTGATATCGATGTCGATGCTTCTGTGTGCGCTGACGCCGCGTGCGAAAAGGAAGTAGAAAGCGAAGATAGCAAGCACGATAATGACAACGATGGCAACTGCTGCCACGCTGCTGCTAGAGTTTCCCGAATTCTCAGCCATACGGTCCTCCTTCATGAATTGACGGCTGCGAAACGCTTCAGTTAATGAAAATAGCCACCTACAACGTCAACTCCATCCGCGTGCGACTCGATGCAGTCGTAACGTGGCTCGAAAAAAATAAACCCGACGTGTTGTGTATCCAGGAAACCAAATGCCAGGACGATATGTTCCCCGCCCTGGTACTACAATCGACGGGCTATCATTTGCACTATCGCGGAATGAAGTCGTACAACGGCGTCGCTGTTCTCACACGTGTGCCGCCCGATGAAGTCTTCTACGGATTTGATGACCAACTGCCGGAGATCGACGACGCGCGCCTCATGCGTGTTGTTCTCCGTGGTATCCCGATAATCAACACCTATGTGCCCAACGGCTATAAACTCGGCACGCCTCAATATGACTACAAGCTCCGCTGGTACGGCCGGCTGCGCAATTATTTTGCGGTGCACCTTTCGCCCGACAAGCCGGCCGTATGGTGCGGCGACATGAACGTCGCACCTGAACCGATCGACGTTCACAGTCCGGAGAAACACTTGAAGCACGTCTGCTTTCACGAGGACGTCCGCCGCGCTTACAA
>Ga0075425_100007123_pt1 | contig 11795 bp, 6 predicted proteins | sample SoiMethybrSBSTD4_FD_75300 | JGI IMG/M metagenome (GOLD analysis project Ga0075425, IMG submission 75300) | Bulk soil microbial communities from a Populus tree surrounding site in Tennessee, USA - Soil MetaG P. TD hybrid SBSTD4 | ecosystem: Environmental > Terrestrial > Soil > Tree plantation...
GAAGCGGTTGTCACCGGTGCGAGTGTCCGATTGCGAGCGGAACTACTGAGCGCGCTGATCGGAAGCATCAGCCTTATACCGTTCATAGTGTCTTCGGGAACCGGCGCTGAGATCGAAAAGCCTCTGGCAATCGTGGTGGTCGGAGGGCTTGTGACGCGGCCAATAAAGATTGTGATTTTGCCGATGGTCTATGAATGGGTGGAACGTCGCGCCGCGCGAGCCGCCGCTGAAGGTGAAGACGAGCCCGTCGTCTAAGCTCGTGGGTCGAACTGGAGTCGCTGAGAAATTGCTAAGTTTTGGGATCAAATTGCGAATAACTAAGTGGTTGCAATCGCGCGCCTCGCTGATCCTTGTTGTGTTGGTGGCGCAGGCTTCGGTTGCGAGCGCGGTCCATCACCACCCCTTCAGTACACCTCCAGCGTCCGAATCAAGGTTTTCTTCACCCGACGACGCAAGCAAAACAGGAACACCTTCCTCGAGCGAGCGGGACTGCCCGACTTGTCGGCTGCAGCGCACGTTCGCGTCAGCCCTGGGCGTTCCTGCAGTTGTATTCCTGGTCGAATCGCGGCCTTTAATACGAGAGACATATAGTAGGCAGAATTATCTTTTCAATACGTCATTCTTCCTGTCCAACCGGGGTCCTCCTCAACTGTAATCCCAGTCACATTCAATTGCCGGCTATTTTGGCTGAATCCAGATAAGAGACGCCGCGACGCTTTTCAGCGTGGTGGTGTAGCCGGAAGAACACAAACCAGAAGCGTAGTGAGTCGCTGGTGCGCAGTCCGTATGGTTTGTTTGGTGCTGAAGCGTGTCAGCGAACAGATTCGAGGAGAGTTTTATGCGATGGAAATCGATTGCGTCGGTGACGTTGCTTACAATGAATGCGGCGTTATCGGTTGTCTTGGCTCAGGCTGGAGGGACTCTGAAGGGGTCGGTAACCCTCGAGACCTCGGGCAAGCCGGTTCATAACGTCTCGGTGACAATAATGCAGTTGAAGCGTGCCACCGAAACCGATGACAACGGTCAGTACGAATTTCAAAACGTGCCGCCTGGTAACTACGATGTCGTTGCGCACCTTGACCGCGTTCCCGATGTTGTTCAGAGCGTCACGATTACCAGTGGCGGTTCAGCTTCCGCGGACTTCCAAATCAAGTTGAGGGTTGTTGGGGAACAGGTCAACGTCACGGCAAGTGGCGAGGGACAAACTTCTTTCAACTCGATACAATCAGTAACTTCATTGACGGCGATCGAGCTCGCCGAAAAGAACCCGCAGTCTCTCGGAGATGCGCTTGATCATGAGCTCGGAGTTGCCAAGCGCTCTTTTGGTCCGGGTACTTCCAGACCGGTAGTCAGAGGCTTTGACGGAGAGCGCGTGTTGATCCTCCAGGACGGCAATCGAATTGGATCGCTTGGGTTTCAGTCGGGCGATCACGCCGAGCCAATCGACGTGCTCAACCTCGAGAAGCTAGAAGTGGTGAAAGGTCCGGCGACACTGCTGTACGGCAGCAGCGCGACTGGCGGCGTAGTCAACGCAATAACCGGTCACGAATCTGCTCATCCGGGATTTCGTGGATATTTTACCGGCATTGGGGCGACAAATAGCAATCAAGCCGGAGGCAGCGCGGGTTTTGAATACGGAACAAAGAATTGGCTGTTCTGGGGCGCCGGTGGCGGTCAGCGAGCCGGCGACTACGAAACTCCGATCGGGAGGATAACAAATTCTTACACCAGAGAAGAGAACGGCTCCGGTGGATTTGGTTACTATCGCAGCAAGGTGTTTGGCAGCCTCGATTACTCATTTGACGGAAGGCGCTACGGAATACCTTTCGACCAAACCCAGACGGATCCCGAGATCGTTTTCCTTAACCCGCGACGCAACAGCATTAGACTGAATCTGGGTTTTCGTGATCTGGATTACTTTGTGAATGGCGCACAGTTTTCTCTGCAGTACAACGACTACCATCACCAGGAAATAAGCGCGGTCGACGACGTCGTGAACACCGAGTTCAGTAACAAGACGTTCAACTACCGCGGCGTATTCGACCAGCGCAAGAACGGACGGTGGTCGGGAAGCTTCGGCTTCTGGGGCTTGCATCGAGATTACTCTTCGAGCGGCGAAGAAGCGCTGGCTCCGCCAACGATTCAGAACGCCTCTGCGGTGTTTGCGCTTGAACGCATCGACTTCGAGCGAATCGGCTTTCAATTCGGAGGTCGATTCGAGCATAACGGCTACAATCCAGAACAAATTCTGGATCGACCAACTCCGGATCGCTCGTTTAATGGATTCTCTGGCGCAGTTGGCATTCGAATTCCAACCTGGCGTGGCGGAGCATTTGTCGCGAACTTCTCGAGATCCTATCGCGCACCGGCGCTGGAGGAGCTCTACAATCGAGGGCCTCACGGAGGGAATGCGACATTCGAAATCGGCGATCCGAACCTCAAGCGCGAACAGAGTAACGCGATCGATCTGTCCATTCGCCATTCGAGCAATCGAATACGGGCCGAGTGGAACTACTTTTACTATCACATCAACGACTTCATCTTTTTGGCGCCCACCGGTCAGATAGATGAAGAGTCGGGTCTGTTGATCGCGAACTACTCGCAAGGGACTTCGCGATACACAGGCACCGAGGCCAAGCTGGATGTCGGATTGAGGAGAGATGTTTGGCTACGGTCGGAGATGGATTACGTCAATGCGAAGCTTACGGCAACCAACACTCCGCTTCCGAGAATACCACCGCTCCGGGGACGAATCGGCATTGAAGCTCTCTACAAGGGTTTTCGGTTCTATCCCGAAGCAGTGATGTCCAGCAATCAGGACCGCGTGTTTCCGACGGAGACTCCCACTGCCGGATATACAACTTTCAACGTGACCGGCTCCTACACGATCGCGCAGCAGCACCTTGCGCAGATCATTTCGGTAACCGGTTTCAATTTGGGAGACCGGCTCTATCGCAACAATCTGTCGTTCATCAAGGATTTCGCGCCTGAAATCGGCCGAGGAGTGAGGCTGACGTACACGGTGCGGTGGTTCTAATGGAAATGACTGATCGTGTCCGGACCGGAATTAAGACTTCGGCTCGGACACAACTCTTCTGAAGATCGCCAATTGCCCGCCGTTTATCGTTATTCTGTTTTTTCGAATGTGACCTACGCGGCGGCTTGTTCTACCAGACCCTTATCGACCACTTCTCCGTTCTCGCTTACCGCCTGGAAGTTGATCTTGTTATCGCCGATCTCGACGACCATAAAGTGGTTGCTGTCGTCGAAACTAGCGGCGGTGATGCCGGATTTGCGATCAATGTCGCCACGATTGCATTTCCCTGCGGCGCCGGTCACGAAGTACTGGACGCCTTGTTGAGGGCTCGTGCGTTCGTAGATGTGATCGTGTCCTGAAAAGGCAACGTTGACATGGTAGCGCGTGAAAATCGGCTCGAGCTGCTTGCGCAAACCCATTGCCGAACCGTGGTGCTTGCCCGACGAGTAGATGGGATGGTGAAAGGTTGCGATCTTCCACTTGGCTTTGGAGTCGCGCAGGGAGTTCTCGAGCCAGTTAGCCTGGGTGTTGCTGAAGTCCGTAGAGTCCAGCATGAAGAACTCGACCATGCCGTTGTTTCTGCCGAACTTGTAATAGCATTGGCCGCCCATGTTGAACATCGGATACTGACATTGGTCCTGTCGACCTGCCTCAACGTCGTGGTTGCCGAGAACCGTATAGAAATTAACCCGATCTTTGACGAAAGTGCCGAATGGGCGTTCGAAGCTCCTGTCGAAATGACGCCCGGCGCCGTTCGGATAGACGTTGTCACCCGCTGAGATGACGAAGTCAAACGGCGTGGATTGGTGGGCCGCGTACATCAGTTTCGCGATTTCGAGTTGGTGTCGGTCTCCGGTTCCCCAATCCCCGATTACGGCAAATCGGACTTTGTCGTTAACAGGCGAACAAAAAATCGAGGAAGGTTTTAGGAGTAGTCCGGCCGATGCACTGGCCAGGGAGAGGAGCGCCTGTCGGCGCGTGATTCCGTTTTGCTTCATTTGCGACATCCTTAGTTGTTGTCTTTACAAATGGCAGCGACCTTCCAGATGAGTCATTCGCATTCTACAGATTGGTCCTGTGACCGTTGTGTTGCCGCTGGTCGGCCATCAAATTGCGAATGAACTGGAGGGGTGCCTGCTAACAAGACGCTCAAAACCACCATAAAGGGTTCAGGCACAGGCGATTTTGAGAGTCCACCTTTCGAGGACGAACCGCTGGTAGGAACTCATTCTACAGGAGATTGTGTGAAAGTTCCATTAAAGGGGAGGGGTCAGGGGTCGGGGGTCAGGGTTCGAATTTTAGAGTTCCGACTTCAGGGTTCCGAGTCGAGTAGGGCAGAGCAGCTGAGGAGCTAAGGCGCCATCTCATAAGCCCCTCTGCTCCCCAGCTCCTCTGCACGGACCCCGGAACCCTGAACTTCGCCCTGACCCCCGACCCCTGACCCCTGACCCCTCCGCCTGATATGATGCGTCAGATGAGACTTTTACTTGTAGAGGACGAGCCGCGAGTTGCGCGATTCATCGCGAAAGGGACTCGCGAGGTCGGTTATGCAGTCGATATCGCTGTCGACGGCGAGGAGGCGCTTTACAAGGCAAGCATCACCGACTATGACCTGATAATTCTCGACGTCATGTTGCCGCTAAAAAGTGGCTTTGATGTGTGCAGGGAGCTGCGCGGCAATGGATTCAAGAACCCCGTTTTGATGTTGACTGCTCGAGACTCGATTGACGACCGAGTGACCGGTCTCGATTGCGGCGCCGACGACTACCTGGTTAAGCCCTTCGATTTCAAGGAACTGCTCGCCCGAATTCGCGCGCTGTTGAGACGCGCTAGTGAAGTCAGGCCCGAGAATCTCAAGATTGCTGATCTGGAAATCAACACGGCCGGTCATTCCGTTTCTCGCGGTGGGCGCGTGTTGACACTTACCGCAAAAGAATACTCGCTGCTGGAGTTCTTCGTGCTCCGCGCCGGAACCCTTGTAGGCAGAGGCGACATTGCGCATCACGTGTGGGACGAAAATTTTGATCCCTTTTCCAACGTCATCGACGTATACGTCCGCAGGCTGCGAAAGAAGATTGATGAAGGATTCGGCAAGCCTCTGATCCATACTCGAAGAGGCGAGGGCTATCTGTTTTCGGCAGACCCCGAAAGTGAAAATGATTAACAGCGTCAGAATTCGACTTACGTTGTGGTACGTCGTAGCCTTCGGCATTCTGCTGGCAGGCTTCAGTGGGTTTGTGTACGTGGTTTTGTCCCAGACTATGTACAGCCGGTTTGACCGTTCACTGTTGAACGCAGCTCTTGTTGTGACGGGCGAATTCAAGAGCGAGCTCGAAGAGAACTCCGGAAACCTGACCGAAGCAGCAAATCAAACCCTCAGCGAGCTGCGAATTCCAGAGACCAGCATTGCTATATTCGATGATAAACGGCTCCTTGGTACAAACCTCGATCGAGAACCGCGTTCCGCAAGCGAACTGCTGCCCGGTGCGTCGCTAGAGCATTTCCCGGCTTTCGGCACAGTGAAGGGGAACGATCCGGAAGGTCTTCGGGTCGCTGTCGTCTCCGCCGGAATCGGAGACAAAGAATACTTCATCGGCGTACTGCAACCTCTCAGCGATCTCGCGCAGCAACTTAGATCGATAAGACGGATCTTCTACGTTGGATTCCCCGTGAGCTTGTTCGTAGCGGGTATCGGCGGGTTCATTCTGGCAAAGAAGAGCTTCGCTCCGGTGGTTGCGATGTGCAATCAGGCTGAAAGTATCGGTGCTAAAAATCTGCACGAACGCCTTAGCGTTAAGAATAACGATGACGAGCTTGGCCAGCTCGCGTATGTGTTCAATGATTTGTTGTCGAGACTCGATAACTCATTCGATGGGATGCGGAAGTTCACCGCCGACGCTTCGCACGAGTTGAGAACACCGCTATCGATAATCAGAGGCGAGGCCGATGTTGCCTTGTCTCAGGATCGCGATCCGAGCGAATACCGCGAAGCGCTGTCCATTATTCAGGATGAGGCGAAGCGGCTGTCGCGCATTGTCGATGACATGATGGCATTGGCGCGATCGGATGCAGGCCAGCGTCCGATGCATATCGAGGAATTCTATCTCAACGATCTTGTGGAGGAGTGTTGCAAGGCGGCAACAGTCCTCACTTTACGAAAGGGAGTGACGCTGAACATCGAGCCGTCGCCCGACACTCCGTTTAGCGGCGATGAAGACTTGCTGAGACGAATGTTACTAAACTTACTCGATAATGCGATCAAGTACACTCCGACCGGCGGGTCGGTCTCGGTCGAGTTGATGACCGAGCCGGGGGAGGCGAAATTGGTTGTATCCGACACCGGTATGGGCATTCCGGCCGTCGATGTCCCGCACGTATTTGAGCGCTTCTATCGAGCGGATAAGGCTCGTTCGCGGGCAGACGGAGGCACTGGTTTGGGGCTGGCGATCGCAAAATGGGTGGTCGAGGCTCACAAGGGATCGATCGAGTTGACCAGCACGCCGGGACGCGGGAGCAGATTTACCGTTACGTTGCCGGCTGATGCAGTTTAGGTAAAGAACCGCCTCGGTAAACTGGGTCATCACGCTGTTTATGCGCAAGTTAATCGTGATTTCATCTTTCGAGTCTAGACTGTTTGAGGTAGCTGGCGATTTGTTTGTCGATTAGGGGCAGATCTTCACGGCCTTTCCCCAGCACCTCTTTACCTGGCGCTTGCATACAATCCGCACCAAGCTTTCGACGCTCGATAAGCCCAAATGTTGATCGATCAATCGACTGATCTCGCTCCTTCTCGAGTTGTTTTACTTTTCTTTTTGGCCGTCTCGCTGATGCTGTCGGCTATCATTAAAGGCCAGGCCCAACAACTTCTTCCGCGATCTGATCAGAGCTCATCAACGACTTCGCAGAGTCCTCAGGCTCCGAAACAACAACCACCCTCACAGCAACAAACCGTTCAACAACCAACTGCTCAGCGGCAAACAGGCTCATCGCAGCGGCTCACTCGCGACGAAGCGGTGAGGCTGGCGCTCGCTCAGGCATCTGCATTTCAAACTGCTCATTACGCCGAACTGATCGCCGCCGAGGATGTCAAACTGGCTCGGATCGCCTTTCTTCCAAAGGTCACGGTGCCCTCGACGATCACTTACAATTCGCCGACTCTCGGCCCGGTCGCTCCCGGCACGCCCGGCGCTGAAAGATTCAGCTTCATCAGCGCCAATGCCGTAGCCGAGTATCAGGCTCTGGTTGGAGCGATCGGAGAGATCGATGTGGCAGGTCGACTTCGAGCCGCGCTTAGACGAAGCGTTGCTTTGCTGGAGGCCGCGCGCGCTGGAACCGAAATCGCGCGACGAACGCTGATTCAGTCGGTTGATGATGCCTACTATGGTCTCGCGTTAGCAACAGCGAAAAGAATTGCTGCCGAGCAGACCCTCAGCGCTACAGAAGAGTTCGCGCGCATCACTCAATTGATGCTCAACGCCGGTGAAGTCGCAGAAGTCGATCTGACTCGTGCTCGTTTGCAAGTCGCATCCCGACGAGACGAGCTCGAACAGGCACGTGCGAACGAATTAGTTGCCGGAGGAACGTTGCGCGTCCTCGTTGGTTACCCGTTCGACTCTCCGATTGACGTTGTCGATCTTGCAAACGAACCGCCGGATCGCGCGGCTATCGACAGGTTTGTTGTTTCCGGGATTTCGAACAGGCCCGAGTTTGCTCAACTCGATGCCGAACGACGGGCCGCCGAACAAGAGGCGAAGGCTGCCCGCGCTGAACGCCTGCCGCAGGTGTCGTACTCGATAAATGCCGGCTTTGATGCTGAATCACTAAAACCCGATCCTTTGCACGATCACACCGGTGTGTTGGCTACTTTCAGCTTGACGATTCCGGTGTTCGATTGGGGCGCGAGCAAAAGCCGCGAGCAACAGGCAAAGATTCGGTCGCAGAGTATTGAGTCAGAGAGAACCCTGGCGGTCAGGAATTTCAATCAACAATTCTATGCGGCACGCGCGCAAGCAGTGGCCGCTGCTAACAGGTATCAGGTATTGAGCGCGAGCGTCGTCGATGCCGAACGCAATCTTCAGGCATCGATCGCGCGTTATCGTTCCGGAGAGGCTCCGATCCTCGAAGTCACCGACGCTCAGACAACGCTCGCTGCGCAGCGGGCGGCGCTCTATCAGGCGATCTTCGAGTATCAACAGGCGCGAAGCCGACTCCTGCAAGTTACGACTCAGTAGATTCCGATGACAATAAACGGAGAACAATTTACCGAACGAACCTGGAAGGAGCGATTTTATCTGTTGCGCCAGCGGCGGAACTGGCCGTTCGTCGCGATCCCCGCGGCGATCGTCGCATTGTTAGTTTTCTTACTCTGGCCAACCTCCAAACATCAGGCCGAAGAAGAACCGACGCCGGTTGTAAGCGTCAACGTCGCAAAGGCGGAACGAGGATCGATCTCAGCCGAAGTGACGGCGCTCGGAACCATCACCGCTCGGCGCGAGGCAACTGTCAGCTCGAAGATTGCCGGACAGATAAAACAAATGGCGCTGGTCAGAAACAAGCCTGTGCGGGAAGGGGATGTGATTGCCACGCTCGAGACCCGCGACATTCAGGCTCAACGCGCAGAAGCCGCCGCCGCCGTACAGGAAGCTCGCAGCAATCTCAACAACGTGGTCTCTGGAACAATTCCTCAGACCCGGGCTCAGGACGAAAAGGCGGTGCGCGATGCGCAAGCGAATGTCAACAACGCGCGAGCCTTAGTCGAACGTCGTCAGCGACTCTACGATCAAGGTGGGATCTCGAAAAAGGATCTCGAAGCTTCTCAACTCGCACTTACTACCGCTGAAAACGACCTTCGATTGGCTCAGGCGACCGCTAACCTGCACGCCACGACCATCAACGCCAACGATCGGGCCGCGGCTGAAGCTCGTCTCAAACAGGCGCAGGAGAAGCTCGCCGGTATTGAAACTCAACTGGGCTACGCAGTCATTCGCGCGCCGTTCTCCGGGGTGATTACTGAACAGTTTCAATTTCAAGGCGAGTTCGCTTCTCAGGGAGGCAAGCTCTTTACAATCGGCGATGTTAGCGAAGTAATCGTCAAGGTGCCGGTTGCGGACACGGTCGCCGCGCAGCTAAAGCCCGGCGACACAGCCAAAGTTTTGCCGCAAGACCTCAACGGTGAGGAAGTGGTTGGAATTGTTTCACTGGTGAGCAAGGCCAGCGACCCACAGAACCGCACCGTCGAAGTTTGGGTCAATATCAAGAATTCCGAAGGCAGACTGCGCGCCAATACCGCGGCAAAAGTAATCCTGGCTACAGAGACTGCCAACGATGCGGTGGTGGTTCCTGCGGCAGCGGTGTCGCTCGAAACGTCGACATCGGAAGAAGGAACCGTGATGGTAGTCGACGATCAGTCGATAGCTCACGAAACAAAGGTAACCGTAGGAATTCGCACAAAAGACAAGATCGAAATCAAGACTGGTCTAAAAGGAGGCGAGACCGTCGTTGTCGTCGGTAATTACGCGCTGCCTGACAACACCAAGGTCGAAGTAAACGAAGAATCAGACTCGGGCGATAAGGACGAGCACAAAGGAAAAAAAGAGGGAGACGAGAAGTGAGAATCGCACGAATCGTCTCGACCCAATCCCGCGCGGTCGTCGTATTGGTCGGGCTGCTCTGCGTCGCCGGAGTCTACGCCGCCTTTCAAGTGCCAGTCGCCATCTTCCCTCAAACTGATTTCCCTCGAGTTGTAATTATCATCGATGACGGAGTGGTTCCTCCACAGCAAGTGTTGGTGTCGGTAACCCGGCCTGTTGAAGAAGCGATGAACGGACTGCCGGGAGTGACTCGCATTCGTTCAACCACTCAGCGCGGCGGTTGCGACATCAGCATCTTTTTCGATTGGAAAGTCAACATAATTGAATCGCTGCAGATGGTCCAGGAGCGTCTCGCGCAGATGGCTGCGAGCTTGCCGCCGGGCGCCTCGATACGCCGCGTCGAGCGTCTCACCTTCGCCGTGTTTCCAGTTGCCGGGTACAGCCTGACCTCCAGTACTCGCGACCCGGCGAGTCTGAGAGATTTGGCTACGTATGTGGTCAAACCGAGGCTGACACGGTTGGCGGGTATCGCCTCAGTAGCGGTTGCCGGCGGCCAGACTCGTGAAGTTCACATAACCATCGATCCGGGCCGACTGGCTGCGCGCGGCGTCTCGCTCGAACAGGTGGTAGACGCGGTCAACAAGGCGAATATCCTCGCATCGCCGGGGCTCATTGAAGAGAATCACCTTCTCGAATTGGCGGTGGTGAGCGGCCAGGCTAAAAAAGCTGACGAACTAAAGTCGGTCGTAGTCGGAATGGTAAACAACGCGCCGGTGACAATTGCTGATATCGGCACAGTCGGAGAAGGAGTAGCTCCAAACTACACGATCGTTACCGCTGATGGACAACCGGCGGTGCTCCTGAATATTTCGCGTCAGCCCGACGCCAACACAGTCGACGTCGTCGACGAGGTCAAGACAGAGTTGGCATCGCTGCAAAGCCAGCTCCCAAAAGATGTGCGCGTCGCTCCGTACTACGATCAGTCGTTGCTCGTGCGAGCATCGATAACATCGGTTCGTGATTCGATTCTGATCGGCCTTGCGCTCTCGATCGCGATCCTCTATGGATTCCTGAGAAACGCCGGCACCACTTTCGTCGCGATCCTTGTAATTCCAGTTACAGTTCTGGCTACGTTTTTGGCGATGTGGCTTACGGGTTTGAGCTTCGACTTAATGACGCTCGGAGGAGTCGCCGCGGCGATTGGGCTGGTCATCGATGACGCAATTGTTGTTGTCGAGAACATCTATACCCATCGAGCGCGCGGTGAATCTCGACGAGAGGCCGTGCAACATGCGGTTTCAGAAATAACGGTTCCGATTATCGGATCGACGATAACTCCGGTGGTCGTGTTTCTGCCGTTGACCCTGTTGACGGGGGTGACCGGAGTGTTCTTCCGATCGCTGGCGCTCACGATGGCTGTAGCCTTGCTCACGTCTCTGGTTCTCGCTCTTTCGTTTACACCGGTGCTCGCCGAGCGCTTCATCAGCGCCAAAAAGCATGAAGTCGACGATGAAAGCACGCCGGGTGTTGAGCTCCAGGGCGATCTGGAGGCTGAGGAGCACGAAGAACTGAGAGAGCAGGGAAGGGTGCTGCGTGCGATATCTCGACGATACGAATGGCTGCTGGGGAAGGCGCTCGACAACAAGGGCGCGGTGATCGTAGTTTGTATTGCAGTCGTGGCGGTTTCGTATCTGGTCTACCGCAATATCGGTTCGGAATTCCTGCCGGAGTTCGACGAAGGCGCTTTCGTTCTCGACTACTTCACGCCTCCTGGAACATCGCTCGAAGAGACAAATCGCATACTGAAAAACATCGAGCAGATGTTGAAAGACACGCCGGAGGTCGAGAGCTATTCGCGACGAACGGGTCTGCAACTTGGATTATTCATTACCGAACCGAACACCGGCGATTTCCTGGTTAAGCTCAAACCTGATCGGAAACGCTCGACCGAAGAGGTAAAAGACGATCTTCGCAAGGAGATCGCCGAAGCCGAGCCTCCGCCGATTTTGGATCGCGTCGAACTGCCGGGCATCCTCGGCGATTTGATTGGCGATCTGACCAGCGAGCCTCAACCGGTCGAGATAAAGCTTTTTAGTGAAGATGCGAATGCATTGCATCAGAAAGCCGCTGAGATTGAGAAGGTCATAAAAGAAATTCCCGGCATCGTC
>Ga0075425_100007124_pt1 | contig 11794 bp, 10 predicted proteins | sample SoiMethybrSBSTD4_FD_75300 | JGI IMG/M metagenome (GOLD analysis project Ga0075425, IMG submission 75300) | Bulk soil microbial communities from a Populus tree surrounding site in Tennessee, USA - Soil MetaG P. TD hybrid SBSTD4 | ecosystem: Environmental > Terrestrial > Soil > Tree plantation...
CCGGCAAATGATTCCCTCACCCCGCGACGTCAAGACCTACGACGAAAAGCCTGAGATGAGCGAGCCCCAGGTGGCCGACACGGCGGCGACCGCGATCCGCAGCCGCAAGTACGACTTCTTGCTGGTCAACTTCGCGAATCCCGACATGGTGGGCCACACGGGCATGCTCGGACCTGCGATCGAGGCGGTCGAAGCGGTCGATCGGGGGGTCGGAGCCATCGTCGACGCCGCGCGTGAAGTGGGAGGCGCCGTTCTGGTTACGGCGGACCACGGCAATTGCGAGCTCATGCGAGATCCACAGACCGGAGGCCCGCACACGGCCCACACGACGAACCCCGTGCCGCTCATTTACGTCAACGACCTCGACGCAAAGGAAGCTCACCTGCGCGGCGGGGGACGGATCTGCGACGTCGCACCCACGATGCTTCGTCTGATCGGGCTTTCGCAGCCCCCTGCCATGACGGGCGTGCCGCTCCTCGAATAGCAGTCCATATACTTGAAAGACACATGAGCCAATCGACCCACGACCTCATCTACGACTGGAACGAGGTCGAGCGCCGTGGCCGCCTGATCCCGAAGGGGGTCACCTTCTTCGACGAGACCCTGCGCGACGGTCTTCAGAACCCGAGCGTCGTCGACCCACCCGTCGAAGCCAAGATCGAAATCCTCCACCTCATGAACGACGTGGGCATCCACGCCGCCAACGTCGGGCTTCCCGGCAGCTCCGAGCGCGCCTTCGAGGACGTCGTTCGGATGTGCAAGGCGATCGCCGGCTCGAAGTTGCGCATCCAGCCGGGGTGCGCGGGACGGACGGTCGTGAGCGACGTCACGCCGATGATCGAGGTGACGCAGCGCACCGGCGTCCCCGTCGAAGCGTTCATCTTCATCGGCAGCTCGCCCATCCGCCAGCTCGCAGAGGAATGGGACCTCGATCTCATCGCGCGACGGTCGGCCGAGGCAATCGACGCGGCTGTCCGAGGAGGGCTCAAAGTCTGTTACGTGACCGAGGACACGACCCGCTCGCGGCCCGAGGTGCTGCGTACGTTGTTCCTCATGGCGATCGACCACGGAGCGAGCCGTATCTGCATCGCCGACACCGTCGGCCACGCGACGCCCGACGGCGTGCGCAATGTCGTCGTTTTCACCAAGGACCTCGTCGGCAAAAGCGGCGCGACGGTCGGCATCGACTGGCACGGCCACAACGACCGCGGGCTCGCGCTGGAGAATGCGCTCTGGGCGCTCGAGTTCGGCGCCGACCGCGTTCACGGCACGGCGCTCGGCATCGGCGAGCGCGTGGGCAACGCGGCGATGGAGCTCATCTTGCTCAACCTGAAGCTGCTCGGTCTTCTCGAAGAGCAGGACTTGACCAAACTCCTCGATTACTGCGAGGCGGCCGCGCGCGCTCTCGGTTGGCACGTTCCCATCAACTACCCGCTGGTTGGCCGCGACGCGTTTCGCACGGCGACCGGCGTGCACGCCGCTGCGATCATCAAGGCGCAGGCCAAGGGGGACGCCTGGCTTGCCGACCGAGTTTACTCGGGCGTGCCGGCGGGCACGTTCGGTCGAAAGCAAGAGATCTGCATCGGCTACATGTCCGGCGCTTCCAACGTGACCTACTGGCTCAAGCAGCGCGGCATCGAACCGGCCAAGTCTCTCGTCGATACCATCCTCGCCGCGGCCAAGAAATCGAACCACATCCTGAGCGACGAAGACGTGATGGCCCTCGTGCGAAGCGCGAGTTAGAGCGCCGTTCCCTGTTTCTCGGAAGGGCACTCCAGCTGAAGGGCGTTACCCTCGGAAGCCTCGGTCTCGCGCGAAGACGATTGCTTGAGCGCGCGTCCACACGCCGAGCTTGTCGAAGAGATTCGAAACGTGGTTGCGGACGGTCTTCTCGCTGACAGAGAGGCGCTCTGCGATCTGGGCGTTGGCGAGCCCTTCGCAGAGGAGCACGAGGACCTGTCGCTCACGAGACGACAGCGCAGCGAATGCGGGATCTTCCGCGCCCGAGGTGACGGCGAGCCCCATGAACTCCTGCACGGCCTGCCGAAAACGGTCCCATGCCGGCTCGTTCTCGAGCAGGATGTGATTCTTCGACTCGAGCTCGACGAATTCGGCGCCGGGGATCGCCGAGGCGAGGAGGCGTCCCTCGGCTACGGAGCAAATCGCGTCTTCTCGCGCATGGATGACCAGAGTGGGCGCGCGCACGCGGCTGAGCTGGTCCACGACGTCAATCTCGGCGCGCGCGACGAGCAGCTTGGCCGCGCTCTCCGGCGATGCCGTGGTCCTGCACAGCTCGGTGAACCAGCCCAGCTGCTCTTCGGTCGCTCCGGGGATGAACCGCGAGGTAAACACCCGGCGGAACGCGGGGTTTTCGCGCCCCCAGCCGGCCCGCGTCAATTCGATGATGGCCTCGTACTCGCGCTCGCCTTCAGGTTGATCGCGGCGCCGCCAACCGCGCGCGTATCCTCCGTAGAGAATGAGTCGCGACACGCGTTCGGGGTGGCGAACGGCGTAGGCGATGCAGACCGCGGCCCCCTGTGAGATGCCGAGCAGCGCGAATGGCTCGCTCGGGGCAGCGGCGGCCACGACTGCCTCGAGATCCTCGACCCACCGTTCGAAGGACAGGTCGCCGACGTTCCAGTCGGTCATCCCGCAACCGCGCTCGTCGTAACGCAAGAAGCGGAAGTTGTCGGCGAAGAATCGGATCCAATGTTGCCAGACCGGGCTCTCCCATTCCTGGTCGAGATGCGTGAGCCAGTTCGCGGCCTTGATCACGATGGGCCCCTGGCCGGCCTCTGCCCAAGCCAGTCTCACCCCGTCGGAGGTGGTGAGGTACCGGATTCGCTGGCGGGCTTTCTTCTCCATTGCCTCGGCCGCCGGGACAATTGTCCGGGCTGATCTCCGTCGATTCTAGCGAAACCGGGACAGAACTCCCATGGCGGCGATCGGGAGCGGTTTCTATCGTCGAGAGGTCGTCAAAGGAGGAAAGAGCGTCATGTTGAAGAGAATCTCGATTTTCGCATACGGCAGTGCTTGCTACGTCGTCTTCTTGGCAACGTTCCTATCGGCGATTGGTTTCATCGGTAACTTCTTGCTCCCGCAAACGCTCGATGGCCCCCCGCGAGGACCTTTCGGCGTCGCACTCGCGATCGACGTCGGCCTCTTGACGTTGTTCGCCGTGCAGCACAGCGTGATGGCCCGGCGCTGGTTCAAGGAACGCTGGACGCGGGTCGTGCCGCCGCCGGCCGAACGCGCTACGTACGTCCTCTTCTCGAGCCTTGCACTGGGTCTGCTCATCTCCCAGTGGCAGCCCCTCGGCGGATCCGTCTGGGTCGTCGAGGCATTCGCCGGGCGCGCCGTGCTGTACGGTCTTTTCGCGTTTGGATGGGGCTTGGTCCTTTTGTGCACCTTCCTCATCAATCATTTCGATCTGTTCGGGCTTCGCCAGGTCTGGCTGGAGCTGCTCGGCAGGCCCTACACTCCGGTGCGTTTCGCGACGCCGGGCCCCTACCGGCTGGTGCGCCATCCGCTTTACGTGGGCTGGCTGTTCGCGTTCTGGATGACGCCAACGATGACCCTTTCGCATCTGCTCTTCGCCATCGCCACGACGGCTTACATCCTGCTGGCGATCCAGTTCGAGGAGCGCGATCTCGTGCGCGAGCACGGAACCGCGTACGAGAGCTACCGCCGACGAGTTCCGATGCTCGTGCCGCTCTTCGGCCGCGGTGAGGGGGACGGATCGGGCTCGGTGGGGGTCCCCGTCGACAAGGCTTGACCTGTTTGCGTGAGCTCGGGCGGTCCCTCGGTGGAGAGACGAGCTCGGCACGAAAATGCGGCTGCGCGGCGCAATCTTGAAATTTCTCGAAGCCGCCCCACGAATAACGAGCGCAAGGCAGTCACAGACGCTCTCGTCGAGCGTTATAGGGAAGTCGGAATAGGAAAGTTCGGAAGGAGCTGCACCATGCTCGCACTGTCCCACAAAGATCCCCTCGTTGCCGAAAGCCAGACCGCGAGCACCGTCTCGCGCGTGAGCTCCGCTCAGCTGTGGGCCGTTCGCTCGGCCTCCGCGGCGCTTGCATCGGCGATCGCGGTCGGTTCGCTGTGGCTCGGTGCACGGGTCATCTTCGCTCAAAGTGCCATCGGCGGAGCGTCAGGGCTTTTCGCGCTCTACGCATCGACGGCCGCGGTCGGAATCGGTCTCGCCGTTTGGCTCGAGCTCGTTGCCCTCGCCCGCCGGTTGACCGAGCGTTCCAGATCGACGCCAGCGAAGGTCATCAGCATGTCTCCTGCGGCGCCGCGCCACGCCGAGACGCGCTCACCCGAGTGGACGCGCCCCTTCAACGCCGCCTGACACCAAGCCCCCCGTCCCCAGGCGCGCTCCCTCCCGCGTCATGGGGCGGGCCAGGGATTGGTAGCCCGTCGAGGACGGCGAGGCGTCAGGCAGCGCGAAGGGTGAGGATGGCGATTTCAGGCGCCACGCCGACGCGAATGGGGGGGCCCGTCGTGCCGAGACCCGGGTGCACGTAAAGCGTCGAGTCTCCGTCGTGATACAGGCCAAGATGAAATCGATGCGCGAGCTTCCCGAGACTGACGAGCTTCGGGAAAAAGGGGAGCGCGACTTGCCCGCCATGTGTGTGCCCGGAGAGCACGAGGCTGATCCCCTGCTTGGCGGCTGCGGGAAAGAGCGCTGGATCGTGCGACAAGAGCAGCGTGAAAGCGCCCGGCTCTCGCTGTTCGAGCGCACGGCCGAGGTCCGCCCGGCGCGTCCAGGTGTCGTCGACACCCGCCACGAAGAGCTGCGCATTTCCGCGCGTCACCGTCGTTCCCTCGTTGCGCAGCACGATTGCGCCCTTCGACCGCAAGAGGGTGATGAGCGGCTCGCCGTCGCCGAAGTAGTCGTGGTTGCCCATCGAGACGTAGACGCCGTCCTCGGCTCGCAGGCTTCCGATGACGCGAGCGATGTCGTCGTGAAAGTCGACGCCGCTCGACACCAGGTCGCCGGTGACGACGACGAGGTTCGGAGCGGCCGCATTCGACCTTTTCGCCCATCGCTCGCCCCAGCGCGCCGGCGTCAAACCGCCGATGTGCAAGTCGGAGAGCTGCGCGACCCTGTAACCGTCGAACTCGCGGGGCAACCCCGGCATCACGAGCTCGAGCTCGCGGATCAAGACCCAACGTCGTCGAATGAAGACTCCCCAGAGCGAGAGACCGAGCGCCAGCGCGTACGCGGCGAGCGCGAAGGTCGATGGCAATCGAAGCGGCTGTCCGAGCGCGGCCAGGATCGCCACCTTGACGATTGCGTATCCCGCGATCGGGATGAACGAACCGAGCGCTGCGCACCAGTGCGCGAAGAACGGCTCTTCTACGAAGTGCAGCGCAATCGGCGAGCGGGGTCGGTCGGGAAAAAGACGGCGCATGCGGTGCATGAACGAGACGAACAACACAAGCGCAAGCGCGCATCCTGCGAGACCGGGTCGCGGCGCACCCGCGAGTCGCATGAGCTCGATCGCGGCGAGCGCGAACGTCAGATGGGTTCCGACGGTGACCAGAAGAACGACGAGAGCAAAGCGCGAGCGGGTGCGGCGGGGGCGACTCACGACGTCAATCGACCTTCGAGCACCTGTCCGTCTGTCGCAAGAGCTAGCACCGAGGAATCCGAAAGGGGCTGTACCGCCAGGATGGCCGTTTTGTCGTCCCCATCGAGATCGATGGGGACCCGAGTCCACGTTGTACCTCGTCTTTGGAGGATGCGCCGCTCCGTCGCGCCGGCCCACGTGGTTCCGTCCTTGCCGACCGCGACCGAAACGAGGTCGCGGGTCGTCTGGACGGGCTCGAGGTTGGCCTGCAGGTTCGGCGAGAGCGCGAGAGCGTGTCCGCCACTGCCGACCGCGAACGCTCCGCCGCCGGGACGCGCTGCGATGGCCAGAAGGTGTCCGGTTCGGCTCCACGGAATGGCCGCGGCCGTCGAGACGTCGATGCGAGCGAGCGCGCCGTCGTTACCGCAGGCGACGAGGGCGCCGTCGTTGAGTCGAGCTACGGCGTGAAGCGTCGACGTCGTCTCGATCGTCCGCACGATGGGGGAACGGCCGGACCGCGCCTCGACGCACGCACCCTTCTCCACCGAGAGCCGCCGTCCGACCAGCACGATAGCCGCATGTTCGACGAGGGCACCCCGAATCTCGATGTCGTCGTCGGGCAGCCTCCACGGTTTCGTCTCGCCGTGAAGCGACAATGTCACGACGGTCCCGCGGCCGCCGAAGACCAAGAGCGCCGAATCAGGCAAGATCGCGATGCCCTGCAGGACAGCGGGGTCGAGCCAAGTCGGGCAGGGAACGACGCTCCAGGTCGAACCCGTCCAGCAATGGACGCCGCGTGCTCCGAGCGCAAACGCCACTTTGCCGTCCGTCGCGATGGTCGCCCGTCGGAGCTCGTCTTTTTGCGAAAGCGCGCCCACGGCGCGAAACTCGTAGCGTCCCGAAAACGAGTCCAAGGTTGGATTCACGGACTCGCGGGGTTTCTGCTTGGCGACGAGCGGGATGGGCACGGGCGGAGGGACGGACGTTTCCGAAGCCGCACGCAAGAGGGGGTCGATCGCGTCCCAGAATTCGCGAACCGACGCGGGCCGGTCCTCGGGATTCGGCTGCAAGGCTTTGGCGAGAAGAGCGTCGAGCCCGGCGAGGGTCTGCTGGTTTTCACGCAGTTCCGGAGAGAGAAAGTAGACTCTCGCGGCGAGCGAGGGCCGCGCCCCTGCGACCATTTCTTGAATGAGACGCATGGCGTTGTCGCCCGGCTTGTAAGGGAACGCCGGCGTTCCAGCGAGGCACTCGAAAACGATCGCCGCGAAGGAGAACACGTCGGTGCGCGGCGTCACCCGCTCGTTTCCCTTTTCGTATTGCTCGGGTGGGGCGTAGCCGAGACTCGCGCCCGCGAGCATCGTGGTCTTTTGAGCGTTGAAGTCGACGAGCTTGGCGAGGCCGAAGTCCGTCACCTTGACCACCTCGGTTCCGTGGTCGACGGTGACCAGGATGTTCGACGGCTTGAGATCGCGGTGGATGATGTTCTGCGCGTGCACCGACGTGAGCGCAAATGCTACTTGTCGTAGAAGGCGGCGCGTCCTTCCCGCGGCAAGCCCCGTACCGCCCTGATCGCGAATGATCTGAGCGAGGGTCGTGCCGTGCACGTACTCGAGTACCGTGAAAGGGAGCGCCACCTTGTCGAGCGGCGACGAGTTCGGCGGGCTCAGTTGTACGATGCCGTGGTCGAAGAACCTGACGAGGTTCGGGTTGGGGTTGGCCTGCGCGCCGAGCTGGCGCAGGACAGCCGCTTCTCGTTGAAAGCGGCGGAGCGTCTCGTCGGTCACCCCGTCGGGTCGGAGGACTTTGATGACGATGGGGACGCCGTCCGGCTCGTCGTAGTTCCCCTTGTAGATCCACCCCTGGCCCCCTTCGCCGATGAGATGACGCAGATGGAACCGTATGCCGTCCGTCCCACTGAGGACGTAGCCCACCAAATGGTCGCGCAGCAGGGCGACGCGCGGGTCCGCCGGATGCATTAGCGTCCAGGTTAACTCGGATCGGACCGGCGGGCGCCGGCTTTTGCGGAGAGTTTACGAGGCCGCGTCGGGGAGCAGCTTCAGCAGATTTTCTCGGCTCGTGAGGCCGACGTGCTGCGCCTTACGCTCGCCAGCCACGAAGACCATCACCGTCGGAACTCCTCGAATGCCATACTTCGCGCTCGTGGCGGGGGACTCGTCGATGTCGAGGTGTCCCACTTTGACTTTGCCGACGAGCTCGTCCGAAAGCTTTTGGATGATGGGGGAGAGGATTTTGCAGGGGCCGCACCAGACGGCGGAAAAATCGACGAGAACGGGGACGTTGGAGTGGGTGACTTCTTCGTCCCAATTGAGGTCGTTCAAGTGAACCAGATTTGCATCGCCTGACATGGCTCTCTCCATCGCCCGGCTTCGCTGCCGATGGAGCCGGCATGCCGTGCGAGCGTCCGTTCAAAGTAAGGGTGGGATCGCCCCTGGTCAAGAGGGGGGCGGTGACCGGTATGTCGCCCCCAGGTCCCACCCCTCGCCTGACGGACTTTTCGCGAGATGGACGTCCGGGGCCTGGGCCCCGGTGACACGCAGCTCGCCGAGGACGCCGAGGTTCAGCGTTCGCGTGAGCAGGCGAGGCGCGAAGCTCGTGAGCCTGGGGGGGCGCCGCACGAGCTCGAGCCCGGCGGCGGGATCGGAGGCTGCGGCCAGCGAGATCAACGTCGCGAGCCCGGTGCTCGCCAGAGGGCGGACGATGCCGAGGAGGAGGCTATATGCGCCGGACCCCCTTCTTCGGGCAAGCTCCGCCGGCGGCAGGGTCTTGACCGTCACCTCGTGCGATGAGCGCGACAAGAGCGACGACAAGGTGCGTGCGAGTTCCTCGAGGTAGGCAGAACCTTCGCCGACGAGAAGATCGCAGGGCTTGCCGCCCCACTCGGTTGCGGCTCCCGGCGAGGGAGCGGGCTGCACGCCGAGGCCGAAGCGTTGCAGCCTTCCCGGGTCGAGGCCGTCAATCAATCGTTGGGCGATGCCGGGCGCGCCCCAGGGTCCCGCCTCGGCGCCCGTGTGCAGGGCGATCCACGCCACGCTGCCGAGATCGAAAGAGGCAGCACCTGGGCGGGGCGCATGAAGCCCCGAGCCGAGCCAACCGACATCGGTCAAATTTCCCTCGAAGGACCGAAGCGACGCCAGAAGATCCGGCGCCTGATCGACGGTGATTTCGGCCAGAAAGGAGGCGCCGCGCGCTGCTTTGGGGTTGCGCCTCAAGACGAGGCGCGACGCGCTCGTTTCGGCGGACATCGCGCCGGTGCCGTCGGGCGCTCTCGGATCGAATCCTCGGGGTACGAGCGCGAAGAGGGGCGAGCTCAGCGTTCGAGCGATCCGCAAACCGTCGGTCGTCGCGAATGCGAGCGAAAGTGGGTCCTTCGCCACCAGGGTGGGCGGGGGCAGATCGCCCCACCACGAGAGCGCGGCGCTCCGCCGGGCGCGCTCGAAGGAAAACAGAACGTCGCGCGCGTCGAGCTTGCGACCCTTGGCGGTCACCAACCCCTCGCGCAATCGTACGATGGTCTTCGCGCCCAGGCTCGTCGGGGCGTCCGCGGCAAGCGTCGGGTACGGATCGCCAGAGGTCTCGAGTGAGAAGAGTTGATCGAAAAGACACTGCCCGAAGATGGCTGCCGCGGGATCGAACTGATCATGCGGATCGATCGCGTTGACCGGCCACGGCAAGGCGAGCGCGAGCTTTCCCCCGGGAGGCGTGCGCCCGAGTGCCCGCGCGTCGCGCCGGTGCAACATCGCGCCGGCCGCCCCGCAGAAGCCCGCGGCCATCCATCCGCGCCGCGTCAGCGCACGATCCATAGCTCACCTTGCGTCGCCAGGACGACGGCTGCCTGCCCACCTTCCGGCGGACAGGCGGCGACGGCGCGAATGCCGGACGGGACGGGCATTCGCGTCCGCTCGCGCAGCGAACCGTCGGGCTGCCAGGTGCTGATCACGAGCGCGTCGCTTTGCCCGCTCGGCGACTGCGGCAGCACGTCGAGCGTCGAGATGACTTCGGGCGCCCCATCCTGATCGAGGTCGGCCACGGCCACTTGTGCCCCGGCGCCCGGCAAACTCGCCGTCTTGCCGTCGGCGCGCACTTTGAGCTCGGCGGTGCGCGGGTCGCGCGTCGCCAGAATCGTGCGGACCGCGCCGTCCGCCGTCACGTAGGAGGCGGCGGCACCGGTGTCGAGCGGCGTGTCGATGTCCGAGGGATCGAGCGGAGGGTCGGCGTCCGCGCATTTGGTGACGCCGGCATCGAGAGTCGAGCCCTGAAATGTCGTGCACGCATCGCCGTTCGGCGTGGCGAACGGCACACCGGCAACGGAACCGACGGGATGCAGATCGACGTCGAGTCGGCTCCCCCGCGCTCGATCGGTGATGCCGACGTCGATGTAAGCTGCGCGTCGTCCCGGCGGGGTCACGATCGCGACGCCACCGACGGGCTCGCGAAGCGGAGCAGGCGCAATTCCGGAAAGCTCGCGGAGCGCGGCCGATTCGCGCGGGACGAAGCGCCCCCCGCGCGCGCGCCCGATGGTCACCCTTCGGCGGCTCAGCGTCACCACCTCGAGGCCGCCGCCATCGCCGACGTCGCCGCAGGCGATGGCAACCACGTCGCGTTCGTCGAGGCCGATCCGATCGACCCGGTTCGCGACGAGCGGCACGGGCCCGAGGTAAGCGCGCACCTCGCCGTCGATGCGTCCGCTCGCGAAGCCGTGCGCGACGGGCGCAGGGGTCGGTTGGCGCGCACGTTCCCACACGCTATGCGTTGCGCGGTACGCATCGGCGTTGATCTGGAGCTGTCCACGCGCGACTTCCGCCTGCACGTAGACGAGCCATTTGGCGCCTCGGGTCATCGCTTGGGCCGTTGCGAGCGCAACCGGTTCGGGCCGAGCGCTGGCGCCGGTGCCGAGAGCACCGGCGACGAGAGCACCGAGCTTGCTCGCGAGCTCAGCACCTCGCGGCGCCGGCTCGTCGGAACGAAGTTGCGCGACGAACACGGCAGGGTCTTTGGCGGTCGATCCGAGGTCGGCCGCCACGCGACCCGCGATCAGGGTCATGGTCGAACGAAGAGCCGCGGCGGCGTTCGCGGGGGCGCGGGGCGCGGGTCCCGGGTCGGCGCCACTCGGCTGCGCGACTGCGCTCGCGAGGAGCACGAGCGCCAAAAAAGCGATACTCGGGTTGGCCCGCTTCTTTTGGCTGACCGATCGAGCACCCCTCATAGCGGCACCACGAGAAGACCGTCACCGATCGCGAGCGGCTGAGCGAGCGCCCGTCGAAGTTTTTGCTTGGCCCACCGAACCGCTTCGACGATCGCGTCGTCGTCGGCACGGCCGGCGCTCGCGAGGCGTCCTGCGATCAGCGAGGACAGCACGCAGCCAGTGCCATGCAATGCGCCCTTCACACGGGGCGCGCGAAAATGCAAGATGCGCCGACCGACCGCGAGGACGTCCGTCGTCGCTTCGGTCGACTCGGGAGACGGCAGATGGCCCCCTTTGACCAGCGCCGCCCGAGGGCCGAGCGCGACGAGCGCGCGCGCAGCTCGCTCGGCATCCTCGACCGTGCGGACTGTCGCGCCGAGCAGCCATTGTGACTCCGGTACGTTTGGCGTGATCACGGCGACCCGCTTCATGATCGAAAAAAGAGCGGGGATCGCCCCCGGCTCGAGCAGCCGGACCCTCCGGGCGCCGCGGGAGGCGCGCATGACCGGATCGAGGACGATCGGCACGCGATCGTCGATCGACCCGAGCCATCGGCCGATGGCCCGGGCATTCGAAGCAGAGCCGAGCGCTCCGATCTTGATTGCGCGGACGTTCTGATGCGAGAAGAGCTCGCGCACCTGGTCGAGCAGCCGGCGCGTCTCGATGGGGTGGCTCGATCGGATTCCTGCCGTCGATTGCACCGTGACGACGGCAACGGCGCCGCACCCCCAGACGTGCGACGCGGCAAACGCGCGCAGATCGGCGAAAACACCCGCCCCCCCCGAGGGGTCGAGGCCGGCGATCGTGAGGGCGCAAGGGCTAGGGCGCATGTTCGGGCGGATGTGCAAGGTCGCGACTCTCCTCTTCTACCCTCGTCTTTGCCTCGTGCCACCAATCGCAGGCGGGGCCGAAGGCCCGCGCCGAGTAACACAAAGTCGTCGCAGGCGGGGCCGAGAGCCCGCGCCGAGTAACACAAAGTCGTCGCAGGCGGGGCCGAAGGCCCGCGCCGAGTAAC
>Ga0075425_100007126_pt1 | contig 11792 bp, 11 predicted proteins | sample SoiMethybrSBSTD4_FD_75300 | JGI IMG/M metagenome (GOLD analysis project Ga0075425, IMG submission 75300) | Bulk soil microbial communities from a Populus tree surrounding site in Tennessee, USA - Soil MetaG P. TD hybrid SBSTD4 | ecosystem: Environmental > Terrestrial > Soil > Tree plantation...
AACTCCCTCAACGCCGCCGAACCAGATGCCCGGACTGGTAATAGAAGTCAGCGCCGTCGCGGTCCCCCCTTCCTCCATGTCTTCGAGCGATTTCGAAAGAGTCCACTCGATTGGACGGGCCTGTCCGTTGACCGCAAGAAAGGAAAGAAACGCGGGGGGTGTAATGTGGAAATGAACATCGATGCGATGCGGTTTGTTTGCCTGCGGAACGAACGCACTCGCGCCAAAGGCTGCAGCGCCGCCGAGAAAACTTCGTCGTGATAAGAGCATCATATCTGTAAGGAACGCGGGCTAAAGCCCGCGACGTGCTCAACTAAACGTTTCGGCCAACTCGTAGTCGCGGGCTTTAGCCCGCGTTCGTTCGGAATTCCTTAGTTCGCCGCCTTGGCCGGATTCTTCAGGCTATTGTAAACGGCCTCGACGAACATATCCGTCGTCCATGGTCCGCTGGTGGCGCCGAAACGCGTGTCGTAGTCCGCGGTTAATCTTGCGGCCTGGACCTGGGCAAGTGTTGCGCCCTTCTTGATCATGTCGTTCACGCGATCCCGGATGATGACGAGCATGTCGCGATATTCGGCCACTTCCCACTCGTCGGTCACGCGGCCGTGCCCGGGGATGATCATGGTACCGCCGTCTTCGTCGTGAATGTAAACGGTGCGGTCGAGAATGAAATTCAGTGCCTTGATTTCGCCCTGCAGGCTGCCGCCGTTCTTCACGTCGATCATCGGATAACGAGTCATGTCGAAGATGTCGCCGGTGACAATGACGTCGGATTTGCGGAAGTGAACGATGCTGTCGCTGTCGGTGACCGCATTCGGCATGGGAAAGATTTCAACAGCTTCGCCGTTATGGAATTTTCGTCTGCGGTCCGTGAAGAACGTGTCGCTCGGCCGGCTCGCTGCGGGCAGATCGATGAGGTGGTTCTCGACGTTCTGCTGGCCGAGAATGGTTGCCGTCAAACCGGCATCAGGGAACGCCCCCGAAAAGAACGAACCCGTTAAGCTCGAATCGGCGCCGGCCTTGGAAAGAGCAGCATTGCCTCCGGTGTGTTCCGGGCGATAGCTGGTATCGACGATGAACTGCGTCGGCCTTTCGCTGATCTTGTTGATCGCCGCGATGACCTTATCCGCCAGCTTGCCGGTGCCGGTGTCGACGACGAACGCTCCCTGGTCCCCGGTCTGGACGGCAATGTTGCCGCCGTCTCCGATCACGAGATAAACGTTGCCGGAAACCTGCATGGTTTGGATCTCGCCGTCAATTGGCGTCGGATCCTTTGCCACGCTTGCCATCTTCGGTCCCATCGGACGGAGCAGCGCCATCGCAGCGGCATCCGATGCGGCCTTGTCTCTGACCCTGGCATAGAAATCCGGCGACTGGGTATCGGCTCCGCCGAGGGCGGCGAGCAACGGAACATTATTCTTGTCCGCATAATCGCGCAGAGAAGGATTCGCACCGTACAGGTGGCTCGGTACGTCTTCGTTGGTGCGGTCAAGCGCCTGTTCGCCGTCGTCGCATGCGTACAGCCAGCCATCGGGATCCTTGGGGCTGCGCATCATGATCGACGTCTTGGCGACAGGCGCCGTGTAGAACACCGGGTCTGTGGTGACGGCGAAAATCGTGATGTGCTCACCATGCCGAATGTAGTGTTCGGTTACAGTCGCCTCATCACTCTGCGCAACGCCGGTCGAGCGCTGCCATCCGCGTTTTAAGTGCGTGGTTCGTACCGTGAGCATGGGTCCTTCATACTTGCCGGTCGAAAAACCCGTAAAGGTGTGTGGCGCATAAGCCGGCGGATGCTGGCGTCCATCCATATAAATGAAGCGGTCGCCCTGCGCGATCTGACCATAAGCCCGGATGGCGACGAGTCTCTGGGTATGAGGATCTCGTTCTTCCCAGATGCGGTAATTACCAGGCGCGTACCAGAAATACGGGACTGCGTATCCCATACATTGCTGCTGCTTCACCGTCTGTCGAGATGCCGGCCAGGTGAGAGCATACATACGCAGCGCTTCGTTGATCGGAAACCCACCGTAGTCGACCAGACTTCCGGCCGCCGTGCCCAAACCCGCATCCTGATGCCGCCCCGGATACCATGATCCCGAAAAGTCCACGCCGTTTACCAACGGCCCTAAACGCTGCCCATAAACGGCAGCTCCTACCAGCATGATTGCAGCGAGTAAATAAAGGACCCTGACACTCCTCATACGTCCTCCTCACGGACGCCGAATGATACTGAACGGCGCCCTGCGCCGTCTAGACATAAGGACCCTTGTTAGGCATACTCACCTATTCTTTTTGGAGAAAAAAACCACGATGAAAGATTCGTTTTACGCATTAATAACCGGGGCTCTGGTACTGGCCAGTGTGAATGTGTTTGCGCAAGCCAGGGGAGCAGGTGCGCCGGGTGGTCAGCGTGGTGCAGCTCCTCAGGCGCCACCCACTCCAAAGGCGATGGCTCCCTTCGACATCACCGGCTACTGGGTGTCCGAAATTACAGAAGACTGGAAATGGCGCATGTTCCCGGCGAAGGGAGACTACGCAGGACTTCCATTGAATCCGGAAGGCAAAAGAGTGGCCGACACGTGGGATCCCGCGAAAGACGAAGCCACCGGCGAGCAGTGCAAAGGTTATGGAGCACCGACCATCATGCGTAATCCGGGACGGTTTCACATTACGTGGGCTGACGATCAGACTCTGAAAATTGAAACCGACGCCGGAACGCAAACCCGCATGTTGTACTTCGGTAATCCGCAGGGACAAGGCGGAGACTGGCAAGGAATTTCAAAAGCCGAATGGGACCCAGGACCGCAGGCAAACGCAGGTTTCGGCGGCGGCGGTCGCGGCCGGGGTAATGGTCCAATCCCGGGGTCTCTAAAAGTCGTAACGACGAAAATGAAGCCGGGATACATCCGGCGAAACGGCGTGCCTTACAGCGCTAATGCCGTACTGACGGAGTGGTACGACTTCATTAAAGAAGATAACGGGGATATTTATTTGGTCCAGACCCAGGAAGTAAACGACTCGATGTACCTCACGGATATCTACACCACCGCGGTGCACTTCAAAAAACAGGCGGACGCTACCGGGTTCAGACCGGCCCCCTGCGCGTCGAAACAGTTCTAGAAAAATTTTTCGTAACTTCGACTCTCACCCGGCGCTTCGCGCCACCCTCATCCCAGGGGGAGAGGGACAATCTTGAAGTCATTCCCTCTCCTTGTGGGAGAGGGTGGCGCGAAGCGCCGGGTGAGAGTCGAAATCGCGACGAATGTTTCTACCTCACATCCTCAACGCGGAATCCCGCGACGCGTTGATACTGTTTTGAAATCTCGCGGAGCTCCTGCTGCGTAATGAAGTCGTCGAGGTTCTTGAATGGCTTGTCCCCGGTCAGCGTCTGGACCTTATCCATGATGAAATCTGGCGGGGTCGCACGGTTCGTTCGGACCACTTCTGACGTCGTTTCGAGCCGCGCAGTTTCGTACGCTTCAAGCGCTTCGAGCGGGTTTTTCCATTCGGCGAGAAAGTCCGCAAGCACTCGAACATCGATTAAGGCCTGCGCAGCTCCGTTGGAGCCTCGCGGATACATCGGGTGTGCAGCGTCGCCAGCCAATGTAACGCGGCCGAAGGTCCAGCGTTCGACGGGGTCTTTATCGACCATCGGGTATTCGAGAATCGTGTCCGCGTTACGCATCATCGCCGGAACGTCGAGCCAATCGAACGTCCACTTCTCGTAATACGAATAAAAGTCTTCCAGTTTGCCGGGCTTGTTCCAGTCATTCCTGGACTGCGTTGGCGAGGTAACCTCGGCAACCCAGTTGATCAGCTGCCGTCCATCGCCATCGATGTTGTCGATGATGGGATAGATAACCATCTTGGCGGTCTTGATCGATCCGATGCGCACGTACGTCCGGCCATCGAAAATCGGCTTGAGCCGCGTCACGCCCCGCCAGGTATTGATGCCAGTGAAACAGAGTTGTTCTTGGGGATAGAACACGCGGCGCACGGCGGAATTAACTCCGTCGCAGGCGATAGCAAGGTCAGCGCGAACCGGCTCGAGAGCTTTACCCGTCGTCGTTTCCTCGAAGTGAATCGACACCCCGTCATTGTCTTGTTCGAGGCCTACGCATCGGCGATTGGTCGTAACCCTTGCGTCGCCAGGCGTCGCCCGCACCGCCTCGTAAAGAACCAGGTGAAGACGTCCACGGTGAATACCGAACTCCGGGTACGGATAACCGGCATACTTGCCGCGAGGCTCCCGGTAAATGAGCTGACCAAATCGATTGAAAAAGCAGCTCTCCTTGTTTTCGATAGCGACAGCACGCAAGGCGTCCTGTAATCCCAGTGCGGTCAACTCGCGCATGGCGTGAGGCAATAACGTGATGCCGACGCCAAGCGCCTTGATCTCCGGCGCGACCTCATAAACGTGACAATCGATCCCGTGTTTATGCAGGTTCAATGCAAGGGCGAGACCCGCTATTCCTCCACCAACGATGGCGATATTCATGTATGAAATTACATCCTCAGCTAAAGACGAAATCGCAAAACTGCTCCTATTCCCCTCCTCCAGAGGAGGGGTGGACGCGACCTCAAGAAAATATCGCCGAAGGCATCCTCAAAATAGGAGCGGACGGGGTGGTCAGAAATGTTTTTGCCCACCCCGTCTGCGCGTCAAAGGTAGCTTCGCAAGCTTTTCTTGATCGCGCAGGCACCCCGCCTCCAGAGGAGGGAGTAGCAGTAGCGCATTACTTCGTCAGTTCGTCGCGAACCAGCACACCGCCTTTCATCACGAACTTCACACGCTCGATCTCGGTGATGTCCGTCAGCGGGTTTCCAGAAACCGCGATGATGTCGGCGTATCTTCCCTTTTCGATGGTGCCGATGTGATCCGCCCAATCGTAGTTGAGCATGCGTGCCGCCGGAAGGTACGCAGTCTGGAGGGCCTGGGCCGGTGTCATTCCCCACTTTGCATAATACTTAAACTGGTCCGCTTGCGGCCCGTGAGGAATCGTAGCGGATGTCGCACCGCTGCCGAAGACAATCGGTACGCCCGCCGCGAGTGCTTTCTTGAAAGCCTGCTCGGCGAGACGCATTCGGCTGTTTCTCCCCCCGGTGGCTTTCAAATCTTCTTTCTCTAGCCCGATCAAGTCATCGAGAGTCACGACGAACGGGAGCTTCTTCTGCAGCAGGGTCTTCACACCGGCGTCATCGAGTTCCAGGAGGTGATTGGGAGCGTCAACGCCCGCGGTGAGGCAACTATTCATTCCTTCGCCGCCGTACGTGTGGCATGCGACTTTCAAACCCAATCGATGGGCTTCGTCGACAATCGCTTCAACCTCCTCGAGCGTCAACGAAGGACTGGCCACCAGCGTCGCATCCGGCCTCCACATGTGCATCGTGCCGGCATAATCCTGGGTCGTGTAGATCTTGATCCAGTCGACACCGTGCAGCTTGGCTTCGCGTACGGCCGCGCGAGCCAGCCATGGACCGTTTATGTTCTTGTTCTCGGTGAAGCCTTCCAGGAATCGTATGGACTCGTTGTCGGGATAGTAATTCGTCGCGCGCTGGTTGAGCGACTGCCCGACAACTTGCATTCTTGGTCCCTGCACGAGGCCTGCATTGATCGCATCACGCAGGTCGACCGTGTTGAAGCCGCCGCGCGAATCCATATCGAGAACAGTGGTGAAGCCTGCCTCAAGATCGGTAGTTACGTTCGCGAGCGCGGTCAGCACGCGCTGTGAAGCACTCTCGCCACCCGTGTTCACGTGCACGTGAGTATCGATCATGCCCGGGAGCACCGTCGCGGAACTCAGATCGAATACCTTTGCCTCCCGCGGAATCTGCACGGCAGGCCCAACATCGGTAATACGGTCGCCTTTGATCAGCACCACCTGATTAGTCAGCATGTTTCCGGATCTCGAGTCGAACAGCCGTCCCGCGCGAACCGCGACAATCTGCGTCGGCGGTGCGATGAATTTTTTGGCCTGCGCCTGTGCACCGCCGGCTGGCGGTCCGAAGCTTTGCGACTGAAATGGACTGGCCGAGAAAATGGTTATCGCCGCGACAAGCGCAACGATGAGTGTGGTTTCCCTGCGCATGGAATCCTCCTGTTTGAAGGACGCTAGCTTAGCATGCGTGGTTACTTCGCATTCGTACGATTCGGGCAAAATGCTTTGACACCCAAACGCGGCGAAGCTTAACATTTGCCGCAAAATACCGGCGCCTGTTGAAAGGAGCAGACATGAACCGCGCAGTAATCGCTCTACTTGGAATCGCATCAATTGCCGTGCCGCTTTTCGCGCATCACGGCCGGGGAGCAACTTACGACGACAAGAAGATTATTACGGCGAATGCAGTCATAACCGAAGTGGCGTGGCGCAATCCGCACGTCGCCATTTACATGGACATCAAGGACGAGAACGGCAAAGTCACGAACTGGGGTATGGAGAGTCAGAATGTCAGCAGCCTGACCCGCCTCGGGTTCTTTCGGAACACACTCAAACCCGGCCAGGAAATCACTATCAAGTTCAATCCTTCGCGCGCAGGCGCACCTGTGGGTGTGATCCGAAAAATCTATGATTCCACCGGTAAGGAAGTGCTTTCCTTCGGCGGCTCGATCGACCAGTAGTGTGGAGATTTTGAAATGCAAAATCGTTTATTGAGTGTCGTCGTGGTTCTACTGGTGGTGCTGGCAGCTTCGCCGGCATTTGCCCAGGCCAAATTCGATCCGCATGATTTTAGCGGGTACTGGCTTCGCAACAGCATAAGACCGAAGGATCATCCTCCACTCACAGAGGCGGGTAAAAAGGCTATCACCGGCCGGCATGCGGACGATGACGTCAAGCTGCCTACGGATTCGAATGATCCCATGTACAAATGCAATCCCCAGGGCTTTCCGCGCCTGGTCTGGGAAGAAAACGAACCGATCGAATTCGTCATGTTGAACGATCGCGTGCTCCAGCTTTTCCAGTGGGAACGTACGCTGCGGGAGTTGTGGCTCGACGGACGCGAGTTGCCTTCCGGCGAAAACCTCGAAAATCTCGGCCCCGCATGGTATGGCCATTCGGTCGGGCATTGGGAAGGCGACACGCTTGTGGTCGTCACCACGGGCGTGGATGAGCGTGCGTGGCTCGATGAGTATGGGAATCCGAAGAGCTTCGACGCGAAGTTCGAAGAACGCTACCGGATGATCGATGCCGACAACATCGAGGGCCGGCTGGTCATCAATGATCCAAAGAACTTCACCGCTCCATGGGTCCAGCCTCCAAGCACGTTTACGCGGATGAAACCGGACGAGGTCGAGTACTTTGGCTGGAAGGGATTGTTCTCAGGACTCACCGACGCCATCTGCGCCCCGATAAACGAAACCAATTTCGATAATCGGATCAAAATCCCCGGAGCACTGGGGATTCAGAAATAGCCACGGATTGCGCGGATTACGCGGATTTCCATCTGCGTAATCCGCGTCATCCGCGGCTAAGAGCTTACTCTCGCCAGTTGAGCGTCGGTACATTCGGCCATGATGGTCAGGAACCGCTTCACGGCGCTGGCGCTCACGAAAGGATGCGGGGCGCCCGGCTTCCGGAATTTCAACGCACGCATTTTTTCAATCGTCCTGTCGTAGTGCGGGTGGATTGCCAGGTAAACGTCGCCGCCGGCTTTCTCCTCGATATCCATGAAACGCTTTATCGAATCACTCCAGGTCTTGAACGTTGCCTGAAGGGTGGGGTAGTACCGCACACCGTAACGTTCGTAACTTGGAGCCATTCCTCCCCAGACCACGCCGACATGCTTCTGGTTGCCGTCGCGTAGCGGGATGATTGTCGAAATCGTACCCGGAGTGTGGCCCGGCGTCAGGTAAAGGGTGATCGTCGTGTCACCGAGAGACACCTTCATGCCGTCGGTCGCGATCATGTCTTTCTTCGGCTTCAGCTCGTTCGGCTCATTGCTTTTTGCCAGGACGCCCCAGTCGGCTTCGGACATGACGACGCGAGCCTTGTACGTATCCTGAATGTACTTCGCTGCGTAATATCGATCGCCGTGCGCGTGGCTCAGGACAACGTACTTGATCTGCGCTGGATCCCCTCCAAGTTTCTTCAACCCGTCCAGGCGTTCTTTGATGGTGTAGTCCACGCCGGAATCGACGAGGATAATTCCTTGCGACGTGATGACCGCCCAGGTCGAATCGTCCTGACTGCCGATCCAGTAGAGGTTGTCGAATACCTTCGCGGGCTCGGTATACCAATACTCGCGGTCAGGAATTTTTCTAGCGGCGACCGAAGGCGCGACCTGCGGCGGTGGAATCTGGGGGCCCTTATCCGACATGGCAGGCCTGCAAATATTATCCCAAACATCGATGAGGTCCTGGCCCGGCTCGTAAGCAAGAGCCTTCGCTTTATCGTTGTGTGCCTGCGCGGCTGCTTTTCCAGACGTCTGGGCGTTTGCAATTCCGGCGAAAAAAATGGCGCCGACAACAACGCTGCAGAATTTCACCAGCAAAACGCGATTCATACCAGTGCTCCTTTTTGGCTGAGATTAGCCTGACTTGATTTCGGGGACTCTAGCAGATACCATTCCCGGAATTCACCGAAAAATTCAGTCTGCGAATTCGCAGACTAGTGGTGACTCTGGTGGTCGTCGGCAGTCGCCGCCTCGGCCTCGGGCTCGATTGGCCGCAGTTGATCTGCATTGGGCTTGATGAAGGCGCCGATGATAGCGCCGCCAACGAGCACGGCTAGTGTAATTACTGCTTCTCTCATGGACGCGTAGTGTAGCATCACAAGAAACAAAACTTCAGGAGGCGATCCATGGCCGACCTCAATAGACGATCGTTCTTGACCACAGCGCTTGCCGCGGCAGTTTTCGCCCAACGTGGTAATGCGACGAAGCCCTTTCGAATCGATGTGCACCATCATTTTGGACCACCGGACTGGGTCGCCGAAGTGCGGGGCCGGCCATTGCTGCAACCGGCGAACACGACGTGGACGACCGAAAAGTCGATCGAGGACATGGATCGCGGGGCGGTCGCGGCGTCGATCGTGTCGATTACGAATCCCGGCTTATGGTTTGGCGACAAGGCCAAGACGATCCGCCTTGCGCGTTACTGCAACGAGTTCGCGGCGAAGATGGTGCAGCAGCATCCCACGCGGTTTGGATTCTTCGCCGCGATGCCGCTTCCCGAAGTAGACGCGACCCTGAAAGAAATCGCGTACGCCTACGACACGCTGAAGGCCGACGGCGTCGGATTACTAACCAGCTACGACAACACGTGGCTCGGCAATGCTACCTACCGGCCGGTACTCGAAGAACTCAACCGCCGGAATGCTGTCGTGCACGTGCATCCGACCGCGGCGCCCTGCTGCCGCGACCTGAGCTACATGCCGCAAGGCCTGCTGCCTTCCGCGATGGAGTACGGAACCGATACCACCCGCGCCATTACCGGCATCTGCTTCAGTGGAGACGCCGCGCGCTTCTCCAACATTCGGTGGATCTGGTCTCACGGCGGTGGCACGATGCCTTTCCTCGCAGGCCGAATCGACGGCTCCTCCGGCAATTTCAAGCAACAAATGCCCAACGGACTATTCCCCGAATTGAGAAAGTTTTTCTACGACCTTGCGGGCGCCGCGAATGCCGGGGCAGTCGCTTCAGTGCAAAAACTTGTGAATACGGATCACATCCTGTTTGGCACAGATTTTCCACCCGGTGGAAAATCACTGGAAGTCGCCCAGACGATACGGGAACTGAAGATGTTCACGGAAAGTGACCTGCGCTTGATCGATCGAGAGAACGCGGTGAAACTTCTTCCACGATTGAAAGCCACATGAAGTACGTGCTGTGGATTCTTCAGGTACTGCTGGCCCTGCTGTTTACATTCACCGGTGTCATTAAGCTGATCCTGCCGGGCGAAGAGATGATTTCGCAAATGCCGTTTCCGGTGCCGGTTCCATTACTGCGGTTTGTAGCGGTCTGCGAGTTGGCCGGAGCCGCCGGCCTGATACTTCCCGGTCTTTTCAGAATCCATCCGGAACTGACGGCGTTGGCAGCAGCCGGTCTCGTTTTCATCATGATCGGCGCAACCGTAGTTACGGTTCTCGGCGGAATGGTTTTCGCCGCGATGTTTCCGTTCATTGTTGGAGTCCTCTGTGCCTATGTCGCCTACGCTCGCTGGAAAGTGTCCCCGCTTCATGGCCGGCGCGCATGATTCTTCCTGCGACCGTTTCGCGCGACACGGCACGACTTATTTCGGCACGGGCACTGCGCGGTTTTGCCGATGGCTTCGTGAGCGTTTACCTCGCTGCATATCTCCGCTTGCTCGGATTCTCGGCTGTTGAAATCGGCGCGATCGTTACCGGTACACTGATCGGATCAGCCGTGCTGACTCTGATCGTCGGACTTCTGGCTCACCGGGTAACGGCTCGCACCGTCCTTTTCGGCGCTACAGCGCTTATGGCCGCGACGGGCGTCGGCTTCGCCCTGGTTCAGGATTTCTGGCCCTTGCTGGTGGTCGCGTTTGTCGGAACACTCAATCCGAGCGCCGGCGATGTGAGCGTGTTTCTTCCGACCGAGCAGGCGGTCCTTGCAACTGAAGTTTCGGGCGCACAGCGCACTTCCGTGTTCGCGCGTTACAACCTGGCCGGCACCCTGCTCGGGGCCTTCGGAGCCTTGCTGAGCGGCGTGCCCGAAGCCGTCTCGCACCGATTCGGATGGAGTCTCATTAACGCGTTCCGTGCCGGCTTTCTTCTTTACGGTATCTTCGCCATCGCCATTCTCGTGCTTTATCGCGGTATGCAGCACGGAAGTGTGTCCGCAGCGCCGGTTGCTTCGAATGCTCCGCTCAGGCGCTCCCGTTCCATTGTGTTGCGGCTCACGGCTCTGTTCGCCCTCGATTCGTTCGGTGGAGGATTCGCGATCGATTCCTTGCTCGTGCTATGGCTGTTTCTCCGATTCGATATGTCGCTTCAGGCGGCAGGCACGGTCTTCTTCGGAACGAGGACACTGGCAGCGCTCTCGCAGTTGGTCTCGCCACGACTCGCCGCACGCTTCGGCCTGATCGAAACGATGGTGTTCACGCACATTCCCGCGAATGCATTTCTCATCCTCGCGGCCTTCATGCCGAATGCTAAACTCGCCGTCACCTTTCTGCTGCTTCGGATGAGTCTCTCGTCAATGGACGTACCCGCCCGGCAATCCTACGTGATGGCCGTCGTACCTCCCGAAGAACGCGCCGCGGCAGCCAGCGTGACAAATGTTCCTCGCAGTCTCACCGCCGCAATCTCGCCGCTCATTGCCGGCTCCTTGCTTCAGTTGTCTACTTTTGGATGGCCGCTCGTCATCGGCGGCGCGGTCAAAATTGCGTACGACCTTATGCTGCTGGCCGGCTTCCGCCATTTGCAGGATGGCACGAGATAATCAAGAGTGCCGAGAAACGGACAGCAGGTTGCCATCAGGATCTTTGAACCATGCAACTCTCGAGCCACCAGGCGCGTCCCAGATCCCGAGATCATCCTGTTTCAAGAACGAATACTTCTCGAAGGTAACGCCGCGCTTGGTCAAATCCTCAACAACCTTCTGAATGTCGGTGACCTCCCATCCGAGAACCGTGAACGGCATCGGCGTGAAGTCATCGACCTTTGAAATGCGAATCATGTTACCGCCGGATCTGAACTCGAGCGCGAACGCATCCTGATTCACAAACTCAATGCCGAGGATCTTCTCGTAAAAGTTTCGTGCCTTTGCGTAATCTTTCGTCGCGACAAATCCCACGATCTTGTTGGATGAGAGCATCATGATTCCAAACT
>Ga0075425_100007128_pt1 | contig 11791 bp, 9 predicted proteins | sample SoiMethybrSBSTD4_FD_75300 | JGI IMG/M metagenome (GOLD analysis project Ga0075425, IMG submission 75300) | Bulk soil microbial communities from a Populus tree surrounding site in Tennessee, USA - Soil MetaG P. TD hybrid SBSTD4 | ecosystem: Environmental > Terrestrial > Soil > Tree plantation...
TTTTGAGCGACGATGTCGCGGTCGATGCGGTGGGCGATCTGCGCCTCGAGCGCCCTGCGCAGATGCTCTGGAATTCGAGGACCGAACGCCTTACCGGTGCCTTTCGCGCCCGACGTAGACGCACGCGGCTGCGCGGCGCGTCCGACGGCTCCCCCCGCGATGCTCCGCTCGGCGGCCGGCTTCACGGTCGACTTTTCGCCCGCCATCGCCGGCGTGTCTGCCGCGTTCTGGGGAGATTTCTTGTCCGCCGACCATGCGGGTCGGGAGGGAGAGATCGAGGCCAGGATCAGGCTTGCGCAAGAGCCGAGCACGACACGGGCGCGCAGCGTACGCATCTCGTCAGCGCAGCCCTTCGCCCCCGACGTACTCGTCGGGCCAGTCGTCGCCCTCGAACGGCCAATACTCTTCGCTGTCTTTCAAGTAACGCGGCGCTTCGAGCGAGTCGAGCGCAGCTTGCGGGAGCACGCCGGCGGCGAGCGCTTCGACCTCCAGCTCGAGAGCGCGTTTTCTGCCGAGCACCGACTCGATGCGGCCGAGGCGCGCGCGCCGTAGCAGTCGCGATAGGCGCAGCTTGAGGCGATTGACGGCATCCTTGGCGAGCGCCGTACGCGCTTCGACGAGCTTCGCCCGCGCCGCCTGTGCGGCCGCGTAGAGGTCGCCGGCGCGAGCCCGGTCCGATCGAAGCAATCCCCCGAGGTCAGGTCCCGCTGGCCCGCCCGTCGCTCCCGGCGCCGCCGTTTCGCGAGTATGGCGAAGCGCCGCCTCGATCTGATCGAGCTTCCCTCGGAGCGCGGAGATCTCGCCTGCCGGCGCGCGGGCCTGCTCGAGCGCTTCGAGCTGGCGGCGAACGCCGTCCGCTTCGGCGCGCGCGCGGGCCGAGACCTCGCCCGGCCCCTCCCCCCCGAGCCCTTCGGAAGCTGGGCGGACGCCGCCGGTCGTCGCCAGCGTTCGGTTCAGGTCGTCGAGCTGTCCCATCGAGCCGCGAAGACCCGACACCTCCTGGTCGAGCTGCGCCAACCGCTTGGTGATCGTCCCGTAGCGCGAGTCCACGCGCACGAGCGCCGCGATGGTTCGCGCTACGTCCGCCGAGGCACCGCTGCTCTCGGCCGCCGCGTCCGATCCGAGCCTCGAGGCCTCGAGCAAGCGCAAGAGCCCGCGATCGTCGTTCGAAAGCTTGCGCGCCGCGTCGCGCACCGGTTCGTAGGTCGCGATGAACCCCCGGAGGGCGGCGTCCGCTTCCTCGAAGTGGCATCGCGCGAGATCGATGTAAGCGCTGAGGATCCAGGCCTCGTCCTCGTAGCGATGGCGGACGCCGAGAGCCTTGAGCTCGTCGAGCAGCTCGCGCGCAGATTCGTAATCCCTTTTCTCGTAGCGGCTGGTCGCCGATTCGTAGAGCGCCTCGGCGAGCCGTTCGGAGTCTTGCGGAACCAGGTAGTAATAGTAGCGAGCGTCGTCGAAGCGAAATTGCTCGTGGGCAACGCGGCCGAGCGCGAGCCGAGCGAGATCGCGGACGGCGAAGAAGTTCGCGTCGGCGAAAAAGGGGGCCGTCTTTTCGGACCGCGCCGGATCGGCCACCTTGCAGAATAGGTTCTCGCCCTCCTTGAGACGGCCGCGCTCGACCTCGATGAGACCCGACAGGTACACGGCCTGAGCCCAGAACCGCGATTTTTCGGTGACCTGCGCGTAGAACTTGAAGGCGCCGGCCGCGTCCCCCGCGAGCTCGCGCGCGCGACCGTTGAGGTACGCGATTTCGCCCCGGGTCTCTTCGGGCTGTCCTGCCGCCGGCACCGCTTTGAGATCTTCCAGGATCGGCGCGATGACTTCGGTGTCGAGCGCGATCTCGGCGAGCCTCCGAACGGCTCGCCTCGCGTACGTGTCGGACGGCGAGAGGGGCAACAAACGCCTCAGGTACCCGCGGGCCGGATCGTGAGCGCCCGCCGACGCAAGAGCATCCCCGAGGGCAAACACGGCGGCGTGCCCCTGGTCGCCGTCCGCGAAGTCGGCGAACCGGGGGCTCTCGACGAGTCTCACGAGAGCGCCGATGACCTCGTCGCGCCTACCTGCGCCGGAGAGCTCTTGCACTTCGAGCAAACGCTCGCCGACGAGGGCCGGCGTGAGCGGCTCGGAGGCCTCGAGACGCCTTTCCGCCAGCGCGCGGTTGTACGCGGCCATGGCCGACGAGCGGGTATCTGGCCCCGACGGGGCGGGTGCAGGGGCGCTCGCTTGCGGAGCGCCCGCCGATGGTGCGCTCGCTTGCGGAGCGCCCGGGGCAGCTGCGCCCGGGTCAGGCTTTGGCCGCGCGGCTTGAGCGAACGCGAACGACGACGACAAGACGAACGCGAGCCCGAGCGAAACGCCGCGCCATCGACAAACCCGCATGTTCATTTCCTCGCCCTGGCGCGCACCCGTATTCGAAGATCGTAGCTCCCCTTCTGGCTCGAAGGAAAATCGGACCCCATGTCGGAGTCGTCGTCGATGCGAATCGTGGTCTCGAGCTTTTGGTTCTCGGGCACCTCGAGCGTGACGCGGGAGTGCTGGCCGGTGCGGTAAGTCTCGCCGCGGTCGTCCCGCCGGTCGATGTCGACGCCGAGGATGTGACGCCCGGGCGCCACGGCATGTTCGTAGATCGTCGTCTCATCTTCTGCGAAAAATCCTGCTGGGGCAGTGTAAACAATTCCCTCATCGAGGCTGACGGCGAGCTTGCCGATCTTCGCGTGGCTCCCGCGGGTCTCGACGCGGACGACGATGCGACTCTTGAACAGCGTGTCGCCGATCGCCGCGACCCGCGCACGGAGCGCCGCGATGTCGCCCATGATCTTGTCGAGGTCGGCGGGCGTCGAAACGGCCGACTCCTCCGGGAATTCCTCGGGGCGTGGGTTCAAGGGGGAGCTGCGAACACCTGCATCTCCCAACGTCGTTCGAATGGCGGCGCCCCCTCCGGGCTCGGGAGCGGACTCGCCCGCTCCGCCGGCAGGCGTCGCCTCGACCGACGATGGCTCTTCGTCCGCTTTCGGCTTTTCCTCGACCGGCTCGGGGCGGCTCTCTTTGGTGGCTGCGGCGGGCGGCTTCGGCTTGGGTTTCGGCTTGATGGTCTTTCTTCCCTGACCCAAAACCAGGCCGGTCACCGAAAGGCAGGCGATGGCCAACGTCGAAGCGAGAGAGCGTCGCATCCCCCGTCGATGGTATCACTTCACTTTTGTCTCGACTACCTGCACCCGGCGGGCGGACAGAATCGCGTGTCGCGGTTGTTCTCGAGAATGACCGCCGTCGTCACGGCGGCGCCGACGACCACGCCCCCTGCCAGCGGCCAGACGTACCAGGGAATGCCCTTCGATACCTCACAGGTCTCACCGAGAACCTCGCACACCGAACGCCGCACGGCGCTGCCATCTGCCGAACGGCTCAGCGTGCTCGAGCGAACCGACTTGCCCGACGCAGCCTCGACGAGCGAAAGCCTGTAACCCGCCCCGCCCGGTTGTGGCGGCCCAGCGATGAGCACCTGCTCGGCGCGCGACCATTCTGCCTCTGCGAGCTCGAGCTCGATCGCCGGAGGAGCCGGCAGGTGGTCCCCTCTCCGGGACTTCGCAGCGTCGCCGGAAAGGATCTCGGAGAGCTGCGCAGCCAACGTCGCGCGGTGAGCCGGGTCGAGGCTCACGCGCACGAGACCAAAAGGCTGGAGCAGGCGCTGCTCGGTGTTCGTCTCGTAGCGAAAGCGCTGGATGGTGACGAAGTGATCGCCGAGGCGAATGTCCACCTCGAGCGGCGTCTTTCCCGCCACCTCGCGTCCGTCGATGAGAACTCGCGCCCCCGGCGGTTCGGTCACGATGCGCACGGCTCCGCGCGGCCGGGCGAGGATCTCCTTGCGCGACTCGGCTTGCAGTCTCTCCGCCTCTTCCCGATGCAAACCGGTCGGCGGCGGTGTTTCGTCGAGGAGCGACGCCGCCAAAAAATGGGTTCGGGCCCCGGGCGCTTGGTCGTCCAGGCTCATGCAAACGCCGGCCTGGATGTGCAGATCGCGAAGAAGCCCGAGCTCACCCGTGCTGGCAATGACCTCGATGGCGTCGCTCATCGAACCTGCGGCTTCGCGCACGCAGTCATCCCAGAGGGCTTCGCTCTCTTTCTTGCGAGCCCGGACGAGCGCGAGGCGCACCGCTTGCGCCCGCTGCTCGATCGCCACCTGCTCGGGCGACACGACCCCCGCGGTCGGGAGCGGCAAAGGGTCGACGACCGAGCGGTAGTGCGCCACCACCTCGCGGACGGCGCGAAGATGCCTCGGGTCCAGACTCGACGCGTCGATCATCACCGGTGGTCCGGCTGCGCGGAGCACCCCGGGCACGGCGATGGCCAACCCGAACGCGAAAAAACCGCGACTCCGAGCCCGGCGTTTCGGGCGGGCGTCGGAGGCGAGCCGAAGGCTGCGCCGAGTCACTCGAAGGGAACGGCCAAGACGCCACAAGGCCAAGATTTTCCTACTATAGCTGACAAACCTCGCACGGCGCCCTAACGTTGCGCCATGGAGGCCGTACCCTCCGACAAGAGCTCACCTCCGTTCGGCCGCTATCTCATACGCGAACGCATCGCGGAGGGGGGGATGGGCGAGGTCTTCGTCGCGGTTGCGGTCGGCGCGGACGGCTTCGAGAAACCCGTCGTCATCAAGCGCCTGCTGCCCAAATTCGCCGGCCGGCCCGAAGTCGCAAACCTTCTGTCGTCAGAAGCCAAGCTGATGACGCGGCTCGTGCACCCGAACATCGTCCAGGTCATCGATTTCGGGCGCGGCGAAAACGACGACTACTTCCTCGTGATGGAGCTCGTGAGCGGTACGGACCTCGGCAGATTCTGCGACGCGTACCGCGCGAACGGCAAAGCCGTGCCCGTCGAGCTCGCGCTTTATGTCATGACCCAGGTGCTGCGTGGGCTCGCCCACGCACACGCGAACGCGTCGGCCGACGGCAAGAGGCTGGTCCACCGCGACATCAGCCCCGGCAACGTTCTCGTATCCACCTTCGGCGAGGTCAAAGTCGCCGACTTCGGCGTGGCCCTCGTCGCAAGCACGACCGAGGGGGAGAGCCATGACGGTTGGTTCGTCGGAAAGCCGGCCTACATGGCTCCCGAGCAACTCGAGCGGGCACCGGTCGACGAACGAGCCGACATCTACGGCGTCGGCGCGGTTCTCTTTCACGTGCTCACCGGTGCCTCGCATCGCTCCGAAGCGATTCCCGGCGACGCTGTCATCACGCGCTCGGAGATCTCTATCGAAGCGCGAGAGGCAATCGCTCGCGTCGCATCACCGGACCTCGCCGCCGTCATTCTGCGGGCTCTCGCGCCGCACCGCGACGCTCGCTATGCGAATGCTCGCGAGATGGCTCGCGCGATCGAAGAGCTCGTCACGAAAGGGGAGAAGATCGCCACGGCGGACGATCTGGCGTCCGCCGTCTCCGAGCTCGTCCGTCGACAACCGAGCCGCGGTCGCTCGGTGGTGGTGCTGTCGGCTGGCGATCAGGAGAGACTGGTGGCTGGAACCGAGCTAACTCACTTGGGAGCGCGCGGCAGCCAAGGCTTCACCGTCAAGATCCAGGATCCTCCCGCTGGAGGTGCGCCTCTTGCCCTCTCCAACGACGGGTCCACCCATCGTCCAGCGCGCTTCCGGCGGATCGGTCTCGCGTTGGCAGGGGCTTTGGCGGCGGTCATGGGATTCGTTCTATTTTTGCACCGCACCCCGCCGGCCGGATCGGCAGGTCGGAACGGCACTGCACCTGCGCAAAACGTATCCAGTGCGCTCATGCCCATCGATTCATCATCACCGCCGGCGGCAGCAGCCGAATCGGCGATCGTCTCTCCTGGCGAGAGCTGGCTCCGGTCGACGCACCCGTCCCACGCGAGCGGCGCGACCTCGCACCGCAGGGAAGCACCCGCGACCGCCGGCAAGGAGCCCGCCGCAAGCCGAGACCCTGCGCTGCCGTGCCGCGGGCAGATCTACCTCTATGCGAGCCACGGCTGGGTGATCTCCGGTGGATCCGGGACGGTGCAGGCACCTGGCCGCTATGAATGGCCCTGCGGAACCTACGCGCTCAGGGCCGTGTCGAGGCTCGACGCAAGAGACGTTCGTACGATGTCGGTCACCGTGCGCGAAACGACGCCGGGCGTTGTCGACCTGCGTTGAGGCGGGCCGAAGGCCGCGCCGACTCGAACTGGAGGCGGGCCGAAGGCCGCGCCGACTCAAAACTAGAGGGGTCATACCAGCGTGATTGCGCGCCCCCTGCGTGGTAGGGTGGGCCTCGTGTCGGCCGAAGCGGGCAGCGTCGAACCCAATACCGTCGTCGTCGAAGAGTCGGGCGGCACCCTGATCCTGTCGCTGCCCCGGTTCACGGTCCGCGCTGTCGCCGGCCCGGACACGGGGAAGAGCGCGCAATCGGTGGAGGGGCGGCTCACCATCGGAACGGCGGAGGGCACCGTCTTGAAGCTCACCGATCCGACGGTGAGCCGTTACCATGTCGAGCTCGAGGCGACGGCACATGGCGTCGTCGTGCGCGACCTCGGGAGCACCAACCGCACATTGCTCGGAGGGGTCAGCGTCCGCGACGTCTCGGTGACGCGCGACGTCGAGCTCGATCTGGGTCGCTCGCGGGTGAGGGTCAGCTTCGACGTCGACCGGGCCACCGTCGCGACGAAAGCCGAGCCGGAGTACCGCGGCCTCATCGGTCAGTCGCCGGCCATGAAGCTCGTGGTGGCCGCGCTCGAGCGAGCAGCCCCGACGAACGTCCCCGTCCTCATCACGGGCGAGAGCGGTACGGGCAAGGAGCTTGCCGCGAGAGCCATTCACGACGCAAGCCCGCGCGCGCAAAACCCGTTCGAAGTGGTCGACTGTGGCGGTCTTCCGGGCACGCTCATCGAGAGCGAGCTTTTCGGGCACGAGCGCGGCGCGTTCACCGGCGCGACCGGTGACCGCGAAGGAGCCTTCGAGCGCGCCGAGGGAGGAACGCTTTTTCTCGACGAACTGGGCGAGCTGCCACTCGAATTGCAACCGAAGCTCCTGCGCGCGCTCGGCGAAGGCGAGATCCGCCGCATCGGCGGCAAGCGCACGAAGCGAGTGGATGTCCGGATCGTGGCCGCGACCAACCGCGACATCAGGCGGCAGGTGAACAGCGGCCAGTTCCGGGCCGACCTCTACTACCGGCTGGCCGTGATCCAGATCCGGATGCCCCCGCTTCGCGAACGCCTCGAGGACATGCGGCTCCTGGTCCGAGCGTTGCTCGGGGCGATTGCCGAAGACCGCAGCCTCGACGTTCACATCGAGCCCGACGGGCAGCTCCTCGACACCCTCGCGCGCCACAGCTGGCCGGGCAACGTCCGCGAGCTCCGCAACTACCTCGAGCAGCTCGTCATCATGCGCATGGCGCCCGCCCTCGGGGCCGATTTCGATCCGGACAAGGCCAAGGCCCCCGACGCAGCTCAAGGATTCACCTGGGGAGGCTCGTCGTCCCCCACCCCCGGCCAAATCGAGACCTTTCACGCCCTCCAGAAGCTTCCGCTTCGCCGCGCGAAAGGGGAGCTGCTCGAGCAGTTCGAACGCCACTACGTGACGGAGCTCTTGCGTGCAACCGGCGGCAACGTGGCCGAGGCAGCGCGACGCGCCGGCGTCGATCGCGTCACGCTTTTTCGGACGATTCGTCGCTATGGTCTCAAAGGCAACAACCCGTAGCCACCAGAGCCGCGTGCTCCGCGTAGTAGCCGCGCTTCCACCGTTTTTCTTCCTCGCGCTCGCGGTGGCCGGGTGCCCAGCGCGCGAAGCAACGCTGACGGTTTCGACGCAGGGCGTTCTCACACTGATCACGGCTTGCCGCCCCTGCGCCCGGGTCGACGATGCCGGCGTCGAGCCTTCGTGTGCCTGCGTCGTCGGTAGCCGTCCGCCGCCGGAGATCGAGCGCCGCGTCCTCCAAGCTCGCCTCTTTCTGGTGACGCCGAGCGACAACGTCATTCGCGACGCCAGCAAATGCATGACGCTCCTACCGTGCGGCGACGCGGGTCGGCCGCCGAACTGCCTTGCCGACAGCTTGAATCAGCAGCTCGACGGCGCAATTCCGCACGGGCTCGGGTTCGACGGCCTCGAGAACACCAATGCGGTGCAACTCGTGCTGGCCTTCTACGAGCCGGTCGAGTCGACGAGCGCCGCTTCATGCGACCGGGGCGACCTCGTCGCCTGCGCCGGGCTCGCCCAACCGCTCGGCGGCGGAAACTACGACATCTCGTGCGCCAGCTGCCAGGGGGGCCCGAAGAACGCCCCCGGTCCCGACAACGGCCCCTGTCCCAAGCCGAAAAACTCGTGCTTCTTGCAAGCGTGTGCCGACATCATCGAAAAGAACAGCTATTGACGCTCGTCAGCGTCCGTTCTGCTCGAGCCAGCGCACCATGGCGCTGCCGGCATGCTGCGTGTAGTCGATCCTGAGCTCCCAATCGACCTCGCTTCCCGGTATCGCGCCTTCGACGCGGTCGGGGCTCTTGAAGAGATGTCGAGGCCCGGGGCGGAACTGCTGGCGCAGAAGCAACGCGAGCGCGTGCCGGAGCTGATCGTCGAGGATCGCGATCTCGGATGCCGCAACGCCGCTTCGCCGTGCGACGTCGAGCGTCGCGACTGCGGCCTCGCAGCGACTCGCGACCGGCGTGAGCCGCGGCGTGACGACGGGACCCACCCCGATGGCACCGTCGGCGTCGAAGTACGAGTCTCCCTCTTTCTGCTGAAGAGCCCGGCCGAAACCTTGCCACCGCAAGCAGAAGTCGAGCGCCTCCGGATCGGGTGAGTACTTCCAGAGCACCGCCATCGCCTGGCACGTCCAGTGTTCCTCGCCGAAGTAGTAGCGGTCGCCGAAGAAGCTCCAGGCCGGACCGACGAGGTTGCGAAGCCCGCGCACGGCGGCAGCAAGATCGCTCTTGTCTTGCGTAATCGCATACGCGCGCGCTAGCCCGAGCGACGCCTCGCTCGAGTAGTAGAGATATTGATAATCGATCGCACGGTTGCCTTGTCTGTCGTACTCGTGCATGAACTCGCCGTCGTTGCGTTGCTGCGACCTCATGAAGCGCGTAAGCTCGAGGATCTGGCTTCGGTAGCTGTCGTCGATCTTCTTTTCGACGATCTCGGTGAATGCGAGAAGCGCGAGGGCCGACGCTCCGAGATAGACGACCGGCTCGTCACCGATGCAGCGGTTGGCGCCGCACGCCACCATCGCCGGTCCGCGCAGAAGCGTCGCCGCTCGGAGGGTCGCGTCGGTGAGAACGCGATCGCCGGTCAGCGCGGCGGCTTGTGCCAGGAAAAATGTCGCTCCGGCGTGTCGCGCCCAGTCGTAGCCGGGCAGATCTTGATCGGTGGGAGCGTTCACTGCATAGCGGAAATGTCCGTCGGGCGAAACTCCCCTTGCGAGGTAGTTCGCCCCCGCTATCACCGCGCTTTTCACCTCGGCCGGCGACAGCGTGTCGGCCGTGATGCGCGGGCGCTCGGCCGGGATGCGCCGCTCGATGCGGACTCGCCGCAAGGTCGCGCGCTCGAGCAGGCGGTCGGTGTTGGTCCCGAGTTTCTCTGCCAAAAGCGACACGAGAACCTTGGTGTCGATGCCGAGCGCAAGGCTCAGGGCCGGGACGTGGATGCCGTGATCGTAGACTTGGCGGACCAGGAGGTCGTCGGGCGTCACGTAGACCGTGTCGTTCCCGAGGGTCGCTTTCAGACCGTCCTTGCCGGCCACGAACGACATGGCAAACGCGATCTCGGGTTTGACGAGAATCGGCGCGTCCGCAACGACCACCTCGGACACGAGCTCCCCGCCGCTGTCGGCGAGCGCCTGGTCGATTCGCGGGTCGCGAGCCCCCTCGTGGGCCAGCACGACCCGCCTCACGAGGGCGCCGTCTTTCCACACGCTGGCGATGACTTCCCCCTCGACGGGATGAAGCGAGAACTCTCGCTTGACGATGACGCATGCGACGGCAACGAGAAAAAAATACGCCGCCAAGAAACGAAGAAGCGGACGCAGCATGGCTGGCCGCCCTACGACCCCGACGTAGCCTGCGGCGCGGCCCCCTCCGGCGCCATGGTTCTCGTTGCGCGAAAGGGGCCGAGCCAGATCAGCTGTGCGGCCGGGATGACGACCAGATACGGAAGCGCGAGGGCCGCGGCCAGCCCGAGAATCAACGAACCTCCGCGCCCCACAGGGCCGTAGATACCGGACAGGAAGCCTGCCGTGAGCGCGAGCGTCGCCACCAGCATGAGCCCGAGCGCGAGCGAAATCGCCGAAGCCACCCACGCCACCTTGGGCGCCCACGAAGCTTGCCAGAAAAGACCGGCGCCGGCGGCCGCGAAGAGCCCCAACACGATCGCTGCCGCGGCGTCGACCGGCCAATAGCGCGCCGGCAACCCCTGGAACACGGCGACGTAGACGACGGCCGCCGACAGGAGGTCGGCCACTCCGAATCCCACCCTGAAAATGCGTTCGCCTCGCTCGTTCGTGAGACCGTTCATCGGCGACGACAACTACCACGCTGTCGCGTGCATGTCTTCATGCTGCCGCCTCCAGACAATACGATCCGTCAGCGTGCACCCGGCGTTTTTTTGATGGGGGCCGTGACCAAGAACAGGGGAACTGACAGGGGAAAGAGAACCGGGATCGCCCGGGCGATGCGCGCAACGGCCAGAGCGCCGGCTGCGACGGATCCGTCGCGTTCGACCACGACGAAGCCGCGGCCGTTGGTGGCGCTCGCGTCGGCGCGCAGCTCGAACCGCACGAGCCAATCGAGCAGGCGAACGGCGCGGCTGACGAATACCCCCGAGGCCCGGGCATCATCGTAAAAGAGGGTGCGTTCGCGCAGGGTCGGGCGCGCGAAGAGAGCGTAGATCGAGAGCGACAACCACCCGAAGAGCTCGACTTTCGACGTGAGCTCGATGGTAACGTGGAACATCACCCCCCACCAAAGCGCAAAGAACCGCGTCCGCGGAACGAAGAGCGCGACGGCAAGGGAGATCTCCGTCAGAATCGCGAGCTTGGAGAGGGCGCTCGCCACCATGGGATCGGACAAGAAGCGCATCAGCTCGATGGGGACACCCTGCGAGATCGCGAGCGCCGTCGAGCGCACGAGCCGATCGCCGATGACTCGACCCTGTCGCCAGTCGGGATCGAGCAGCTTCGATCCGCCAGAGGCGACGTAGATGACGGCAAGTTGCAGCTGCGCGAGCCGCTGGGCCCAGAGATCGCCCTCACGGGCGAGCGCGGGCGCCCCGCCCCGGCGAAAGAAGAAGGCGCGATCGCAAGGAGCAAACGCAAGGATGAACGCGAAGAGAAAGAGAGCGTAACGGTTGTTGTGGTAGCGGAGTCGATCGCACGAGAGAAGGAAGATTCCGATGAGGGCGCTCGCGAGGAGGGCCGGACGAGATGCGCGCCCGATGGTGACGAGAACGGCGAGGCCGCACTCGATCGCGACGAGCAAGGTGAATAGGTCGCGCGAAGGAACGAGCGCTTCGGGCACGATGGGTATGTGGAACGAATCGCCGAAATATCCGCCGGCGCCGTGCTCGTCCATCTCCCTCATCGCGCTCAAGAGGAGCAGTACGCCCAAGATCATTCGGACGAGGGACACGATGTAGGCGTCCCCCTTTTCCGTCTGCCATCGCCCGAGGAGCGAGATCATTCGGGTCGTCGTGCGCTCTCGAGATGGCGGACGAACGGTTCGCGGCCGTTCTTGCGAACTTCCACGTCGGCAAGCAGCGCGCGCGTCTCGACGTCGTGCGCCGCCCAGGTCGCCACGTCGTCCAGCG
>Ga0075425_100007130_pt1 | contig 11791 bp, 14 predicted proteins | sample SoiMethybrSBSTD4_FD_75300 | JGI IMG/M metagenome (GOLD analysis project Ga0075425, IMG submission 75300) | Bulk soil microbial communities from a Populus tree surrounding site in Tennessee, USA - Soil MetaG P. TD hybrid SBSTD4 | ecosystem: Environmental > Terrestrial > Soil > Tree plantation...
CCCCCCCGCGATGGCGGGGTCACGCTTCCGCCTTCGACGCCGGCCCTCCCGAAGCGATGTCGGCGACGGTCATGCCACAAGAGTATTCAGACGGCCCGTGGCGCGGAGCAATGGGGCTTTCACCCCTCTACCGGGGTGCCCGCACTCTCACCGCCATAGTGGTGGGCACTACATGTCGGAACGCTCGAGGTCGAGTCGTCACCCGGGGATGGAACGACCGTCTCCGGAAGCGTCCCCGTCGCCGACTAGGCCGTTCCGCACCGCCCAGAGCGCGAGCTGCGTGCGCGAGCGGAGACGCAGCTTGGCGAGCAGGCTCGAGACGTGTGTTCTCGTCGTTCGGAGGCTGATTCCGAGCTCGCCGGCGATCTCCTTGTTCGCCTTGCCTGCGGCCACGAGACACAGCACGTCCCGTTCGCGCGACGTGAGCCCCGCCGCCGGATCGCCGTCCGGCCGAAAGCCCTCGATCAAGGCTCGGGCGATGGACGGATCGATCTGGACCTGGCCGTGCCGCGCCAGACGCACCGAGGCGGCGACCTCGTCGGCGTCGGCGTCCTTCAGCAGGTAGCCCGATGCACCCGCCTGCAGGGCCGCGCGAACGCGACGCTCGTCGCCGAACGATGTCAGGGCCACGACGGCGACGGCGCCGTGTGCCGCCCGGATCCGCCGGGTCGCCTCCACGCCGTCGACCGGCTCCATCTGGAGATCCATCAACACGACGTCCGGGCGGCGCCCCTCCGCCTCGAGCCGCGCGAGGCTTTCGATCGCCTCCTGGCCTCCCCCGACCTCCCCGACGACCTCGAGGTCCGGCTCGCCCGAGAGGAAGGCTTGCAGCCCGCGGCGCACGACCGCGTGGTCGTCCACGATCAGGACGCGGATCCGCTCCGCCTGCCCGGTCGTCAAGCGAGCCCCTCGCCGGCCGCGACGTCCACCCTGACCATGGTCCCCCCGCCGGGGACGCTCGCGATGAACAGGTCGGCGCCGATCTCGTCCGCCCGGCCGTGCATCGACTCGAGCCCGTAGTGCTTCGCCCTGCGCACCGACGTGTCGAACCCTCGGCCATCGTCCCGGATCTCGACGACCACACCGCCGCCGTTGCTGGCGACGTAGACGAGAGCAGCGTCCGCGCCCGCGTGCTTGACGACGTTCGAGAGCGCCTCGCGGCTGATCCCGAACAGCTCCGTCTCGACGGCGTGGCTCAGCGGCAGGGCCTCCACCGGGCCTTCGACGTCGATCTCGAGCCCGGTCTCGCCCTGCAGCTTTTTCGCGTAGTCCGAGAGACCGGCCACGAGCCCGTTCTCGACCGGATCGCGCCCGAGCTCGAAGATCAGCCCTCGAAGCTCGTTCTGGGCGACCCGTGTCAGCTCCCCGATCGCGGCGAGCGCGCTCGCGAGCCGCCCGGAGGGGCCGACGTCCTGGTCGCGAAGCGCGTTCTGCGCAGTCCTGGTCTGGAGGATCGTCGAGAACAGCGCCTGCGACATCGAGTCGTGGAGGTCACGCGCGATCCTCGTTCGCTCCTCGAGCGCGCGCTCGCCCTCGCGGCGCTCTGCCTCCGCCAGCGCGGCTGTCGAGCGCTCCCGCTCGCTGACCACCGCGCTGAGCAGCAGCGTGGTCACGGCGGCGACCGAGATGTAGAGCTGCGTGCTCAGGGTCTGGCTGTCGATCTGCTGGTGCGAGAACGCGCCGACGTTGTGAGCGGTGACGCCGATGGTCGTGCCGGCGACGATCAGGATCGCGAGCGTCGCGCCCGGCATGCCGAAGCGGAAGGCCGCGTAGATCAGGGCCGGGAAGACGAGATACGTGACCGTTGCGTTGGTCGAGACCGCCAGCCAGGCCACGGCAGCCATCCCGGCGAGCAAGAAGACGGCCTCCCAGCGAGCGATGCGCCGCCACGCGGACATCGGGCTCCGGGCCCAGACGATGATCAGCGGCAGCAGGACGAGCCCGCCGCAGAGGTCGCCGAGCCACCACGTGCGCCAGAAGGTGCCGAGCTCGCCGTGGTCGATGACGCCCCCGGCGAGCATCGAGAGCGCCCCGACGGTCGCGCTGATCGCCGTGGCAATGGCGAGGGCAACGAAGGTCCCGGTCACCTGCTCGATCCGGTCGAGCTCGGCGCGGGAGCCGATCAGCCGGCGCAGCAGCGCGGCTCCGACCAGGATCTCCGCCATGTTTCCGAGCTGCTGGCCGATCAGGCTGCCGTGCGGGATCGAGTCGAGGAGCTCGAGGTTCACGACGAGATCGCCGAGGAAGACGCCGGGCCACCAGCGGAGCCCCCACAGGTAGAGCACGGCGATCCCGACACCCGCCGGCGGCCAGAGCGCGGCGACCGAGCCCGTGTAGCTGAGCGCCTGCCCGAGCTTCGCGGTCGCGTAGTAGGCGGCGGCGATCGCGAGCACGCCGGCCACTTTCCGAACGGACCTGCGGCGGGCCAGCGACGCGAGCCGTCGTCGGGAGGGAACCTGCCCGGCAAACGCCTCGACTTGGGTCATACGTACCCCTCTCCCTGCCCACTGACCCCGTCTACAAAAGGTATAACGCCCGGCCGCGCGGTGCACGTGCGAGCACCCCGTGTAACCACCTGTTCACCATCGTATTGGCCGAATGTCCCATGGAGAATCGGCCATTCGGCCGATGGCGGTTTGGGGCCTGGACAGGCATTCTGACGACGATGCGCCCCGAAGCGGAGGAAGATGCCGCTGCGCGGCGCGGCGGTGCCATCCGCGTCGTACTCGGTGAAGACAGCTTCCTGGCGAGGGAGGCGATCGCCGGCGTGCTCGAGCGCGCCGAGGGGATCGAGCTCGTGGGCTTCGGTGGAGACCTCGATTCCCTGCGAGCAGCGGTCGAAGAGCTGCAGCCAGACATCGTCGTGACCGACATCCGGATGCCCCCGGATAACACCGACGAGGGAATCCGCCTCGCCAGCGAGCTCCGTGCAAGCCACCCCGAAATCGGCGTCGTCGTGCTCAGCCAGCACGTGGAGCCGACGTACGCCGCGCTCCTCTTCGAGCACGGCTCCGACCGGCGTGCGTACCTGGTCAAGGAGAACCTCAAGGACCAGGCCGAGCTGCGGCGCGCGCTCGAGACGGTCGCGGCCGGCGGCTCGGTCGTCGACCCGATCGTGGTCGAGCAGCTCGTCGAGAACCGCCGGAGGCGCGAGGACATGCATCTCGACCGGCTCACCCCGCGCGAGCTCGAGATCCTCGCCCTGATCGCGGAAGGGCGCAGCAACGCGGCGATCGCAACGGAGCTGTTCGTCACCAAGCGTGCGGTCGAGCGGCATATCAACAGCATCTTCCTGAAACTCGACCTCCGCGACGCGGCGGACGTCAGCCGGCGGGTCAAGGCCGCCTTGCTCTACCTCTCGGGCCAGAACGCGAACTCGCGCTGACTCGGGCACTCACCCCTTCCGGATGATGCGGGTGCGTTGACGCGCTTCCAAGCTGGACGCGTGGCTCAACCGGCCCACGCTGCCGCCGCCGACGGGGCGAAGCACGAGCGCCTCGCCTGGCGAACCTGGGTACCGTGGGCGCTGGTCGTCCTGGCCTTCATCATCGCGCTCATCTCGGCCCTGAACATCTGGGTGAAGCGGCAGGCGCTGAGTGACTCGAACTGGGCGAACGCCAGCTCTCAGCTGCTCGAGAACGAGAAGATCCGGAGCGCCCTCTCGATCTACCTCGTCAACCAGATCTACGAGAACGTCGACGTCGCGCAGGCACTGGAGGAGCGCCTGCCGCCGCGGGCGAAGGGCCTGGCGCAGCCACTCGCGGCGGGGCTCCAGGGGACCGCGGTGACCGCCGTGAACGCGCTGCTCTCGCGGCCGCGCGTGCAGAAGCTCTGGAAGGAGGCGAACCGGCGCGCCCACAAGCAATTCATGGCCGTGCTGAACGGGAAGCACGAGGTGCTCGCCTCGACCGGCGGGAACGTCGTCCTGAACCTGCGTCCGATCGTGGAGCAGCTCGGCCAGCAGACCGGGCTCGGGTCACGGCTGGCGGAACGGTTACCACCCGACGCGGGGCAGATCACGATCATGAAGGGGAACCAGCTCGACGCCGCGCGGAAGACGGTGAAAGTGATCCGCGTCCTCAGCTACTTCCTCTTCTTCCTCGTGATCGCGCTCTTCGGCCTCGCGATCTGGCTCGCACGCGAGGGCAAGAAGCGAGGCGTGCTCCTGGCCGCCGGGATCAGCGTCTTCGCAGTAGGACTGCTCGTCCTCGTCATCCGGCGGTTCGCGGGTGAATACCTCGTCAACGCCCTCACGACGAACACCGACGCGAAGGGTGCCGTGAACGCGGCGTGGGCGATCGGGACGGAGCTCCTCCGCAACGTGGGCATCAACGCCGTCATCTACGGCGTGGTGATCATCTTCGCCGCCTGGATCGCGGGGCCCTCGCGGGCGGCAACGTGGTCGCGGCGCCAGCTGGCCCCGACGATGCGCGACCGTCCGTGGATCATCTACGGAGTCGTGACGCTCGTCCTCCTGCTCATCCTGCTCGCCGGGCCGACCGACGCGCAGCGGATCTTCCCGCTGCTGATCCTCTTTGCCCTCGCGTACGTGGGCACGGAGGTCCTGCGGCGGCAAACCGCGCGCGAGTTTCCCGCCCCGGCCCCCGCAGGCGGCGCGGCATGACCGCCCCGCGCCTCGGCACGATCGCGTTTTTCGGGTCGGTCGCGGCTGCAGTCCTCTTCATGGCCGCAGGCTGCGGCGGCAGCGACAAGAGCTCGAGCCAGGAGACACCGGCATCCTGGGCCAACAGCCTGTGCAGCTCGCTCGTCACCTGGCAGCAGAGCCTCAAGTCGGCCGGCAGCAAGTTCAAGGGTGGGCAGGTCTCGAAGTCGAGCTTGCAGGCGGCCAAGTCGAGCATCTCCAGCGCGGACTCCAAGCTGAAGTCGGAGCTCCAGTCCCTCGGGAAGCCGCCGAACGAGGGTGCGTCGGAGGCGAAGTCCGCCGTCTCGAATCTCCAGAACGAGCTGAAGAGCAACGTCGACCAGATCCAGAGCAGCATCTCCGGAGTCTCGAGTCTGCAGGACGTCCCGACGGCCACGTCAGCGATCAGCACCTCCGTCAGCGCGATGGGAAGCGCGTTCTCCTCGACGACGAGCCAGCTCCAGTCGCTCGCCCAGAGCGACCCGTGGCGGAAGGCATTCCAGGACTCGTCCTCATGCCAGCAGCTGAAGAGCGGCTGAGCCTCACCTGGGCCGGACACAGCACCGTCCTCATAGAAGCCGAAGGCATGCGCATCCTCACGGATCCATTGCTGCGCTCGTGGGTTGGACACGTGCGGCGCGTGGACGAGGCGCGCGGGATCGCCGGTGAGCTGGACGCCGTGCTCATCTCGCACGTCCACCACGACCACCTCGACCTGCGCTCGCTCGCGTCGCTGCGGTCACGGCGGTTCGTGGTGCCCCGCGGGGCCGGGCGGATCCTGGAGCGGCGCGGGTTCGAGCACGTTATCGAGCTCGACGAGGGCGACCAGATCTCGTTCTGCACGTGCGCAGTCCGCGCAACGCACGCAGAGCACCGCGCGCGCCGCTTTCCCCTCGCCAGGGAGGTCCCGTCGCTCGGCTACCTGATCGAGACCTCCGCCTGCGTCTACTTCGCCGGAGACACCGACCTCTTCGGCGGCATGCGCGAGCTCGCTCCGGATCTGGATCTTGCCTTGCTGCCCGTCGCCGGCTGGGGGCCTCGAGTCGGCCCCGGACATCTCGATCCGCGCCGGGCCGCGGAGACGCTCCCGCTCCTCCGGCCGCGCGTCGCGATCCCCATCCACTGGGGCACGTACCGGCGGTGGGGGCTGCCGCGCGACGAGGCCACCCTCCGCGAGCCGGCGGAGCGCTTCGAACGACTGGCGGCGGACCTCGCGCCGGACGTCGACGTCCGCATCCTCGTGCCCGGCGAGCAGCTCGAGCTCGCGCTGCCGCCGACCGCGGTTCGCCCTTGAAGCTCCTGCGCAAGCGGTGGACGAAGCGTGTCCTGCTCGCGGTCGGCAGCGCCGCGATCATCGTCGCGACCTTCTTCTACTTCCTCCCGACGATCGCAAACTACGGCGAGGTCTGGGGGGTCGTGAAGGATCTTTCGTGGCCGTGGATCGGCGCGCTGCTCGGTGCGACGGCGATCAACCTCGTCACGTTCGCCCCACCCTGGATGGTCGCCTTGCCGGGGCTCTCGTTCGTCCAGGCCTTCACGGTCACTCAGGCTTCGACGGCGCTCTCGCTCGTCGTCCCCGGCGGGGTCGCAGCCGGCGTGGCCGGCTCGTACGGGATCCTCCGCCGCTGGGGGTTCCCCCTCCGCGACGTGACGCGCGCCCTTACGCTGACGGGGCTCTGGAACCAGCTCCTCAACCTCACGTTCCCGATCGTCGCCGTGTTCCTGCTGGCGATCTCCGGCGAGAGCGCCGCGGCGCTCGCCACCGTCGCGTTCGTCGGGGTGGCCATCCTCGGCATCGTCCTGGCCGGCTTCATCCTCGTCCTCCTCAGCGCCAGCCTGGCGGAGGACGTGGGCGACGTCGCGGCCCGCTTGTCCAACTGGGCGCTCGCCAAGGTCCGGCGCGGCCCGGTCTCCTGGACCGGGAAGAGCTTCGAACGGTTCCGCTCCGAGGCGGGCGACTTCCTCGAGCGCCGCTGGTACCTCCTCACCGGCGCTTCGCTACTCGGCAACCTGACGGTCTTTCTCGTGCTCGTCGTCTCCCTGCGCGCGATGGGCGTCGGGCCTTCACAGGTGACGCTCGTCGAGGCGTTCGCCTCCTGGTCGCTGGTGCGGATCATCGGCTCGATTCCGATCACGCCGGGCGGGATCGGAATAATCGAGCTCGGCCTGACTGGAGCGCTCGTCGGCTTCGGCGGCAAGAACGCCGCCGTTGTGGCAGCCGTCCTGGTCTACCGCTTCCTGACGACGGTTCCCACGCTGATCCTCGGCCTTGCCGCGGCGTTCACGTGGCGGCGGCAGGGGCGCAAGGAACCAGCAGGGGTCGTTTCATCCGTTCGGGACGATGCCGCCGTCCTGGGCGGCTCGGAGACTGACAGCGGTACGACCCCGAAAGGAGCAACATGGACAATGAAGAAGGCCTCGGACTGAAGTTCTGGCTCTGGGTCGCCGGCGTCGCGCTGGCGCTCGGGGTCGGTTTGCTGATCTTCTTCCTGCTGATCGGATGGGCGTGGCAGGCGTGGGGCGCCTTCGGCGCGCTGATCTTCTTCAGCGTCCTCCTGCTCGCCTACGGCTGGATCTACGACCGCAGGCAGGAGAGGAAGTACAAGGATCTGACCGCCGAGTGACGATGCGGCTCGAGCTCGGCACGCGCGTCCGCCTCGAGGACGGCGCGGCCCGCGAGCTGGCCGACATCGTCATCGACGCGGCGAGCAACAACGTCACGCACCTGGTCGTTCAGCCGCCTGACGATCCGGACGGCGCGCGCCTCGTCCCGATGGCGCTCGCGACCCGCGGCGCCGAAGGGCAGGAGCTCTCGCTCCGCCTCTCCGCGGAGGCGCTCGACAAGCTCGACCGCGTGCACGAGCACGCCTTCCTCCGAGCGGGTGAACAGCCCGAGAAGGAGCCCGGCTGGGATGTCGGGGTCGAGGACATGGAGGCCGTACCGCAGCCCAGCGCGCCGGCTACGTTCCCGGAATACATCGGCGACCCGCTGGGTGACGTCACGGTCACGTACGACCGCGTCCCGAAGGGCGAGATCGAGCTGCGGCACGCGAGCGACGTCTACTCGTCCGAGGGGCACCACATGGGACATGTGGACGGCGTGCTCCTGAACGACGGGAGCTCGATCACCCACCTCCTGCTGGAGCGCGGCCACCTCTGGTGGAAGCGCGAGATCACGATTCCCGCCTCGGCGATCTCCAAGCTGGAGTCGGACATGGTCACGCTCGGGGCCACGAAGCAGGAGGTCGGAAGCTTCCCCTCGCAGCGACGCCGCTGACGTCTACGCTCGCGTAATCGAGCTACGCGAGATCGAGGTCAACGGGCGCGCCGCACGGTACCGCGTGACGGGGAGCGGAGCACCGCTCGTCCTGGTGCACGGCCTTGCGGGCTCCTGGCGGTGGTGGTCGCAGGTGCTCGAACCGCTCGCGCCGCACCGGCGAGTGCACGTGATCGACCTCCCGCGGCTGCGGCGCCCCAGCGGGCCGCGCGACTTCGCGAGCTGGCTCGGCAGGTGGCTCCACGCGGCGGGCCTGGAGCGCGCGGACGTCGCGGGCCATTCGCTCGGCGGCCTCGTCGCAGCCGAGCTGGCGGCTGCCGAGCCCGAGCGTGTGCGGCGGCTCGTCCTCGTCGGTCCCGCCGGAATCCCCTGCGGACGGGGCCTGGCACGGCGCGCCCTACCGCTGGCCGGCACGCTCTACGACATCCGCCGGTCGCTGCCCATGGTCGTGCCCGGTGCGGTGCGCGCGGGGCCGGGAGCCGTTGCGCGCGGGATCGCCTTCGTCTCGACCCGAGACCTGCGCGAGGAGCTCTCCGCCGTCCGGGCGCCGACGTTGCTCGTGTGGGGAGAGCGCGACCGCCTCGTGCCGCCCAGTCTGGCGGAGGAGTGGCAGCGGCTGCTACCCGGCTCGCGGCTCGAGCGCCTTCCGTGCGGCCACGTTCCGATGCTCGAGGCCCCGCGGGAGCTCGCGGCCTGCATGCTCGCCTTCCTCGACGACGAGCTCGCGGACGATCCCGGCGACCAGCTCGGGACGGGTGTAGTGGACGGCGTGGGGCTCGCCCGGCACGACGACGAGCCGGCCGCGCGGTAGCTCCGCGGCCACGCGCCCGGCCCACGCGCGGCCCACGAACCCATCCTCGCTGCCGTGTACGACGATCGTCGGCTGCTCGATCTCCGGCAGGCGATCCTCGAGCCGGTCGGCGAGCACCTCTCTCGCGGTCGAGAGCAGCGCGCGGAGCCCGACGCCGGCCTGATCGCGAGCCGCAAGGGCGAGGAGCCCGAGCGGCTCCCTGGCGGAGTCGCGCAGCGAGCCGAAGAGCTGGTGGCGTGCCCCCCGCCGAGCGGGATCGACCGTCGGCCCGATCAGGACCATCGGCCCCACCGTCTCCGGCCGTTGCGCGGCCAGCACGGTGACGATCTGGCAGCCCATCGAGTTCGCCACCATCGCCGGTCGCCCGAGGTCGGCGGCTTCGACCCAGTCGCCGAGAGCGTCCGCGAGGTCGCCGAGGCGACGCCGTCCCGGCAGCTCCCCGCTCCGCCCCTGGCCGGGGAGGTCCGGCACGTAGGAGGAAAGCGACGTCGCCAGCAGCCGGGCGAGGGGGAGCATGTACGCGCCCGAGACGCCGTAGCCATGGACGAGAACCACCGGCGGCCCCTCTCCGAGCACGACCGCGTGCATCCGGGCCCCGCGCACCGTTCGCCAGATCCGCCGCGTCACGGCCGCTCGCGGACGACGACGGTCCCGGCGATGAAGTCCTGAAGAGCGCGGCGGCGGCCGTCGAAGAGCACGGGCAGGAAGCCCGCCAGAAGCGGGATGATCGCCAGGATCAGCCCGACGAAGCGAACGATCGACCGCGGGACCGACGGCGGCGCGCCGGTGGCGGTGACCACCCTGAGCCGCATCAGCCGGAGGCCCGGCGTCTGGCCCGTGTTGCTCCAGAACGCGACGAAATAGATGGCGGTGACGACGAACCAGCCGGCGCCGAACAGGCCGCCGGCGATCGCGCCCTGGCTCAAACCGCCCGCCAACTCGAGGATCAGGGCGACTGACCCCGCCGCGACGAGGTACGCAAGCTGCGCGAGCGCGGCGTCGATCACGAGGGCCACTCCCCGGCTCGCGACGCCCCCGAATGCGCGCGTCGACTCGGCCGGCTTCCGGGGGACGCGGTCGTCGAGCCCTTCGAGCCGCGTCCGTGCCCCAGCGGCGACTTCCTCGCCGAAGCCGGCCGTCTGCGCCGTGAGCGCGTGCCGCACCTCGGGGCTCGACAGCACATCCGTCAGCGCCCGCTTGAAGGCCGGGCTCTCGACCACCTGCGCGGTGAGGGCCTCCAGGTGCTGCTTTCCGTCCTTGGCAGCAGAGGTCTCGAGCATCTGGGAGACGACTCGCTCCACGACCTGGTGCTCGACGAGCGAGCGCCCGACCGCCTCTGGCAGCGGCCCCGCCAGCAGCGCGTCGATCACCCGCTCTGCTTCCTCCTCGAAGATCCCGCGGCCCGAGCGGGCTGCCGCGCGAACCGGTCCAAGGGCGACGCGATCGAACCTCATGCGTGGATGATGCTCACAACACCTGCGATCCGCAGCATCACCCGGGTCGGATGAGGGAGACTTCGCCGATGGAGCAGGGCATCGTGCGCGCTGCGGGAGGCGTGGTCACGAGGGCGTTGCCCGGCGGAGATGCGGAAATCCTGCTTGTCCACCGGCCGCGCTACGACGACTGGACGCTCCCGAAGGGCAAGGCGCTCCCCGGCGAGACCGACGAGGAGTGCGCCCTCCGCGAGGTCGAGGAGGAGACCGGGCTCGTGTGCGAGCTCGGTCCCGAGCTCGCCGTCAGCAGCTACCTGGACGGAGCGGGGAGGCCGAAAGAGGTCCGCTACTTCGCCATGACGCCCCACGCCGGCGCCCAGGCGGCTCCGCACAACGAGGTCGATGACGTGCGCTGGCTCACGCGGGAGCGCGCTCTTCGGACGTTGAGCTACCCGCGCGACGTCGAGATCGTCGAGCGTCTTTCTTGAGCTCCTTGGAGAAGTACTCGAGGGCGGTCCTCGTCTTGGTCTCCTGCTCACCGCCGAGGTCGACGCCGCGTGAGGATAGGTACGCGCGCGCCTCGGCTGCGACCTGGAAGGTCTCGGCGGGCTCGCATTTCGTCGACAGCTCCAGGATCCGCGAGCCGTCCGGATAGAGCCACAGCTCGGCGACGAGCCGCCGCTCGAAGTCTTCCGGGTAGTTCTTCAGCTTGAGCACGAGGATCGGGCCCAGGATCGCGAGGTCGTCCAGCCCGATGCCCTCAGGCGCATGCTCCTCGTAGAGCGCGCGCTGCTCCTTCGAGAAGAGCTTTCGCACCGACTTCCCCTCCATCACGACCCTGCGGACGCTCCCCTCGGCCGTCACGCCCTTGAGCGAGCCCGAGCAGACATAGCCCTCCGGCGACGCGTCGAGCTCCACACCGAAGCTCGGGGAGGTGCGCAAGTCCTTGGGCAGCTCCGAAGGCACCACGGGCCGCAGCTTGACCACGGTGTCGTCGTCCTTCTTCTGTGTGCGCCGCGCGCGCACGACGAGCCCCTTCGCGTTGAGTGCCAGGTCGTGCGTGTCGAAGAAGATGACCTGGCGAAGCTGCGCCTGCAACGGGTCCAGGCCGAGGGCTCGGGCGGTCGTGAGCTGTGCCGGCTCAGGGATCGTCAGCTTCAGCTCGATGCTGTCGACGCCCTTGGAGAGCCCGATCATCTGCTGCAGCTGTTCGTCGGGCATCGCGGGTCTCGTGGAGGTTGGTGCTTCGGTCATTGCCGCTCCTTTCCGTCGTTCGGTTGCACGCCGCTTGCGGCGAGCGCCGTCTCATACTTACTCAGCACGGCGGGCTCGAGCCCGCACTCGCGTCGCAGCCGCTCCACGAGTGGCTCGGCGTCGGCGATCGCGCCCTCGGGAATCTCGACCTCGACTCGGCTGAGGTGCCCCAGAACGCGTTGGCTCGCATCGCGGATCTCGGTTTCGTCGAGGAGCACCTCGCCCGCCGCGAAGGGGAACACAAGCCTACGCGTGCGGATGTCGAACCGCCGCACGAGCTCGACGGGGCCGACGAGCTCGCGAACTCGCCGGCCGACGATTCCGGGCGCGCGCGCGACCGCTGCCGGCTCGGCGGCCTCGAGCGTTTCCTCGAG
>Ga0075425_100007131_pt1 | contig 11791 bp, 5 predicted proteins | sample SoiMethybrSBSTD4_FD_75300 | JGI IMG/M metagenome (GOLD analysis project Ga0075425, IMG submission 75300) | Bulk soil microbial communities from a Populus tree surrounding site in Tennessee, USA - Soil MetaG P. TD hybrid SBSTD4 | ecosystem: Environmental > Terrestrial > Soil > Tree plantation...
CGGTGCTCCCGCCGGTGAACTCGACGACGCGCATGCCCGGACGCAGCCGACCGTCGCGCTCGGCGCCCTCGATCATCGCGAGCGCCATGCGGTCCTTGTAGGAGCCGGTCGGATTGATCGATTCGAGCTTGACGAGAACGTCCGCCGACGCCGGCGGGACGATGCGTTTGAGACGCACGAGCGGCGTATGGCCGATGGCCTGGAGGACGGAGTCGGCGACGCGCGTGGTGGTTGCCATTCCCTGACTATAATTCAGGGACCTTCTTGTACGCGGCCTTCAGCCGCGGTACTCTGACCCGAACCGCGCGGAGTCAGCCGACGGCCGGGCGCGCCCGGCCTTCAACACACGATGGCGAAACGTAAATCCAAGGCGCAATCGCTGTTCGACAACATGGAGCCCGCCGATGCTCCATCGTCTGGCGGGCGCGACGCGGCCATTCGATCGACCCTGCTCGGCGGCGGCGGCGGCGGCACGGAAAACGTCGCGCTGCACGAAGCGGCGCAGGCCCGCTACCTCAATTACGCGCTGTCCGTCATCACGTCGCGGGCCCTGCCCGACGTCCGCGACGGGCTCAAGCCTGTCCAGCGCCGCATCCTCTACACGATGTGGCAGCAGAACCTGACGGCCGACGCCAAGCACCGGAAATGCGCGAAGGTGGTCGGCGACGTGATGGGCAGCTACCATCCGCACGGCGACGCGGCGCTGTACGAAACGCTCGTCCGCATGGCGCAGCCGTTCTCGCTCCGCTATCCGCTCGTCGACGGCTCCGGCAATTTCGGTTCGCTCGACGGCGACAGCGCCGCGGCGATGCGCTACACCGAGTGCCGGCTGGCGCGCGTCAGCGACGAGATGCTCTCCGAGATCGAGCAGACGACGGTCCACTTCCGTCCCAACTACGACGGCACGAAGACGGAGCCGGTCGTCCTCCCGGCGCGGATTCCGAATCTCCTCGTCAACGGCACGACGGGCATCGCCGTCGGCATGGCGACGAACGTGCCGCCGCACAACCTCAACGAGGTCTGCACGGCGCTGATCAAACTGCTCGACAACGAAGACATCGGCAACGCGCAGTTGTCGAAGTACATCAAGGGTCCCGACTTCCCCACCGGCGGTCAGGTGCTGAATTCGCAGGAGGAGCTGAAGGCGATGTACCGCACCGGATCGGGAACGATCCGCGTGCGCGGCACGTGGGATATCGGGCCCGAGACGCGATCGACGAAGACGATGTACGTCGACAGCATTCCGTACACGGTGAACAAGGCGCAGCTGGTCGAGCGCATCGCCGAAGTGGTGCTGTCGCGCAAGCTGCCGCAGCTCGTCGACGTGAAGGATCTCTCGACCGACGACGTGCGCATCGCGCTCGAAATGAAGAAGGACGCCGACGAGAAGATGATCATGGCGTACCTCTTCAAGCACACGCCGCTGCAGATCACCATCGGCGTCAACCTGACGTGCCTGATCCCCACGGAGAATCCCGAAGTCGGCAGACCGGAGCGGCTGGACCTCAAACAGATCCTGTGGCACTTCCTCCACTTCCGTCTCGAAGTAGTGACGAAGCGGCTCGAGCACGAGCTCGCGGCGCTCAAGAAGCGGATCCACATCCTCGAAGGCTTCGAGACGGTCTTCGACGCGCTCGACGAGATCATCAGGATGATCCGCAAGTCGGACGGCAAGGCGGACGCCGCCGAGAAGATCATGACGCGGTTCAAGCTCGATGCCGAGCAGACCGACGCGATCCTCGAGCTGAAGATCTACCGCCTCGCCCGGCTCGAAATCCTGATCATCCGGCAGGAGCTCGAAGAGAAGCGGAAGCGCGCGCGTCAGATCAACGCGCTCCTGAAGGACGAAGACAGCCGCTGGAAGCTGGTGCGCAGCGAGCTCGAAGAGGTCAGCTCGAAGTACGGCGACAAGCGGCGCACGAAGATCGAGAGCGACACCGGCGAACAGGAATACACCGCCGACGACTTCATCGTCGAGGAAGACAACGTCGTCATCGTCTCGCGCGACGGATGGGTGAAGCGGCAGAAAGAAGTGAAGGACCTGTCGACGTCGCGGCTGCGCGAAGGCGACGCGGTGCTGGCGGCGTTCGCCGGCAGCACGCGGGCGACGTGCGTGTTCTTCTCGAACTTCGGCGTCGCCTACACATGCCGGATCATCGACGTCCCCGCCTCGACCGGGTACGGGGAGCCGATCCAGAAGCAGTTCAAGCTGAAGGACGGCGAGAAGATCGTGGGCGCGATGAGCCTGGACCCGCGCGCCGCCGGCGTCATCAAGCCGAAGAAGGACGGCGACGCGGCGCCCGTGCACGCCGCCGCCGTCAGCGCGGACGGGTACGCGCTCCGCTTCAATCTCGATCCGTTCGTCGAGCCGAGCACGCGCGCGGGACGCCGGTTCGCGCGTCCGTCGAAGGGGTCGGAGATCGTGGGCGTCGCGCGCCTGGCGGGCGGCGAGGTGCTGATCACGGCGACCGCGGAAGGGCGCGGCCTGCTCGCGAAGGCCGACGAGGTCAACTTCCTCGCGGGTCCCGGCAAGGGCGTGCAACTCATCAAGATCGGCAAAGACGACCGCGTCCTCGGCTTCATCGCCTCGGGCGGCGACCGCGATCTGCTGACGGTCGAGACCACACGGGGCGCGGAGCAGACGATCAGCACCGCGAAGTACGGCGTCACCGGACGCGGCGGAAAAGGCCGGGAACTGCTGCAGCGCGGCGGGTTTACGCGGATTCTCTGGCCCGTGCCCGATGCGCCGGCGCCGTTGAACGGGTCGACCTCCTCGTAGATCCGGACGCCCTCCACGGAAATCCGCCCGGGCTGGTCGTCTAAGCAGCCGAACGGTGGAATAATTCCGCCGCACATCCTCATTCCATGCCTGTGCGTGACGGCGCGGTGGCGTCGCGATTTTTTCGTCGGCTGACGACGATTGCGGGGCTGCTGCTCCTCTGCGCGGTCGGCGCCGCGGCGATCCTCACCACTCGGCCGGCGCTCGCGCCGTCGTGGTGGCCGGGGCGTCCGCCGCTCGCCGATCTCGTCGCGGCGGTTGGCGCGCAACGGCCGTTCGAGCCGCGTCTCACCGGCGGATTCGCGTACGCGCCCGTTTCGGCGCCCTCGGCCACACGATCGGCTGCACCCGGCGATAGCGTGCCGTCGACCGAGATTCGCATCGCGGCGCTCACGCTCGAGAAGCGGCTGGAGTCGAACCGCAGCGCGGCCACGCTCGGCGCCTTCGGCGCCGCGTCGCTCGTCACCGGCCGAAGCGACGCAGCGGTCCGCGCTCTGGAAGAGGCCGTTCGGCTCGAGCCCAGAGCGGCGAAGCTGCACAGCGACCTGGCAGCGGCCTACCTCGTACGCTTCAAGCAACGGAACGAGCTCGAGGATGTCGCCCGAGCGGTTGACGTCGCCGCTCGCGCGGCGGCGTCGGATCCGACACTCGTCGAGGCCCGGTTCAATCTGGCACTCGGGCTGGAGTCGCTCTCGTTGCGCCACGAGGCACGAGAGGCGTGGATGGCGTACGCGCGACTGGATCGGCATTCGTCGTGGGCCGGTGAAGCACAGGAACATCTCGACGCCCTCGCCCCTCAAACACTCGCGCGACGGTTCGACGAGGAGCGCCAGCGCGTTGTGGACGCGGCCGCCGCCGGCGATCAGGCAGCAGTGCGGGCGGCGGTCGTGCGGTTTCCGGACGTCGCCTATAACTACGTCGAAAACGATCTGATTCCTGACTGGGCCGACGCCTGGCTCGCCCGGGATCGGGCGAACGCCGATGGGATTCTTCGACGCGCCAGACAGGTTGCGCTCGCCGTCGCCGAAGCGGTCGATGAGCGGCTTCCCGTCGACGCCGTCAGCGCGATCGAGCGAGAGGTATCGGCCCCGGTCGATCGCGCCGACGCCCTCGCGCGCGGCCATCAATGGTTCCGCAAGGCGCGAAAAGCCTATCAGGCTGGCGATACCGCGTCGTTCGCGGATGACTATCGACGGGCGCGCGAGGCGCTGCGCGGATCGCAATCACCGTACGAGGAATGGACACGGCTCTACCTGGCCATCGCCGATTACTACCGCAGCGATCTCCGGTCCGCCGCCGCGCCATTGACTCCGCTACTGGCGGAGGCGACGACGCGGCGGCACTGGTACGTCGCGGGCCGAACGTCGCGGATGCGCGGGCTGCTCTCCGGCATCAGCGGCAATCTGTCCGGGCAGCTCGACGACTACAACAGCGCGCTCGCCGCGTTCGACCGGCTCCGCGCCCGGAGCGACGCGGCGGGCATCCATGCGTCCCTCGCGGACACCTACGAAAGCCTCGGCGACCATTCGGCGACCTGGTCGCATATCCGCGACGCGCTCGCGGGCCTCGGCGACGTACGGTTGTTCGGCACGCGCACGACCGTACTGTGGCGCGCCGCGCTCAAGGCGACGCGCGACGATCTGCTGCACGCCGCAATCCTGTTGAACACCGAGTTTCTGGACGAGGCGCAGTCGGCGGCGCCGCCGGTCGATACAGCGCAGGGCTTTCTGAACAGGGCCGCCGTCTACGATCAACTGGGACTCTCCGACCGCGCGCAGGCCGACCTGCAGGCCGCAACCGAATCGATTGCGCGGATTACAGACGCCGGCATCCGCAGCCGCATCGCCGCCGAGGCCTCGCTGGTTCGCGGCGAGTTCGCGCACACCGCCAATCCTGCAGCGACGCTCGCGTCGCTGCAGGAAAGCGTCGAGTATTTCCGGCAATCCGGAATGGATCTCAGGCTGCTGCGCGGTTACCTCGCGCTGGGCCGCGTTCAGTCCGCGACAGGCCGGACGACCGAAGCGGCGGCGACGTTCCGCGCAGGCATCGACGTCCTCGAACGACAGCGTGCACGGCTGCCATCGGGCGAAGTGCGGCTGGGCTACTTCGATCTGCCCTGGACGTTGTACGACGATGCCGTCGAGCTCGAGTCGCGGCGTCACGATCGGCTCGACGGCGCCGCCGCGCTTGCCGAACGCGCGCGCGCGCGCGATCTGCTCGAAGTCTGGTCGGGAAGCGCCGACGCGCGCCCGGTCGATCCGCTGCAGCTCTCGAACACGCTGCCGCCGCACACCGCACTCGCGTATTTCGTGTCGCTTCCCAGGTCTCTGTTGCTCTGGGTGGTCCGGCCCGATCGCACCACGTTCTTCAGAATGGCCGTCGGCGCCGGCGACCTCGCCGCGAATGTCGCGGCGTTTCGTACCGCGATCGAGCGAAATGACGCCGGCGGATCGGCTCGCCTGGCCGAATCGCTCTTCCGCGATCTTCTCTCTCCCGCTTTGGATGCCCTGAAGGGGATTGATGTTCTGGTCGTCGCGCCTGACGGCCCGCTTCACGCGCTGCCCTTCGCGGCCCTCATCGATCCCGCGACCGGACACCGGCTGATCGAGGACCGCGCAGTCGCGACGACGCCCAGCGCCACGATCCTGGCGCGCAACGCGAGGAGCCGGCGGTCGCCGCTCGCGAATGCGGCCGTTCTCGTCGTCGGCAATCCGCAAATCGATCGCCGCGATGCGGTAGGACTTCCGAGCCTGACCGACGCGGGACTCGAGGCGGTGGATGTCGGCAACGTGTACGCCGACGCCGTGGTGCTGACCGGAAACAAGGCGACCAAGCGCGCATTCCTCCGGAACGCTGGCCGTTTCGACATCGTGCACTTCGCCGGCCACGCACTCGCCAACGATCGATATCCGATGCTGTCGCGGCTGCTGCTCGCTCGCGAGAGCAGCGATGATCCGGGCGTCCTGTTCGCGCACGAGATCCTCGAGGCCGATCTATCGAGAACGTCGCTCGTCGTTCTCGCCGCGTGCGGAACGGCGGTCGGGCCGATCAAGAAGGGCGAAGGCGCAATCGGACTCGCGCGACCTTTCCTCGCGCGCGGCGTGCCGGCAGTCGTCGCCACGCTCTGGGACGTGGACGACCGCGCAAGCCGACTGCTATTTCAGACGTTCTATCAGGCGCTGCACGCCGGCGAGTCGCCCACGCGGGCGCTTCGCGCCGCGCAGCTCGATTTGTTCCGGCGTCAGGATCCGGAACTGCACTCGGCCCGCGCGTGGGCCGCGTTCACGGCAATCGGCGGCCTTGACGAAGTGCCGCCCATGACGCGCTTCGATGGAGGACAGCGATGAGAATGTACCGACGTGCGTTTCAGGCAGCCGCCGCCGTCGCACTCGCGGCGGCCGGAGCGGCCGCCGCCGGGCAGCAAACGACGACGCGAACTGCAAGGTTCCATTTGACCGGTCTGGAAGTGCTCGGCGTCAAGGTCAACGACAGCAAGAAGATGGACATCGTGATGATCGACGCGACCGTGGCGGGCCTCGCGCACCAGCACCTCCCGCGGATCTGCGCCAAGGCCGCGGACGTCGTCGTCGCCGACTCGGCGCCCTCGGATGGCACGGACACGGCGGCCGGATGCGTGTACTGGTCGCTCGAAGGCTACGACGCGACCGTTTCGGGCGCGACCGATGTCGGCATCACCAACGGCACAGGCGCCGCAGATATTCCGCAGCTCTCGAAGATGGCGAAGTCCGGACTCGACACGAAACTCCTCGGCCCGGAGCCGGGCCAGTACGTCGCCGCCCGGGTCCATCTCGCCGGCGGCACGCTGTCGTCGGAATTCCCATCGTCGGGCGTCGGCGATTTTACGAAGGCGGTCTTCAAGTTCGATCCCGATCCGGACGGAGGAAGCTACGAAAGCCGACTCGCGGACTCGATGCTCACGCAAAGCCTGCCCGGCGATCTCACGATCACGCTCACGGCGCTTCCAGGCAAGACGAAGCCGGCGAAAACGATCAAACTCAGGAGCGCAAGCCCGGCGAGCCCCCTGGACGTCCGCATCACGAACAACACCGCGATCGTCGTGTGCAGCAACGACAAACAGGTCCGCGAGCTCGATCATTTCAAGGCTTACTACAAGATCCTCGCGGCACCGCCGGCGGCGCATCAGGGGATTCCCAAGGAAAAGACGCACGTGCTCGCGTGTCCGGGAAGCCTCAACGAGTACATCCGGTGTCCTCCGCCGGAGGGCTAGAAGTCTTCGATCTCGAATTGATAGTCGTAATCGAGCGATACCGAGGGGGCCGGCGCCGCGGGCTGGGTCAAAACCGCCGCGGCCCGGCCCGCCGCCTGGCCGACGGCGTTCGCGGCGTTCACGCGGCCGAAGCCGCAGTCATCGCTGCGGCCGGCCGTGTACGCGCTCGCGCTCGGAATCTGGTCGGCGGTGGACGTCAGAATGTCGCGCACGTCCTGCGCCGTGAGCGCGGGCGCTGACAGCGCGAGGCCTCCCGCTTCCCTGAACGCCGACTGCATGAGGGCCACCACGCCCGCCACCTGCGGGCAGGCGCACGAGGTCTGCGCGAACATCGCGTATGTCGAACCCGGCGCGGGCGCGGTCGTCGTGCCGTCCGCGGGATCCAGGAGGCCGCCTCCCGGGGCCACGACGTCCAGCTCGGTCCCGAAATCGCTCTCCTTGACGCGATGCTCCTGCGCAATGCCCGGGGCGCTGGCGACGCCGGTCCGGCCCACGGCGATCACGGTGGTCGACGACCCGACGGCGAGATTCAGCGGATACGCGGCCATCGCGCCGGCCTTCGTTCCCGCAAACGGCGCGCCGTCGTTTCCCGACGCGAACACGACGACGATGTTATTCCCCCATAAAGCGTCGAGCGCCATCTTCACCTGTCCGGCAGGCTCGACGTCGTCGAGATCCCAGCTGCAGCTGATCACGTCGGCGGCCAGCGGGCACGGCGGAACGGGATTCGTCGTGGCGAACTTCCCGCACCACAGGAACACGTCGGCGAAATGGGTGTCGGTCCCGTAGTTCCGGCTGGCGACGATCAGATTCGCCGCTGGAGCGACACCTGAATAGTTGTTCTGATAGTCGGCCTTCGCGGCCGCGAGACCGCAGCAGGCCGTGCCGTGCGGGTTCGCCGAGACGGCCTGCTGCCCCTGCATGAAATCGTAAGAGGCGTCGATGTGAATGAAGGTGTGGTTTGGATCGCAGCCGCGATCGATCACGGCGATCGTTGCGAGCGCGCCCTTCGTGGTTTGCCATGCCTGTTCGGTCCTCAGCAGCACGTGGTGCGGCTGCTGCGTCCGAAGGGCGTTCACATCCGAGAAGCCGGCTCCGGTCCACTGAATCGCGTTGGCAAAAAGATTGGGCTCGGCCCACATGACGCCGCTCGTCGCGCTGTCTGCGAGGGCCGCGACACGATTGCACAACTCGAGCAGCGCAGCCGAATGCTCAGCCGTCGCGCGCACGGCCCAGAGCCCCTTGTTCGGGCGCAGGGCCCGGACCTCGAAGCCCGACTCGCGAACGATCGCCGGAACGGCCGCGCCCTGTCTCAGACGGAAGACGAACTCGTCCGTGAGAAATGAAACCGCTCGTCTCGATTGACGGACGATCAGCCCGGCGCTTTCGACTCCGATGAGTCGGCGTACGCGTTCCTCGAACGCGGCGCCATTCTTCGGCTGGTACAGGCGGATGCCATGATCGTCCTTGAAGAAATCGTCGTCGCCCGTGATGGTGTGGTAGTCGAGTCCGGCGAGGTCAACGGGGGGGTTGTTCTGAGCGGCGAGTTGCTCGAGCGTGCGATTGCGGTACGCCGGCTTGATGGCGACGCCGTAGGATCCCGTCTGGCGGAACGGCACCCGCGTTCTGCCGCGATAGTAATAAGGCGTTCCTTCGGGCGCCAGGACGAAGACGGCTCGCAGGCCTCTCCTCGTCACGCGGACGTTCCGCGACTGCGGCTCCAGGCCGTCGCTCGATACCCGCAGTACGTACATGCCGGGATCGAGAGGCGCGGTGAATACGCCCCAGCTCTGGCTCCGCGTCAGCGGGCGTGCGCGGCTGCAGAGACGGCGGCCGCAGAGACCGCAGAGAAATCGACAGACTTTCGCGATGAGTCGCGGTGTGACACGTCGAAGCCTCGGAAACCTGAACGGCACCGCTTCGATGGCGGCGGTGGCAATCGGTTGGTGATCGACATCGAACACGTAGACACGGACTGACGGACGCGGCGTGCCGGGCATCGCATTCCCTCTGCCGGCGCATTCTGCCACGGTAAAGCTCGGCCAGGCCGGGCATTTCAATGTAAGATGACAGGGACGCCTCACCCCGAGGCGGTCGGCTCGACCGCTGCGAACGTTGGCCAGGCACCTGGCCGCTGTCGGTCTCGAGCGTTATCTAGTCAGATTCGCAGACAGACGAAGGATTCGTTTTGGCTCACCACGACAACCGTTTGAACATCGCCGTTTTCATCGACTTCGACAACATCGAGATCGGCGTCAAGAGCACCCTCGGCGAACATTTCGACGTCGGGATGATTCTCGAGGCCATCAAGGAGCGCGGCGAGGTCGTCACCAAGATCGCCTATGCGGACTGGACGCGGTCCGGAGAGTACAGCCGGTCGCTCACGCAGCATGCCATCCGCCTCGTGCAGCGCAACATGACGCCGGGCGGCGACAAGAACGGCGCCGACATCAACCTCGCGCTCGACGCGCTCGAGATGGCGTTCACCCATCAGCACATCAACGCGTACGTGATCGTCGGCGGCGACAGCGACTTCCTGTCGCTCGTCGAGAAGCTGAAGCAGTACGACAAGAAAGTGTTCGTCGTCGGAGGACGCGCCTTCACGAGCGTCATCCTGCAGCGCAACTGCCACGAGTTCATCGCATACGAGAATCTGCGCCCGCGCCGGTCGCAGCCCAAGGACGGCCGCCCGCAGGCGCCGACGCGCTCCGACGCCGTCGCGCCGATCGCGCAGGCGATCCCGATCGTGCGCCGCGCCCTCAAGATCCTCGCGGACCGCGAGGTGACGCCGCAGACGGGGCTCCTCAAGAGCACGCTGCTGCAGCTCGATTCGACGTTCTCGGAACGGAACTACGGCGCGTCGTCCTTCCTCGATTTCGCCGAGAAGCTCGCGCAGTCCGGCGTGGTGTCGCTCAAGCACGCGGGACGCAGCGTCACCGTGGAGCTGAACGACGCGTTCGACGAGAACGCGATGCCGGCGCCGTCGACGGAACCGGCGGCGGCAGCCCAGAGCGTCAGGCCGCCCGACGCGCCGCAGCCGCAGGGCGGCGACGGCGCCGCGCCGCAGCCGACCGAAAGCGTCGCCGACGGCGTCGCGCGCGCGCGGCAGCTACTCCAGGCCGCGACCAACGCGCGGTGGCCGATGTACGTCCGGAACGTGAAGCAGATTCTGCGTCAGGGCGGCTTCGACGACCGCCGCTACGGCTTCGGCGGCATCATGGACGTCATCCGCGCGCTGCAGAAGGAAGGGCTGCTGCGCACCGAGCGCGACCGCCGCGGAGGCCTGCGGGTGCTCCCGGGCCAGTCGCTCGAGCGCGCCGCGGCCGCGCCGGTGCTGCCGCAGCCGGACGTCGAGGACGAAATCGCCGCGTATGACGGCGGCGACGCGCAGCCGTCGTATGCGGCCGTCGAGAGCCAGCCTGGCGAAGTGATCGAGACGCAGGAACCGGCGGACACGGAGCAGCCGGACTACGAGCCGGTGCCGCACGCAATCGATACGACGGCGGAGCTGCTGGGACGGGCGACCAAACGCGGAACGCGCGCGCGTCGCGAGCCTGCGGCGCCGAAAAAGCCGCCAGTGAGGCGCGCGACCGCGCGGAAGCCGAGAGCAAAGAAAGTCGAGACGGCAGCAGAGTAGTCGGTCAGTCGGCCGGTCGCGCGACTGCGACCGGCGAGCGCCGACTATCGCTTCTCGTTATCCAGATAATCGACCCACTGCTTGACGAGCGCGGCCTGCGGGCCGCGCGCGTACTTCTCCGCGAAGGCGTGCGCGAGCTTCACGTCGTCCGCGCGGTTGTGCACGTACGCGCCCGCGGCGTGGACCATGTAGATCCACTGCACGCCGAGCCCGTACACGGCGGTATCGTCGGGACGCGCCGCGAGGTATCGCTCGAGCGTGCGGACCGCTTCTCGGCCGCTGCCGAACGTGGCGTAAAGCATCGCGAGCGGCCGCGTGAATCGCGGATCGGCCGGCCACTTCGCGGCGGCCTCCTCGTAAATCGAGCGCGCCTCGCCGAACGCGTGATTGCGCAGAAGCGCGCCGCCCAGCCAGTCGTAGATCTGCGGATACTCCGTGCCGTCGACGAGCGCCGTCTGCCAGGCGCTGGCCGCTTCCATGTCGTGTCCCGCGCCCGCGAAGGACGCGGCCAGATACGTGAGCGCCGCGGTGCTGTCCACTTCGGGCTGGATCGCCTTCTTGAACGCGGCCTCCGCCTTCGCGAAATCGCCCGCCGTCAAGAACGCGATGCCCTGATCGAACGGCGCCTTCACGGACGCGTCGACGCGCTCGAGGAACGGGTCGAGCGTTTCCCTGTCGACGGCGCTCGACGGCGCGAACGACGGCGCCATCGATCCTTCCTCGACCGGCAGGAAGAGACCCGTATCCATCACGCTGCCGCCGGCGACGCCGTCAGCCGAGGTCATCAGCACCTTCGGCGCCGCGATTTCGAACGCGCGCGTCAGCGTCTTGATCGAGCGGCCGCCGCGTGAAAACACCGCGCGCAGCAGATACTTCCCCGGCGGGATCTGGTGCACGGGGATCACGCGGGTGAAGATGACGCGCCCGTCGCGCGCCGGGTGCGGCGGCACGTCGACGTCCACGAGCGCGGGCGCCTGGTCGTCGGTTGCCACCTCGTACTCGACGCTCAGATCGGCGGTCGCCGGCCCGTACGCTTCGACGTAGCCGTGGACCGCGCCGAACGAGACCTGATAGCCGATCGTCGGCTGCATGATCTCGCCGACTTCGAGCGGTCCTCCGACCATCA